>SXGT01675348.1_pt1 | contig 13183 bp, 9 predicted proteins | sample 3176221 | NCBI WGS metagenome assembly SXGT01 (sample SAMN11356862, study PRJNA531348) | freshwater metagenome | isolation source: freshwater sample F1-120 | place: China: Fuxian Lake, Yuxi | collected 2017-12-25
CAGGGCGATCGCACGATGGGCATCACCGAGAAGCCGACCGGGGCCTTTCTCGATGCGCTCGGTGCCGAGTTCGGTTTCGTGCCACCGCGTGAGCACGGCCTCGACACGGTCGGCACGATCGAGGCGCTGCGAGCCGGACGTCTGCGTTTCTTCATGTCGATGGGTGGCAACTTCGTGGCGGCCACGCCGGACACGCCGGTGGTCGAGCACACGATGCGGCAGGTGGGTTGCACGGTCCATGTGGCCACTCACCTGAATCGCACGCATCTCGCCGTCGGACGCGAGGCCTGGCTCTTGCCCTGCCTCGGCCGGACCGAGATCGATCTGCGCGCTGGCCGCCCGCAACGGGTGACCGTTGAGGACTCCATGAGCATGGTGCACGCCTCGCAGGGCCGACGGCCACCGGCCTCGCCGGAGCTTCTCTCGGAGCCGGCGATCGTTGCTGGTATCGGCGCGGCGACACCGCGCTGTGCCGCCCTGCCCTGGGAGGTCCTCGCCGGCGATTATGCGCTGATCCGCCAGCGTATCGCCCGCGTCCTGCCCCATTTATTTTCCGATTTCGAGCGGCGCATCGACGTGCCGGGCGGTTTCTATCTTGGCAACGCGGCGCGCGATAGGTCCTGGCAGACGGCGGGGGGACGCGCCCGATTCACCACTCTGGCGATTCCGGATCTGACGCTGCCCGAGGGGCAGTTGCGCTTGATGACCTTGCGCTCGCACGATCAGTTCAACACTACGATCTACGCCGCCGACGATCGCTATCGTGGCGTGTCGGGCGACCGCCGGGTGATCTTTCTTCATCCCCTCGATCTCGCGGCGCGCGGCCTGGTCAATGGCGCATCGATCACGGTCGTGTCGCACTACCCCGATGGCGAGCGCCGGGTCGCGGGCTTCCACGCCCGGGCCTACGACATCCCGCGTGGCTGTGCGGCGGGCTACTTTCCCGAGCTGAATCCGCTCGTCTCCGCGGCGAGCTTTGCCGAGGGGAGCCGGACGCCGACGTCAAAGCTGATCCCGATCACGGTCCATGCCGCGGAGGTCCCGTGAGTCCGGTGGCACCCCATGTCTCGGGCGAAGGGCTCGAACCTGGGGCGCACGGCCGTGAGGGCGCGGACGCGCCGCAGCTTGCGCCGCGGCCGGAGGCGCGGGAGATCGCAGGAGCCTCGGACCTCGGCGCCGAGAGCGGGAGTCAGGCGCGGGAAGTCTGGCACATCGTCCTTCGTGCCCCGGACGGCTCGGGCGGGACGTCGAGCGGAGAACAGCGGGGCCACGGTCGCGGCGTGGATGCGGTCGCGGTCGAGGAACCGCTCGAGATCCGCATCGAGGGCCAGCCCCTCGGCATCGTCATGCGCACGCCGGGCGATGACGAGGAGCTGGTCGCCGGATTCTGTCTGGGCGAGGGTATCATTGCGAGCGCCGACGACCTCGAGGCGGTGCGGGCCTGCCCGCAGAATGAGAGCGGCAACGCGGTCGACGTGCGGCTCGCGGCCAGCGCGCGGCCCCGTGGTCTCGAGGCGCTGGCTGCCGCAGCGCGCCAGCTCGTCGTCTCGAGTGCCTGCGGAGTGTGCGGCTCGCGTTCGGCCGAGGTGATCGAAGCGCGTGTGGGTCGCGTCGCCTGGGATGTCCGCCTTCCCGCCGAACTCATCGCCATGCTGCCGGGTCGGATGCAGGAGGCGCAGCGTGTCTTCGCGCGCACCGGGGGCCTCCACGGTGCCGCCCTGTTCGACGCCAGCGGACGTCTGATCGCCTTGCGCGAGGACATCGGCCGGCACAACGCGGTCGACAAGGTGATCGGTCGCGAGCTGCTGCTCGGGCGGCTGCCGTTCCCCGGCCGAATCCTGGTCGCGTCGAGTCGAGCGGGCTTCGAGATCGTGCAGAAAGCCGCGACGGCTGGCATCGCGGTACTCTGCGCCGTCGGGGCCCCATCGACGCGGGCCGTGGATCTTGCGCGACGTTTGGGCATGACGCTGGTCGGCTTCGCGCGCGCCACGGGCTTCAATGTCTACGCCGGACCCGAGCGGATCGCGGAGTGACGCCGGGGCTCGCGGCCGGTCTCGGCTCATCGCTCTGGATCGCTCTGCTGGCGCTGCTGCCGGGAGTGGCGATCTGGGCCGGCCTCGGGCTCGATCGTCGTCATCGAGGCGTCGCGGCGTGGGCGGTCGCCGCGACGCTGGGCTTCGCCTTCTGGCCCCTTGTGCTGGTGGTCGCGGGCGCTGCGGGCTTGACCCTTGGGCGCGGGAGCCTGCTCGGGTTGCTCGTCATTGCGGGTGGCGTGATCCTCGCTCGGGCACGACGACTGTCGAGTCTCGCGCCGCACGGGGTTCTCGAAGGTCTCGGCGTGCTGGTGGTCGGCGTGGTGTTCGCGACACGACTCTGGGTGGCGCTGCGTTTGCCGATCCCGGCGTGGGTCGATTGCCTCCACCACGTCCTGCTCACCGCAAGGGTCGCGGCTACCGGCGCGCTGCCGGCCGATCTTGGGCCGATCTATCCGCAGATTCCGACCGAGCAGTACCACCTTGGGCTGCACGGGCTCGCGGGGCTGGTGGCGTTGGGTTCTGGCGTGGCCCCGCACACGGCGGTGCTCTGGACCTCGCAGGTCGCCAACGCGCTGACCGCGGCGGGCGTGTGGGCCTTTCTCCGGCCGCGCACCGGGCGGTTCGCCGCGCTGGTCGGTGCTGCGACCGTGGGTCTCTTCGCGCACTTCCCGGCGCTCTTCGTGAGCTGGGGGCGCTATCCGCAGAGCACGGCGCAGGCGCTTCTGCCCGTGGCCTGGTTGCTCGCCTGGGACGCGCTCACCACGCTCGGTCACGTTGCCGCACGGCCGGGTGGGTGGGGTGCAGCCTGGCGGCCGGGGCTCGTGGTGCCACGGCTCGGCGCGGCGTTGCTGACCGCAGGCGGTGTCATGGCGATCCATCTGCGGGTGGGGATTTTCCTCTTGCTAGCCATCGCGGCGGCCGCCCTCTACGAGCTCGTGCGGGCCTGGCACCGCGGCGCTGCCCGCCGTTTCTCGGCGTTGCTGGTCGGGGCGGCGGTGCTCCTGCTGGGCGCTCTCGGGCCCCGCGTCTGGCGCGCCGCCGCGGTCTTTCTCGGGACGCACTGGGAACTGGCGCGGGCGCGCGGCAGCCTGTTCGTGTCCGCGAGCGATCCGCTGGCCGGGATCGAGCCCTCCTACTTTGGGGTGGCGTTGCAGGACGTGCCCTACCTCGTGGCATCGCCGCTGCTCCTCGGCGCTGCCCTGGTGCTGGGCGCCTTCGGGGCGTGGCGGGGCGATGCGGTCTGCCGGGTGGCGTGGCTCTGGCTCGGGGCGATGCTCGGACTGGCGGCTCTCGCGTACCTCGGGATTCCGATGCTGGCGTTGACCAACGAGGGCGGGGTCCTGATCGCCTTGCACCTCGGACTGGCGCTGCTTCTGGGCGGGGGCAGCCGCGAGATTCTGCGGCTGGTGCGGCCGGCGCAGGCGCGCCAGCGCGTCGAGCGCACGGCGGCGCTCGTGCTGGTGGGTGTCGCGCTGATGTTCGTGCCGCGGCGCGCCTGGCCGGTCGAAGGCGAGCGCTTCCTCGTTACCCACGAGGACCTCGCAGCCTATCGCTGGATCGAGAAACACACACCCCCGAGCGCGCGTTTCGCCATCAACACGACCTTCTGGTTGCCGGGCTTCGCGCACGGCACCGATGGTGGTTGGTGGATCCCCTACTTTGCGGGACGGCGAGTGGTACCGGGGCCGATGATCACGGCGCTGGCACCCGGCTTCCGCGAGTGGAACCTTGCGGTGGCACACCTGATCGAGCGTCTCTCCGCCGGCGACGAGAGTGCCGCGCAGGAACTCATGCGCGCCCGCATCGGTTGGGTCTATGTCGGCGAGCGGGGTGACCCGAGCGGCCCCGCGCTGGATCCCGAGCGGCTGGCCCGGATGGAGTCACTCGAACCGGTCTACCGCAACGGACGCGTCGCGATCTTCCGCCTCCAGCCGCCACCCGGATCTCCGCAGAGGCGCTGGCTCGAGAGTCGCGAGGGCCGGCGCCTAATGGCCGAAGCCGAGCGTCTCGAGCGGGGGGCCCGCCACCGCAGCGGGTCAGAGTAATTTGTCGAGCACCGAAACAATGCCGACAGCAGCGGTGATCATGGCGCCCATCCGGATCGTGAGCCGGTGCTCCAACTCGCCGATCCTGAGGTCCAGCGCACTGAACCGAAGGGCGACGCGGGCCTCTTGCTCGCCGAGTCGGAGGGCGACGGCGGCCTCCTGCTCGCCGAGTCGGAGGGTGACCGCGGCCTCCTGCTCGCCGAGTCGGAGGGTGACGGCGGCCGCTTGCTCGGCGAGCCGGAGGGCGAAGCGGGCCTCCTGCTCACCGAATCGGAACTCGAGGCGCTTCTCTAGTTCCAAGAAGCGCATGTCGACGTGCTCCCGGAGGTGGCGCAAGTCGGACTCGAGGCTCTCGAAGCGTTGGTCGATCTTCTCGAAGCGTTGGTCGATCTTCTCGAAGCGCTCGTCGATCTTCTCGAACTGCTCGCGGACTTCGCGGAAGCTGGTCCGAAATTCGACCAGATCCTCCTTGGTTGCCAGCGTGTCCGTCATTGCCGCTGCGAGTGCCTCGGCTTGGCCCTCGGCCTGTCCCTCGCTGAAGCCAGCTTCGCGCAATCTTCGCACGTAGACAAGCGTGTTAAACGCGAGGGTCACGGCCACTCCCACGCTCCAAGGCTCCCCCGAGCCGGAACTCATCCGACGAGTGCGGCTTGGGTCGCGCCATGCGGCAAGACTGCCACCAGTGCCCCCGCGCGTCCATGTGCTGGAGCACAAGGTCTGGCGCCGGGGCCTCGCTCTCGCTGCTTGGATCGAGCGTCCGGGGATGGATCGCTGCCACGAAGTCATGGCTCCCCGATCCCGGCAAGGCTTACCACGAGCCCGTATCTCCGCGCCCACGGCAGAGGGAGGTGCCGCGCGAGGGGTCGGGCTTCAGCCGATGTCGAAGTTCCAGATCTTCCGGACCTCGACGTGCGGCGTGAGGTTCTGCTCGACGAAACTCCGGTGCACGGGGTCGGCGCGGTAGGTTTCGAGTTCGGGCAAGGTCGCGAAGCGCAGGACGATGGTGAGATCCCACGCCGCTTCCGATTCGCTATCGGCCGGTGTGCCCACCACGCAGGCCAGCACTCCCGGCAGGGAGGGCAGTGTGTCGCGGCAGGCCGCGACAATGCCGGCCCGCAGGCCGCGGCTCTCGGCGCGCAGCCGGAAGTAGTGATGACGTTCAATCATGATTCAATCTCGGCCGCCAAGCTCGAGCTCATGCCGTCCAGCCCGCCAGATCTGCCGCGCGTTCGCGCTGGAGCCGCGCCTCGCCGAGGTAGGCCCGGTCGAAGAGCGCGCGCCGGAACCAGAGCTGGAGGTCGTACTCCCAGGTGAAACCGATCCCGCCGTGGAGCTCGATCGAGGCCCGGGCAGTGTCGTCGAAGAGCTCGGTCAGGTGGGATTTGGCGAGCGCGGCGTGGCGGGCCGCCCGCTCGGGGATGTGGTCCTGGGCATGGGCCGCGTACCACCACAGCGAACAGGCCGGCGCGAGTCTCGCGGCCAGGTCTGCGATCTGATGCTTGACGCCCTGGAAATGAGCGATCGTCTGGCCGAACTGCTCGCGGGTGAGCGCGTAGTCGCGGGTCATCTCGAGGCAACGCCAGGCACCGCCGAAGGCGTCGGCGGCGAGCAGGACGAGCCCGGTATCGCGGGCTCTCTCTGCGGCTGCTGTGCCGCTCGCGATCTGCAGCGCGGGCGTCCCGGCAAACCCGACGCGCGCCACCCGCCGCGTCCCGTCGTTGCCGGCCAGCGGCGTGATCGTCAGCCCAGGAGCATTCCGCTCGACGAGCCAGAGGCCGGGGCCATTCTCGTCGCGTGCCGCAACGACGATCGCGTCGGCGACATCGGCCGCCGCCACCAGAGGCTTCTCCCCGTGCAGACCGCCGTCGCGGAATGTCGTTGTGACGCTGGCGGGCTCCCACATCCCGACGTCCTCGCCGAGCGCGAAGCCGAGCACGGCCTCTCCCGCAGCGGCCGCGGTCAGCCATCGCCTGGTCACGTCCGTGTGGCCGGAGGCGACGATCGCCGTCGTGGCCATGGCATGGGCGAGGAAGGGGCCGGGCACGCAGAAGCGGCCGAGCTGCTCGGCGACCAGCGCAAGTTCCAGCACTTCGAGGCCAGCGCCACCATGCGCCTCGGGTACGGTGAGACCCGTCACTCCGATTGCGGCCAGACTCTGCCAGAGCTCGCGATCATGGCCATCGGCGCTCTCGACCGCGCGCCGCACGCGGCTCGTCGGGCATTCGCTGCTCGCCCAGCGGCCGACAGTGGTCGAGAGCAGCGACTGCTCGGGAGAGAGACCGAAATCCATGGGGTGTTCCTCGACCTTCGTCAGTGGCGCGCATCGCGCGGCAGGCCGAGTCCGCGTTCGCCGATCACGTTGCGCTGGATGTTCGGAGCGCCGCCGCCGATCGCGAGCGCGTAATAGGTCATGTACGGCTCGACCAGCATGCCGGAGAAGGGGGCACTGGCCTCGCCGGGAGCCAGCAACGCCCGGTCGCTCGAGATGTCCATGGCGAGGCGCGCGATGTCGTAGAAGAGCGTCGAGGTATGGAGCTTCGCGACCAGCGCAAAGATGCCCGGATCCTCGTCGCGCGCGCTCGCGGTGAGCAGGCGGTAGCCGTTGTACTCGGCCGCCAGCAGGCGCGACTCGAGGTCGGCCAGCCGGTCGCGGATGAGAGGATCCTCGATCGCCTTGCGGCCGCGTACCTCGGTGAGCTGGGCCAGGGCCAGCGTGCCGTCGAAGGTCTGCCGCGCGAAGCTCGCATTGCCGATCAGGGCTCGCTCGGCCTTGAGCGTCGAGCGGGACACCATCCAGCCGCGGCCGCGCTCGCCGACGATGCTCGCGCGAGGCACGCGCACGTCGCTCAGGAACACCTCGCTGAAGTGCGCCGCGCCATTGAGCTGGCGAAGTGGCCGGACCTCGAGCCCTGGCGTTTTCATGTCAATCAGCATGTAGGTGATGCCGTCGTGCTTCGCGGCGTTGGGCTCGGTGCGGATCAGGGCGAACATCCACTGCGCTTCGCTGGCGTTCGAGGTCCAGAGCTTGTGGCCATTGACGACCCAGTGATCGCCGTCGAGCACGCCGCTGGTCCGCAGCGAGGCCAGATCCGAGCCCGCACCGGGTTCGGACTAGCCCTGGCACCCGCGGATCCGCCCAAGCTGTGTCGCCTCGATGAAACGCTCGCGCTGCTCCTCGGTGCCGTGGGCGAGCAGGGTCGGGACCAGCATGCTCGGTCCCTGGCCGAGGATCTCGAAGGGCGCTCGGGCTCGCTTGAATTCCTCGGAGATGATCGTTGCCTTGAGCGTGTCGGCCGGCTGCTCGCCACCGCCGTAGCGCCGCGGAATCTGGCGGTAGAGGTAGCCGGCAGCGATCGCGCAGCGGCGGAACTCCGTGGCGCGCGCATCGGTGCGGACCCCGCCACCGAGCTGGGACTTTGCCGGATCCACCGCGACCTCGCCCGTGCGGTCGGCGTCGGTCCAGTTCGCGGCGAGGAACTGACGCAGTTCCTCGCGGAACTCCTGATACGCGGCGCTGTAGCTCAGGTTCACGTTGCAGCTCCCGGGGCGGCCTCCGGGATAACAGGAGCGTCCGGAGCGACAAGGCACGCTGCGGCAGGTGCACGGCATGCGTCGTTGGGCACCGCGCGGTCGCGGGCCCGCAGCTCTGCGCAGGGGCTCAGGCACAGCGTGCATCCCGATTCGGGGGGATACCTCTCGGCTGGCGGGCGCCGGCCGCGGGTGGCGCGGCACCGATCGGAGCGGCTAGCGTCGAGGGGTGTGTCAGGTCCGCGCGGAGAGGTCTCGCCGGCGCGGCTTGGGCCGTGTGGTCTCGAGCGCGCTCGTGTTCGCGTTGAGCGTCGGCGCGGCGGCACTGGCGAGTGCGTCGCGAGGCATCGTCACGGCTCCCGACGGTCGGTCCGACATGGCCGCGCGGGGCGAGACCGCAGGGTTGGCGCGAGCCATTGGCGCGGCCGCCGCACCAGACAGGCCGTCCAGGCGCCCGCGCTGCCAGGATGGCCGCTGTGCCTGCGGTGATCTCATCGAAGGCACCGTCCGGCTCGAGAGGGGGCTGCGCGACTGCGGCCGGGTCGGCCTCGTGCTGGCTTCGGGGGCCAAGCTCGACTGCGCCGGCCACGCGCTGCGTGGCCGCGGGCCCTACGAATCGGGCGTGGGTGTCCTCCTTGACCGTGCCGTTGGCGCTACCGTGCGCGGCTGTCGTATCGAGGGCTTCCGCCGCGCCGTGCGGCTCCGCGGCGGTCGTGACAACCGCGTGCTCGACAACGAGCTCTCGGGGAATGTCTACGGCGTCGAGGTGGCCGGAGCGACCCGGGCAGGCACCACCAGTCATCACGAGATTGCCGGCAACACCATCCGCGACTCGATCATGGATGGCATCCATCTGGGTACCGGCACGAGCGACACGATCGCTCGCGACAATCGCGTCGAAGCGAGCGGGCAGGAGGGGATCTACCTGCTCTGGTGCCAGCGCTGTGTCGTCGCGCGCAACGATGTCCGCAGTGATGCGGGGCCCGGGATCTACATCAAGCATTCGAGTGATGGGCAGATCCTCGACAACCGGGTCGAGGCCGGTTTCGTGCAGGTGCGCGGCGACTCTGCCCGCAACGTCTTTGCCGGCAACGTTCTGATCGGGGCGTCGTTCGTCTTCGAGGGCTACCGTGGCCGCGGTCCTGGCCGCGACGCCGGCTGGACCGTCGTGCCACGCGACAACGAGGTGGTAGGCGGAGCCGTTCTCGGGCGCAAGATCTGCCTGCGCTTCAACGGGGCCACCGGGACCCGTGTCAAGGACGTACAGCTGCGCGACTGCCGGCCTTCTGCGGCACGCCGCTTCGGCGCCTACCGCGCTGAGGGCAACACCGTCGCGGCGGAACTCATCCGCGGCGGCGATCACGACGCCGACGGCGTGCCCGATGCGCGTGACGCTTGCACCGACGCCGATGGCGATGGCGCAAGCGACCCGGCGTTCCCCGAGAGTTCGTGCCCCCTCGACACGTGCCCCATGATCTTTGATGCGACGCTCTCCGACAGCGACGGAGACGGCGTGGGCGATGCCTGCGATCTCTGTCCCCTGGATCCCGACCCGGCTCAGCGCGACCGGGATGGAGATGGACTCGGAGATGCCTGCGATCCTTGCCTCGACGTCGACGGTGATGGACGGGGCGAGGGGGCAGGCGGCTGCCCGCTGGATGCCTGCCCCGACGGCATGGGCACACTGGCCGACGAACCCGACAGCGATGGCGACGGGCGCGGCGATGCCTGCGACCCCTGTCCGCACGACGGGCGCGACCGTTGGGCCGGAGACGAGATCTGCGCCAGTGCTCGGACCTCGTCCGGGGGCGATTCCCCGCCACGTGCCACAGCTGCTGATGGTCTCGGTTTCTTCACGCGACCGGCGACCGAGCAGGAAGGGCTTGGCCCGCTCTTCAATGCCGAGACCTGTGTCGCCTGCCACGACCAGCCCGTCGTTGGGGGCTCAGGGCGGCGCGGCCTGAGCCTCTTCGGAACGCTCCGGGGAGGCACATTCGATCCCCTGCACGCGGCGGGAGGGCCGGTACTCCAGCATCAGGGGATCCAGACCACCGATTGTGCCGCCGTACCTGAACAGGTGCCCGCCGGGGCCATGCTCCGCCTGCGCGCCAGCCCGCCCCTCTTCGGGCTCGGTCGCGTCGATGCCCTGCCGGCAGCGGCCATTCTCGCGCACGAGGATCCCGAGGATGCGGACGGCGACGGGGTCTCGGGACGCGCGGCGCGGGTCGGTGGCGGTGTCGGACGCTTCGGCTGGAAGGCGCGCGCCGCGACGCTCGAAGAATTCGTGGGGATCGCGCTGGCTGAAGAGGTCGGCGTGACGAGCCCGGCCCATCCCGAGGAGGCCGCTCTTTCGCCGCAGGCCCCGGAGTGCGATCCGGCGGCAGACCCCGAGGACGACGGCACAAGGCTTGGAGCACTGGTGGCGTACGTAGCGGCCCTGCCGCCGCCGGGTGCGGCCATGGGGACGGGTTCGCCGGCCGCTGCGAGCGGTGTCACGGTCCGCCCTCGGGCAGGCTCGGCCGGGGGAGACCTCCCGCGCCTGACGCCCTCGAGCCACGGACTGGCGGGCGTGACGACCACGAACTGTGGCCCGTCCGCGGACGACGCCTGCGCCGGCGGGGAACTCATCTTTGCGCGGCTCGGCTGTGCGACCTGTCATGTTCCCGTGCTCGGAGATTCTGGCGCAGGCGAGGCCGTGGCGCTCTACTCCGATCTCTTGCTGCACGACATGGGCGAGGGCCTTGCCGACGGCATCGTCGAAGGGGATGCCTCAGGTGCCGAATTCCGTACGGCTCCACTGTGGGGACTGGCGTCGCGGCCCAGTTGGTTGCATGACGGCCGCGCCGCATCGATCGATGCTGCGATTGCCGCGCACGGCGGCGAGAGCGCTGCAGCCCGTGACCGCTGGCTGGAACTTCCAGCCCCCGAGCGCGAGCAGCTCGCGACCTGGCTCCGGGGCCGCTGAGTCGGCCGGGCAGATGCCCTGCGCCGACGGACAGCGTCGCTAGCCAAAAAAAAGAGGGGCGCGGCCCCGCAGGCCACGCCCCTCCCGAATCGCCACGGGGCGATTTCAGAGTGCGAGTTGCTCAGTACTCCCAGGCGATGCCGAGCGTGCCGACCGGGTAGACGTCACCGAGGTCGTTGTACGCCTGGAGGTTGTCGCCAAACACGTAGACGTCGAGCCCGGCGGCGGCGCTGACGGTGCCAAAATCCGACGGGATGAAGCTCAGGGGCACGCTCGCGCCGAAGCCGAAGCTGAAGTAGCCGAAAGTGTCGCTGCCCAGCTCCGACCCATCCGGGCCGCAATCCCCGCAGGAGTAGTAGTCGTCCAGCGAGAGACCGACCGTCATGGGCAGGGCGAGAGTGAGCGGGTAGTCGCTGTCCGCCATGAGCGTGTAGGCGGGTTCCGCGGCGAGGTCGAGCGAGATGCCCTCGTCGGTGCCGAGCACCGAGTTCTTGGTTTCGAAGCCGAACACGGCCGATGGGTTCAGGGTCACGCCGCCCAGGTCAAGGACTTCGCTGTCGTCCCACGAAACCCCGGCGGTGATTTCCTGAATGGTTGCGAAAGCACCGTTGGGGCTGGTGTAGGCGAAGTAGGTCACGTCGGTCGCGATCCCGTAATCCCAGCCGAGGGTCAGGGACGGGTAGACGTCGACCTCGTAGAGGTTTGACGCGCCCGCGCCATCGTTGAGCGTCTTGCGCCCGTGAATCGCCGACCAGACGCCGATGCCCACGCCCACACTGCGAACCGCGCCTTCGCCCTCGTAGAGGTCGATGCCGATGTCGGCGTAGGGCTCGAAGATCTGGAAACCGCCGTGCTCCTGGAGAATGCCGCGGAACAGGTAGGCCGTCGTCACGTCGATCCCAGCAGCGAGCGAGATGCTGCCGTTGTTGCCGCAGGGCCCGTCCTCGGGACAGGGCTGACCGGTCGTCGTCGGTGTCTTCGGGACGCCGAGACTATCGGACGGTGCTACATCCGCCGGTGCTGCCGGCTCGACCGCCCATGCCTGAGATGCCGACGCAGCCAGCAGGGCGGTGCCCATGGCGGCTGCAATCCGACGAGTCTGTCCTCGCCACGTGTGCATAGATTCCATCTCCCCCCCTCCACGTCAGAGCAGGCCAGCCACACTACGCCAGTCGCCGCGCGGCGCCGCCCCAGAACGTCCCCGATAGCCTGATCCGGGACGGGAGGCAACGCTTCGGCGCCCCTGCGCGACGACTGCCCGAGCCGGAGACGCACCCCTAAGCGGGGGCAGTCGCGATCGGAACGGGGGCCGAGAGCTGCCGGCGCAACTCGGCTTCAACCGCGGCCGGGGTCGGATTGCGCAGCACCGCGTCACCGGGGCCCCGCGGCAGGTAGGGCTCGGAAGAAGGGCTGCGGATGATGGCTACGATCCGGGCGCCGGCCCCGACCGCGAGGTGGAGCGGGCCCGAATCGGTCGTCACCACGACCCGGGCCAAGGCGAAAAGGGCCGCCAGACGGCCGATCGAGCCCGGCGGGAGGACGGCCAAGTGGCCGGGCGCGGGCGGGGTGGCCAGCTCCCCCGCCAAGTGGCGCTCTTCCGGCCCGAGCGCGATCAGCACCGGCAGGCCCTCGGCGGCGAGTGCGGTCAGCGCCTCGCGCCAAGCCGGGATCGGCCAGCGTTTGTCGAGATGGCCACCGACGAAGGCCACGACGAAGGGCAACACCTGGCCCCCCGGGGCGAGCCATCCCAGTTCGCCCAGGACTTCTCGGGCACTCTGCTCGTCCTCGGGACGCAGGGCAAAGATCGGCCGCTCCGAAGCGCTGCCCCCGAGCCGGCGGACCAGCTCGGGCGCCCAGTCGTAGACGTGCTGGACCCGGATCGAACCGAGCGGTGCATCGAGGAAGCGACGGTTGCGACCCTCCTGGCCGGTGCGGTGGCGGGCCCCAGAGAGGGCGCACCAGAGTCCACCCGAGAACGACCCCATTCCGGCCTCGACCGCGACGTCGTAGCGTTGGCGACGCACTTCCCTGATCAGGCGGAGGACGCCCCACGGGCGCAGGATGAAGCGGCGCGAAACCGAGTACACCCGACCCACACCGGGCAGACGCCGGAAGACGTCGGCGGTCGAGTCGGTGGCGAGGACGTCGATCTGCGCTCCTGGCCAGATCGCCGCGACTCCGACAACGATCGGGGTCGCCAGCAGCGCGTTCCCCAGGCGGTCATTGGGCCGGACGACGAGCACCCGGCGCACTTCGGATCCCGCCGGAAGGGGGCGCGCCATGGGTTCCGGGACGAGCTGGTCCAGCAGCCATCCGGTCCAGCGCCGTGACCGGCGCCCGACCCGACGGCCGAGACGCTGGAGGAACGGGTGGTGACGCACTCGTCTGCGATCGGATCCAGGGGGCATCTTCGGGCGACCTCGAGCGCCGGTCGCCAGGCGGGTAGCACTCGAGGCCAGTCGCACCAGGAGCCTGCCGATGCGGAGTGGATCGGCGAGGCTCGTCACGCGTAGACTCACGCGCGGAGGAAACCTCATGCCTTATGTCAGCGGGCGCAGCGTTCACGATGCCGATGCCCACATCATGGAGCCACCGACCTGGCTGCGCGA
>SXGT01708125.1_pt1 | contig 13180 bp, 14 predicted proteins | sample 3176221 | NCBI WGS metagenome assembly SXGT01 (sample SAMN11356862, study PRJNA531348) | freshwater metagenome | isolation source: freshwater sample F1-120 | place: China: Fuxian Lake, Yuxi | collected 2017-12-25
AGTACTATATTTCTTAACTACACTAACGTATACGTGACTTGAATTATGCCTTTCGGCGTGCCATCGTGATGTAGAGGTGCGTAACAATGCCCAGATCGAGCCCCTTCACGATTGCTCTCTCGTCTCCCGAAGAAGCGGAATTGCACAGGCGGGCGGGAAAATATACGTTGCCGTATTTTCAGGTCCAACGCGCCAAGATGATTCTCTACGCAGCCGAAGGCATGCCCAACGACGAGATCGCCGCCCGTTTGGACACTCGCCGTGAAGTGGTCTCCCTTTGGCGAAAGCGCTTTTTCGCCGACCGCCTCACAGGACTGGAAGAACTTGCTCGTCCGGGTCGTCCCCGGACTTTCCCCCCCAGATCTCGTCGTTCAGGTTAAGGCCTTGGCGTGTGAACTGCCGGCGAAGTACGGTCTACCCCTATCCCGCTGGAGCACCAGCGACTTGGTTCAGCAAGTCCAGCAGAGCGGACTAGTCGCCTCCGTCAGCGGCAGCACTCTGTGGCGCTGGTTGCATGAGGACGCCATTCGTCCATGGTATCACCGCAGTTGGATCTTCCCCCGCGACCCGGAGTTCGCGGCCAAGGCCGGGCGCATCCTGGATCTCTACGCCCGCCAGTGGCAAGAGAAGCCGCTAAAGGATGATGAATTCGTGATCTCCGCCGATGAGAAGACCAGCATTCAGGCCCGTCGTCGCAAACATGTCACGCAGCCTTGCCGACCACGCACGCCGATGCGGGTCGAGAATGAGTACTTCCGTTGTGGCGCCTGGACCTACATCGCTGCATTGGATGTCCATCGAGCCAGAGTCTATGGCCGCTGCGAAACGCAGAATGGCATCGCGCCCTTTGACCGACTGGTCGAGCAGGTGATGACACGACCGCCCTATAACGACGCCCGTCGCGTCTTTTGGATCGTGGACAATTGTTCAGCCCATCGTGGGGCCAGAGCTGCCGACCGCCTAAAGAACCTCTATCCCCGCCTCACGCTCGTGCATGCTCCGGTCCATGCCAGTTGGCTCAACCAGATCGAAATCTATTTTTCCATCGTCCAGCGTAAAGTCCTGACACCCAATGATTTTCCCGATCTCAACGCCGTCGCCGAGCGCCTTCTGGAATTCCAATACTACTGGGCAACCACAGCCAAGCCCTTCGAATGGAAGTTCACTCGCAAAGACCTCGATGAACTTCTCCTCAAACTCAATACTCCACGCTGATCCCAAAAATACGTTAGTGGACTTCTGAGGTGACCGACTTAGTAACTCAACATCTGGATTCTGCACGTTTCTGGCAGGAAATCTTCCGCGGTATGCGCCGGAGCCAATGTTGATAGGCCTTTGGTGTGCTTTTGGGGAGGCTCCAACTTTCGGCGTTCAGGACTGTCTGGTTCCGGCTTCGCCGGGTTAGGGTTGCTGCGACATCGGAAATACTCACGCCCGACGGGCCGTGAAGCGGTGAAATGGCTTCAGGTTATTCAACCGCTCCTCAGGCTCATCCATCTTCCAACTGAAAAACTGGACCTCCATCTGGTCCTCGGTAAAGTCAATTACAGAAAATCCATTCTTTTCAAGCGGCTTTAGTCCTTCCTGATTATCGAGGTCTGACGGGGTTCGTGGAGGCGTGCCGCGCCACGCGGAAGGCCATGCCTTTGGCCCCGTGCTGATGGGTCCGGTCAACACCGTCACCACCGGGTTCCGGCTAAAGTCCAGCTTGCCATAACGCTGAATCCTGCCCTCTGCCAGAGCATGCAGGTCTCCACTCAGGAACGCCGGTATCCGATGCATGGACGAGGCCGCCAGCAGCAGACGGTCATGCTGCGATTTCCACCCTTGCTGCCACCAATACTTCGGCTTCGCCGTACCCAGTCTACCGTCGGGCTGCAGCAAGTCCGGGTACCACTCTCCCCACTTTCCCGCGCTCCAGCCGACCGGAGTCGAAGGCAGATTGACGATATGGTGTGTTTCCTCGGCCGTCATCCTACGCGTCAGCCATTCCTCGACCGTTTCGGGGAGGAACCCGCCAACCGCGCCCTTCAGCGTAAGGTGACGCCGGCAATCGTACATCATAATCTCGAGCAGTTTGCCGTAGCGAAGCGTTCCAAATGACTCCGCGACTCCAGGCGGGCGATCCGGTGCGCCGGCGCCTGGCAACCCCGCCGGGCGACTGGCGTCTGGAAGAAACTCGGGGTAGTAAAGCCTCTGGGTCGCCCGCGCCAGGCGCAGCATGAAATCGTCCGGCGGGAACGTCACCATGCGCTCGGTCGCCTCGTCGTTCTCGAAGTAGTCGTGATCGTCCTGGACAAAGAAAACAGGGGTGGATCGAAACAGCGTACCGTAGAGATCGCACACCTGCGGCGTCACAACGAGTTTCAGCTTCCGTTCATTGTCCGTTCCGAGCGCCGGCTGGGAGCGGTCGAACTGGCCCACCAGCTTCCGCGCGACTGGAGAATCGCCAAGATTCAAAGATCCGACCGGCGAGCGGAGGTCCCAGTAGACATGGTCGCCGATGGCGATCACGGCGTCCGGCTTGTAGGAAAGCCCCGTCGCGAGCATCTTGCGCCGGGCCTCGACCGGGACCCAGTAAGGTCCCCCCGTGTCGGGATTCCGCGTGGCCGGGTGTCCGCCCGCGCAGGTGTAAACGAGAAGACGGCAGTGCTTCGGTTGGGCGTGGCGGCTTGGAAAAGTTGTGATCGGCCACGGATCGCACAGCGGCTTACCGCGCGAGTCGAGTAACTCCAACTGATACGTGCCCCCGGGCTCCAGTCCGGCAACATCGAACGAATAAAATTCACCGGCGCTGTCCATTCGGACGCCCACCGCTCGCCGGGAGCCCGCACGCAGCGAAGGCGCGGTGGATTGAGGACGCTCGAAGCCGGCCTTCAGCAGCAACCGCTCGTGGTTTACCGCCGGGAGCAGGTGCCGCACGGCGCCTGCGTTCCATGTCTCGGCGCCCTGCTGGCCCGAAAGCAGCGTTCCGGCGCCTCCCAGCGTGTTTGTGAGAAACTGCCGCCGGGAGGATGGCATCAACTTACCGGCCGCTCCTCTTCCCTATGGCGTACACGAACTTCGTTGTGCGCATGAAAATCTGCCCTTCGGAAATCGCAGGGGAGCTGAGGGTGTAGTCGTCTAGATTGTTTTCGGCCAGAACCTCGAACGTTGGTCCGGCCTTCAAGACGACGGTAACGCCGTCTTCGTTCGTAGCGTATATCTTTCCGTCGGCGAGGACCGGAGAAGAGCTGTAAGTGGCCGGTTTGATCCGCTGGCCGCCGTAGATTTCCTTCCCGGTTTTTTCATCCAGACACCACATGATGCCCTTGTCGCCAACCGAATAGAAGTATTTGCCGTCGGCGATCGGGCTCGGCACGTCGGGGCCGTTTTGGAACGTCCACACTTTGCGGGTTTCAGTAATGTCGCCCCGGCCTCCGCCCCGGAACGCCACGAAGGGACGAATTCGCGTCGGGACGAATACGACGTCGCCGTCCACGACGGGAGAGGCGATCACGCGAAAGTTGGGGTCGTTGGTCGGATTAAGCCCGTTGCCGCGCCACAGTTCCTTTCCGGTAGCGGGATCGTGCGCGGTGACGCAGTCGCCGCCGTTCACGACGATCTCGATTTTGCCGCCAGTCCTGAGAACCTGGGGAGTCGAGTAAGAATCCGGTGATTCACTGATCGCGTCGGTAGGGCGTTCGACGCGCCACACGGTCTTGCCGGTTTCTCTGTTGATGCGGAGCAGGTACGACGGGTCGTCCGTCTTCATTCCATGGAGCACCGGGACGTAGAGCGAGTCGTCAAGCAGCAGTGGGGAGGAGGCGTAGCCGTGGTTGTGGCCGAAGCGGCCATAGTCTTTTTGGATATCGCGCACCCATAGTTCACGTCCCTCGAAATCGAAGGCTTTCAGCATCCCGGTACCCGTCAACACCCAGACGTTTTTCCCGTCCGTCACGGGCGATGGGGAGGAGCTGTTGCCCTTCCGATATTTCGTGTTGCCGGCCCCGATGGGCCGCTTCCACAGAACAGATCCGTCTCCGCGGTTGACGCACCACAGTTCGAGTCTGTCTCCGTCCGCGATATTGAGGAAAATACGCTCGCCCCAAATAATCGGAGTAGCGCCGCTCACACTGGGCACGGCGAGCTTCCAGGCAATGTTCTCCGTGAGACTCCAACGCAGCGGGAGGTTTTTTTCACCGCTGATTCCATTCAGCCTGGGACCGCGCCACTGGGGCCAATTCTCGGCCTGACACGCGAGCGAACAAACGAAGATGAATGCAAATCGATTAAGCAAATTCGAACTCCTTCGCCGTATTGTATCAGTGTCACGCGGTAAGCGCGGCGTTGAGATCCGCCGAAAAGGCGCGCAGCTTCTCAACCTGCTCCGCAGAGGCGAGTTGTTCATAGCCGCGGCCCACAAAGTAGGGCATCCCCGCCCGCCAGACAAGCACCGCCATGCCTCTTCCAGTGAGAAAGCCCGCGCCGCCGACCGCGCCAAAGCCCGTTTCCGTGCGCTCCACGAGCGCGATGAAACCGCCGCGTTCGAAGACGTAATGAGAGGTGATCTCCGTGGCCGGCAGCAGTTGAATGGCGGCGGCCGCGAGCCGCTCGAGTTTGCCCTGCACGGCTACATCTTGTAGCGGCCGAGATCCTCGTCGTTGAGCCCTTCGAGCCAGCGGCGGAGTTCGTCGTTGTTTACCTTGTCGGAGAACGACCCGACGACTTTTGAAGACTTCAAGACCGAGTCCTCCACGAAAATGGGGCAATCGAGGCGGAGGGCCAGGGCAAGCGCATCGCTCGGACGCGAATCCACGCTGATCATCTCGCCGTCGCGTTCAAGCCAGATCAGAGCGTAAAACGTGTCTTCCCTGAGCTCGGTGACCACCACTTTCTTGATTCCCGTGCCCAAGCCCATTAGAAGACTCTTGATCAGATCGTGCGTCATGGGACGCTGCGTCGGGACCTTTTCAATCTCCAGAGCAATGGCGTTTGCCTCATAGATTCCAACCCAGATTGGCAGAACGCTGTTACCGCTGACGTCCTTCAAGATCACGATCGGCAAGTTGGTGACCGGGTCCATCATCAAATGACGAATCTTCATCTCGACTTCCATACGGCGGCCTCCTTTTTCATTAGACCATGCTCCCGCACGGCCCTCATCAATTTAAGCTCTCGCCGACAAGCGAATTGGGACCCGCGCGCGTGATGCGGACCGGCAGGTAAGTGCCCGTGAGACCGCTCCCTTCGGGGCCGCAATGGGTGAAATTCAACGTTTTGTTGTCTGTTGTGCGGCCAATCCATTGGCCGAGCGCTTCGTTGCGTCCCTCGACGTGGACCTCGCGCACTTCCCCGATCGTGGCGGCGTTCCGGCGGATCTGAATGGCGCGCTGCCTCTCGAGAAGAATCATGATACGGCGCGTTTTTTCTTCTTCGGGAACTTGATCCGCCATTTCAAGCGCCGCCGTGTTCGGGCGCGGTGAGTATTTGAACGCGAAAAGCGAATCGTACTCCACTTCCTCGATAAGCGCGAGCGTCGCCTGGAAATCCTCTTCGGATTCCCCGGGAAATCCGACGATGATATCCGTCGTGATGGCGATGGGGCGGCTCGCGTTCTTCATCCATTCGATGCGCCGCATGTATTCACTTCGCGTGTAAAGACGTTGCATGGCGTTCAAGACCCGGTTCGAGCCTGACTGGACGGGAAGGTGCACGTGATTGGCGAGCACTGGGTTCGCGTCGATCGCATCGATGATTTCCTTGACGAAATCGCGCGGATGCGACGTCGTAAATCGAACGCGGCGGATACCGGCAATTTCGCCCACGCGGGCGAGGAGAGTCGCAAAGTCCCAGCCGGCAGGTGACGGGTCGTGGTAGCTGTTTACGTTCTGGCCGAGCAGCTGCACGTCGGTGCAGCCCGAGCCCGCGAGCCGCCGTGCCTCTTCCATCACGCTCGCACCGGTGCGGCTGCGCTCCGGCCCGCGCGTGAACGGAACCACGCAATATGCGCAGGACTTATCGCAGCCTTCGATGATCGTAATGTAGGCCCGGTGTGGATTGTCGCGCCGCGTGAACGGGGTGTCGAACGTCTCTTCTGTGTCCAGACTCAGCCCGGTGACGCGCCGGTTTCCGGCTTCAAGTTGCGCCAGCATTTCCGGCAGTTTGGTGTAACTAGCCGAACCGGCCACCAGACTGACGTGCGGCGCCCGGTCGAAAATCCGCTCGCCTTCCTGCTGCGCTACGCAGCCGATCACGCCAAAGACCTTGCCTTTCCCGGCGGCGCGCTTGAACTGTTGCAGACGGTTAAAGACCTTCTGCTCGGCCTTGTCGCGAATGCTGCACGTATTGTAAAGAACAAAATCCGCGGCTTCCGGCGTTTCCATCCGCGCATAGCCTCGCTCCAGAAGCGTCCCCACGACCTTTTCGGAATCGTGGGCGTTCATCTGACAGCCGAACGTCTCGATATAGAACGTCTTATTCGTCACATGACCCCGAAACGCTTGAAGGCTTCAACGGCCGGCATGCCTGCTCGAAAAGCATCGCGGACGGCGTTCTCGCTACGAACTTTTTCAAAGGCGCGGGCGAACGCTTCGGCGGAAAGACGTTCGGGAACGATCAAGACGCCGTCCCGGTCGCCGAATACGATATCGCCGGGCGCAACGGGAACGTCTCCGACCACCGTTGGAACTCCGTAGTCCGTTACTTTGCCGCGGAACCTTACATCGAGCGCGTACGATCCCCAGCAGAACGTCGGGAAGCCAAGTTCGAGAATCGCCGAAGAATCGCGGCAATGACCGTTCATCACCGCACCGGCCGCTCCGAGGTGTGCCGCGCGCGTGGATAGCAGCTCGCCCCAGAGAGCGTAGGGCGTCGCGCCGCCGTTCGTCAGGTACACATCGCCGGGCTGGAGCGAGTCCAGCGCTTCGAGCAGTTTGCCGAACGGGTCGCCTGACGTCGCACCTGAGTCCTGAACGATTACAGGGCAGGCACGTCCCACCACAACCATCTTTGGGTCGAGAGGCTGCACGCGTCCCGGAAGAAAATTGTTCAGCTGCCCCATTTCATCCAGGACATCGCCCACTACCGCCGTGTAAAGGCTCTGGCGGATGGCACCGAAAAACTCTGCGTCGTTTCCAAACGGCATGGCTGACCTGGACTCAACCGTGCCCCAAGAACATGACCCATCCGATACCGAATAGAGCGGCGATGAAACATCCAAAGCAGTATAGACCGTAGTGCAGGCGTTCCTTGTCCGTCTTTTTCGTCACGACACCGAGGACAATTGACGTGAACAGCGAGAACAGAAACGCGGCTTCAAAATGGCTGAGATTCATTTTTGGCATGTGAAGGTCCTAGCTCTTTTTCTTCGCAGCGATCTCGTAGGCGTCGACAATGGCAAGCAGATTCAGCAGGCCGGCCGTTACGAGAAATTTCGTTCCGTAATCGTGTACGTGACCGGCGACGTCGGGCTGAGAATAGCCAAGCCATGTCGCGAGCAGGTATAGCACGCCGGAGCAGAGGTTTCCGGCATAGCCGCCATAGTTTATCAGGATCGTAAGGAGGTCGCCTGACTGAGGCTGAAACATCGCGCCCCGCATCAGCAGTCCGAACAAGAACATCGATGCCACCGAAAAGAGCACCAGCGCGGCGCGGCCGGAGCGCTTCAGCAAGAAATGTCCACCGCCAGGGATGAACCAGCCAAGAGCAACCACCGGCGCCCAGACGCCAACGGGCGGCATGGGATCTTTCTTTTCTTTCTCGGCCATGATATCCAGTCTAACACTCTACCAGTCGTGATTCCCGCCGCGGCGAACGAACTCGCAGCCAGCTTCCTCCATCTTGCGGATCAGGTCTGTCCGCTTCAACTGACGGTCAGTTCAGCAACCCGGCGGATGCCAGGATCTCTCCGCTCGTCAGATCCCGCAGGTTCTCCGGGTTCCTCCAGAGATTCCCCTTGCGTCAGGTAGTCCCGGAATTCCTCAAAATGGGCTAGCGACGTGTCTTCGTCCTGCCGATGGACAGATCGAGCCGTGCTCATAGCCTCAGCGTGGCGTTGTTGGGGCGTAGGCCGTAAGGAATCACGTTGCGGGGGGAGGCCTTGAACCGTGGACCTTTGGGTTATGAGCCCAACGAGCTACCAGACTGCTCCGCCCGCCACTTCAATCCCACCGGTTTGACCGGTTTGCGGGCCGCCTGTAATCATATACGGCGGGGTTTATAATAGCCGGTTCCTTCGGGCCTAAACCAAGCGCCAGTCTGGCTCATTCCTGAAAATCTCACTCGCCGCAGGCCACTCGAAACCCGTAGTCCGCATACCGGAATTCGGGCGGGATACTGCTTCTGGCCGCGCAGCGGGAAATCTTGATGTGGTGGCGCCAGCTTCCGCCTCTCGACGCTCTCCGCGTGCGCGCTTCGTCGAACCATTCGGCGCACCATTCGTGAACGTTCTCGCACATGTCGAACAAACCGTATCCGTTTGGCTCGGACGTGCCCACGGGCTCCGGGCCGTTCTTCCAGCGATCCGCGTAGCCGGGACGCGATGCGGGCGGTTCATCACCCCACGGGAACTCTTTGATCAGCAGTCCGCCACGTGCCGCAAACTCCCATTCCGGTTCGGTTGGCAAGCGGAACGCCCGTCCTGTCAGACTCGCCATCCATTCACAATATGACGAGGCGTCGAACCAGCTCACTCCGACGACTGGCTGGGACGGCGCGGAGAATTCCGCAACGCTGCGAAATGGCGCGGGCTCCCTGCCCGTCGCGGATACAAACGTGTCGAAATCCGTGTTCGTAACCTGGAAGCGCGCAAGGAGGAACGGCCGCTGATGCGGGATACGAATCATGCCTTGGGCACAAGCGTCCGGCCGGCGGCGATTAGTTCCAACTGCTCCTCGTCCGTGAAGGTCCGCGGGTGGCGGTTGGCAATGCCCAGGGCCCCGGCCGCATGCTCTCCGTCGAGAATCGGAACCACGATCGCTCCTTCAAGCCCTGTCTGCCGCGCGCCCGGCCGCACATCTCCGCTCGCATCCGTCTGGATGTTGCAGGCCGTCACTGGAGCACGCCTCTCCACGCACAAACCGGCCATCCCCTTTCCTATCGGAATGGTCTCGATGACCTTGAGCACCGCCTCCGGGATGCCGGCCGTTGCGGCTTTCAAGTGCAGCAGCCCGTCAGCTTCGAGCATGTGAATGGTGCCGCTATCCGCGCCGAAGCGCCTGACGATTTCCTCGATGGACTTTGCCGCGTCGATCATTTTCGTCTTGTGAGGTTCTCAAACACAAACAGGCCGCTCTTGCCGGCCACGGCGAAATCCGCGTCCCCGTCGCCGTCAAGATCGAGCACCGGGATCTGCATGCCGCCCCCCGTGCGCCCGCCGTAGTCGACTACGTGCTTCACCCAATCGATCTTCTTCCCATCGGCCGTCTTGATACGTTCATACCAGTAGATGCCGAGAGGTTCCTTCTCGCCTGGGTCGCGTCCATTGTGCGCCATGAACCGCTTGCCTGTAATCAGGTCCATCTTGCCGTCACCATTGATGTCCGCCATGGTCAATGCGTGGCCCTGCGACCAACTGTCGTCGATGATGCGCTTTGTCCACGTGCCGCCCTCTCCGCGCTCGAGCCAGAAAACTCCGTAGTCGTGGGCCATTGAAGATACGATGTCCGGTTTGCCGTCGCCGTTTACGTCGTGCACGTACATGAAGCTTACCGAGCCGAGATCGAAATCAGGATGAAACTTCCAATCCGGCGCTTCGAACCACCCCTTCGGGGTGAGGATGTCGTTTTTTCCATCACGGTTAACGTCTCCCGCGCCGATACCGTGACCGTAGCTCTTGGAACTGACCACGTGTTTCACGTACTGGCCCCCTTTGAGCTCGTACCAGGCAAGAGGCGCGGTAATCGGAGCGGCCTGCGGCAGGAGTTCGCGCGCTTTGCCGTCGTTATCGAGGTCCACCAGAAAGACGAATTCGCCGGAGAATCCATCGTCGATCCGGTGCTCCTTCCACTCGGCTTCGGATGCCGCGCCGCCCTTGCCGGAGTTCTGCCACCAAGCCACACGTTTGCTGAAATAGCTGCAACTGACGATGTCGATCAGGCCGTCGGCATTCACGTCGATGGCTAAGTCACTGAAGTTGTCGATGTAATTGTTGGAATAGTCGAGGGTCCGGAACCTGTGCTTCGCCCACTTCGGTCCTTCGAACCAGTTCTCACCCGAGACAAGGTCGAGCTTGCCGTCGCCGTTGACGTCCGTTACAGCAAGCGTCTCGCTCGATTCGAGGTCGATTGTGTGCTTCTCAAAAGGCACTTCGCCCGGGCGGCCGGCGCCCGAGGAGACACTCAGAGCGAAGGCAAAAACAACCAAGCTTAGAACTGCGATAAAATGCCGCATCATGCGAACGATTGTACAACGTTGCTTTCTGAGTCTGGCGATTGCTGCTTCGGCGGCCGCCGCGATGAAGTTCCGCGCACAGGAAATTCAGCGCGACTGGGGCGTGGTTTACGCGGTGACCATCGCGGATGTCAACAAGGACGGCAAGCCCGACGTCGTCGCGATCAATCCCACGCAGGTGGCGTGGTACGAGAACCCGTCCTGGGAAAAGCATGTCATTCTGGAAGGCGTCTCGAAAAAGGACAACGTATGCATCGCGGCGAACGACATCGATGGCGATGGCGCGCTCGACTTTGCCCTGGGCGCGGACTGGCAGCCCACGAACACGGCCTCGGGCGGTTCGCTCCAGTGGATTCGCGGGGCGGGGAAGGCCGCTGGCGCAATGATGCCGATTGGCGAGGAGCCAACGCTGCACCGCATCCGCTGGGGCGACATCGATGGCGATGGGAAGGCGGAACTTGTGGTCGCGCCGCTGCACGGGCGCGGGACCAAGGGACCGGAGTGGCAGGGCCAAGGCGCCCGGATTCTCGTTTTTCGCGTGCCGAACAATCCGGCGCACGATAAGTGGACCATGGAAGTGGCGGACGATTCCCTTCACATCGTCCATAACCTCATCGTGACCGACTTCGATAAGGACAAGCAGCAGGAAATCGTGACAGCGAGCCGCGAGGGAATCCACGTTCTGAAGCGCGCGGCGGATGGACAGTGGGCGAAGACGCGGATCGGCGACGGGCAGCCCGGTGAGATCAAAATGGGGCGTATCGGGCCCAAGCGTGTACTTGCCACCGTGGAACCGTGGCACGGAAACTCGATCGTTATGTACGAGGAGCGTTCGGGTCTGTGGGCGCGCCAGGTGGTGGAAGAAAAGCTGTCCAGCGCGCACGCCCTTGGCTGGGGCGACTTCGATGGCGACGGCGCTGACGAGTTGGCCGCAGGTTGGCGCGACAAGAAAGGCGGCGTCGCGATCTACAAGCGGGCGGCGGATGGAAGATCTGCCTCGATCACCAGCGTTGACGATGGCGGGATGGCGACCGAAGATCTGGCGGTGGCGGATCTGAATGGCGACGGCCGTCCGGAGATCGTCGCCGTGGGGAGAGCGACGAAGAACGTCAAGATCTACTGGAATGAATCCGACGCGCGGCAGTGGACGCGGCATGTGATCGTCGAAGGTTTCGCGAACATGACAGCGGTTGCCGCGGACTTCACCGGCAGCGGCAAGGTAGATGTCATTACGAACGACTACGCGGGAAAGCACACCATCTTGTACGCCGCGCCGGACTGGAAGCCGGTCGTATTGCATACCGGAGCGCAGGCGATTCACAGCGCCGTGATGGACGTGAACGGTGACGGGCGCATGGATTTCATCGGCGCGCAGTATTCACCTGGGTGGATCTATTGGCTGGAGCAGCCGAAGCGTGGGTTGAAAGATCCGTGGACGTATCGCCTGATCGACGAAACGAAATCCGGCGGAGTGAATGGCGTGCACGGATTGATGCTGGGCGATGTCGACAAGGACGGGAAACCCGACTTGATCGGCAATAGCGCGCAGCCAAAAGGCGCGTTTCCGAATTCGCTCGCGTGGTTCAAGGTTCCGCCGAATCCAAGGAAAGCCTCCCGGTGGGAACGCATTGTCTTTGCGGACCGCGATGCCCCCGGGTTAAGCCACTACCTCGGATTCGGCGATGTAAATGGCGATGGACGCCCGGATCTCGCGAGCGCCGCGAAGGTTCCGGATGGCGGCAACTGGTTTGCGTGGTGGGAAGCGCCGGCGAATCCGAAGCAGACTGGATGGGCAAAGCATGTGATCGCGGAGAATCAGGACGGCGCGACGAATATCCAGATGGCGGATGTGAATCGAGATGGAAACGTGGATTTCATTGCGACTCGCGGGCACGGCAAGGGCGTCGTCTGGTACGAAGCGCCAAATTGGACGCCGCACGAGATCAATCCAAATCTGACTGGGCCGCATTCGCTGGCAATCGGGGATATCGACGGCGACGGCGACATCGACATTGCGACAGTGGCGAAGGACGATTTCGTTGCGGCCTGGTTTGAGAACGACGGCAAGGGCAATTTCAAAACGCACGTCATCTATAACGATCAGGCAGCTTACGATGTCCGGCTTGTCGATATGGATCGGGACGGAGATCTGGATCTGCTGGTCGCCGGACAGGAGAGTAAGAATGTCGTCTGGTATGAGAACCGGGTGAAGCGGTAGGTCCGCCCGGGAGCGAGCGAGGCAGTATGTTTTGCCCGGGCCGGGTGGGGCTCCTCGACATGATCCGGGGCGCGCATGGATAGAGGCCCCTGCATCGCCGGTGGCGGAACGGTGCGTGCCCGATGCCCGAAAGCCGTCCTTCGATGCGCCTTTGGCAGGTATTACCAGAGTCATTGGCGGGCTTGATGTCGTGCGCCGAGCCAGCGCGCCCGCGATCTGAGCGGCATAATCGACAATCTCCGGCGCTGCCATTCCGCGTGGCGGGGTCAACCGGCTGAGCGCTTGACCGGCCACATATTCCATCACAAGAAAATCCGTGCCGCCGCCATTCGCAATGTCGTGGATGGTGACGATGCCTGGATGATTCAACTCCGATTCGGCGCGGGCTTCCTGTAGAAAACGCCGCCGGCGGCCCGTGAATTGATTCAAGGGGCAGGACCTTGATAGCTAAGCAACCGCCCAAGAACAATTTCACATCTTGGGCGAGATGGTGTAGTTCCATTTTGGCAGCACGCGTTTTGGGGTGATGGAGAGTTGGCTGAGTTGAGCCCTTGAGGGTTTGACGCCAGTTGGATAGAAGGTGGGATCCAA
>SXGT01832584.1_pt1 | contig 13180 bp, 14 predicted proteins | sample 3176221 | NCBI WGS metagenome assembly SXGT01 (sample SAMN11356862, study PRJNA531348) | freshwater metagenome | isolation source: freshwater sample F1-120 | place: China: Fuxian Lake, Yuxi | collected 2017-12-25
CGCTCTGTTCAGAATGACAGGCGAAAGTCTTGTTAAAAATAAAACAAGGGCGCAAGCGCGCCCTTGTTTTATTGAATGAATGTTCCGTTTCGCAGCTCGGCAAGTGTCTGTTGAATTTCTTCAACTGTGTTCATGACGAATGGCCCGTAGGGGATGATGGGCTCTTTGAATGGTGCGCCTGCGATCAACATAAAGCGGACGCCTGTTTGACTCTTAACTTCGAGCTGATCGCCGTCGTCGTTGAAAACCACCATGCTGACGGATTCCACAACCTCGCCAGAAAACTCTCCTGTGCCTTCAAAAACGTAGGCGAGGACCGTGTGTCCGCTTGGGATGGGATAAATGAATTTCGACGCAGGTGCCAGCTTCACGTCCATGTAAAGAGGCGAGGCTGCGATCTCTGTCACAGGTCCGCGGATCCCATCCAGTTCTCCAGCCACGAGACGGATCGTTGCGCCGTCTTTTTCGATGACAGGGATGGTGGACGAATTCACTTCCTGATAACGGGGTTGACTCATCTTTTGAGCGGCGGGTAAATTAACCCAAAGTTGAAAGCCATAAATATTTCCACTTTCGCCGCGACGGGGCATTTCCTCGTGCAGGATGCCGCGCCCGCTGGTCATCCATTGCACATCACCAGGTCCGATCACACCAGAATTGCCGAGGCTATCACGGTGACTAACAGAGCCATCCAGAATGTATGTGACGGTTTCAATGCCGCGATGTGGGTGCATGGGAAAACCGCGCAGGGGACCTTCGAGCGGGTTATTGAATGCAAAATGGTCGAAGAGCAGGAAGGGGTCGTGTTCGTTGCTTGCGCGCGGAGAGACGGAACGGCGTAGTAAGACGCCAGCGCCTTCCAATGCAAGTTGAGGTTCTATAATTTGGGAGATAGTTCTAAAGTTGTTCATGTGATTATTGATGAGGCGAGAGGGAAATGTATTACAAAAATTATTCTTCACAATTTGTAACTTTTTTATGATCGGCACATCTAATTTTGTTGATGCTGCATAAACTGTTGCGGCAGGATGTAAATTTTTAGTCGAGGAGTGACAATGCCGATCTATGAATTTGTTTGTACCGAGTGTGGAAAGTCTTTCGAAGACCTTGTGTTCAGCCTCAGCAAGATCGATGAGGTGGTTTGCCCTGCGTGCGGCGGAAGCCAGGTGAAGAAGAAAATGTCCACGTTTGCTTCCAAGCCGGCGGCTGGCGCCAGTTCGTTCTCGATAGGTCCCAGTTCAGCGTCCTCGTGCGGCACTGGGAGCGTCTGAGGGGGGTAAGCCTTGTCGGCCGTGTGCCGATCTTGATAACATCAAAAAAACGTCCCTAGACTGCGGGACGTTTTTTTGATGGCTACTTTTTACTGAACCTTTCCAAGCAAACGCGGATACCAGTACCATAAAATATCTGCTACAGGTTTGCTGTGGATGGAGGTTGATTTATCCTGCAAAGCGGCGGGCGGATAATACCCGCGGCTGACAAAGCCCGTGATCCACGGACGTGTGTTTACTGCGGTGAGGATGGCTTCGTAAATATCCGCCTGAGTTTGCAGACTTAAACTCACTGAGCTGACATCTGCATTGGGTCGGCTGAGCGCGCTCCAGTCAATGCAGCCGCCTTTGCCGTCCGGGATGCATTCGCCAGCCGCACCCGCCGCAGATGGATATTCGATGGCAAGGGATAGAGGTTTATTCAACAGGGAAACAAGCGGCGAGACTTCATTATCCAACAAACGCCCCGCCTCATTTGCGTAATCTGTCTTTGTAGCGCTTGGATTTGTGGAGAGCGAGGCTGACCAGAGCAGGTAAACTCCATCCACGTCTTGCAGGAAGTTCAGGGGTGTTTCAAGCGTAGCTTTGGTGTACGGCAATGCCCACAGGATTTGTCCCTTGAAATGCTGACGAACTTCCGCAATGATGGATTTCCATTGCGTTTCGCTGTCTGCCGGGGCATTGGAGGGGTTGCCATCGGGCAATTTTCCGTTGGGCATGGCTGGAGCTACCCAATCTCCGCCGAGGATTAGGGTTTGTGCTCCCGTTTGTGCGGCCAGGTCTGCATGGTTGACAGCGAAGGCGCGGTAGCGGTTGAACCACGTTTGCCACCACTGAGCGTCTCGCGGAGCGCTCATCCAGAACTTGTCGCCGGGTGCGGATGAGGTGTCTTCAGCAGAAACGGGGAAATGCGGTGTCGGGAAAAGGGAGACGCTAAGTCCCACTGCGCGGGCTTGTGAGATCATGATCGCCGAGTCGATCCACAATGGATCCTGCCCGGGAATGGGGGAAAATCCCAATGGCGAGACATTGGAGTAAGTCCAACTTGGGGTGAGGACAACAACGTTTGCTCCAAGCGCCTGTGTGTTGGCAAATGCCTGCGGCTCATAATAAGACCAATTGGGGCGATAGGTGGATTGGAATTCCACGCCGGCAATAAATCCGCTGGCGCGCGGTGTAATACCTGCGCCGACCAACGTGACCGGCTCCGGGTTCTCGAACCATTTCCACGCATTGACCGAATCCTGAATATCCTGAGGGGTGAGGCTGGTGATTGCCTGTCGTCCTGTGGGTGCAGAGCCAATGGTTTGAGTGTCATCGGCGCTTCCGCATTGGCCGTTGCGGCAATAGCGGTATGAAAAAGAGCCGAGGATGTTGAGTGGACTGTAAAGTTTGTATGCCCAGCGATTGTTGCCGAGAGGCCACATGGGTACAGGTTCCATCCAGCCGAATGTGTTGAATTGGATATAGACAATGTCGCCGGGCGGTGTGACAGACGGCACAGTTACTTCAAAAAGGATGGGCGCGTCACCAGCGGACCAGGATATAACCGCGTCCTGCAAGGCGGTCTCCTGCGCGGGCACGATCAGCTCGCGTAGATTCCAAGTCCCATCTTCCTTGTGTTCTGCATTCCAAAAACCATCCCCAAGGGTGTATTTATATTGAACGTGCGCCCCAGCGGGCAGGGCAAGTGTGACAGCATATCGTCCATCTGCCTGAAGATTCATGATGGGCATGCGGTCTGTATTAGTGCTGACGCCGCCTTGCAGGTCGGCGAAGGTGTTACCAAGCTGTAAAATATTTCCCGCAATACGCACAGGCACACCGGGTACGGTCGTGTCTGGGACTGTGACTGTAAATGTGACATTCACTAGCGGCAGTGATTTTACGCGCAGGTCAACGACAGTTGTGTGCCCATCGGCAACTGTCGCGCCTTGTTGAAAGGTTTGGTACATGCCGTCCATGCTGTACACAAGCAGGTTTTGTGTGCCGGAGGGTAAACCGGCAAGCTCAAAGCGCCCGCTGGAATCAGTGATGGATTGCACCCCGCCTGCGCTGACTAGCAGGTTTGGTAACGCCGAACCGGTATCGACATTAAACACCTGGCCGAGGATCGTACCCGTTGTGCGCGCATAAGACCTGTCGCCCCAATCTGCAACGATATCCTGTACCTCCGCCGGCCCTGCAACAAAATACATGCGGTAGCGGATCGCCGCCCCGAGATTTGTATCTTCCAGCACCTGCGATGCGCCGCGTCGAACATATCGATATTTGACAACGGAATTATGGGGAAGCGGCAATGTGGCAGTGTATGTCAATGAGTCACGCGCACTCATTGGATATTGTGTGGCGTTCAAAGAAAGCCCCGTCACTTCATCCATGATGGCAATCGCCATGGTTTCATTCGCCTGAAGCGGCTCGGGCAGTACCACTACAAAGGTGGTCTGTGCCATAACCTGAGGGGTCGAGGTTGGCACAACGATATCCGGGCTTTGCGTGGATGTACCTAGATCGATTGGATTTTCAAATAATGAAAGAGTGCAAGCCTGTCCAGCCAAGACAAGCACAATCGCCGCTATTGTGACGATGCGGCGCGGTAATACTGAATGCATGTTCATTCTCTCTCCTCAGATACGCGAAGCGCAGCGCTTATTCCGCCGCTCTATCCTGCTTCTGCTTCTTCAGCCTTTCTTTGCTCTTCTGCCTGACTTCGCTTTCGCCCGGCGTAGGCGATGTAACTTAAACCGATGCTTAAAAAGTAGAGCAAAATCATGGGGGCCATGACCAATCCCTGGTTGACAGGGTCAATTGTCGGTGTGACAGCTGCCGCGATGATGGCAATGACCACAATTGCGATGCGCCACTGTTCGGTCAGCACCTGCGGTTTGATAAATCCGACCGCAGACAGGACATAGATCACCAGCGGGAATTCAAATGCCAGTCCGATCCAGAACATTAATCCGGTCACAAAGGAAAAATAGGATTGTGGGCGCAATTCAGTATTGATGCCCATGAAGCTTTCAAGGAACGGCAGGGCGGTGGGGAGCATCAGGAAAAAGGTAAACGCCGCTCCGCCGATGAAAAAGATGGATGCCAGCGGTATTCCCGCAAGACTCATTTTGCGTTCACTGGGTCTTAGCCCGGGCGCAGCAAACCACCACATTTCAAAAGCAATGTAAGGGATTGCCAGCGCAATGCCCGAGAATAACGCCACACGCATAAACACGCCGATCGATTCAGTCACTTCAATGGCTGTCAGCGCTTCAATGCCGCCAATGGGCTGGGCGAGATATTCAATGATTCGTTGTGTGAAAATAAATGAAACGCCTACCATGAGAATTAACGACAGCAGCGCGCGCAGGATGTGCATCCGCAGTGCTTCCACCTGCTCCCACATCATCTGGCGTGTGTCGGCGCTTGTTGTCAGATCGGTAAAAACTTCCGTGAGGGGATGTTCATCAGGTTCGGTGTTCAGGAACTGATGAAATTGTTGGATCTTGCGAAATGGGAATGCGATGACATTGTAGATCAGGCGGAAGGGATAAAGGACCCGATCGAAGAATTTTGGCGATAGCCGATAGATCGCCCGGAACGGGAATGCAATGATGTTGAAGATAAGACGGAATGGAAAGGTAATAACCCGCCATAACCCCAAGAGAAATTTACGCATCTGTTTTTTGATCGCTTTCGTTTGCTTTTGTGTCTGTTGGAGTGGTCGGCATGATTTTGTTTTCAGGTGTGCCGATGATAGGCGAAGGCTGGGGACGCTGCGGCGTAACCGGATTGTAAGGCTTGCTGCCGGTCAGGTTGGTTGAGTCCCTCAATTCATTTCCAATCTGGCCTAGTTCTTCATTCGCGTCCCGCATCAGGCGGTTGGGAAGGGTACGCAGTTCTCGCGAAGTTTGCTGGAACATCTTCCACCCGTCTGATGTGACAACGCTTCGCAGCCATTTGCCGATGGTTTTGCCCGCCTTTTGCATATCCTTGGGGCCAAGGATGATCAACGCAATGATGACGATGAAGATGAATTCAGAGGGTCCAACGCCGAGAATTTCCATTTTATGATTCCAGTTTTGCTTCTTTTTCAATTCTATTTTGTATGATCTGGTTGATCTCATGCTCGTGATCCACCAGTGTTCCAAGCACGCCGTTGATAAAACGCGGCGCGGAATCCGAGCCGTATAATTTTGCCAGCTCGACTGCTTCATTGATGGCAACCTTAACCGGGGTCTCACGGTAGACTGCGAACTCCCAAAAGGCAATGCGCAATATATTTCGGTCAATGGCGGCGATCTGGTCCAGCGGCCATTCAGGGGCGTATTTTGCGATCAGTTGGTCAAGGTCCTGCGTGAGGGGCAGCACGCCAAAGATGATCTGCCTTGCAAATTCGGCAAGATCATCTGCCAGCGGAATATCTTCCAGGCGTATTTTTAATACATCGCCTGGAAGATGATTATTTGCAATATCGGTTTCGTAAAGTACTTGCAGAGCAATGGAACGTGCCCTGGTTCGGGGTTTCATGCTTTCAAGCCTCGCTATCCTCGTAATCAATATCTTCAATGTGAATATTCACGTAGCCAACATCCATGCCGACCATTTCCTGAATGGCGCGTGCAACATTCTGCTGAACGTTGCGGCTGACCTCGCGAATGTTTACATCCTGATGAAGGACGAGATGCAGGTCTGCGTAGACCATGTTCTCCTCCGTTTCAATGCGAACCCCATCGCCTGCCCCACGCTTAAAGAGTCGATTTACACCCCCAGATACTGGAGCGAGTCTGCTTACGCCCGGTACACTCAACGCGGCGAGACGTGCAATGGTTGTGAGTACGTCAGGCGATACAGTTGTTTTGCCTTGTGTGTTTTCTGTCATGGTTACTCCTTTTACATCATAGCCATTCCGCCATCCACGCCGAGGACCTGGCCGGTGATATAAGCGGCTTCGTCTGAGGCGAGAAATGCGGCGGCGTATGCGATTTCTTCGGGTTTGCCTGTGCGCCCCAGTGGAACCATCTTGAGCGCGGCTTCGAGTATTTCAGGTGTCATGCCATCCAAAATTTCGGTATCCACAAATCCCGGTGCAATGGCGTTGACGGTGATGTTGCGAGCCGCCACTTCACGCGCAAGGGCTTTGGTGAAGGCGATCTGTCCGCCTTTGGATGCGGAATAATTCGTCTGTCCGGCGTTGCCCATTTGACCTGCAACCGACGCAATGTTGATAATGCGTCCTGTGCGCTTGCGCATCATTTGTTTGATGGCGGCTTTCGAGCAATTAAATGTGCTCTTCAAGTTGGTGTTGATGACCGCATCCCAATCGGCTTCGGGCATGAGCATGATCAACTGGTCGCGGGTGATGCCTGCGTTGTTGACAAGGATGCTCAGATCACCGAAGGTTTCCGTGGCGAACTTGACCAGAGCTTCGGCTTGTTTGAAATCTGAAACGTCTGCCTGGTACGCGGCGGCTTTTCCGCCAGCGGATTGGATCTGCTTGACCACTTCTTCAGCGGCTTCGGGTGACTTATTGTAATTGACGACCACTGCCGCGCCGCGTGCAGCGAATTCCAGTGCGATGGCGCGCCCAATTCCACGGGAGCCGCCGGTGATGAGGGCTACTTTATTCTCTAACGCTAAGGTGGATGCCATGAATTAACTCCTGTAATGAAATTATACATCATGTGGAATAACCCACTGTTCCCTCTTTGGAAACGGTGCTAAAAACTCTCTTTCGGGGGCTTAGCCTCCGAAAGAGAGTTTTTGCTTTTGCATCGAGTAGAAGTCAAAATCAAACAGGTGCAAAAATCCAAACTGTGAATAAAGAGCAAAGCCTGCTTTGCTTGCCGTCAGGGCGATCATCTGGTGACCAGCAGACTTTGCTTCTGAAAGCAGGCGTGTCAGGATGGCTTTCCCGAATCCTTTTCTGTGATGATCGGGCAGGGTTGCCATGACATAGATACCGGGAATTCCCGCCCCTTCGATCACTGCGCCAATGGATACCGGTGTGTCCTCTTTTTCACCTGCGAGGAATAAACGCGCCGGGCTGGAATCATCCAGCCAATCGGAAGACATATCTTCAAAATAGGTCTCTGCCTCGCCTTCGGGGAATTTGAATGCCATCCTGCGGATCTTGCTTGCGGCTTGCAAATCCGCGCTGGAATGGGCGCGCCAGACGCGGATGGTTTTGTCGTATGCAGGGAACGTTCTGCTGTGCGAAAGGGATGCGATCATGGCAGGCAGGGGCGGTGTGTCATATGCCAGCCCATGCTTCTTCAATATTTCACCGATGTTTTTTGGGGAGGGCCGCGTATTCATCCACCAATACCAGGGGACGTACCGTTTGGCAAAGAATTCGATGACGGTTTTTATTTCTTCGTCAATCTCTTCTTCGCTGTTTTCCGCTGGAAAGTCACAGCCAAGCGCAAGGTTCAACAGCGGAATTCTGAATCCCGTGGAAGAGGCTTTCACGCCCTTGCCTTCAAACGTTGCCGCCCGCGGACTGCGCGACGAGAGCCATGCTTGAACCGTCAGCGTGTGCCGATCCACGATTTGGATCAACTCATCGCGCGGCTTGCCAAATGGTTTGATCAATTCTTCGTCGGCTGCCATTGGTTGCATGGAGGTTATCTTTCCGGGCGTAGTCCAAAAGCCAGCCAGGCGCCGCCACTCAATGCGAGGATCGCCGCCGCGAGGAAGGCATCCTGCCAGAAGCGGATGGGGAAGAGGCGGATGAGGGTATCAGAATAATAGAAGAGCCACGAATCACCGCTGAAGAATATCTGATGGAAGAGCGTGAAGAACTGCCAGAATACATTCGGGTTGAGGACAATGCCGACGCCAGCCACCAGCCCGAGCGCAACAGCCAGCCCGATCATCCACATGCCGCCGCGACGCAGACCATTCATGAAGTCCGGCATCCAATTTCCACGATTGGCTAGGAACGCAAGCACAGCCAGAAGGATGAGCGAGATCGTCCATGCACCCAGCGCATTCAGCACCACACCTTTTACATCTTCCATGTGGCTAAGCTCGCGTTCGTTGTACAGCGGAGTTCCGTCTGTGAATTTCAGATCGCCGAGATAGGAAATATCCGCGCCGTTGACGAGATATTCAACCGCGAAGGGAGCCCATTCCAGACGCTCCTGCTGAGTCATGCCATATTCATCCACAGGGAAGTAAGGCATTCTATATTCGATGTTGTAAAAGAGTGGGGACAATAAAATGCGCAAGGCCGTACCGATCAGCGCGATGGGAATGAAAAGGGAAGTGAGATAGGAGAGGAAAGTTTTCATTGGTTTTATTTGCTGCCTTGTTCAAGCGGGGTAGCCCTTCGCTTGAACAGATGATGTCTATTGCAAAAACTCCAGGCCGCCTTGCAAGACAAAGCTGACCACCATATCGTTGACGATCCATTCGATGGGAGCGAGGTCATCGGTGAAGACTGTGGTGGTTGTGTAGCCGTCTTTGAAATTGGAATATGTGGATGCCATTGCTGAGATCAACAGCGGGTGGACGTTTTGATCTTTGGAAAGTGCAACCAGGTTGGCGGTGAAGTTTTCGCGTGTCGTCGGCTGTTTGGTGGCGAAGATCATTGTGTTCAAGGTGCCGGGGATATCCATGATGTGGATGGATGCAAACTGGGTGGCAATGGTCGTCGCAAGTCCGTCTATCAGGCGGCGGTCGCCGGGGACTGATCCCACATTGATGGTTAGCACCCCGTCATCGGTCAGGTGTGAGGCGATGATCCCAAAGAATTCCTGTGTGGTCATGTGCGGAGGAATGTAGGGAGGGCGGTAGGCATCCACACCGATGATGTCATATTTATATTCGCTGCGTTCAAGGTTCAGTCGCCCGTCGCCGATGTGGACAGTGAGGTTGGGCAGGTTCAAACCAAAATACTTTTGGCCAACTTCCACGATCTGGTCATCAAGCTCGAAACCGTCGATGGGAATATCCCCGTAGACTGCTGTAGCCTGACGCGCGGCTGTGCCTGCGGCAAGACCGACAATGGCCATGCGTTGGATGTCCTTCGGTTTGCGGTTTGCATAAAAATAAGGACCCACCAGGAACTGCTCCCAGGGTCCGCCATAATTCAACGTGTCGGGATGGTAAATGGAATGAATGCCCTGACCGTCGTTCAAGCGCAGGAGCGTGTAGCCGCTCTGTTCCTGAACCTGAATATAGTTGTAAGCAGACTCGGCTTCATAGACCTGTCCCTCACTATTCTTGAGCGCCTGCCCCGCAGACAGCGCAGCCACAATGATCAGCAGCACGGGCATCCAGCTCAACTTGAGCATCTCACGCGGACTTGCAAATTTTGCGAGGCCGACCAGCGCTACGATCAGCAAAAAGAAACCGAAGGCAAAGAAGGTTAGTTTTGTGCCAATGGTTGGGATCGTGACCAATGTGGGCAGGAACGTCCCAATGAATGAGCCAAGCGTCGAGATGGCGTAGATCTGCCCCGAGACCTGCCCCGACTTTGAAGTATCGTCCACCGAGAGGCGGATGGCGTAGGGCGAGATGGCACCTAGCAACGTGATGGGGACGCTGAACAAGATCAGCACAGCGATGAATGAGCCAGCCATGATGCCGACACTCAACGCATCGAACGCCGTCGCCGCGGACCTGAGAACGGGTCCGGCGATATAGGGCACCAGTCCGATTGTGAACGCGCCCCATGCAAGGATGCTGTACATCGCGCCAGCCGTTGGATTTTTATCGGCCCACTTGCCGCCAAGGAAATATCCCAGCGTGAGGTAGATCAGAATCAGCCCGATGATGCTGGCCCAAACGAGATTGCTCGTACCGAAGACATTGCCGATCAAGCGCCCCGCCGCGAGTTCAGCCGCGAGGGTGGTCATGCCAGAGACGAAGACTGTGAAGAGAAGATATTTTTTCATTATTGTTCCATTGATAAGATGGGGCGGATTATACACGGTGAGGGAGGGGAATAAGTGAGAAGTAAAAAGGGAGAAGGAATAAGTAATGTAAGTTGCTACCTTCCTGATAATAGGCGTGTCGCCTGAGGGAAATATCCCCACCCTAACAGAAAAACATCCCCCGCCAGCGGACTTGTGTGCTGCGGGGGATGTTCCGATTGACATCTTCCAATGTGCTTACGGAGTTGTGATCTGCAACGACTCGATCATTGTATCCAGCATCAGCAGGGATGGAGTGTAGCCTTCCTGTGGAGCGTCGTTTAATTTCTTCGTAACCGCGCTGAGATAAGCAGGGAAGTCCAGATTCACGCTGTCGTCAAATGGGATGCCGTCTGGCGGGGTGGCTGAACCCATGCTGCCGTTTGCGACAAGGAACGGGGCGTTCACATCCAATACCGCAGAGACAAAATAAGCGCCATCGGCGGTTATGCCCTGGTAGTAATAAAAGATCTCATCGTTGGTGATGGGTGCAAAGTTGGTCAGGACTTGCGTAAGGTAGCGTACCCCGTGACCGTTCTTGAATGCGACCGGCTTGGATTGTGCAAAGAACTCGCCCTGCAGCAGCGTTTCAGGCAGCGGCTGGACTGTGTCCTGACCGACCAGCAGAGCCGACACTGCCTCCTGCATCGGCGGACCATACGCCGCATATTCAGAAGCCTTGAAGACCATGATCTGCGCATCGCCCTGCACAGGATAATTGGTCAGCTGAAATGTAACATGCTCCGCCATCGGTCCGCCTGATGGGTTGATGGCTGGGAACTCCACATCTGTATTCGTGGATGGAGCCGCGCTGGCGTTCATTTCAATTGGGATGGTGAATGAAATATTGTTATACGAGACGGGCAGTCCCGTTGGTTGGGTGGGAGCTGGCGCGGCGGCGGTCATTGCTTCCAACGTTTGAGCCACAACCGTCCCGACCTCTGCGCCGCTCTCTGGCGGTTGAGCAGGCAGGCAGGCTGAAAGAATCAGCAAGCTGACTATGGTTACGATGATGGATTTCCAGGCGACTTGCGGTTTTATTTGCGTCATATTTTTTTATTCTCCTCAGTGTGATGGCGCAAGTTTACTTATTGTCCTTTTGATCCAACAACACCCCATTGGTAATGGGATGGAGATATACCCTGTTACTATTCAAAAAGCGGTTCCATTTGAAGCCGCTGACCGAGAGCCTGCATTTGATCATCAGTGGGACGGGACGCGAACCGATGCGCAGATTCAAGGACACGCGGCAGGAGGTTTATATCGCCTGCTGTGTTTACGAAAACCTGCGGGTTGCCAAGGATCCAGTGCATGGCAAGGTCAATATCCGCCTGCTCTTCAAGCGGACGATACCAGGTGGTGCGGTTCTGCTGGACATCCTTCCACGGCGAGCGGGTAATGCCTTTGATCGTTTGCACGGCGGTATTACGTTCCCTGCAAACTGCGAGCACCTTATTGAAGCCTTCAGCATAGCGCGGATTTTGCATCATGATGTAGCTGTCTGGGAGGAGTACCGAGTCAAAGTCAAATTGGGCAAGCGAGCGTAAATGGAATTCAGGCACAGGTACGCCATGACCCGTTACTCCAATAAAGCGGACAAGCCCTTCATCACGGGCTTGTATGACAGCTTCAACAACACCGCCCGGTCCGAATGCTGTTGTCCAGTCGGATTCCTCATGCAAGGCGTGGAGCTGGATCATGTCAACCTGGGAAACATGCAACAGCTCAAGTGAGCGGCGGATCTGATCGTACGCTGCCTGCTTCGTGCGTTCGCCTGTCTTGGTGGCAAGAAAGAACGGCCTGCCGTGACGTCGAATCCAATCTCCCAGCAATTGCTCGGCTTTGCCATAGCTGGATGCCACATCCACGTGGTTCACTCCGTTTTGCAGGACAAGCTCCATGGTTGCGTCAACATCATTTTGCGGGGTATCCCAAAAAGCTGCCGCGCCAAAGATGGTTCGGGTACTTTCGTGACCAGTACGGCCAAAAGAAAGGGTGGGTATCATGGGTGTCTCCAATTCAACCTGGTTTTGCGACCTATGTATTCTAACCTCAAACGAAAACGGCTTCGGAAACATTCCTGCCTCCAAAGCCGTTTGTGTTCATGTATTTCTTGTTACTTTCTGGCGTTGATCTCAGCCAGTACTTTCTTGACCATTTCCTCGGTAAGCCCGGCTTCCTTGGCTTGCGGCAGGGCAAGGATCTGCTTTAGGGCAAACCCTTTGGCCATCCCGATCATGGGATTCTTGGAGATGCCCGGAACATGCTTCTCCAGAATTTTTACTGCGCCTGTGTCGTCTAAAATAGTTCCAACGGTTGTATCTAATGTGTAAGCCATTTTTTCTCCTTGGTTAAGTGGATTTTCTGAAAGCTTAAAACCGACATATTTATTATACGGCAGGAATGGCTGAATGGTTCGGTCAGGAAAATCCTAAAGCCAAACTTTCTCCCTGCTTGCTGTCATGTATGCGCGGATAATTGATCTTCTCTGTGTCTTAGTGTCTCAGTGGTTCAAGAATGTTTTCAACTGGATAATGAAGTAACTTATATTTTCCTTACCCCCGATTTTACTCGTCAGATTCTGTTTCAGACACTGAGTCTGATATCACATCCAACATCATCGCCATGATGGGCACAACGACTTTTTCGATCTCTTTCTTCGATTTGAACCAATGCCTGGAGGCGAGCAGGTCCACACTATCCAACAGAAAGTCCACCGTTTTGAGCCTGTCCTGGTCGGTTTGAGGCAGTTCGGGGCGTTGATATTCTTCCAGCCGCTGACGTAATTCATCTGCATGAGCGCGCTGCTTTCTGACGGGGTCACGAGTTTCCATTTCCGTTTTGAAATAGCGGGCCTTACGCCATTCATCCACTTTCTCGAAAAGCGTTTCAAGCTGCGCGAGTTCGACCCAGGCTTTTTCAGCTTCTTCAGGTGTGAAGGAAGGCCGGCGCGATTCCAATATAGCCTGCTTATCCAGTTGAAGCTGATCCAGCTCA
>SXGT01240619.1_pt1 | contig 13179 bp, 16 predicted proteins | sample 3176221 | NCBI WGS metagenome assembly SXGT01 (sample SAMN11356862, study PRJNA531348) | freshwater metagenome | isolation source: freshwater sample F1-120 | place: China: Fuxian Lake, Yuxi | collected 2017-12-25
CCCCGCCCCGCGGCGCCGGCGGGGGCGACGGGCCTACCGGACGGTGAGCTCCACCGTGTCGGGCGACGACCAGGAGGCCTCGTCGTAGACCGCAACCGAGAACACGTAGCGTCCCGCCACGTCGGGGGTGAAGCGTGGGTCCTCCGTCGCGGCGTCGGGCTCGAACGCGGCGGCGGAGCCGGCGGAGCCGGCGGGCATCGCTTGAATCGCCCACTGGAAGGTCAGCGGTCCACACCCACCCGTGCCACCGCCTGCGAGCTGGACCGCTCCCGCCGCGAGGTCGGCGGTCAGGTCGGGTCCGGCGTCCGCCACCGGCGGCTCGACACACGCGGAGGTGTCGGCGGAGGTGTCGCCCGAGGTGTCGGCGGAGGTATCGCCCGAGGTGTCGCTCGAGGTGTCGCCCGAGGTGTCGCGGGACTTGTCGGCGGTATCCGCCACGATCGGCGGCACGCACGCCGCGAGCCCGAGCAGCGCGAGACCGCACCTCATGCGCGCGTCGCGAGAAAGACCACGACCCCGGTGGGCAGCGCGCCCTGGAACACCCCCGCCGCGCCGATGCGCGCGGCGGCGTAGCACACGAGGTCGATCGCGCCTGCCAGGTCGACGGTGAGCTCCGGCTCGACCAGCGGCGCTTCTTCGCCCACCGGCTCGGCCACGAGCCACTCGAAGCGCCGCTGCCCGGCGTGCCAGGAGGCCAGGGGGGTGGCGGCCACGCGGCGTTGCCCGTCGTCGAGGAGGCCGCCGACGAGCGCCCAGTCACCCCGCGCCACCGCGAAGCGGGCCCGCAGCTCGTCGACGCGGGCGGCCCACGCGGCCTGGGAGCGGAGCCACGCGGGGTCTTCGATCGGCGCCGGCGGGCCGACGGGCATGGGCAGGTTGCCGGGTCCGAAGCCGGCGGCGTCGCCGTCGAACCGGAAGGACAACTCGACCGGCCCGGTGGCGTGGCGGACGACGCCGAGCGCGAGCTCGGTGAAGTCGACTTCGCGCGGGAGGGTGCGCCGGAGGCGGGCCAGGGCCGCCTCGACGACGCCCTGGTTGGCGGCCCACGCCGCCGCCGACGGGGGCCCCCCGCCCCGGGGCAGCGGCGGCCCGTCGACCTGCACCAGCCGCACGCGCCCGTCGTGCACCTCGGCCCGCACGACGAAGCGGCGCAGGCCCACCGCACCGGACGCGGTGTCGACCGCCTCCTGGATGCCGCACGCGGCGACCGCGGCGGCGAGGCGGGCATAGAACGCGGCGGGGTCGGCGCCGGCGTGGTGATCGAACCAGGTCATCGGGGGCCCGCCTCGGGTAACGCAAAGCGCAGGCCTTCGCCCTCGATCGCCACGTGGCGCAAGACCGGCGTGGTGTCGGGCCGCCCTCCGTAGAGCACGTCCCCGTCGAGCGGCAGGCCCACGAACGCGGCGTGCGCGCGCACCTGGTGGCGCACGCCGGTGCGGATCTCCGCGCTCCACAACGACCCCTGGACGCGGCGGAAGTGGGTCCACGCCGGGAGCCACCGCCCGCGGTGTCGCTCCCGCGCCCAGCGCTGCACCACCACGCGCTCCGTGCGCCGCGCGTGGTTGCCGATCGGCGCGTCCACCACACGATCGTCGAAGTCGACGTCGGCGCTGGAGCGCAGGTGGTAGAGCTTGCGCAACGACGGCCAGGCGGCGCGCAGCCGTGCCAGCGCATCGGGCGTACGCGCGACCACCAGGAAGCCCGACGTCAGCGTGTCGAGGCGGTGGGCGATGCCGCCGGCGAACCCCTCCGGGAACCCCGGCGCGCCCTGCTCCGGGAACGCGGCCAACAACCGGCGCAGGACGCAGTCGCCGTCGGGGTCGGCGTGGGGCGGGAAGACCGGCACGCCGGCCGGCTTGTCGACGAACCGGAGCGTTGCGGTCTCACCCAGCAGCACGGAAGCTCACCGACAGGATCGTGACCTCGCGCCGCCCGCCCGGGGTCTCGAACGTCACGTCGTCGCCGACCGCGCGGCCCATCAGCGCGCGCCCGATCGGCGAGACGTAGGACACGACCTTGTGCTCGAGGTCCACCTCGTCTTCGCCCCGGATGGTCCACCGCTGGGTGTGGCCCTCCTCGTCCTCGATCTCCACGGTGGCGCCGAACAGGACGCGGTCTCCCGAGAGGGTGCTGGGGTCGACGACCTGCAGGACCTCGAGCCGGCTCTTGAGGAACCGCAGCCGCCGGTCGATCTCGCGGAGCCGCTGCTTTCCGTAGATGTACTCGCTGTTTTCGCTGCGGTCGCCCAGCGACGCCGCGTGCGAGACCTCGGCGGTGATGCGCGGGCGCTCTTTGTTGATGAGCCAGTCGTATTCGTCGACGATCTTCTTGTGACCGGCGGGGGTGATGGTGGAGGCCATGCCCGGGTGGATTATCCGGGCGCGCATGATGCTGTTCCTGCTGGCATGTGCCACCCCCGAGCCCGAGGGCCCCTGCCCGGAGTACGCCGACGCCCTGCCGGTCGACGGCGTGGTCGACAACGGCGCCGACTGCGGAACGTGGACGCTGCCGGTCGGCGAGCACCTGTACGTGAGCGTCTACATCGAGGAGCCCGAGGTGCCGTGCGCGGAGTCGCACGACGCCGCGCTGGACCGGCCCTACGAGCCGTCCTACACCAACATGAGCAACGACGCGCCCAAGTGGACCTATGACTTCGTGGGCTTGGAAGCGGCAGAGGGGCAAGAGGTCGCCATCGAGTGCGACGAAGGGACCTCCTGGCACGCCCGCGTCGACGTGGTGGAGTAGCGGCCGTCGCCCGGACGTGTGAAGCGGCCGACTTCCCTGGGGTCCCGCCATGCGCTCCTTCGTGCTCCTGCTCGGCCTGACCGGTGCCTGTGCTTCGTCCACCGGGGGGGGCAGCGTCTTGACCGGGCCCACGGTGGTCGTCAACGGCGACACGTTCGAAGCCCGCGCCGAGGCGGCCTGGGCGGCAGCGCCCACGGTGCGGTTCGCCGCGCCGCTGGAGGTGTCCGGGGTGAGCCTCGACCGCGGGATGGCGGGCCTCGTCACGGCGGTCAAGGGCAAGGTCGCGGTGGACGTGCCCGACAAGACCGTGCTCCCCTCCGGCACCGAGGTGGTCGATCTGCGCGATCCCGCCTTGCGCGAAGCGGCCATGGGCGGCGACGAGAACGCGCTGGCCGATGCGCTCCGCGAGCGCGGTGTGCGCCTCCTGGTGGTGCACCGCGACCTCGCGGAGTCGTTCGACCGCGACCGGCACATCCTCTCGCGCCTGTACCACCACGCGCACCTGGATCGGTTCCAGCTCTCCCGCGTCGAGGAGGGGGCGTTCGTGTACCTCGTGCCCGACGCGCCGTTGCGGTTCGACGCGGCCGTGGCCGACGCGGCGGTGCGGTGGCTGCGCGCCACCCTTGAAGGGCGGCCCGACGTGACGCCCTTCCCGGCGCTCAAGGCCGAGCGCGGCACGTGGACGCTCATCACCACCCTGCGGGGCCCGGGGTGGGAGGCGTCCTACTCGTTGGCCGAGGCGAGTACCCTCGACGTCGCCCTCCAGGAGACCGCGTCCGACCTCGAGGCGTTCCACCGCCGTAACCGCGAGGTGCTCGGGTTCCCCCGGCTCTCGCGCCATCTGAAGGACCTGGTCATCGAAGTACGGCGGGTCAGCGAGCGCGCCTACGTCGTGCCGCGGGAGGACGCCGACCTCGGCCGCTACTGGGAGATGGGCCTGGACGGGGCCATCCTGCTCGACAAGGTGGGCGACCGCAAGCAGTCGGTGGCGTGGCCGGGGATGGTCTCGGTCACCCGCGGCATGATCAAGCCGGACGAGTTCCTGCGCGGGGCGGCGCGCGAGGTGGCGTGGGACTCCACGCGGCCGTGGCGCGACGAGAAGGAGACGACCCTCGAGCTGGTGCGCACCATCGACTTCCGCGAGGTCGCGGGCGAAGGCGTGGTGCCGCTGTACCGGGGCACCACGTTGGTGCCGATGTCGAGTGTCACGCTGCCGGCCGTCGAGTCCTCCATCGTCTACGCGGGCGAGTGGTGGCTGGCGAACCTGCAGCCCGACGGCACCGTCACCTACAAGTATTGGCCGGAGGAGAATCGGTTCTCCAACGAGTACAACCACGTGCGCCACGAGCTCGCCACCTGGAACCTGTGGCAGGCGTGGACGCTCGATCCTCGGCCCGAGTTCCTCGAAGGGGCCATCCGCGCGCAGGACTGGACGCTCCGCAGCCTCGTGGAGCGCAAGGGGGACCAGTTCGAGCCCTGGGAGCGTGAGCTCATCGACCAGAGCCCGCTGAAGGACGAGATCTACCGCGACGGCATGGCCTACTTCACCTACGCCGACAACACCAAGCTCGGCAGCGCGGTGGTGGGCCTCTTCGGGATGATCGAGGTGGCGCGTGCCACCAACGACCACTCCAAGGACGAGCTGATGCGCAAGCTCGGGCGCTACGTGATGATGTCCCAGCTCCCGGAGGGCAACTTCCGGCCCTACCACGTCCCCGCGGACCACCCCTACCGCCACGAGAAGAACGACATCGTCCCCGGCGAAGCCGCGCTGGCGTTGGTCTACCTCTACGAGTACTTCCAGGACGACCAGTACCTGCGGCCGCTCGAGAGCTTCTTCAGCTACTACAAGCCGTGGTTCAAGTCGCGCGCCGAACGGAAGAACCCGCGCGCACCCTGGCCGGCGTACACCTACGACAACCAGACCCGGCTCGACCTCGTGCAGTTCGGCCCGTGGACGGTGATGGCGGCGAATGCCTACACGCGGGCCCGGCCCGATCGCACCGACGTGGTCGACTTCGGCCTCGAGGTGGCGCGGTGGATGGTCGAGACCTACGAGTTCAGCAGCGAGCGCACGCCGTACCCCGACTACGTGGGCGGCTACTACAAGTTCGCGGGCGAACTGCCGGCGATGCAGGCCTTCTGTTACGGTGAGGGTACCGCGGCCGCCTACCAGATGGCGATGCGGGCGCGGCCGGAGGAGTCGGCGTACTTCGAGAAGGCCACCCGCGAGACGGTGCGCATCGCGTTGCAGATGCAGCACGACCGCCTCGACTCCTACTTCTACCCCCGCGCCGAGCTGGTCGAGGGGGGCATCCGGTACGCCCTGAACGAGCCCAAGGTGCGCGTGGACTACACCTACCACGCGCAGTCGATGATGTATCAGTGGTACCTCGCGGCCAAGGGCGACCCCAAGCTGCCCGAGGCCCTGCGCGCCGCGCCCGGCGAAGCGCACGCCCGCATGCTCCGGCTCCAGGACATGCCCCGGTTCCGCGCCGAGGGCGCCCCGGTGCGCACCAGCCTCCCGCGTGCGGTCGGCGAGATCGAGCTCGGCGAGATCCCGGCCAGCCCACCCGTGAAGGGGGTCGAGGATGAAGGCGGGGAATGAGGTGACGGCGGCGGCCTGTCACCGGTCGGTCTGTCGGCCTTGCCGGAGCGGGCCCCCCACCATAGACTGAACCGCCATTCAGCGCCCTCCGTGTCCGCCGCCGACGCCACTCCCAGCCGCACCGACAAGCACGAGCTCATCCTCGAGGCGGCCATCCGTGTGTTCGCGCAGAAGGGGTTCCACGCCGCGCGCATCAGCGACGTGGCGGACGAAGCCGGGGTCGCCGACGGCACGATCTACCTGTACTTCAAGAACAAGGACGACCTCCTCCTCTCCATCTTCGAAGAGAAGATGGACCTGTTGTTGGCCGGCCTGCGCGAGGCGCTGGTGGGCGTCACCGACCCGCTGGAGCAGGTGCGCACCTTCGCGCGGTACCACTTCCGCCAGGTGCAGGACCATCGGGAGCTCGCCGAGGTGCTGCAGATCGAGCTGCGGCTGTCCAACAAGTTCATGAAGGAATACCGCCCCCAGAAGTTGTGGGAGTACCTCGGTAAGTTCGCCGAGATCGTGCGCGCCGGGCAAGAGGCGGGGCAGGTGCGCACCGACATCGACCCGTTCATGGCGATGTGGGCGTTCTTCGGGGCCATGGACGAGATGTCCATGCAGTTCATCCTCGCCAAGCACCGCAAATTCTCGCTGGATGCCGCCGCCGACACGGTGTCGGGCATCTTCATTCGAGGTCTTTCCAAGGAGAAACCATGAAAGTTGGCGTCTGTCTCAAGCAGGTCCCTGCGACCGACACCCGCATCCGCATCAACGGCGATGCCACGGCCATCCTCACCGATGACGTGAAGTTCGAGATCAACCCCTACGACGAGTTCGCGCTCGAGGAAGGCCTGCGGCTGAAGCAGGCGGGCAAGGCCACCGAGGTGATCACGTTCACCCTCGCGGGCGCCGACGCCGACCCGCGCATCCGCGACGGCCTCGCGCGCGGCGCCGACCGCGCCGTGCGCATCGACGATCCCGGCCTCGCCGGGAGCGACGCGCTCGGCGTCGCCAGGGCGCTCGCCGCGGCGCTCAAGGCCGAAGGCGTGGGCCTGGTGTTGTGTGGCCGCCAGGCGGTCGACGGCGACTCCGGGGTGGTCCCCGCGATGGTGGCCGAGCTCCTCGGCGCCGCGCAGGTGAGCTGGGTCGACAAGCTCACGATCGAAGGCGGCAGCTTCACCGCGCAGCGCGCGGCGGGCGGCGGCGTCCGCGAGGTCGTGCAGGGCGCGCTCCCCGCGGTGATCACCTGCGACAAGGGCCTCAACGAGCCCCGGTACGCCACGCTCCCCGGCATCATGAAGGCCAAGGCCAAGCCGATCGCCGTCAAGAAGTTGGGCGACCTCGGCCTCGGCGGCGGCGACGTCGGCGCGGGCGCGGTGGTCGTCACCCACAACAACATGGGCCAGCCGCCCGCCCGTCCCGCCGGTCGTATGATCGGGGGCGACGCGGCGTCGGCCGTGTCCGAGCTGGTCCGTCTGCTCCGCGACGAAGCCAAGGTCATCTAGGGGGAAATGCAAATGGGAATCCTCGTCTACTGCGAATTCGAAAACGGCCGTCCCCGCAAGACCGCCGCGGAGCTCCTCCAGAAGGCCGTCGCTCTCGGCGCCGGCCCGGTGTCCGCGTTGGTGATCGGCGATGGCGACACCTCCAGCCTCGGCGCCAACGGCGCGGCCACCGTGTACCAGGTCAGCTCGCCGGTCCTCGGCAGCTACTCCACCGGCGCGTGGGTCAAGGCCCTCGCCGCGGGGGTGAAGGCCTCGGGCGCCACCACCGTGCTCGCCGCGGCCAGCTCGGTCGGCCGTGATGCCTTCCCGCGCCTGAGCGCCCGCCTGGGCGCGGGTCTCGGGGTCGAGGTCACCGACCTGCGCAACGACGGCGGCAAGGTCGTCGGTCGTCGCCCGGTGTACGGCGGCAAGGCCCTGGTCGACGTCGTGATCAACAGCGCCGTCGGCTTGTTCACCGTCCGTCCCAACAGCTTCCCCGTCGGGGCCGCCAACGGCGGCGCCGCCGCGGTGGTCGCGGTCGACGCCGGCCTGTCCGACGCCGACGTGGACGTGAAGGTGGTGGAGACGCTGGCGCCTGCCTCCAAGTCGGTCGACCTGACCGAGGCGGATCGCATCGTTGCCGGCGGCCGGTCGCTCAAGAGCAAGGAGCAGTTCGACGCCGTCCTGCGTCCGCTCGCCGCCGTGGCGAAGGCCACCGTCGGCGCCAGCCGGGCCGCGGTCGACGCGGGCTACGCCGGGCACAGCGAGCAGGTCGGTCAGACGGGCCAGGTGGTCAACCCCACGCTGTACATCGCGCTCGGCATCTCGGGCGCCATCCAGCACCTCGCCGGCATGCGCACCTCGCGCGTGATCGTCGCGGTGAACAAGGACGCCGAAGCGCCGATCTTCCAGTACGCCACCTACGGCATCGTGGGCGACCTCTTCGAGGTGGCGCCGCTTCTGCAGAAGGAGCTCGAGAAGCTCGGGTAGTGCCTGCGCGCGCCCGGGCCGCGGCCCGGGCGCCCGCGGTGCGTCGAGGGCGGGAAGCGCAACCATTTGGTTGCATATCGCGCGTGGGCGGCGTAGGGGGTGGCATGGCGTCCACCTCCTGCCGCCGGCCTTCGCCGGTCTTCGCCGCGCTGGGCGATCCTACGCGGGTCGCGCTGCTCGAACGGTTGCGCGCCCCCGGCGGGCGCAACCTGTCGGCGCTCGCGGTCGGCACGGGGATGAGCCGCCAGGCGGTGAGCAAACACCTCGGTGTGCTCACCCACGCCGGCCTCGTCCGCGCGTCCAGCCGCGGGCGCGACACCGTCTACGAGCTCGATGCCGCCCCGCTCGCCGAGGCGGCGGCCTGGCTCGACGAGTTCCGTGCGTTGTGGGACGCGCGCCTCGATCGGCTCGACACGTTCCTACACCAACTGGCCCCTGAGGAGACCCCATGAACGACCGCACCCTGCAGACCGTCCGCACCTACGCCGCGTCGCCCGACCTCGTCTGGGAGGCGTGGTCACGCAGCGATCACCTCGACGTGTGGTGGGGTCCCGACGGCTTCGTCACGCGCACCGCGTCGATGGACTTCCGGGTCGGCGGCGCCTGGGTGTTCACGATGGAGCACGCCGAGCACGGCACGTTCCCGAACCGGATCCGCTACCGCGAGCTCGTGCCCGGGCAGCGCATGGTGTACGACCACGACGCGGGCGAAGGGGCCGAGGCCGATGGCTTTTGCACCACCGTCACCTTCGAGCGCGAGGGCGCCGGCACCCGGGTCACGCTCACGGCGGTGCTCCCGACGGCCGAGGCGTACGCGGCGGCTTTGGCGCACGGGGCCGCGGAGGGCGGCCGGCAGACGCTCGGCAAGCTCGACGTGGCGTTGACGGCGGCCGCGGCAACCGAGCTGGTGCTCGAGCGCACGCTCGCGGCGCCGCTGGCGCGCGTCTGGGCCGCGTGGACGGAGCCCGTGCAGCTCGGGAAGTGGTGGGGGCCCAAGGGTTTTGCCATCGAGGTCGCCACGTTCGAGCTGCGCCCCGGCGGCCTGTTCGTGTACTCGATGACGCCGCCGGGCAGCTCCACGCCGTGGTGGGGCCGCTTCCACTACCGCGAGGTGGTCCCGATGGAGCGAATCGTGTGGATCAACTCGTTCTCCGACGCCGAGGGCGGCGTGTCGCGCCACCCGATGGCGCCCGAGTTCCCGGCCGAGGTGCACAACACGCTCACCCTGCGCGCCGACGGCGAGCGTACGCTCTTGACGCTGCGCGGCCGCCCGATCCGCGCCTCCGCCGAGGAGCAGGCGCTGTACCAGCAGTTCCGCGCGAGCATGGAGGGCGGCTTCGCGGGCACCTTCGCCCAGCTCGAGGCGCTGCTCGCCGAGGGGTGATGCGGTGGCCGGCAGGACCGACCGAGGTCGGGACGGTCGCGGGCCACCGCCCAACCGGCGTTCGCCTCACTCGTCCTCGGACTCTCCCATGCGCTCGAGCCAGACCCGGAGGCCGCCGAGCAGGCTCAGGCGCTCCTCGGAGGTCAGCGCCAGCGCCAGCTCGCCGCTGACCACGCCGCCGTGCACCCCCACCGCGAGGCTGATCGCTTCGCCGAGGCGCCGCGGTTCGCCCACGGCGTCGGGCGCGAGGTGCGACGCCACCACCAGCGGAAAACGTCCGGCCTGGTCGGCGAAGCTGCCTGCCGCCCATGCTTCGCCTTCGTTGCGCTCCATGTCGGCGAGCGCGGCCTGGCCCGTCGAGAGGTACAACGCTCCCGGGGTGCCCGCCAGCCAGATCCAGTCGCCGTCTTCGAGCCCGGCGCGGAAGTGGGTCGCGTCCAGCACCTCGATCGGGAACTTCATGCCCCGGAGCACACGAATGGCCCGCCGGGCGACGGCGGCGGCCGGGAGCACCGCCCCGCGGACAGGCGCCAACGGCAGGACCGCGGCCGCCTGCATCTCCCCTGGGGTTTCGCCGACGATGGCGAGCAGCGCGCCAGTGGTGAGCGGCAGGGTGCGTTGGAGCGCCCTGGCCCGCGCGAGCTCGGCACCGCGCAGGAACAGCCGGAAGTCGATGCGGTCGAAGGCCACGCCCACCGACGCCACCGCCGTCGGCCGCAGGCGGGTGCGCAGGGTCCGCGCCGGCCGCGGGTCCAGCGGGATGATGCTCGCGAGCTCGGCGGGCGCCCCGGTGACCGCGAACCGGATCGGGTCGTCGGAGCCGAGCGGGAAGTGCACGCCGTAGTCGCCGGTCAGCCGCACGTCGTCGCCTTCGGGGAGCCGCCCGAGCAGCAGGCAACCCTCGTCGCCGGGGAGGGCCGCGAGCAGCGGCGCGGGTGCACCCCGCAGGGCCGCTTCCGGCGCGTCGGCGCCGAGGTTGATGTGGGCCCATCCGTCGATGACGCCCACGCGGTAGGCCTCTTCGCGGCGACGCACCACCCAGCCGGTGGCCGTGAACTCGGCGGCGGCCTCGGGGTCGTCGTCGGCCATCGCGCGCGCGACGCCCTCGGCCCCGAGCGTGGAGGGGAACGCCATCTCCACCCGCGCCTGATCCAGGTCCAACGCCGCAACGACCGGAACGCCGGTGGCGAAGACGGGCGCCCACCGCTCCCGATCGGCGGCGCCACCGAAGAGGGGCCCGAGGCGAGCGAGCTCGATCCACGCCCGCTCGCCGTCGGCGCAGCTCACCACCATGCCGCTGGGGCTCCGGGCGACATGACGGAGGTTCTCGGCCAGGGGGCCCGCGAGCGCGGCGGCCAGGAGCAGGGTCCACATCATGTGCAGCATAGCCGCGGTCCGCTACGCTCGCGGAATGTGCGGCCGCTTCGCCCTCCACCACCCCAACGACGAGATCCACGAACGATTCTCGGTGGAGCGGCCGCTCTTCCTGAGCGAGCCGCGCTACAACATCGCGCCCACCCAGACGATCGGGGTGGTGACGCCCGCGCGGGAGCGGGTGGGGATGCGATGGGGGCTCGTCCCGCGGTGGTCCAAGGACGGCAAGCCCTTCCTCAACGCCCGCGGTGAGACACTGGCGGAGAAGCCGAGCTTTCGCACGGCCCTGCAGAAACGCCGCGTGCTGGTCCCGATGAGCGGCTTCTACGAGTGGCGCACCGACGGCAAGCTGAAGGTGCCGCTGCACATCCGGCTGCGCGGCGGGGCGCTCTACGCGGCGGCGGGCATCTGGGAGCCGCCGGCGACCCCCGACGGCCTGCCCACGGTCGCGCTGATCACCGTGGCGGCCAACGCGCTCATCGCGACGTTCCACGACCGCATGCCGGCGATCCTGGTGCCCACCGAGGAGGCGGCGTGGCTCGACGAGCACCACCCGAGCCCCGCGTCGCTCTTGCGCACCTACGCCGCCGACGAGATGGAGATGTGGACGGTCTCGTCGCGAGTGAACGGCGTGAAGGACGACGACCCCGGCCTGGTAGAACCGGAGCGGCGCGGGTTGTTCGGGTAGCGTTACCCTGGGCCGATGGTGTTCCTGCTCTCTGCGTGTGTCGGGTCGGTGGAGGTCACCGGGTTGCCGACCGGGTTCGGCGCGCCGCTGTCGGCCTGGCACGTCGGCGATCATGTTCGCGAACGCACCTGGTGGGTGACTCCGGGTTCGGCGGACCTCTGGGAGGAGACGACGAGCGCTCCTTGGGCGTCGGTCTGGGTGACCGACTTCGCCGGTGGCTGTGCGGCGCACAAGGCGTGGGCGTCCGGATGGGAGGCCAACAGCCTCGCGTTCGAGGCCGCGCAGGAAGCTGCGCCGCAGGACGTGTGTTCCAACCTGGAGGCGTTCTACGACGCCCAACGAACGCTCGCGGTCGAGGTGTGGCCGCCGACCTGGCACGTCGTCGAGGTCTACGCGTGCGCGGCCACCTTCCCGTGCAGCTTCCGGGTCGGCGACACCCCGTTGCCGCAAGACGACTCCGAAGACGGGTACGAAGCATTCGCCCTCGCCGGGGAGATTGAGTCGGCCACGCTGATCCCGCCGTGGGACGCCGATGCGTGTGCGCTGGCCGACGCGGAGCCGACCGGGTTTGCCATCGACGGGCTGCTCGGCGTCGACGCCATCCGCGACGACGGCGGCCTTCCGTACCGGGTCGTCGGCGACCTCGTCGACGCCGACGACGGGCACGTGTCGGTCGACGTGGTGGCCGAGGCCTGCGGTCTACCGGACGCGGAGGTGCTCGTCGTCGATTGAGGTCGCGTGGGCGCGGCGCCGCGACCGTCCGCTCGTCGCACCGGAGTGCTTGGTCCGCCAGGATCGCCCACCGAGGACGATGTGCAGGCGATAGCGCTGGTCGACCACGCCGAAGAGCACGTTGTCGGCGTTCTCGGCGCGCGGGAGGTAGCCGACCTCATCGACGATGAGCACGTCGGGTGTGACCCACGCAGTGTACCTGCCGCCGTGCCGTTCCAATTTCCTATCCACTACGAGCTTGGCAGCGACTGAATTGCGAATCGGTCTTGTGCGCGCGGGCGCTGAACCCTCGCAACGAGTCGACGAAGCGGTAACGGGGCCTACAAATCAACCCCCCCCCCCGTCGCGATAGGGTGCTCACGAGTTCGACACCCGAGGAGGATTCATGGCAATGTCTCGTCTGTGTTCCGCGGTCCTTGCCGCGATGGTGCTGACGGTCCTCGCCGCCGGCCCCGCCAATGCGACCATCCCGCGCGTACGGGGCTCCTGGCTGTTCGGTCCCGCACCGGTCTGGACCGATGGCACGGCCAATCCGTCGTTCCGCCCGCTCAGCGAGCCGATGGAGAGCAAGAGCCTCCTCTCGGTGCGTGTGTCAACAGAAATGAGCGAGGACTCGGGCAACTGCAAGATGAGACCCGCGTTGCGATACTCCAACGACGGTGTCACATGGGATGCGCCCAAGGAGATCGTGAGCACCTATCGCACGACCGAGGGCACCGACTGGGGCACCGTGTACATCGACATCACGCAGCTTGCCGGCACCGCGTCACGGGCCTACGTACAGTTCGGTGTCGAGGTTGCGAATGAGGCAGGCAGCGCCATCAACATCTGCAATGCCACGATCCGAGTCGAACCGAAGGAACCCGTCCGCTAGGACGCCTCAGCGGAGGGCGAGATGAGTACAGATACCCGCGCGGTGTGGTTGTTGGGGCTCGCGTTGTGCGTGGGCGTTAGCGCCTGTCCAACGGAGGCGCAGGCTCTTCAACGGGCATTGAGTGAACCGGAACTCTGTCGCGCTGCGGAGTGGGTGTTCATCGGTAGAGTTGTACGGCGCGACTCGATCATGGACCCCCGGCCGAGCGTGCTGATTTCCAGCCGAGTAGAAATGCGGGTGGAGTCCGTCGCTCACGGTGCGCCGCCGCCGTTGGTACGCTTCGGAATTCAGGGAGGAGAGGTCGACGGGAAGCGG
>SXGT01775564.1_pt1 | contig 13179 bp, 16 predicted proteins | sample 3176221 | NCBI WGS metagenome assembly SXGT01 (sample SAMN11356862, study PRJNA531348) | freshwater metagenome | isolation source: freshwater sample F1-120 | place: China: Fuxian Lake, Yuxi | collected 2017-12-25
CACTGGAAGGCAGTTGGCCGCTCAGATCAAAACCAAGCGGTAAGATGGGTATGGCACCAAGCACCACCCAAAACACACCCGAATGCGCAACAACAATAGGGTGAATAAGGCTGAACCCATACCTATGCTTTGAGTGGCCAGAGAAAACAGCTTGGCGTGCGCGGCGGGAATGGCCAATATTTTGGTAAACACAGGAAAAACTACCGCCCCACTGGCTTCACTGGTAGCACCGGCAATAAATGAACCGAAAATCATGGTCAGACTAATCGGCCAATGCTTGTGCATGGCCCAAAAAGGCGGCTTATCTGGTAAAAATAACCAAACAAACCAGACCAGGACCGGGATCAGAAATACCCCGTTTCGACTAAACCGCATCCGGATTGAGGCCCAGTTTTTCCAGGAACACATTCGGTGATGCGTAACTCATTTCGCCACTACAGACATTCACCGCGGCTTGCACGGTATGTCCCTTGGCCAGGACGTCTCCACTTTCTGCATCGGTCACCTGATACCTGATTTTCATCCGATATTCCCATTCGACCAATTCCGCGCGGACGCAAAGCCGTTGTTCGAACCTTGCCGGTTTGACGAAGCGCAATTGCATGTCTACGATGGGCCAGACAAAACCGGTCTCCTTCATCACCATGTAACCGTAATCGATCTGATCAAGCATCGCACAACGGGCGATTTCCAGATATTTGCAATAATGCCCGTGCCAGGCAATACCTAATAAATCGATATCAAAAAATGGCACGCTCAATTCGACTTCCGCCCTTATCATGCTGTTGGCTCCTGGGCTTTATTAGGGCCCCAGAATGCATAAAAATTAAACCACTGTAATGGGACGGCATGACAATGAAACTCCAATCGTTCCGCAAAGCTTCGAGCCAGTGCTTCCAACATCAGTTGACGCTGTGGTTCGCCACGCGGGATGCGGATGGCATCCGCAAAAGGCTGCAAATCCATCTGGAACCGACCATTGACCGGATAACAGAACAGTGTGTAAACCGGGCAGCGCAGCAATGAAGCCAGCAAGTAAGGACCTTGCGGAAATTCGGCGGCTTGTCCGAGAAATTCAGCGCGTACGGTTCGATTACCCTCGATTGGAATCCGATCGCCAACCATGACCAGAAACTCCCCTCGGTCGATTTTTTCCTGCAACTGAATAGCGATGGCCGGATTGAGCTCAGTCACTTGAATCAATTGGATAGTGGCATTTTCCTGTTTGTCACCCAACAACCGATTGAATTTTTCCGCATGCTTGGTGTGAGTCAGAATATTCAATTTAATGTGCCCCCCTAAATTGGCCACCGCCTGGCAAATCTCCAGATTGCCGATATGGCCACTCAGCAGCATGGCACCTCGTTTCTGCGCAATCAATTCCAGTAATATTGAACGGTTGGGAAAATCGACCCGCGAACGGTCTATCATGCCCATCCAGACCACGATCTTGTCCAGCAGGGTTTCGCCAAAACTCAGGAAGTGCCGGTAACTGGCCCAGCGACCATCACCCAATTGCAAGTCTGGGAAGTAGCACTGCAAGCGCGTTAAATATTCTCGCGAAGCCGCTCTGGCGGACCGCCCGGTAAAAAAATAATAACTGACCACCGGACGTAAAAATAACCTGAAAGCCCCACGCCCGAATATCCGGTAAACCCATACCAGGGCTTTGATACCCCAACTCAGGCTGTTCTCTTCGACAGTGGCCCAATGATGATTAGACTGATATCGGGTCATTGGAAATGCCGGCGGAGTAATTGAACGAATCTGGGTAGCATGCCAAAAAACAAACGGGCATGAGTCAAGCTAATGCGCAGATTATCTTCCATGCCCCGAAAATGCGAAATTCCATCCTGCGGATAACCGACGTGAGTTGGAATGCAAACCATGGGCACATTCTGCCAGTACAGCCGCACCAGGATTTCCACGTCAAAGGCCATGCGGTCCTCCAAGGTAGTAGTGCGTATCAGTTGTGCACAGGTTTGGACCGGATAAACCCGATATCCGCACATCGAATCAAGTAGTTTGAGAGACAAGGTATTGATCATCACCCAGACATGGGTCAAATAGCGCGCGTAATAGCGCAGCTTGGGAATGGAGGCATCGAAAATCGGCTGACCGATGATGACGGCTTGAGGCTGTGACCGGGCGGCCTCCAGAAAATCGGACAAGTCATCCAGATCATGCTGGCCATCGGCATCGATTTGTACCGCATGGGAATAACCCAGACCTTGGGCGGCCAGAAGCCCGGCCTTTACAGCCGCCCCTTTACCTCGGTTGATATCCAGATTGATCACCGTCACCCAAGGGTATTGCCGGGCCAATGCCTGGATCACCAACGCACATGAATCCTGACTACCGTCATTGACCAATAAACAGGGCAAAGACTCTGATGCCAAACAGTGCAAAATAGTCACCAAGGGTTTTTCGTGGTTGTAGACCGGTATCAGTAAACAAGGATTAAATGTCTGAATCATGGAAATAAAGTCTTCCCGAACTGTATTCGCAAGCCGGCGAGTAGTAACAAAATTCCAGCTTTCCTGTTGCCGGCATGAAGCGTAATCGCAATTCAAGCGTTTGGCCAGGCAATAAAAGCTCCTTGAATTTTATGGACTCCATGTGGCTGAACGTCAGTTCCGACATCAAAAACCGCCTGGCAAAATGTACCGCCCACTGGATTTGCACCACGCCGGGTACAATGTGTATTTGTTCGAAATGACCATCAAAATAGGCCAGTTCTGCCGGGATGCGCAAAGACAAGGTCATGCCATCCTTATTGATTTGCTCGCCGAAAAGTTCGGGAAATATCACCATGGTCGGGTCTATAGCGCAGATTGGATTCAATAACTTGCCCTGACCTTGCGACGGATGATCATCTCTACAGCCATCAACAACCCCATCAGCAAATAAAAAATAAAACCGTTGTAAACACTCCATATCCAGGGGTCCCCGTAAGCTATGGTAGCGACAGATACTGCGGCGTTGCAGAGAAAAAACACACTCCATACCTGAGTAACTTTACGGGTATAAGTAATGCCTTTGGGCGACAATTGCGGATCCTGCAGTCTAGCCAGCCGCTCAATAGCCGAAGGTGGAATAACCAGGCTATAAGCAAACACCCCAAAAAACAACAGGCTAACGAATACCGGGTAGGCCTGCAACCAACTGATCTGGTTAATCAAAGCAACAGCCAGCATGAATAGGACACAAACGGGTGTAAAAAAGCGATGACGCTTGGATAGCGGGTTGGGCTGGAGCAGATCACGCAGCAAAAATAGAGCGACCATACCCAAGGCAAACACGCGCGGCTGAAAATAGTCCAAACAGAACCAGACTAGAAAAGGATATCCCACAGTGACAATAATCAATATGCCGTTGAGTATTTTTTGGTGGGTGAATGAAAATAATCCACGCTCGGGCCTGACAGCCGCCCCCCTAGAAAAAGCATCCAAGTCTTCCCTCTCAGGCTGCATGAACTTGTCTCAAGTCCCTGACTCAGTTGAAATCCGAAACACGGTATCTACAACATCCTGTATGGTACGAGCATTTTTAAAATCTACCGGAATAATGCGATTGCCTGAGATCTCCCGCAATCTGACCATTAAATCCACCGCATCAATGCTGTCAATATCCAGATCAGACCGTAAATTGGCCGTCAATTGAATGTCTGACTCGGCCAGTTCGAACATCTCCGACATGATCTGTCTTAAGGTAGCAAATACTTCTTCGGGGGTTTGCATAAACGATTTATATTCCAATTTTTAAAAGCCTTGGTTTCGGCAGGTAATTTTCCGCCTGACTATTATGTCCAAAGGGCGCGCATATGGGAACTTGAAAAAACCACACTTTGATAGACCAGGTCACAGCAACGACCAATCAATCCAGCACATTCCGCTGCTATTCAGCTTGACCGTTATTAGGTGAACGGCTCTAGCAATCCAAACGAGAAAACTTTCCAGAACAGTGAAACCCGAAATGCACTTGGCATAACTATACTGTTTTTTAATTTAAATTTCGTCAGGGATATCGTTTTAAGAATGTATACCACCAACAAATCCTGGATAGTTCGGCATTCAGCACCATACGATAGGCCTTATCTATCGGTTTAGGTTATATACAGCAAGCAACGTAAAAGGGTGCAATAAAAACTGTGGCTTAACTATAGATGCCCTGGGCAGTTTCAGGGTTAAAAACAGCATCCTTCTGCTGACCAGATTGATGTCGACATCGATACATCAAGTGTTTACAAAACTGTAGTTCCGGTACCTAGAAATAATGTGCCTGGGTTTTAATCATCCCATCGCGAATAGAAGCAGACACCCTAACACGTCTATCAGGATATACTGCAAGCCTGTCGATTTGTTTCCCTTTAACCAAGCCAAAAGTCATGGCTAAAAATTGATTCACAAGGTAATAAACGCGTAAGGATTATTGAACAACCCTCAGAAACAATCGCTCAAGCTACCTTTGCAAACAGCCAGGAGGCAATCATGAGACTTGCAGAACCCCATTCACGGCATTGCAGCCTGAATTTGCCAAGCGCTGATCATGACTCGAAATCAGCTTAAAAAACAGGCAGTCTAAGATCATGACAAACAAACAGGATTATTCACTTGACGGCCATTTTAATCGTCAAGACCCAGAATCGTCCGCCAAAGTCACTTTGCCCCTAGAAAATTTTTCCACTCAACCTTTTCCGGCGGTTGGATACATAGAGGCTGCACAAGGTCCGGTAGTCGATGTGCGCTGTAACTACCTGCCACCGATCGGACAGGCACTGGATGTCATCAACGGCGAAGGACGTTACGTGCTGGTGGTGTTTCAACACCTGGAACCTACACTGGTAAGAGCCATTGCCTTGCATTCCGTGTCCGGTTTGCATCGCGGTATGCCCGTGTACGACCGTGGCGATGCACTGCATGTGCCCGTCGATCCAACTTGCCTTGGGAGGATGCTGAATGTATTCGGCGATCCACTCGATGGTGGCCAGCCATTGCCCAACAATCAATTTCGCAACATTTTGTCCCCGCCACCATTGTTGTCCGAAACCCTGCCAGCCTCTCACATTCTGGAGACAGGCATCAAAGTGATCGATTTGCTATGCCCATTTGTGCGCGGCGGAAAAACCGGACTATTCGGCGGTGCTGGTGTCGGAAAAACCGTGTTGATGATGGAATTCATGCATGCCGTCAGTTCTGCCATGCACGGTGTCTCCGTATATGCCGGTGTTGGTGAACGTATGCGCGAAGGTCACGAACTCTGGCACGAGATGGCGGACGCCGGAGTACTGCCCAAAGCCCTGCTGGTCTATGGACAAATGGACGAATCACCCGGCGTGCGCTTTCATGTCGGTTATACCGCGCTGGCATACGCTGAATATTTACGCGACACGCTTGAAACCGAGGTTCTGTTCCTGATGGACAACATCTTCCGTTTCGTACAGGCCGGCAGCGAAATTTCCGGATTACTGGGTCGGATGCCGGCCACCGTGGGTTACCAACCGACATTGTTGACTGAAGTGGCTTCTCTGGAAGAACGTATCGTCTCGACCCGATCCGGTTCCATCACCTCGGTGCAAGCCGTGTATGTACCGGCCGACGATATGTCTGACCCGGCCGTGGCTACCATACTGGGCCACCTTGACAGCGTAGTGATTCTATCGCGACAACAAGCCGCCAAAGGGATTTATCCAGCCGTCGACCCACTGAGGTCCGGTAGCCGTATCATGGATCATCATATCCTGGGCATGCGGCATTATCAGGTGGCACGCGCCGTGCGGGAGCATTTATCGCGTTATCGCGAACTGGAAGATATTATCGCCATGCTGGGCATAGAAGAACTGTCACAGGAAGATCGCCGCATTGTAGAACGAGCCAGACGCTTGCAACGTTATCTGACGCAACCGTTCACCACGGTTGCCGACCACACTGGCATGCCCGGGGTGCGCGTCCCCCTGGAGCAGACCATTACTGATTGCGAGGCTTTTATCAGTGGTCGCTTCGATCTAATCAGTGAAGCCGATTGTTATATGCGGGGTGCCATGCCGACATGAAGGTTTTTACCCTGCTCCTTCTGGATAGTCGTGGCACCCATCGATTCGACGACATCACCCAATTTATCGGAGCAGATATGCTTGGCAGTTTTGGGATTCTGGCCGGGCATGTGCACACAGTAGCCCTGCTACGCTATGGTTTGGCACGCTTTATCGATCAGGCCGGAGTCTGGCGTTACCTGGCCTTGCCTGGCGGGGTATTGCGCTTTGCAGACAATCAGCTAATCGTCACCACGGTACGTTATTTTCTTGGTGACGACCGCACATTGATCTGCGAACAACTGGCCGATGAAATGGCTCGAGCAGATTCGGAAATCCACACTGCTCGCGCCACAATGTCGGAAATCGAGCATTCTCTGGTTCGGCGCCTGGCTGAACTAAGTTCGCAAGGTTCAGGAGGATTATAGACATGGGCTTTCGTAAAAAACTGATTGATCACACCCTTCGGGACATAGAGCGTCTGGAACAGAAAGACCGCCAACCGGCCAACTGGATAGGTATTTTGTTTTACGGCGGTACTTTAGGCTTGCTGTTTGTGGTACCCATCGTAGGAGGCGCCTACCTGGGGCGATGGCTGGATACCTTGGTCACAGGCTATTCAGTGCGTTGGACAGTCAGTATGATCGTGCTGGGCATCGCAATCGGCGGTTATAATGTCATACGGTTTTTGCAGGAAAAATCATGAACGCAGTCTATCGTTGCGCGTTCAGCACTTAAATCCGGAATAAGTTTATGAGTCCATCAGAATCAGCTACCGAAGCCGTTTTCAGCATCGGACCGTTGATAATCAGCAATACCGTCGTCACTACCTGGGGTGTCATGACCGCCTTTTGCCTTCTGGCGCTTTGGCTGAATTTAAATCTAAACAACCGACCGTCACGTTGGCAAAATGCCATCGAATCCTTGGTGGCAGCTATTGAAGGTGCGATCGGTGAGGTACTGCCCTCTTCAGCGGTTCGCCGTGTATTACCGTTTGTGGCAACCTTATGGTTGTTTGTGTTGATAGCCAATCTGGTGGGTTTGATCCCGCAATTACATGCCCCCACGCGCGATTTGTCAGCTACAGCTGCACTCGCCGTGCTAGTGTTCGGTTCGACTCACTGGTTTGGCATTCGGGACCATGGCCTGCGACATCATCTTCGGCATTACATCGAACCCAGCATCATCTTGTTACCGTTTCATGTCATCAGTGAATTGACCCGCACTCTGGCCTTGGCGATCCGACTGTTTGGCAACATCATGAGTCTGGAAATGGCGGCTTTGTTGGTCTTGTTGATCGCCGGCTTTCTGGTACCGGTACCATTGTTGATGCTGCATGTCGTTGAAGCGGTGGTGCAAGCCTATATTTTTGGCATGTTGGCACTGATTTACATTGCTGGCGCCCTGGAAAGTAACGTCCCCAAATCATCCCCGTCTGTTGAGAGTACACTATGACCGATTTACATTTGTTCAGTATCATTTCCACCGCAGTGGCGGGACTGGTAATTGCCTTTGGCACCATGCTGCCGGCAATTGCCATGGGCAAGGCCATTTCCAGTGCTCTCGAAGCTCTGGCCCGACAGCCAGAAGCAGAAAAAACAATTACTCGCACCTTGTTCATCGGTTTGGCCATGATCGAATCTCTCGCCATTTATTGCCTGGTCGTGGCACTGATTGTGTTGTTCAGGAATCCGTTACTGGAATATTTTATGAATTGATGTGCTTGGCTTACCCAACAAAAATAACGGCTATAACCATTTAGGGGGTATCCCTAAAGATTGCACTTTGATAGAGCTCTCCTGAGCGCAGCAGAAAGGTTCGGTGCAAACGGTTGTATTGATAAATTCGAGGCTTATTCATTCTTACTGAGACTGTCAAAGTATGAGCGGATAATCTTTAGTGCTTCTCTCAGGTCATTCCAATGATGCAATTCGACTGGACCACCTTCATCCTGGAGATACTGAACTTCATGGTTCTGGTGTGGATACTGCAGCGTTTTCTATATCGCCCTGTACTGGCGATGCTCGATAGCCGCCAACAGCGGATTAAAGCCGAAACCGACCGAGCAGAACAATTGCGTCAAGAGGCAGAAACACTGCGGCATGAATATGAATCGCGGTTGGCGGACTGGAAGCAACAACAGGATAATAGCCGCCGTCTGCTGGATGAGGAATTGGCTCAGTTAAGAAATTCTGCACTGGAAAATCTGCAACATACCTTGGCTGACGAGGAAGCTAAATTACACGTTCGGAATGAATCCATGATTTCGACAAGGGAAGCGGCCCTGATCAGGGAGGCAGCTGGAACAGCCTATGGCCATGCTGCGGCCATGCTGCAACGACTGGCTTCACCAGAGTTGACTCAGAGAATATTCAATTTAGTGCTCGAAGATTTACAGCATATCTCCGAAGAAGAGCAAACTGCATTACAAAAGGCCGCTAATCTGTTGCCTGACGCTAACGTCGAAGTCGTCAGTGCGCATCCTCTGCAGGAATTCGAACAGCTTAAATTGACTGAAACGCTGTCCTGCGCTGCAGCTAAGACCTTGCAGCTGGCTTTCAAGGAAGACCCGACCTTGATTGCGGGATTACGTGCCATAGTCGGTGAGTGCCAACTGAATGCCAATCTCGCTGACGAACTGGCTTTTTTCAGACGGCAAACCCTTCATGCCTGAGCCGAACAGACCCTATCGTTTTGGCCTGCGTTTATCCGAGCGCGGTTATGTGGCGGGTATCGGCGACGGCATTGCCTGGATACGCGGATTACCCTCGGCTCGACTGGACGAGCTGATTGGTTTCGATGACGGCAGTACCGGTCTGGTATTTCAACTGGGCAAAGACATGCTGGGTGCCATTTTGCTGTCGCAGCATCGCGGTGTGACCGCCGGCATGGCGGTTCAACATATTGGGCGCAAACTGGAAGTCGGTATCGGCGACAATCTGCTCGGGCGTGTGATCGATCCACTGGGGAGTCCGCTGGATGGCCTGCCAGCCGCGGAACTAAACCAGTTCAGAGCACTTGAAGCTGCAGCGCCCCCCATCATTGAGCGGGATTTTGTCACCGAACCTTTATACACCGGCTGCAAGATCATCGACAGCTTGATTCCCATCGGCAAAGGCCAGCGGCAGTTGATTATCGGCGACGACGGCATAGGCAAAAGCGCTCTGGCACTGGACGCAGTCATCAATCAGCGTGGGCGCAATGTGCTGTGCGTAATGGTGTTGATCGGCCAGCCGCGTTCTTCGGTTGCCGGCACGATAGCCGCATTGCGTCAAGCCGATGCACTAGACTATACGACGGTGGTGGTTGCCGAAGCCAATGCCCTACCCGGTTTTCGCTATCTGGCACCGTTTGCCGGCTGCGCGATCGCTGAACACTGGATGCGTCTGGGTCGCGACACATTGGTGGTCTACGACGATCTGACCCGCCACGCTCAATCTTACCGTGAACTTTCGCTACTGTTGCAACGTCCGCCGGGACGTGAAGCTTATCCTGGTGACATTTTTTATCTGCATTCCCGTTTGCTGGAACGCTCAACGGTGCTCGCCAGGGAATACGGCGGGGGCAGTATGACCGCATTACCCATCATCGAAACCCGGCAGGGTGAACTTTCCGCCTACATTCCCACCAACCTGATTTCAATTACCGATGGCCAGATTTATCTGGAAAGCAAACTGTTCGCAGCTGGCATATTGCCAGCCATCGATATCGGCCGTTCGGTATCACGCATCGGCGGGAAGGCACAACACGCAGCCATCAAAACCGCCTCGGCGCATATTCGGCTGGATTATTTACAGTTTCTGGAACTGGAACTATTCGCCCGTTTCGGTACCCGCCTGGAAGCCGGCGTTGAAGAAAAGTTGCGACGCGGCCACCTGTTACGTGAAATTCTGAAACAAGATCGTCTGCAACCCTTGTCGGAACAGGCACATCTGGCCTGGTTGCTTGCCTATGGAGAGGGTTTGCTGGAAGCTGTCAAACCAGAACAGGTCAGTACCGTTTTGTCTGAAATACTGGAACAACTGCCAACATGTAAGCTGAATCTGGACTCGCCCAAACAAGAATGGTTGACTGTGTTGCGGCAACTTTTGCCGCCCAAGGCATGAGCCAACGCCGGGAAGTCGAGGCGCGTATAGCCTTGTACGAGGATTTGACCGGCATCCTTGGAGCCATGCGTAGTTTTGCGCTGGCAGAATTACGCAAGGTCAGTCAGCGCGAAGCCGCGCAGCAACAGGTCGTTCAATCGTTGGCAGTTGCGCTGGACGATTTGACTGATAGCCTGCCGGAATCTATTTACTCAGAATCAGGAACTCCCGGTAATGACACCTGGCTACTCTTTGGTTCCGTGCGCGGATTTTGTAGCAGTTTCAATGAAGATGTCATACGTCTATGGCAATCCGAATCCAAGCCGCAGGGGCAATTAATCCTGATTGGAGAACGCTTGCACACAACGATTGGTAACGACAATGATGCAGCCTATCGACTCAGGGGGGCCGACGGCAGCCTAGATGCTGCAGGGGTAATTGACCGCATTCTGGAGGCGTTGCAGAGTTTGGAAACTCAGGCTGAGTCTGGGCTGATCGCGGTCATCCGCGACGAGCACGGCGCAAGATACCAGCGCTTGTGGCCCTTGCCAACCACTACATCAAGCAAAAAATTAAATAGTCCCTTCACTTACATGCCAGCAACAGCAGTGGCCACCGGTGTGGCAGAGCAATACCTGTTTCACAGTCTGCTGGCATTGCTGTTGCGGTCTATCCGGATCGAAAACCACATGCGTCTGATACAAATGGAAACCGCTCTGCGACATTTGGAACATGGCGGAGAAGAGTTGCTAAGGCAACGAAACCGCCTGCGCCAGGAAGAAATCGTAGAGGAAATTGAATTAATGGCCGGTCGACGATAATAAACCGCAGCACTGGACCGTATCCGAAACCGGTCCATGTTCGAAGAACCTTAATGTTTACGGGACCAATAAAGCGAACCTAGTCTTGGTCATCTAAGGTGCGGAGCGAAACTCCATGACAGACAATTGCGATTGATTCACACACAAGGGATCAATCTGGCCGATAACGGAGGCATTGGTGGTTTTAACCCAAATGGAGACAGTATTTTGACCCACAGGCAGCCCCTGAAAAGTGGCCGACAAGGTATGGTTAACAAGATTACCATTGCCGGTATAAATCACACTTGTCCCTGTTCCGGTGGCGGCAGGCTCATTGTTGACCCGAATTTGAAAAATTGCAGGTCCTGAACCCGTGAAAAAATTGGCTGACAAAATACCGTAAAAGGATACTTTCACATCGGTATCAGCAAGAGATTTCGTGAATGAGCCAATATCGCTGTCGCCCATTTTTTTATAGGTTGTATTGGTCGATTGCGAATTGACATTACAGGCAACCCCCACCTCGCTGGGTTGTAAATAAGCATCCTGGCCCGGATTGCCAGCAACACCCGCAGGGCCTTGTGCTCCTTGTGCTCCAGTATCACCTTTTGGCCCTTGCGGCCCGATCAAACCAGTAAGCGTTGCGGTATCCAGTATAGACGTCGTGCCTTTGGGACAAGCCGCATCAGCAGGCATTACCACACTGGTCAACTTGACCGTACTACCTTTGGATTTGGCTTTGACACACACCTTATCGGCCAATGACTCCTCTGAAATCCATGCACTGAAAATCAGCACGAAAAATATGCTGTAGAACTTAAAGCCCATAGCCACTCCTGAACTCACAATGCTGGCATGTAAAAACACAGCGACAAAACAGTGGAGAGACTACGCTGAACTCCCCTGCAATGCAATTGCGGGTCACCATCTACCCCAGTTTCTATAAGCACTAGCGAGTATTTAAGTCAATCAATCGCATGAGCTGCTTTTGCTTTATTAGCCATTGTGCAGGACGAAATGGGAACAATCACAGATTTCGGTTTCTCAAAGTAATCACCGTATTCCAGGTACGTGTCAGTGCAGCGCCGCCCGTGCCAACGTTCTCCAGCGATTGCAGGGTAAACACAATTCGGGCACCGACTACGAGAGTCCAGTCAGTGACACTGCTGGCATCGACATAACTGACCGGCAAATTGCCGCTGCCGTCCTTGGCCAAATATTGGATTTGCAGGTCGGTCACACCTTCGACAACCTCTTCAGTGACTGTGGCAGCATTACTTCCACTTCGGGTCAGACTGATTTGATACAACGATCTTCCACCTCGGGGGTTAACGCCCACATACCAGGCTTTGGCGAATAGTTTCGTTATCAATCCTCTATTTTCGAAAGTGTAAGCCGTTCCATTAGTAGTGCAGACAGTAGGATAGCCAAGACCTTTACTGCAATTTCCGGGAGCTACCGAATTTCCAGTGTTATGCACCAAAGTAACATTGCTACTGCTGGCACTGGTGATTTGAAAGATAGCTGCCTGCTTGTAATCACAAGCCAAAACGACATCCCCATCCACCAGCCCGTGAGCTGTGGTATTGACTTTAAATTGTGCCGCAGCAGGATCATGGTCCGTAATGACAACCGCATTCCCTTGCGTACTGCTATGTATCATGACTGCATCAGTGCCAGTAATCCTCTCAGTCGTCGCAGTACCTATTGCCTTGGCAGGCAAAGTTTCCGTACCTTCGTAACCATGAATGCCATCGCTCCAATTCGACCACCAGTTGGTCGCGGCATTGTTCAACACGTTCGCCGTCGGCACATTGCTGCCACAGGGTATGCCAGCCGCTTCACGCAAATCGCGACCCAATATTTCAAAGGCGTAGCGGCCGTTTTCTTGCATACGGCCCAGGTTTTCGTTTTGCTGATAGGCCACCCGACTGGAAAGAAACACACTGATTACGCCTCCAATGATGAATAATCCCAATAACAAAGCAATCATCAGCTCCACCAAGCTAAATCCTGCGTTTTTTCGTCTAGTCATTTCAACGATATTCATAATCAACTCTTGATTTTAAAGACTTACCCCTGGCCATCAACCAAACAGTGGCTGTCAACCCATACAATAACCCACAAAACTGATCAGGTTTACCTGCCACGCGCAAAACCTTTCTGCAATAGCCCTTGCTGATAATATTTGCCGATATCGATTTTGTAATCCTGCGCTTTGACAATACCTTTAATAGTCAGTAACTGCCCCATATCATCCAGC
>SXGT01921542.1_pt1 | contig 13178 bp, 8 predicted proteins | sample 3176221 | NCBI WGS metagenome assembly SXGT01 (sample SAMN11356862, study PRJNA531348) | freshwater metagenome | isolation source: freshwater sample F1-120 | place: China: Fuxian Lake, Yuxi | collected 2017-12-25
CACGGCGCTGGTCGCGCAGGCCCGCGCGTGGAAGGCGCTGGGCGCGTCGATCGTCATGGTGGCGCCGGGGGCGACCCGCAGCGGCGGCGCCCGGCTCGACGCTGCGCCGCTGGCCGATCGCTTGCGCAACGAGCTCCATCTGGCCGTGATCCTCGAGGACGCGGCGGCCACGCCCGCCGACGTCGACGCGGTGATCGCGGCCGGGCGCTGCGACGCGGTCGCGCTGGGCCGGGCGCTGGTCACCGACCCGGGCTTCGTCGAGCGGGCCGCCGAGGCGGCGGGCTGGCGCACCAGCGATGGCTGAACGGCGCCTCCCGACGGCGCCGCAGCGTTACCAGCTCGACAAGCGCGGCGTGGCGCTGGTGGCGAGCGGTCACCCCTGGATCTTCCGCGGCCACGTGTCGTCGGCGGCGGCCGCGCTCGCCGACGGGCAGTGGCTGGCGCTGTACGACGGCAAGAACCAGATCGTCGGCCACGGCGTGTACGCGGCCCAGGGCGCGATCGCGATCCGCGTCGTGGGCCGTGGGCCCGAGCGGCCGCGAGGCGCAGCGTTGGGGGCCCGCATCGATGCCGCGCTGGCCCGGCGCCAGCCGCTGCGCGCCGAGACCGACGGGTTCCGCGCCGTGCACGGGGAGAGCGACGGCCTGCCGGCGGTGACCGCCGACGTGTATGGCGGCGTGGTGGTGGTGCAGCGCTACGCCGCCGGCGTCGACGGGCTGGCCCGCCTGGTGGCGCGGCGGGTGGCGGCCGCGGTCGGCGCCACCGGCGTGGTGATGAAGGCGGGGCTGCGGCGGGTCGGCGGCGATTCCGTTGGTCCCGACTTGGTGTCGCCCGAGCGAGGCCGAGTCGAAGGACGTACCGCCGCCGATCGCCCGCGGGTCCTGGGCGGCACGGTGACGGCAGAGGCCGGATTCCGCGAGGGCCCGCTGCACCTGGTCGCTCGTCCGCTTTCCGGACAGAAGGGCGGGGGCTTCCTCGATCTGAGGGGCTTGCGGCGCTGGGTCGCCGCCGCGCCTCTGGCCGGGGCGCGGGTGCTCAACCTGTTCGCGTACACCGGCACGCTGGGGCTGGCCGCCGAGCACGCCGGCGCCGCGCACATCGTGCAGGTCGATCGCGCGGCCGACGCGCTGGCCCTGGCGGCGAAGCACCACATCCGCGACGCCGGCCGCCACGAGCTGGTCACCGCCGACGTGTTCGACTGGTTGCCGCGGGCCCAGGAGGCCTACGCGCTGGTCATCGTCGATCCACCCAGCATGACCTCGCGGATCGAGCAGGTGCCGGGCGTGCTGGCCACGTACAAGCGCCTGCACCGCGCCGCCGCGGCCCGGGTCGTGCCCGGCGGCCGCCTGGTGCTGTGCTGCTGCACTTCGCGTGTCACCCGCGCCCAGTTCAAGAACGTGGTGGCGACGCTGTTGCCGGCGCCGGCGGCTGGCGGCGGGCGCTGGACGATCGAGCTCGATCTGCCGCCCGAGCTCGATCATCCGGTCGGGTTTGCCGAGGCCGACTACCTGAAGGTGATGGTCTTGCGCCACGTCGTGGCGTGACCGACGATGGCGGCGCTGGGACGGGTCCCACGACTCAGCGTCGAGCGAGACCGAGCGGGGCGAGGCGGATCCGGGCGCACGCCCGAACCGCAGTCGAGGAGCGTGGTGGCCTCACGTGACGAGCGAGCATCGGACCTACGACCGGAGGCGCCCGCATCCGCGATGGTCGCAGCCGGCGCTGGGTTGTGGGATACGTCCCCTGTGCCCGAGCTGCCCGACATCACCGTCTACGTCGAGCAGCTCGCCGCCTACGTGAAGGGGCGGCCGCTGCGCGGGCTGCGGATCGCCAGCCCGTTCCTGCTGCGCTCGGTCGAGCCGCCGGTCAGCGCGCTCGTCGATCGCACCATCACCGGCACCAGTCGCATCGGCAAGCGGCTGGTCCTGCACTTCGACGGCGACCTCCACGCCGTGATCCACCTGATGGTCGCCGGCCGCCTGCGCTGGAAGGCCAAGGGGGCGGGTGTGCCCGGCAAGATCGGCCTGGCCGCTTTCGACTTCGATCACGGCACGCTCATGTTCACCGAGGCCAGCCCCAAGAAGCGGGCCTCGCTCACGCTGGTCCAAGGCGCCGCCGCCCTGGCCGAGATCCACCGTGGCGGCATCGACCTCCTGACCTCCACCGACGCCGCGATCGCCGCCGCGCTGCGATCGGAGAACCACACCATCAAGCGCGCGCTCACCGATCCCACGATCATCGACGGCGTCGGCAACGCCTACTCCGACGAGATCCTCCACGCCGCGAAGATGTCGCCATTCCGCCAGACCAAGGACCTCACCGACGCCGAGATCGCCGGCCTGTGCGCGGCGGCGCGGACCACCCTGATCGCATGGATCGACCGCCTGCGGGCCGAGGTCGGCGACCGCTTCCCCGACGAGGTCACCGCCTTCCACGACGTGATGGCGGTGCACGGCAAGTACGGCCAGCCCTGTCCCCGCTGTGGATCGCCGGTCCAGCGCATCGTCTACGCCGACAACGAGGCCAACTACTGCGCGCCCTGCCAGACCGGCGGCAAGCTGCTGGCCGACCGTGGCCTGTCCCGGCTGCTCAAGGCCGACTGGCCCAGGACCCTGGCCGAGCTCGAGGAGCGCAAGGCCCGGGCCCGACAGGACAATCCGGCACCGGCGGGGGCGCCAACGGAAGCCCTCCCCAGGCCGGACACCGTCTCGCGGTCACGGCCCGGTAAGAAACCGCGGGCCCGGTAAACCCGGCGCTCGCGCCGTGCGTCTTTCCACCCACGATGCACGCGCCGCGGGTCCCGTCCGGGCCGGCGGGGGAGGCGTGCGCGGGAGAACCTACATGCGCAAGCTTCTGGCCAAGTTCCTCTTCGCGTCCGCACTCACCGCCACGGCGGCTGCATGCGGGCACACGCCGCCCACCAAGACCTTCGTCAAGGTCGACCAGGTCTCGCTGGGCAAGGTGGTCGTCTACCGCAACGGCGTCGCCTACTACGAACGGCGCGCGACCGTCTCCGGCGGCAAGCTCACCGTGAGCGTGCCCCGCGACCGCGTCGACGACTTCCTCAAGTCGCTGACCGTGGTCGACGCCAAGACCCAGCAGCCGCTGCCGGTCTCGTTTCCGCGCCAGCAGTCGGAGTCGGGCGCGTTCCTCGACATGACGCTCGACGTGCCCATGGCCAAGAACCCGGGTGAGACCGCCGACGTGCTGCTCACCTACGTGACCGAGGCGCCGGTGTGGAAGCCGTCCTATCGCATCGCGGTCGGCCGCAACGGCAAGGTGATGATCGAGGGCTGGGCCATCGTCGACAACACCTCGGGCGAGGACTGGAAGGACGTCACCGTCGGCGTCGGCTCGAGCTCGGCGATGTCGTTCCGCTACGACCTGTGGAGCGTGCGCACGGTGCAGCGCGAGACCCTGCAGGCCGACGCCCAGTTCGCGGTCGCGCCGCCCACCGCGGTGTCGCCGTACGGCGGTGCCGGCCAGGGCCAGGCCCCCACCATGGTCGCCGAGCTCGGCGACGAGGAGATCCGGCGCCCGCCCGGTCACCCCGACAACCTCGACGAGACCAAGGTCCCCGAGGCCGCCGAGCGCGAGGCCTCGATGGACGAGGAACTCGCCGCCATGGGCGCTGACGACTACTACGACCCCGCGCCGACCGCGGCGACCGGCTCCACCGCCCGCGGTGGCGGCGGAGGCAAGGGCGGCGGCCGTGCCACCGCGGCCAAGCCGCGCTCGGCCCCGCGGGTGGCCAAGGTCGATCCCCGCGCCGCCGAGAAGGACATGCGCCGCGCCCGCGTCGGCGACGGCGACCGCAAGATCGCCACGATCGCGCCCGAGATCATCAAGCACAAGAACAACGTCGTCATCGAGGGCTACGGCGACGCCAGCGAACCGGGCAGCGAGCAGCGCGCGCTCGATCGCGCCAACATCGTCCGCAACCAGCTCATCGACGCCGGCGTGCCGCCGGCCCAGGTCCGCGTGGTCAACCGCGGCGTGGTGCCCGGTGCCAAGGCCGGCGTGCGCATGATCAGCGAGGCGCCCCGTCCCGAGGACATGGCCCAGAACAACAACGGCAAGCAGCCTGACGCCGCGGCCGCGCCGGTGGGCGAGAGCCATTTCCAGTCGGCGATGCCGATGACCGTGGCCAAGGGCACCAGCGTCATGGTGTCGATGGTGCGGGCCGAGACCGAGGGCGAGGAGGTCTACCTCGTCGACAACGAGAGCGAGCGCGGCAACGAGCGCTTCGCCTTCAACGCCGTCCGCCTCAAGAATCCGACCGAGTACACCCTCGAGACCGGTCCGGTCACCGTCTACGGCAAGGATCGCTACATCGGTGAGGGTCTGACCGAGCCGATCCCGCCGTCGGCGAACGTGGTGGTGCCGTACGCGCTCGATCGCATGGTGGTGATCGACCGCGACGACGTGAGCGAGCACCAGGTCTCGAAGCTGGTGACGCTGCAGCGCGGCGTGCTCACCGCCGAGGTCCAGCAGATCAAGCGCAAGAAGCTGACCCTTACCAGCCGCCTCCACAAGGAGACCAAGGTCTACATCCGCCACACCGCCACCAAGGGCTGGATCACGCTCGAGGCGCCCGAGCACTACTGGCGCATCGGCGACGCCCACCTCTACGAGATCGTGCTCAAGGCCGGCGAGTCCAAGGTGGTCGAGTTCGCCGAGGCGACGCCCATGAACCGCACCCTCGATCTGGGTTCGCCGACCACGCTCGAGATGATGAAGATCTTCGTGCAGAGCCCGCACCCGACGCCCGAGCTGAAGAAGCAGCTCGAGGGCCTGCTCACCATCCACCGCGAGGTCATCGACACCGCCGACAAGATCACCAGCCTGCGCGAGCGCGCCGTCGAGTACCGGCAGCGCATGGACGAGCTGCAGGATCAGATCATCTCGCTCAAGAAGGTGAAGAGCGCGGCGTCGTTGCAGAAGAACCTGACCGACAAGATGAAGGACATCTCCAATCGGGTGCAGCAGACGACGATCGACATCGTCGACAACCAGGAGAAGCTGATGCTGGCCAAGGTCCGCTTCCAGGATCAGCTCGCCGAGATGACCCTGCCCGACGTGGCCGCGAACCTGGCGGTCAAGCCGTAGCCTCGGGCCTCGGGCCTCGGGATCGGGCCTCGGGCCTCGGGATCGCGATCGGGATCGGGATCGGGATCGGGATCGGGCCTCGGGATCGGGATCGGGATCGGGCGTCGGTTCGGTTCCCGACGCCCGGTTCGGTTCCCGACGCCCGGTTCGGTTCCCGACGCCCGGTTCCCACGCCCGATCCCGATTCCCGGATCCGACGCCCGATCCCGATTCCCGGATCCGACGCCCGATCCCGATTCCCGGATCCGACGCCCGATCCCGGTCGTCCTGAGCGAGGCCGTCTGCGGCCGAGTCGAAGGACGCAAGGCGCGTGTGCTGTACACCCGTCACCCAGGGGCACAGCGAGGTGTCAGCGATGTCCTGTCCTGTTCCCAGGTCAACGGTGGCGTCAAGGTCAAGGTCAAGGTCCAAGACCGCCAGGGTCAAGACGACGTGATGATCCCGGCCAGACGATGAGCGACGTACGCGCAATGCGTCCTTCGACACGGCCCTCGCTAAGGACGACCCCCTGTCTGCGGCTGCGGCTGTGGTTGCCCGAGGCCTGAGGTCCGAGTCCCGCTGCGCATCGTCCATCTGAGCGGACCCGAGCCGTCGGTGCGACACCTCCTGTCGCGCGTCGCACGCGTCCGGTGACGGATGGTGAGCCGAGGGGCTGGACCATCGCCGGTAGCGACGCGTGAACCGCTGGCAGGAGGACGGTCATGCAAAGAAACCTCGCGGGGGTGCTGGCGGCGTTGCTCGTCGCCGGCTGTGGCCCTGCTGCGCTCAAGAGTCACATCAAGGTCGGCGACGTCGCCCTGGGCAAGGTCGTCGTCTACCGCAACGGCGTCGCGTTCTACGAACGCCGGGCCCAGGTCCGCGGCGGCAAGCTAACCGTCAGCGTGCCCCGCGATCGCGTCGACGACTTCCTCAAGTCGCTGACCGTGGTCGACGCGCGCACCCAGACGCCGCTGCCGGTCGCGTTCCCGCGCACCCAGAGCGAGAGCGGCGCCTACATCGACATGGTGCTCGACGTGAACGTGCCCGACGGTGGCTACGCCGACGTCAAGCTCACCTACGTCACCGAGTCGAGCGCGTGGAAGCCGAGCTACCGGCTGGTGGTGGGGCAGGGCGGCAAGGTGATGCTCGAGGGCTGGGCCGTCGTCGACAACCTGAGCGGCGAGGACTGGAACCACGTCCGGGTCGGCGTGGGCTCGAGCGCGGCGATGTCGTTTCGCTACGACCTGTGGAGCGTTCGCACCGTCGAGCGCGAGTCGCTGGCCGCCGACGAGCAGTTCGCGGTGGCGCCGCCCACCGCCGTGTCGCCCTACGGCGGCTCGGCCGGCACCACCGAGGGCGCGGGCCAGACCCTGGTCACCCTCGACGACGGCGAGATCCGCCGCCCGGCCGGCCATCCCGGCGACGCCTACGGCACCGCCTTCTCGGGCTCGAGCGAGCTCGAGAACCAGTACACCCATGACGGCATCGACATCCTCGCCGGCCGCGATCAGCCGACCGCCACCACCGGCGTGATCCGCGGCCGCGTCACCGACGCGCAGGCGGGCATGGGCCTGGCCGGCGTCACCGTGGTGGCGACCTCGCCGGCGATGCCGGCGGCGCAGACCGCGATCACCGACGAGACCGGCACCTACGCCATCTCGGGGCTGCCGCCTGGTTCCTACCTGGTCAGCTACTACTACCTCGACGCCACCGTCGAACGGAACGGCATCGCCGTCGGTGTGAACCGGGCGACCCCGGTGTTCCAGAAGCTCGACACGTCGCGCATCGGCGGCGAGGTGATCACGATCGAGGGCAGGGCGCCTGCCGTCGATCAGTCCAGCACCAGCCAGGGCCAGACCATCGGCGGCTGGGACCACGTCAACAACCGGCCCCTGGCCAAGCGGAGCTACGAGGCCATCGTGGCCTCGTCGCCGACCACTGCCTCGGACCGTGGATCGGGCAACGTCGAGCCCGGCCCGCCGCCGCCCAGCCGCGTCGCCACCGCCGATCAGAAGATCGCGGCGCTGGTGCCCGATCTGGTCAAGCAGCGGCGCCACGTCGTGGTCGAGGGCTACGCCGCGCCCGGCGAGCCTGACGCCCAGGCCCGCTCGGCCGACCGGGCCAACGTGGTGCGCAACCAGATGATCGACGCCGGCATGCCGCCGGCGCGAGTGCGCGCGGTCGGCAAGGGCGCGGTGGCCGGCAAGGGCGCCGGCGTGCAGCTCCTGACCGAGGCGCCACAGGCCGACGGCGGCGCCCAGCGCGCGGCGGCGCGGCCGGTCGACACCAGCGACGCGCCGGTGGGTGAGAGCCACTTCCTGTCGGGGGTGCCGATGGACGTGCGGCGCGGCACCAGCGCGATGGTGTCGGTCCTACGCGAGAAGACCACCGGCGAGGAGGTCTACCTCTACGACGCCGAGAGCGAGCGCGGCGATCCCCGCTTCGCGTTCCGCTCGGTGCGCCTGGTCAACCCCACCGACTTCACGCTCGAGGCCGGGCCGGTCACCGTCTACGGCAAGGACCGCTACATCGGCGAGGGCCTGACCGAGCCGGTGCCGCCGCGGGCCCCGGTGGTGGTGCCGTTCGCCCTCGATCGCCAGGTCGTGGTCGATCGCGATCAGTCGACCGGCGACGAGGTCTCGAAGCTGATGACGCTCCAGCGCGGCGTGCTCACCGCCGAGGTCCAGCACCTGCGCCGGACCAAGCTGACCTTCACCAGCCGCCTCCACGTCCCCACCCGGGTCTACGTGCGCCACACCACCCAGAAGGGCTGGCACCTGCGCGATCCCGAGCTGCCGGCGGAGCGGGTCGGCGACGCCCACCTCTACGAGCTGGCGCTCCCCGCCGGCGCGACCCGCACGGTCGAGCTGGTCGAGACCACGCCGCTCACCCGCACGCTCGATCTGGCGGCGCCGGCCACGCTCGACCTGATGAACGTGTTCGTCGACAGCCCCTATCCCGATCTCGCGCTCCGGGATCAGCTGCGCGACCTGCTCCGGGTCCACCGCGCCTTGGTCGATGGCAAGCAGCGGATCGAAGGCCTGCGCGAGCACCTCGTCGAGTACCGCGAGCGCACGGCCGAGCTCACCGATCAGCTCGCGGCGCTCAAGAAGGTGAAGGCCGCCGCGACGCTGTCGCGTCACCTGGCCCACAAACTCGAGGACGTGTCCAACCGCGTCCAGGCCACCACCATCGCCATCGTCGACGAGCAGGAGCAGCTGATGCTCACCCGGGTCCAGTTCCAGGACGCGCTGGCCGAGCTGACCCTGCCGGACATGGCCGTGGTCGCGAGTCCCTGATAGCCTGCGGGCGATGGACCGACTCCGACTGGTTGTGATCGCAGTCACCGTCGTCGCCGGGTGCTCAGCCTGCAGCGACGACACGTCGGGCCAGATCGACGCCGCCGCTGACGCCGACGTCGACGCCATCGACGCCGCCATGGGTCCGTGCGGCGTCGACTACCAGATGACCGGTGAGTACGTCGACTGGGACTCGACCTCGCTCGGCTTCGACGGCGTCGAGAGCGCGGTGTGGACGGTGATCGGCGACACCGCCCGCACCGCGACCACCGCGCCCAACGGCCGCATCATCATCTGCCTCGCCCGCACCTCGACCGTCACGCTGTCGGTCGTGCAGACCGTCGCTGCCCCCAACGGTCCGTACGTCGAGGCCCGCTTCGTCGCCGATCCGGCCGTGCTCTCGCCCGCCGGCGGCATCTTCTCGGCCCGCGGTCTCAAGGCCGCGGACGCCAGCGCTCGCTACAACACGATCATGGGCGGCATGAGCTTCGACACGGGCGCCGCTCACGTGCTGGTGGTCAAGCGCGGCACCCCCACCGCCCTCACCCTGGGCGCCAGCCCCAGCTTCGTCTCCGACGGCGCCGAGGACACCACCTGGACCTCGGGCGCCACCGGCGCCTTCACCCTCTTCCCCAACGTCGCCGTCGGCGCCGGCACCGCCACCCTGGGCGGCACCTTCACCGGCCCCACCACCATCCCGCTCGAGGCCGGCAAGCTGACGATCGTGCCGATCAGCTGATCGGGCACGGGCACGGGCGCTACCGCCAGTCGGGTCCTAGCTCCGCCTCCAGGATATCGGCGCACAGACTCACGCACTCGTCGCAGATCGCGACCGCCGCGGTCCCCAGCAGCTTCCTGACCTTCTCGGACGCCTTGCCGCACCAGTTGCAGCTCTGGGGCGCGCCCGCGACCGCGGCCGTGCTCACGTTCAGGTCCATCACGAGATCGGCCGGGACCCGGAACTCGCCGGTCGCGCGCACGCTCACGCCGCCGCCCAGGCGATCGCGACAGCCACCGCACACCAGGATGAGATCGCCGTCGGCGAGATCACCCTGGCAGACCGGACACGCGGCGCTCGAGCCACTCACGACGCCAGTCTACCCTTTGGGCGCGCCGCGGGGCAGACGCACGACGAAGCGAGTGCCGCGCCCGGCCTCGCTGCGCACGTTCACGGTGCCGCCGTGCTCGGTCACGATGGTGTGACTGGTGGCCAGCCCGAGTCCGGTGCCGCGCTTCTGGGTGGTGAAGAACGGATCGAAGATGCGGGCCAGGTTCTCGGCCGGGATGCCGGGACCGTCGTCCTCGACCTCGATGGTCACGCCGATCGAGTCCTCGCGGGCTCGCACGGTCACCTCCCCCGCGCGTCCGCCCGCGCAGGCAGCGTCGGCCGCGTTGCGGCACAGGTTCCACATCACCTGGCGGAGCTGGCCGGGGTCGGCGGTGATGGTCACCGACTCCGCCGGGAGCTCGGTGGTCAACGTGAGCTCGCCGCGGCTCTTGTCCTGCCGCATCACCTGCACCACCTCGGTCACCATGCCGATGACGTCGAAGCTGACCAGCGTACGCGGCCGCGGGTTGGCGTACTCGAGCAGCTCGTCGATCAGCCGATCGAGGCGATCGATCTCGCGCACCACGATCGCCATCAGCGCCTTGTCGTCCTCGGACACCCGCGGTGCCTGGCCGAGCAGCTCGACCGAGCCCGAGATCGAGGCCAGCGGGTTCCGGATCTCGTGGGCGATGTCGGCGGCGAGCTGGCCGACGGTGGCCAGGCGTTCGGCGCGGCGCATGGTCTCTTCGAGCGTGCGCAGCTCGGTCAGGTCCTGGAAGTTCACCACCCGCCCGATCACGCGATCGTTGACGTCGCGCAGCGGCGACACCGAGATCCCGAGCACGTGGGGGCCGGGAGTGTCGCCGAGGGTCAAGTCGCTGCGCCGCAGCGTGCCCTCGGGGGACAGGGCGCGCAGCCGGGCGCCGAGACCGGGCAGGAGCACGTCGATGTCGCGCCCCGCGCTGCGCTCGGCGCTGGCGTGGAGCATCTCGGTGGCGGCGTGGTTGAGGGTCAGGACCCGTCCGTCCAGATCGACGGTGACCAGCCCCGAGGAGAGCGAGCGCACGATGTCACGGTTGAGCGCGTAGAGGTCGGCGGCGAACGCTCGTTGCGATGCCAGCGAGGCCGAGGTCTCCTGCAACTCGCGGCCGAAGATGTAGGAGAGGACGCTCACGCCGATCAACGCGCCCAGGTTGAGCCCGAGTTGACGGGCCAGGTCGGCGGCGGTCGAGGTCCACGGCTCGACCCGGGGCAGGGTCGGCAGCGGCAGGAGCCGCGCCCACGCCGCCAGACCGACCGCGAGCATGAGCGCGACCGAGAGCGCGCCCACCGCGATGGCGCCGCGCCGGAAACGCATGGCCCCGGCGCTCACCACCGACAGCGCGTAGAAGAACGTGTAGGCGCTCTGGGCGCCGCCGGTGACGTAGATCAGCGCGGTCGTGATCACCAGGTCGCCGCTGAGCTGCGGCCACACCAGCCGCTCGGGATCGACGCCGCCGCGCAGGAGCAGCGCGTAGACGATGGTCGAGGCGTAGGTGACCACCACGATCCCGGTCAGGAACAGCTGGGCGGGCGCGGTGGGCTGGCTGCCGTCGAACGACCCGAGCCAGATGGTCAACCCCAGCACCAGGCTGATCACCACGGTGCGGAGCACCATCAGCCAGATCAGCCGGCGGCCGCCCCGCGCCTCGGGGGGCGGCGCCGGCTCGGCCCGCGCCCCCGCCAGCGAGTCGGCCGGCGACGGCGGCTCGGCCGGCGACGGCGGCTCGGCCGGCGACGGCGGGTCGGCTCGGCGCGTGACGCTCACGCCTCGATGTTGCCGGCCAGCTCGAACACGGGCAGGTACATCGCGATGATCAGGCCACCGACCACGATGCCGAGGAACCCCATCATGATCGGCTCGATGAGCGAGGTCATGGCCCCCACGGCGGTGTCGACCTCGTCCTCGTAGAAGTCGGCGATCTTCTGGAGCATTTGATCCATGGCGCCGGTCTGTTCACCGACGCCGATCATCTGCGTGACCATGGTCGGGAAGACCCGGGTCTCGCCGAGCGGCCCGGCCATGTCCTGGCCTTCCGAGATCTTGACGCGGGCGTGGAGGATGCCGCGCATGACCACCCGGTTGCCGGAGGTCTTGGCGCAGATGTCGAGCGCGTCGAGGATGGGGACGCCCGATGAGAGCAGCGTGCCCAGGGTGCGGGTGAAGCGGGCCACCACGATCTTGCGAAGCACCGGTCCGATCACCGGGATGTTGAGCAGGAGGCGATCGAGGATGTCGCGGCCCTTCTCGGTCTTGAGCCCGAACGAGAGCAAGACCGCGAACACGACGATGGCGAGGACGAAGATGTACCAGTTCGAGAGGAAGGCCTCGGAGATGTCGATGACGACCTTGGTCGGTCCCGGCAGCTTGGCGTTCGGGAACTCCTTGTACATGTTCTGGAAGGTCGGGATGACCTTGCCGAGCATGACGGCGATGACGCCGATCGCGATCACCATGATGGCGATGGGGTAGACCATCGCGCTCTTGAGCTGGGACTTGAGCTTGACCGCCTTCTCGATGTACTGGGCGAGACGGTTGAGGATGGTGTCGAGGATGCCGCCGACCTCGCCGGCTGCGACCAGGTTGACGTAGAGCTCGTCGAAGACCTTGGGGTGCTTCCGCAGCGCCTCGGAGAAGGTCGAGCCTTGCTCGACCGAGCTCTTCACCTGGAACAGGATGCCGGCGAAGACCTTGTTCTCGGTCTGGTTGGCGAGGATGTCGAGGCACTGCACCAGCGGCAGACCGGCGTCGATCATCGTCGCCAGCTGACGCGTGAAGATCTGCAGCTCCTTGGGATCGACGCCCGAGCCGATGACGATCTGGAACTCGCGCGCCTGTTTCTTGATCTTGCGCGGGGTCAGGTTGTCGGACTTGAGGCGGTTGGCGACGGCGTTCTCGTCGGCGGCCTCGAGCGTGCCCCGCTTGACCTCGCCGCCTCGGTTGGTGGCCTCCCACGTGTACTTGGGCATCGCTCACTCCTCCCTGTTGCGACGCGTTCCCGGCTGCGAGCCGCCGGGGCCGGAGCCCGGCGTGGCCGCGCTCGAGATGAGCGTCTTGAGCTCGTCGACGTCGGAGCTGCGGCTGATGGCGTCGTCGAGGGTGATCAGCCGACGCACGAACAGATCGCACAGCGACTGGTTCATCGTCACCATGCCGTGTTTGGACTGGCCGATCTGCATCTGCGAGTAGATCTGGTGCAGCTTGTCCTCGCGGATCAGGTTGCGGATCGCGGGGGTCGGGATCATGACCTCGGCGGTCAGGACCTGGCCCGAGCCCGACGCCCGCGGGATCAGGGTCTGGCTGACCACGCCCTCGAGCACGAACGAGAGCACCGCGCGCACCTGCGACTGCTGGTGGGTCGGGAACACGTCGATGATGCGGTTGATGCTGCCGATGGCGCTGGTGGTGTGCAGCGTGGCCAGGCACAGGTGACCGGTCTCGGAGATGGTCAGCGCGGCTTCGATAGTCTCGAGGTCGCGCATCTCACCGATCAGCACCACGTCGGGATCCTGACGCAGGATGTGGCGCAGCGCCTTGCCGAAGCCCTGGGTGTCGCTGCCCACCTCGCGCTGGTTGACCAGCGAGCTCTTGTGGGGGTGCAGGAACTCGATCGGGTCCTCGATCGTCACGATGTGCGATCGATGGCGGGTGTTGATGCGATCGACCATCGAGGCCAGGGTCGTCGACTTGCCCGAGCCGGTCG
>SXGT01127069.1_pt1 | contig 13177 bp, 13 predicted proteins | sample 3176221 | NCBI WGS metagenome assembly SXGT01 (sample SAMN11356862, study PRJNA531348) | freshwater metagenome | isolation source: freshwater sample F1-120 | place: China: Fuxian Lake, Yuxi | collected 2017-12-25
CATAGTCGAGGTAGGAGTGGCGCATCTCCTCTTCGAGGCTGATCGGCAGGGTTTCTTTGGCGAACGAATTCATTTAGGCGGGCCTCGGCCGACGCACGACGGGCGGTGGCATAAAAGCCTGCGAGTTTAGCATGCCGGGCTGCCCCGAGCGGGTTGTCCGGAGGACCCAAATCTGGTTGAATCCAAAGATGAAAATCGCCAGCGCGGAAGCACCCCCAGCGGTCGCCATCGACCTCCTGATCCTCCCCGGGTGGATCATCCCGATCGAGCCCGCCGGCGTCACTCTGGCCAACCACGCGCTGGCGGTCGACCGGGGACGGATACTTGCCCTGCTGCCGACGGCGGAGGCCCGCCAGCGTTTCCTTCCGCGCGAAACCATCGAACTCCCGGGCCAGGTTCTCCTGCCCGGGCTGGTGAATCTCCATACCCATGCCGCGATGAGCCTCCTGCGCGGCTACGCCGACGATCTGCCGCTGATGCGCTGGCTGTCGGAACACATCTGGCCCGCCGAAGCCCGCCATGCCGACGCCGACTTCGTGCGCGACGGCACCCTGCTGGCCTGTGCCGAAATGCTGCGCGGCGGCATCACCACTTTCAACGACATGTACTTTTTTCCCGAGGCCGCGGCCGAGGCCGTGCTGAAAAGCGGCATGCGCGCCGCGCTGGGAATGATCGCCATCGAGTTCCCCACCCGCTACGCCGTCGATGCCGACGACTACCTGAGCAAGGGCCTTGCCGTACGCGACCGCTACTGCAACGAGGAACGGCTCAGTTTCTGTCTGGCCCCCCACGCCCCCTACACGGTGGCCGACAAGACCTTCGCGAAGATCGCGACGCTGGCCGCCCAGCTCGAACTGCCGATCCACATGCACGTGCATGAAACGGCCCACGAAATCGAGGAAAGCGTCAAGCAGCACGGCGTCCGCCCGATCGAGCGCCTGCGGCGTCTGGGCCTGCTCGGCCCGCAATTGATCGCTGTGCACGCGGTACACCTGGAACCGGCCGAAATCGAACTGCTGGCCCATGAAGGCTGCCACCTCGCCCACTGCCCGACCTCCAACATGAAACTGGCCAGCGGGATTCCGCCCATGGCGGCAGCCCAGGCGCGGGGCCTGAATTTCGGACTCGGTACCGATGGCGCCGCCTCGAACAACCGCCTCGACATGTTCCACGAGATCCGCCACGCGGCGCTGCTGGCCAAGGTGGCAAGCCGCGACGCCGAGGCCTTGAGCGCGCATGTCGTGCTGGCTGCAGCAACCCTGGGCGGTGCGAGAGCGCTCGGCCTCGACGCGCAGATCGGCTCGCTGGTAGCCGGAAAGGCCGCGGACCTTTGCGCGGTTCGACTCGACGAATGGTTGCTGCAACCCTGCTATGACCCGGCCTCTCACCTGGTATATGCGGCCGGCCGCGAACAGGTCACGCATACCTGGGTGAGCGGAAAACTTGTGATGAGCGACGGCAAACCGTCACAAATCAACGCTTCGGAATTGCTTGACATCACGGGTTTATGGCATACTCGCCTAGCGTCCTGACTCGCCTCAGGCACTCAGGGAAAAATTGAAACACCGAATCCGACACCATCTAACCCATCCAGGGGGGACCTAATGATCAAGAAATCGCTACTGCTCACCGCCATGCTCGGCCTTTCCGCCGCCGCCATCGCCCAGACCAAGGGCATCAATACCAACGACGTCGTCGGCTACGCCATCGACCAGCGCGGCAATGTCGTCAAGAGCGGCTTCGGACTGTGCTGGAGGACCGGTTACTGGACCCCGGCGATGGCCATCGAGGAATGCGATCCGGATCTGGTGAAGAAGCCTGCCCCGGCTGCCGCCCCGGCTGCCGCTCCCGCTGCCCCGGCCCCGGCCCCGGCCGCCGCGCCGAAGCCCGCCGCGCAGAAGGTCACGCTCGCCGCCGACGCCCTGTTCGATTTCAACAAGGCCGATCTGCGCGCCGAAGGCAAGGCCAAGCTGGACAAGCTCGCGACCGACATCAAGGGCATCAAGCTTGAGGTCATCATCGCCGTCGGCCATGCCGACCGCTTCGGTACCGATGCCTACAACCTGAAACTCTCCGAAAAGCGCGCCGAAGCCGTCAAGGCCTATCTGGTGAGCAAGGGAGTCGAACCGAACCGCGTCTACACCGAAGGCAAGGGCAAGAAGCAGCCCATCACCAAGCCTGATCAGTGCAAGGGGCCGAAGAGCAAGAAGGTCATCGACTGCCTGCAACCGGACCGTCGCGTCGAAATCGAAGTCATCGGCACCAAGTAATCCCGCCTGACTCCGGAAAAAGCCCTGCCCCGCAGGGCTTTTTTATGTCCGACCGAACGGGCGGACGGTATCCAAGGACATTTGGTTAGCCATACCCTGCCCTACCTGCCAATGACCACAGCCACCAATGCCGATCCCGCCGAACTCGACAAGTTCGGCGAAGTGGCCCACCGCTGGTGGGACCCGAACTCCGAGTTCCGCCCGCTGCACGACATCAACCCCGCCCGCGTAGCCTGGATAGAACGCCATGCGGAATTCAAGGGCAAGCGGGTGATCGACGTCGGCTGCGGCGGCGGCCTGTTGAGCGAAGGCATGGCGGCACTCGGCGCCGAGGTCACCGGCATCGACCTTTCGGAAAAGGCGCTCGGCGTCGCCCGCCTGCACCTCTTCGAAAGCGGGCACAAGATCGACTACCGCCTGATCTCTGCGGAAGCCATGGCCGAGGAAGCGCCCGCCAGCTTCGACCACGTCACCTGCCTGGAAATGCTCGAGCACGTGCCCGATCCGGCCAGCACGGTCGCCGCCTGTGCAAAGCTGGTCAGGCCCGGCGGCCAGGTATTCCTGTCGACCCTCAACCGCAACGCCAAGGCCTACCTCGTTGCTGTACTCGGCGCCGAGTACCTGCTCAAGCTTCTGCCAGCGGGAACCCACGAGTACACCCGCTTCCTCAAGCCGGCGGAACTCGCGCGCCTGTGCCGCATGGCCGGGCTCGAGGTTGTCGAGATCACCGGCCTGCGCTACAACCCGTTCAGCCGCGAGGGCGTGGTCGGCTCCGACACCGACATCAATTACCTGATGAGAGCCCGCCGCCTTGCCTGAGGCCGTGCTTTTCGACCTTGATGGCACCCTGGCGGACACCGCGCCCGACCTCGGCGGCGCCCTGAATGCCTTGCTGCGCGAACACGGCCATGGCCCGCTGCCTCTCGAGCAACTGCGGCCCCACGTCTCGTCCGGGGCACGCGGCCTGATCGGCGCGGCGCTGGGCATAACGCCGGCCGATGCCGCCTATCCCGCCCTGCAACAGCGCTTCCTCGCCATCTACCAGGAATCCCTCTGCGTCGGCACCCGCCTGTTCGAAGGCATGGGCGCGCACCTCGACGAACTCGAGCAGCGCGGCATCGCCTGGGGCATCGTCACCAACAAATCGCAGCGCTTCGCCATTCCGCTCGTGGAGCAGCTCGGCCTGCGCCAACGCAGCGCCTGCATCGTCTGCGGCGACAGCGCCCGGCGCGCCAAACCCCACGGACATCCCCTGCAGCTCGCCAGCGCCGTGATCGGCATCGCGGCCGCGAACTGCATCTATGTCGGCGACGACGAACGCGACGTCATTTCCGGGCGCAGCGTCGGCATGCGCACCGTCGTCGCCGCCTGGGGCTACCTCGGCAACGAACGCGCGCCACAGGAATGGGGTGCCGACGCCATCGCCGGCAGCCCCGGCGAAATCCTCGGCGGCATCACCGCAACGCGCTAGAATCCCGCTTGCAATTCGCGGATCAGGCGCCATCTGTTCCGCACCATGCAGGGGGCGACATGGCTTCGACATGGGTGACAAAGCATGCAGGGCATACCGAGGATCCGGGTACCTCGTAAATCCATCTGGAACGCACTAACTGCCAACGACGAGCGTTTCGCTCTAGCCGCTTAATTGCGGCTGGCTTCCGATCTGGCCTTCCCGCGGGCCAGGCAGCGCAAGCTGCATCGGAATCATTCAGCGGGATAAGGCCATGCGGAGTCGCGACGCACGGTTCGAAAATCAAGCGAATCGCCTGTAGCCAGCCTGTCCGTCGGCGGGTAGCGGGTTAAATCAAACGGCGAGACTAAGTATGTAGAACTGTCTGTGGCGCACTTATGGACGCGGGTTCAATTCCCGCCGCCTCCACCAATCAAGCATCTAAAACGATCCAGCAACATCCTTAAAACCCGCCAAGTGCGGGTTTTTTATTGACTTTAGCGTCCAGCAAGGGGTAACATTGTCCCGTAGCATCCAGCTTTAGACAGGGGTAACTCTTAGGGGTAACCCCGAAACCTCAGATGGAGTTACCCCACAATGGCCCTGACCGATACCGCAGTCCGCAATACCAAGCCCAGCGCGAAGCCGGTCAAGCTGTTTGACGAGCGCGGCCTGTTCCTGCTGGTTACCCCTGCCGGGGGTAAGTGGTGGCGACTCCGCTACAAATTCGACGGCAAGGAAAAGCTGCTTTCCCTTGGCGTCTATCCCGATGTCGGATTGAAGGACGCCAGAACGCGGCGCGACGATGCCCGGAAATTGCTGGCCGATGGCATCGACCCCGGCGAACACCGGAAGGCGACCAAGGCCACCAAGGTGGAACGTGCCGCGAACAGTTTTGAAGTGGTGGCGCGGGAGTGGTACGGCAAATACTCTCCCAATTGGGCAGAACATCACGGCGACCGCATCCTGCGGCGCTTCGAGCGCGACACATTCCCGTGGATCGGCGGCCGACCCATTGCCGAAATCAAAGCGCCGGAACTGCTTGCCGTGGTGCGCCGAATTGAGAACCGGGGCGCACTCGAAACCGCGCACCGGGCGCTGGCCAATTGTGGCCAGGTATTCCGCTATGCCATCGCAACCGGGCGCGCGGAACGGGATATTGCGCCCGACCTGCGAGGTGCCCTGCCCCCGGTCAAAGCCGAAAACTTCGCCGCGGTGACTGACCCCGCGAAGGCAGCAGAATTGCTGCGCACCCTTGACGGCTACCAAGGCACCCTGACAGTCGCCAGCGCCCTGCGACTTGCGCCCCTGGTATTCGTGCGCCCCGGCGAACTGCGCAAGGCGGTATGGGCCGACATCGATCTCGATGCCGCCGAATGGCGGTATCACGTTACCAAAACCGACAGCGAGCATATCGTCCCGCTGGCGACGCAAGCCGTCGCGATCTTGCGGGAACTCCACGCCCTGACCGGCACCGGAACCTATGTCTTTCCCGGCGCGCGCACCAATGGCCGGCCGATGAGCGATAACGCCATCCTCGCCGCAATGCGGCGCCTGGGTATCGCCAAGGATGAAATGAGTGGGCACGGCTTTCGGGCGATGGCGCGGACCATTCTTGACGAAGTGCTGGGTGTGCGCCCTGACCTGATCGAACACCAGCTAGCCCACGCCGTCAAAGACCCGAACGGACGAGCCTACAATCGCACGGCGCACCTTCCCGAACGTAGAAAGATGATGCAGCAATGGGCAGACTATCTCGATAAGCTGAAGGCTGGGGCCGAAGTGATAACGCTTCATGGCAACGCGGCATAACGGTTGCTGCGACAACTTCGACAGGACTGCTATAGCCCGCGCAACCGGGATGTCGAGCGCAGCCGCGCGAGCAAAATGCTTACGAACCTGTCGACAACCGACTAGATGGCGCGGGTGGCCTCGGTCAGGAAGCACCGTAGTTCGTAATGGAGCAACTCATGCCACAAGGTACAAACGACAGCCGCCGTGTTCCCCCGCTCGAAGGCGGTACAGACAATGTAAATCCGCCCTTTGAATTCCGCGCATCGGACTTGTTCCGTGAATCCCGCCCTGATTTCGTAAGCAGTCTCTACCATGATAACCGGGGGTTTGTGGCCAAGCTTTTCGACAAAATCAGCAATCGATTGCGTGAGTTCGGCGGCTGAAATTGCCTCCCTTGAGGAACAAACTCTGCCGGAAAGCGCCGTTGCTGCGCCTGCCGCTTTGTCGTCAGCCTTGATTATCTTTGGTGGCTCGAATTCGAGTTCCTCGTACTTCGGCAAGTCGTTCTCGTCCATGGCCTCCATGTAGTTGATGTCGCGCGTCGCATCGCTATCCGATACCGTGATGTAGTGCCATTGGTATAGCGATGGCCATCGACCATCAGCGACTTCCCATCAGCATCGACGACTTTTGAAACTGATTTGACGCTGAATATCTTAACGAGTAAGGTTTTACGTGCTCCGTCAGGGGTTGCGCCGGAAATCTCACCCGACTTGTCGGCACTGGAACCGGTCTTGAACGCAACCTCCTCTCGGAGCTTTTCCGTTAACGCCACCTCTTGCAGGCAAAGCGGGTGCGGGATTCTAGGCCGCTATCCCGGATCGGTTACGCCGCTCCGCCCTTAGAAAGACTAAGCTCTGGCCTTTGGAGTAGTGCATCCAAGAGGCGATTGAGTTCCTCTTCGAGGGTCTTGAACTCCACCCGCGATGCAAGTTCGTTATTGCGGTCAATGGCGGATGTGGCAGCAATCGCCCGTTCATAGGCTTCTTGGTATGCCTTCGGCCCGCCAAACAGCGCACGGACAGCATCGACAAGACGATGCCACATGGAATACGGAGGTTCAGGAATTCGCTTTTGAGGCTGAAAAGTCGCATTCGTGTTGACCCTGGCAAGTTACACGGGAGTTTGGCAATCAGTATAGAACTTACCATCCGAGTTCAACTACCGCCGCGCCGCCAGCGCCGACTTTCGCCATTTTGCCAAACAGATTTCAGCCCTCGCCACCCAAATCATCCAGCACGCCGGCCAAGCTCGGATCGATCAGCCCCAGCCGTTCCGCCATTCCGGCCAGTGACACGCCGACGAAGGCATCATGCTCTGCAGTCAGCCGCGCGAAGGTTTGCCAACGCATGCCCTTCGGCTTCCATCCCTTCGGGTTCAGGATGCCGACATGCCAGCCAAGGCGGCGCCGGATCCTGTCCGCGCGCCGTGCGGCGCGATCACTTGCGGTTTCGCGCTGGCAAGAGTAAGCCAGCTTCCAGCAATGCCGGCAGGCGTAGTGCTGGCCGGGGCCATAGAGAATCGCCACGCGCCGGCCGCAGGACGGACACAGCCACCAGCACCGCGTCCCGCCGAAGGTGCAGCCTGTGCGCTCCATGTAGACCGCTTGCTCGACATCCTGCCAATCGACATCACCCCGGTGCCGGTATCGGTAGACTAGGACTGCGCGCCCGACTTCCACACGGACACGGATGTTTGCCACCGGCCTGTCATTGACGGTCCATTGCCACCCGAACGAACTACCGCGCGCCAGGAGGCCAGCACGCTGGAGTTTGCGAATATCCAGCGGCAGCGATTCCTCCGTCGTATCCTTCCCACCCTGGTATCGCCGCCCGCTGCCGATGCCCCCCATTTTTTTCACTCTCCTATTTTGCCGAAATCATCAGGCAAGTTAGCAATATCACTTTTGCAGAATTCGACTGAAAGCCTCGCCCCGCCTGGATTGACGCCTATTCCAATACGTGCCGCAATTCACCCTCGACGCAACTCCTTCAGCTTCAAAATCATCGCCAGCGTTCGCTCGAACTTGCGATCCAGATGGGTTTCGTAGCGATTCAGTTTCTCCAGAAGGTGCGCCCGCAGCCCTTCGCCCAAGGTTTGCGCCTTGATTGCCGGGGTAAATCGCGCTTCGCGTTCCATCTGAAAGGCGACCGGTTCCAGCGTCTCGCGGATGTATTCGGCAAGCGCTTCGGCGGTGGCTGGCCGTTCGCCTTCCTCAACCTGCTCATCCCACCACTCACGGGATTCCGGCATCAGCGCCCGCCGGGCTTTGGGGTAGGCATTCGGCCCACCCTTCCGCAGGATCGCATCCGCCTTGCGGGTCGCCGCAAGGTCAAGCGCCGCGTTCTTCTGATTTTCAGCGACATCCGCCGGTGTCAAGTCCAGCAGGTCACGCACATCGGTCGTCTCGCTCGACATGCCGCGCTGAAACGGTGCCGCCGATGACACTACCGACTTTGAACTGTTCGCCGCGCTCTTCAGCCCTTCGTTGATCTTGGCGCCTTCCGCCAGCAGCACCCGCCGCTTGCGCCAGATGATCGTCGCAAGCTCCTCGACCAGATGCCGCTCGGTCATGCCGGCCGGCCGGTGCTCCTCGATCAGCGCCGCCAGCAAGTCGGCGAACTCGCTGCCGTCTTCATGGGCCAACACCGTCAGACGCGAAAGAATGCCGTGCTTCATCGCATTGAATCGCACGGCCTCATAGTTGCCCGCCGTCGCCGCTGGCGCAGATTCATTGGATGCCGAGAGAGCAATCACTGCTCCATCGCTGAGCGGTTCCACTTCATTGGTTTGCATCGTCGTTTCCTTTCCAGATCAATCCAGGCCAGCATTCCTCCCCTGATCGCCGGTCGGCGTCATTCGCCCCCGGCATATAGCCCTCGCAGCGGCGAGGAAGGTCTCGGATAGGTTCATAGCTGCGGCTTGCCACGATCTCGCCACGCCGGGCCGCGAGGCAGAGCCCTCGCCCGGTCAGGTTTGCGCATTGAGTGCAGGCGCGGCGGTCATCATCATCAAAGGCTTCAATTTCCTGAAAATCTGCCGCCGTGGCACTGCCGTTACTGCCGATAGAAGCCTGCAGAATCTCAGCATCGGCCGGATCAGGCACTGCCGTTACTGCCGTTGGATTTCTTTCGGCAGTATTGGCAGTATCCCAACCAGCACTTTGCGGAATTTCGCGCCGCGCGCGCAGCAGCCAATCAGCCATGACTTCCCCCTGCCCTGGTAGCTCCGGGATTGACGAAATAGCGATAGGTGCGCCGCCCCGTTCCCGGCCCGGTGCCGCCAACCTCATCGGCACGCAGCCAGTCTTCGTCTTCCAGCCAGTCCAGCGCCGCCTGTACCGCCTCGTCGGTCGTCAGGCTGCGCCATTGGTTGCGCCGCACGTCGCGCGCCGTGAAGCCGTTCGCCAGCTTGCCTTGTCGCAGCTTGTCGGCCAGGGCTTGGGCCGCGCGTAGGCCGTCATCGGTCAGCAGGCCATAGCAGCGCCGCGCATGGACTTCGAGGTACTCGCACCACGCGGCGGCACGCAGCGCGGATTCCGCCGTAACCATTCCCCGGCGGCCGGTCGCCGCGCAATCGACCAGGTGCAGGATCAGGGCCAGCGCGGGAAACAACTTGTCGAACTTGGCCAGGTGCTGCTGGATGATCGGATGATCCTCGGCAGGCATTTTTGAACCGTGCAGATCGCCCGACCATTCGATGAAGATGCCCTGCGCCGCCTTATCGAAAAAGAAATGCGGGAACTTGGCGAAGTCGTCGATGGGTGCGGCGCCCCACGCCACCGGGTCGAAATCGGCCAGCGTATCGAACACGGCGAAGGCGCGGTCACGGGCTTCCTTCGCCGGGATGCGGTTACGCCACTCCCACGCGCAATGATCGGGAAAGACCAGCAGTTGAAAGCGTTGCAGCATCCCGTCATTGGCCAATGCGTTCGCGGCCTGCTCCAGGTAGCCGGTCAACTTGTCCGGCTGGATGCCGCCGAAGATCGACACGCACAGGTTCGGGATGAAGATCGAGCCGCGCCCGATGCGGTCGGTATCGAAACTGGCGCTTCCATTCCACGCCTCCAGGTAAAAGGCCCGTTCGCCTTCGCGGCCCTCCTTGTCCCAAGAGGCAATCAATCCGACCAGTTCATCCCGCATCACCAGCAAGCCCGAGGGATTCTCGCGCAGCAATTCGCCCAGCTTTTCGACGGTGGTGTCGTTAGACTTGTAGCGCCGCAGGGTTGGCGCTTCTGGTGCCTGTTGGCGATAGCCTTGCAGTTCCTTGGCGATGCTGTCCAGGTTTTCACCCTTACCTTCCTTGGCCTTCGCCGCCAACTTGATGCGCGATTCGATGGCGTCCCGCTTCGCCTCGAACACCGTGTTGTCGGCCTCGAAAGCGTCAAGGTCCGCCCGATGCGCTTCCATCGCCCTCGCAGTTAGGCGGTCCAGCGGTTTCAGCGCGGCACCGATAGCCGGCGACTTTTTCGCCGACGGCAGGCCGACGATACCGCCCCACAGATTGGGCACGATCAGCCATGAATCGAGCGACTTGGGCTTGATCGCGCATCGGGCGCCAATGATCGCACCCAGCGCCACTAGCGCGCCCGCCGCGATGAAATCTGGCGGGCAAGGCATGCGATCGGCCTCGTCCATGACCCAGCCGCGTAGCGCCTCGGGCAACAGCGTATCCGCATCGAACGCCGGCACTGGATGCAGCGCCGCCTGGATCGGCTTTGGTGCCGGCCAGTCGGCGTTACTGACAGCCGATGAGCCCGCAGTGACGACTGGAAGCGCAGCTATGTCCGCTACCGTAGCGCCCGTGTGCGCCGACAGCCAATCGACCGCATCGCCCTTGGGCGGAAGTTCGAGCCGCGCCACGTCGATGATGACCACCGTGCAGCCCAGCGCCAGCAGCAAGGCCGCTACTGCATCCCCATAACGTCGTCCGGCTTCGTCGTTGTCCGGCCAGATGATTACGTGCCGCCCCGCGAGTGCTCGCCAATCGGCCTTGCCGGCGGAATCCGCCGCGCCGCTGGTGGTTGCCAGTGCGCCGGCCTTCGCCAGCGCATCGGTGCACGTCTCGCCCTCACACACGATCACAGCATCGTCCGGCCGCGTTGCCAAGTCGCGCAGGCGGTAGAGTGGTTTGCCCGCCGGGTATTCCGGCTCACCCAGCGTATAGCCGTCTCCGTTCAGCTTCATTGGCCGAATCCATTTGTCGCCAGTGTCGGGATTCTTCAGGCGGATGCGCCAGTGCAGCGGCGTGCCGTCCGCGTCGGTGTATTCATGCAGCGCCTGTGGCTTAAAGCCTTCGCGCAACGCCCCGGCGGCAAGACGGCGCGCGGCTTGTTGGGGTGTCTCGTTCATCGCGATTCCTCCCAGGCGCCCAACGCCCGCGCTGCCTCAATGAAGCGCAGCCCGTGGCGTTGCATGTGGAAGGCCAGCACGTCGCCGCCGTGCGCACCGCAGACCATGCAGCGAAAAGCGCCGGTCTCGATCCGCACCCGCAAGCTAGGCGTGGTGTCCTGGTGGAACGGGCAGACAGCGGATTTCCATCCACCGCCGCCGACCAGCTTCAAGCCCTGTTCCCGGTAGTACTCGACAGGATTCGGCAGCCGTTCGCGCTTGAAGCCGAAGGCGCCTCGATTCAGTCCCCGCGTGGGGTTCGCGCGTCGCATAACCGCCCCCTACGCCGCAACTTTACGGGCGGCAGCCAGTTTGACCACCAGCGCCCGGATTTCGTCGTCGGACTTGCCAGCGATGCGTGCCGCGTTGAGCGCTGCCAGTTCGTCGGCCGGCCAACCCACCGCCCGCGCGCCTATAGGCACCGGCGGCGTGAACAGCCCCTGCTGGATGTCCATGTAGTGCGCACTGCGCGACCGGCCGCGCTCGCGGAGAACAGATGGAAGACGAAGGATGGTATTTGTCATGGGTTTCACTCCGAAATCGCCGCCCGTAAACGCAAAAAGCCCGCTCGTGGCGGGCTTCTCAAATTGAGGACGACTTGGCCTACAAATGAAAAACCCGCCTTGCGGGCGGGTCAACGAAAAAAGGCCGGAAGCCCATTGCTGGAGTTCCGGCCTTTTATTTAGGTGTAAAAAAACCCGCTCAAAGCGGGTTCATCTACGTTTCTTTAGGGCGCAGTTCGCCCGACGGGAAGAATCCTAACGGAAAGCTCGGGACATTGGAAGATGTTTCTGCACGGACATGGCCATTATTTTGTTACGCGCTGTCGCCGAAGCAGCAAGGCCACGAACTCGTCGGTAAGTTCTCGGTGTTCCGGAGTGAGCGCAGCGTACTTCGCAGCGAGTGCACCGGAAGAACGGCGACTCCGCTTCCCGGGATCGGATTTCGGCCCTGTGTTGGTTGCCGTTTCGGCTTGCATATGTAATTCGGCAACCGTGACACCAAGGGCAAGCGAAATGCGTTCCAAAACCTCAGGTGAATACCCCTGTTGCCCACGTTCGATACGGGAAAGGTTGCTGGCATTGGTATTCGCCGCGAACGCGATCTCTTCAAGCGTCGCCTTGCGTGCCTCCCTGATAGAACGAATAACTTGACCAATGTGCATGGGCTGAATGTTGGTGTGCATTGACGCCTCGCGCAAAGCGCCATACGTCAATTAGAATGACGCAACACGTCAAGCCGGCGTCATCAAGGGGGGTTGGTCTGGATCGTCCGGCTTGACTCTGAAACCTGATCGTTCCCGTCTAATGGCTGACAACTACGACGACTACACCAAGGACCAGCTTGTCCGCCTGCTGCGCGAACGCGATCGGCGGCCGCGCTTCGGTCTGGTGTGGGAACGCGACGAGATCGACCACGACCTATCGGTCAACACCGATTTTGTAGCGTTGGATTGGGATGCCGATTTGTCGTGTGGTGAAAGCTCACAGGACAATCTGATAATCGAAGGCGACAACTTCGACGCCCTGCGCTACCTGCGAATGACCCATGCCGGTCGCGTCAAATGTATATACATCGATCCGCCGTACAACACCGGCAACCGCGACTTCATCTACAACGACCGCTTCATCGATAAGGACGACGCTTATCGTCACTCCAAGTGGCTGGAGTTCATGTACCGCCGGCTGGAACTTGCCAAGGAACTACTGACCGAGAACGGAGTGATTTTTGTCTCCATTGACGACAACGAGGTGTTTCATCTCGGGCTGTTAATGGAACAGGTGTTCGGGGCGGCAAATTTTGTCGCCAATGTAATCTGGCAGAAGGTTTTTTCACCCAAAGGAACCGCGCAGCATTTCTCAGATGATCACGAATACATCGTCTGCTATGCGCTAAACAAGGCCATCTGGCGACCAAATCCTATGCCTCGCTCTGTGGCACAGGACAAAGCCTACAAGAACCCAGACAAAGATCCACGCGGCCCGTGGACATCAGGTGATCTCTCAGCGCGAAATTTCTACAGCAAGGGCACCTACTCGATCACATGCCCATCGGGCCGTGTTGTCGCAGGACCTCCGCCTGGTAACTACTGGCGTTTCGCCGAAGAAAAGTTCTTGGAGCTTGATCGCGATAACCGCATTTGGTGGGGAAAGGATCGTGACAACATCCCTCGACTGAAGCGCTTTCTTTCAGATGTGCAACGGGGGGTGGTCCCGCAAACGCTCTGGAAATATGAAGAGGTCGGCCACACCCAGGATGCCAAGCAGGAAATC
>SXGT01170319.1_pt1 | contig 13177 bp, 12 predicted proteins | sample 3176221 | NCBI WGS metagenome assembly SXGT01 (sample SAMN11356862, study PRJNA531348) | freshwater metagenome | isolation source: freshwater sample F1-120 | place: China: Fuxian Lake, Yuxi | collected 2017-12-25
ACCCAAAACCTACCCCCATTCCAACTGCCAACCTCATCAATTCAGACGGCCTGATGCCATCCTGACAGCTGCCATTCAGTATTTGCTAACGCACCCTGAAGTTATTGATCGTAGCTTGATTTCAAACAAATATGTACTGGTTTTATATGTTCCAATATTGCTGCTTATATCCAAATCAGGTTAATAGATGCTACGTCAATTACACAATAGCTCACATCCGGACAAAGTTTTTTTGAAACTGTTGTTCGTCTCATTTGCTATTTTTTCGACAGAAATTCAAGCAACCGAGGGCGGTGGCAGCAATTATTTACCGGGGTTTTACGGTGACTTTGCCATGGCGGTCATGCCGGAAAAAGGCATATTTTTCAATAATTTCTTCGCTGCTTATCAAGACACCAAAGGACAAACCGGCACTCTGCTGGAAATGCCGGGCATTGTTTATGCCACCGGCCAAAAAATATTGGGTGGCAATTTTATCCTTGCTTTTTATCCGGGTTTGCTAGCAGCAAAAGATCAGAGCAGCGATAACGATAAGAACCGCTTGGGTTCGGCTGATGCCTATATGATACCCCTGGCCTTGAACTGGCAATGGGGCAGTCTCACGGCTTTGGCTTTTGAAGGGATTGTGGCACCTACCGGATATTACGAGAAAGGGGCTTTAAATGCGGGACGTAATATCTGGACATTCGATCATAATCTGTCTTTAACCTGGCAATTACCGGCAGATAATGAACTATCGATTACGCTGGGTTATATGAATAATCTAAAAAACCCGGCTACAGATTATCGTACCGGCGATGAATTTCATTTTGATTATATGCTGGGGCATTACCTGCAACCGGAGCTGGCAGTTGGCATCACGGGTTCGCACTATCGCCAAACCACTGCCGATCAGGCCACTGCCAACAGCTTGGCCACTGTTTATAGCGAAGCATCAAGCATTGGCCCTGTCGTCATGTACACCCCACATCTATTCGATCGCGATATTACTATTTCACTGAAATACCTGCGTGAATTCAACGTCCAAGGCCGTACAGACCAAGAATATTTGATTTGCCGACTTTTTATGGCCTTTTGATGGCATTCAGGCGACAGTTAGGCAGTGTGCTATATTCCCAGCCAGACCTCCTATCCGGCACAGGTTGAATTTGATGAATCAAGACACAAGAAACCAATAGCTGGCCATTATGGATATCCGGCAAAAAATGGCGATCATCGTCATCGCGAGCATTTTATTGACAGCAATACCGGCGTCAGTCCTGGTTTACCGCTATGCGCAATCCAAAATTTTAAGCAATGAAATAGCCACATTGGTCGAAATCACCCAGCGTCAGGCCAACATAGCCAGTCAGCGCTTCCTGCAGGGGCAACCCAAATTAGAAGGACTATCCAGATTATTGCAAGCTGAACTGGCAAAGCCTATCAAACCGGGTGAAATTGACGAATTTTATCAAGCAATAACTCGTTATCCCGATGGGGTTTGGCGTAATCGTAAACCGCCTTTCAATGGCAAGATTGAATCCGGTGTATTTCTTCCCCCGAATGCTCAAGAATCGGATGCACAAAAAATCAGGCATTGGCGGATCAAGAAAATCATGGATATTTTTGGTTCAGCCGCCAGCAAACGTATGGAAAATGTATGGTATTTATCGCTTCAGCGCAGCGAAATCATTTTCGATACCACATTCCCCGATTTTGCCTTCGACCAGAAAGCGGATAACGATTACACCGCAACACCCTGGGTCACCTTTACATCGCCTGAATTAAACCCTGAACGAAGCTTTGGATTCACGCCGCCTTTATTCGATCCGGTTCCCAAAGTATGGATGGTCAGTGCTATTTACCCGCTTTATTTGGGCGATGAATGGATTGGTAGTTTAGGCGAAGATATGCAGCTCAGTAATGTCCTCGAATTCTTATTTGAGAAAGAGCATATCTATGCTGGAACCCAGGATTTTTTATTGGATAACCAAGGTAATTTTATATTGGCGGGCGATTGGCAATCCAAATTGGAAGCCCGCCAAGATGCAAGCCAATTTAATCTGAGTGACGAACCGCAGCTAAACGCTATTTTACAAACAACACTCCAAGATAGTCCGCATGTATTAGCGAATATTGCGGTGAAGGGAAAAATGTATGTGGCTATTGGAATGATATTGCAACCCGTCGGCTGGCGATATTATGAGCTGGTGCCTGAGGATGAAATATTATCACCCACACGCGAACTATTTAGCGCCCTGGTTTTCGTTATTTGCTTGATTTGCGTTATGAGTGGTTTGCTGATCAGCATAGCGATCCATCATTATGTGGTACGAAGAATCCGGCTTCTGGCAGAGGCCATGCGCTTGTATGAGGCAGGCGAAAAATGCCATGTTTCTCCCTTATTCCCCGGTAACGACGAAATATCGCTGACTGCGAAAGAGTTCGATGTGATGATGGACCGCATTGACAAGAATATCGAAGACATTGAGCTTGCGCGGGATACCCTGCAATTAAGCGAAGAACGCTGGAAGTTTGCCGTCGAAGGCACTGGCGATGGCATGTGGGATTGGGATATTACGACGGGGGAAGCGCTATTCTCGCAACGTTGGAAAGCAATGTTGGGCTATAGCGATAGCGAGTTTCCAAATCTTGCTTCGGCGTGGCGAGATCATCTCCATCCTGAAGATAAAGCCTACGTCTTTAGTGTTCTGAATGATTATCTCGCCAATGTCTCAACGCATTACGCCGTTGAATTTCGGATGCGGCATAAGCATGGCGAGTGGATATGGATATTAGCCAGGGGGCTAGTAGTCCGTCGCGACGATGAAGGTAACCCGTTACGCATGATTGGCAGTCATTCCGATATCACCAAACGCAAGCAATCGGAAGCTACCTGTCAACTGGCCGCCAGTGTATTTACCTCCGCCCGCGAAGGTATCCTCATCACGGATGCTGATGGCGTCATCATAGAAGTTAACGATGCTTTTAGCCACATCACCGGTTACAGCCGTGAAGAAGTACTGGGCAAAAATCCACGCATGTTCCAATCAGGCCGCCAATCAGCCGAGTTCTATAAAGTGATGTGGCAAGCTCTATTGGAAAATAAACATTGGACAGGTGAAATCTGGAATCGGCGTAAGAGTGGCGAGGTGTATGCCGAGATTCTGACAATTAGCGCCGTACGGGACGCAGCAGGTAAGGCGCAGCACTACGTCGCCTTATTTACCGATATTACACCGATGAAGGAGCACGAACAGCAACTCGAACATATCGCCCATTATGATGCTCTGACCAATCTACCCAATCGGGTATTGCTGGCTGATCGTTTACAACAGGCCATCCTGCAAAGCGAGCGGCGAAAGTATTCGCTAGCCGTGATTTATCTGGATTTGGATGGCTTCAAGGCCATTAATGATACCCATGGGCATGAAACGGGTGATGAACTGCTGATCATTGTTTCACAGCGCATGAAAGAGGCTTTACGGGAGGGTGATACCCTGGCGCGCATTGGCGGCGACGAATTCGTAGCGGTACTGGTTGATTTGGAGCAAATAACCGATTGTGAACCGGTGTTGAATCGCTTGTTGGGCGCCGCATCCGTTCCTTCCATGGTCGACAATACGGAATTGCATGTTTCGACTAGCATCGGTGTCACGTTTTATCCGCAGGACAATGTCGATGCCGACCAGTTAATGCGTCATGCAGATCAGGCCATGTATGTGGCCAAACAGGCCGGCAAAAACCGTTATCACCTATTTGATGTTCAGCATGACTCGTCTATCCAAACCCAGCGCCAATTACTCGAGCGCATTCGCTGTGCTCACCGGCAAGATGAGTTCGTGCTGTATTACCAGCCTAAGGTTAATATGCGAACCGGTGAGGTTATCGGCGCGGAAGCCTTGATTCGTTGGCAACATCCGGAGGAGGGTTTGCTGCCTCCCTCTACCTTTTTGCCTATCATCGAAAATCAGGAAATCGGTATACAAATTGGGGAATGGGTGATCGACGCGGCTTTGACCCGGATGGAAAAATGGCATACAGTCGGCCTAAACATTGCTGTCAGCGTAAATATATCGGCCCACCAATTGCAACAGCATGATTTTGTAACAAAACTATTGGCGCTGCTCAGCAAACACCCCGAAGTTAACCCTGGCAATCTAGAGCTGGAGATATTGGAAACCAGCGCGCTGGAAAATTTAGGCGAGATATCGAATGTGATTCGGACTTGTCGCGAACTAGGGGTGCAATTTGCCCTGGATGACTTTGGTACCGGTTATTCATCCCTGACCTATCTCAGGCATTTACCGGTAAACATACTGAAGATTGATCAGACATTCGTTCGAGACATGCTGGAAGATCCGGACGACCTGACAATTGTTAAAAGCGTGATTGGGCTCGCAACAGCGTTTCAACGTCAGGTGATCGCCGAAGGGGTTGAAACGATTGCACATGGCGCAATGCTGCTGTCGATAGGTTGCGAACTGGCCCAAGGTTACGGAATTGCGCGCCCCATGCCTGCTGCAGATTTACCAGACTGGGTAGCAAATTGGAAAATTAATGCTGGCGAATGGAATAACAACATCCTGATTCATTGCAGCCCTTCAAAACAATGATTTTTGAAAATCTGATCGTTGGTTTTTGGCCAAAATGGTGAATTCGCCGACTCAACAAAACTATTTTGATAGGTGGCTATCGACGAAGCCAACTTCGCTACGATGTTATTCCAACGCTACAATCATGCACTGAAGGGAAGACATGCCCCCCTAACAATCCTCCGGCACTCAAAATCTGACCGGGTTTGTATCGACACTCACCTTAACGCAACATCAAGCCCATATTCACGGCAATGTGCGCCAGTTCTGCCGTCGTGGCTGCATGCAGTTTTTTCTTGATCTGGGTGGCGTAATTGGCGACGGTTTTATTCCCCAAACACAGCTGATCGGCAATTTTATGCACCGTCAGGCCTTGGGCCAGCAAATTGAAAACATCGAATTCCCTGGGAGAGAACTCGCTAATCACCGCCTGAAAATCACAGGGATGCGGCTCCGTACTGCCCTTGATCAACCCACTCTCAATGTATTCATCCCCTTGCATGATGGCATTGATGGCCTCCGTCAAAATTTCCGGGGCACTATTTTTAGTGATATAGCCTTTGGCACCGGCGCTCAAGGCGCGATTGATGTAAACCTGTTCATGATGCACGCTAAATACCAATATCAAGGCTTCCGGGTCGCGCTGCATGATGCGGCGTATGGTTTCCAGGCCACCAATGCCGGGCATGGATAAATCCATCACCACGATATCAGGTTGTAATTCCTGGTAAATCTGAATGGCCTGCTCGCCGCGCGAGGCTTCACCGATGACATTGATGGTGTTGCCTGCCGCCAGCAACATTTTAAACCCGGCCCTGACCACCGCATGATCATCCACCAGAATAATGTTGATTTTGGGATTCATGACAAGGGAATCCATGCGTTAATCACCATGCCCGCCCCGGGCTGCGACTGAATTTTGAGTTCGCCATTCAGCGATTTGATACGTTCTCTCATGCCTCTTAGACCAAAACCGCTATTGCTGTCAGTAAGATTACACCCCACCCCATCATCCTGTACTTTGAGTTGGATGAGTTTTTCAGGTTCGCTGATTTGCAAGTCAATGACCACTGTTTGCGCCTGGGCGTGGCGAATGATATTGGTCAAACATTCCTGGATTACCCTGAAAATTTGCCGGGTGATGTTTTTATCCAAGCCATCCACTGCGTCACTGCAATGGATGGTCAGGCTGAGTTCAGCGTAGCGTTCTGACCAGTGATTGATCATGTCCTCCAGTGTGGCTTTCAAACCCAGTTCGGTTAACACTAACGGGTGCAATTGCTGCATCATGGAACGCACCACCTGCATTAAATGATCACAAATTTCACTGATCGAAGCAGTTATTTTTGCAGGATCGGAACCCGGCTGCGCCGCCGTCACCGCCATGACTTTAATGGCCGTCAGCGATTGACCAAATTCATCATGCAGTTCCTGCGATAAATGCTGGCGTTCTTCTTCCTGTATCGCCAATGAGTGCTGAGTCAGCGCCCGGTTTTCCTGCTGGGTTTTATCCAGTTCCACCGTCATGTGATTGATGGCCTTGGCGATGCTGTCGAACTCCTGAGTGGCAAAGGTCGGCAATTGCTGATGATATTGGCCGGTTTCGATCACCCGTAAAGCATCGACAATGTCGGCAATGGCTTTTAGGGATTTGTTGAAAACCAGATTCACCGCCAGAAAGGTAAGTAGCGTCATCAACGAGATCGAGGCAAAAAATCCCAGGCTTTCTTCCCAAACCTCGGTAATTTCATCTAACGGCTGAGCTTTGATAATCAAGGTCAAAGTTTCGCCATTAGGGGTTTTGAGCTGATGGTTAACGGTGGGGTAATCGCTGATCACCCAATCGATAAACCAGGCGGGCGGCATATCTTCAGGATGGCTGGGTTGCTGCTGTTGAGTAAAATGCAGTAACTGCCCGTCGGGTTTTTGCAATTGGATGCTCAGATGGCGGGTTTGTCGCAGCCGACTGAAGCGAGACAGATCATCGACTTGCTGTACGCCGGAATGGTCGCCAATACCCAGGGTAATCAACTGCAAAGCCAGTTGAATGGAGGCGTCCACTTCCTTTTCCACCGCCTGTCTTGCTTGCCAAATGGCTATCGCACCACCCAGCACCAAAATGCAAAACGACGACAGCAAAATTCGAACAACGATCTGATAACGCAGGCTCATGGAGTTGGCGGCAAACTGATTATTATCAATGACTCAGTCCGCCCTAGCCATAGGAAAAATTCTTTTTTATTGCCGGAAATTCGGACACGGAGTGCAACCCCAGGCTTGCACTCCATTAAAATGATTCGAAATCGATTAGATTTGACTGATGCGTTGTTTCAAGTAATCGGCAAACTCGGCTTTGATCTCGTTATGCAACAAGCCGTATTCCACGTTGGCCAGCAAAAAGCCGAATTTGGAGCCGCAATCGTAGCGATTACCGGCAAACTCGTAAGACAACACGGTTTCATCCTGCATTAAAGCCGCAATCGCATCGGTCAACTGGATTTCCCCTCCTGCACCGCGTCCGGTATTTTCGATTTTTTCGAAAATAGCCGGGGTCAAAATATACCGACCCACTACAGCGATATTGGACGGGGCCACTTCAGGTTTGGGTTTTTCCACAATGGATTTCAATTTGCCGACTCCCGGAGCGGTTTCGGTATGTTCGACGATGCCGTATTTGTGGGTTTCCTTGGGATCGACGCGTTCAACGCCCAAAATGCTGCTTTGCTGTTTTTCAAACAAATCCACCATTTGTTTCATGCAGCCACGCTGACCATCTTCGATCAAATCATCCGGCAGGATCACCGCAAAGGGTTCGTCGCCCACTACCGGTTTGGCGCAATGCACGGCATGCCCCAGACCCAGCGCCTCGGCTTGGCGGACAAATACGCAAGATACGTGCGGCGGCAATAATTCCCGCAGCATTTTCAGCAACTCGGTTTTACCGCTTTTTTCCAGCTCTTTTTCCAGTTCGTAGGATTTATCAAAGTGATTGGGTATGGAATCCTTGTTACGACCGGTCACAAAAATCATGGTATCGATACCGGCGGCAATAGCCTCTTCTACGGCATATTGAATCAACGGTTTATCGACAATCGGCAACATTTCTTTGGCAACCGCTTTGGTTGCAGGCAAAGAACGGGTGCCAAGACCAGCAACAGGAAAAACGGCTTTGGTAACTTTTTTATTCATAGGTGCTCTTCAGGTTTGGTGGTTAATTTTGACGAATCTATTCTTAAGGCCTAACCTTATGCGAAACTTAAATTAAGCTGCAGAAGTGTCTGTATTTTAGGCCATAATAAGTATTATGTTCACATTCCCGTACGAGAAATTGTAATGAAGAAACGCTTAGCAACACTACTGCTGGCATCTATTCCCTTTAATGCAGCTTTGGCAGATGACTTGATCGAAATTTATCAACAGGCTGTACAGAACGACCCGGAATATAAAATTAGCGATATCAATCAAGCCACAGCAGCCGAAAGCAAATCGCAAAGCATTGCGCAAATGCTGCCTAATCTTGGCTTTAGCGCTGGCAGCTCTAATGTCAGGCAAAACAGCACAAAACAGGGGCTTAACGCCGCCGGTTTCGGCATCGTACAAAATTTCTGGAATAACAGCTTGGCTGTCAACTTAACCCAACCGGTATTCCATTGGGATCATTGGGTGCAACTCAGCCAGTCTGAAAACAAGATTGCCGGGGCCGAAGCTCAATTTCAGGCCAAACAGCAAGCCCTGATGACCCGAACCGCCGAGGCTTATTTTAATGTACTGGCGGCCCAGGATAATCTGGAATTTCTCAGCGCAGAAAAACATTCCATCGAAAAACAATTGGAACAAGCCAAACAGCGTTTCGAAGTCGGCATTATTGCCATCACCGATGTTTATGAAGCCCAAGCCGGTTTCGATCGCGCCCAGGCGGCTGTGATTGAAGCTGAAAACACAGTAGATAATGCTAAAGAAGCGCTACGCGAGATCATTGGCAACAATCCAGCCAATCTTGAAAAACTGGCCAAAGACATTCCGCTAAGCAATCCCGTTCCTGAAGATATTTCCGCCTGGGCCAATACCGCTGAAAGTAGTAATTTTTCAATCGTTGCGCAGTTCAATGCCGCCGAAGTCATCAGGAAAAACATCGAGTTACAACAATCCAAACATTTACCCACACTCGATATCGTGGCGCAATATCAGCAACAGGACAATGGCAGTAAATTCGGCCCACGGGGCGATAATGAAAGCTATGGACTACAAGTCAACCTGCCGCTATTCGAAGGCGGCGCCACGGTATCCAGAACCCGGCAAGCTCAATATGAATACGAATCCGCCAAAGAAGAGCTGACCAAAGTTAAACGCAGTGTGAATCGAGAAGTCAAAGATGCCTATCGTGGCACCGTTTCCAATATCAATCAGGTTAAAGCGCTGGACAGTACCAAAAAATCGGCAGAACTGGCTGTGGAAGCAGCCGAAGCAGGCTTTGAAGTAGGCACACGCACCATGGTGGATGTGCTGGCTATTCAACGCAATCTCTATAAAGCCCAAAGTGACTACGCCAAAAGTCGCTACGACTACTTGATCAACAGCCTGAAATTAAAACAAGCCGCGGGCAGTTTGACTGAGCTGGATTTGCAGCAAATCAACCAATATTTGCATTATTAGAACCCAGCCATCTGGTGGATAGCGCCGTTAAGAAACCGCGGAAACAGCCAGCACAAAAAAAGCCTCTATCGTGAGCAACAATAGAGGCCATAGAGTGTGCGGTGCAGTCACCGCTGGACTTACAGGGAGGTCACACAAAAATCTTAAGCACGGGCGGGGTTGACTTCATCCAGATTACGAGTCAACGACGCCGTTCCAAATAACAGCGTAGACAATTCAAACTGACCGGTAAATAAACTGAAAATACCCGTCATAAAAAATAATCCAGTCATCGCGTCTCGATACAATTTTTTGGATAGGTTCATGATGGTCTCCTTGAGTTTGCCGCCGTTAATTGGGTACGGCTTCACTATATACCTCTGAATAATATTTACAATCAGCTGTTTATTTTATGATTTGTTTCTTTTGGATAAACAATACACTGTAGCTTTTAATCTCGATTGCTGTTTTAATTCTGGAATTTACAGATGTCCAAGATCCTGATCGTTTATTCATCCCAAGACGGGCAAACCTTAAAAATTTGCCAAACCCTGCAAGCTGAAATCGAAACGGTTCTTTACCAGGTGACACTGACCTCCCTGGATGCGGCGGATGCCATTGACTTCAGCCTGTTTGACAAAATCGTCATCGGCGCCAGCATTCACTACGGCCATCACGACGCTGGCGTTCATGCCTTGATTAAACGTCATCAAACGCTATTAAATAGCAAGCCCAGCGCATTTTTTTCCGTCAACATCGTGGCGCGCAAGCCCGGGAAAAACACGCCTGAAACCAATCCTTACCTGCTGAAATTTCTAAAAAAAATCGCCTGGAAACCTAAATTATTAGCGGTGTTTGCCGGAAAACTGGATTACCCCAGCTATTCGGCGTTCGATCGCTGGATGATACGTTTTATCATGTGGCTCACCAAAGGCCCAACCCATCCTGACGCCGTCATTGAATTTACCGACTGGCATCAGGTGCAAGCCTTTGCCCAACAAATCATAAAAATGTAACGTCCTCGGTTTTTATTGGAATACGATCCACTATGCGCGCCATTGAAATCATCCCCGACTCACCTACTCATGCCCTGCGAATCAGCGAAATTCCTCGACCCTCACCCACTGAAAAGCAAGTTCTGATCAAAGTGGCTGCAGCTGGTGTCAATCGCCCGGATTTACTACAACGACAAGGTGTTTATCCGCCTCCACCGGGCGCTTCAACGATTATGGGGCTGGAAGTGGCCGGTCACATTGTAGAAGTAGGGGCAAGCGTTAGCGGTTTACAAGTCGGCGGTGCCGTTTGCGCGCTGGTTTCCGGTGGCGGCTATGCTGAATATTGTCTGGCTAGCGCCGACGTTTGTCTGCCTGTACCAGACGGTTTCAGTTTTGTGCAGGCCGCCGCCTTACCGGAAACCTTTTTCACAGTCTGGAGCAATGTCTATCAGCGAGGGCGTTTGTCACTTGGCGAAAGCCTGTTGGTGCATGGCGGCGGCAGTGGTATTGGCACCACTGCCATCCAACTGGCCAAAGCGCTTGGAAATCCTGTTTATGTCACCGTCGGCAACCATGAAAAAGCCCAACGCTGCCTGCAACTGGGAGCAGATGCCGCGATTGATTATCAGCAACAGAATTTTGTCGAATCCATTCAGCAAATCACCTCGGGTCAAGGTGTCGATGTGATTCTGGATATGATAGGTGGTGATTATTGTCCCCGGAACCTGAAATGTCTGGCGGTTGAGGGGCGACTAGTACAAATCGCCATTCAACATGGCGCGAAAAGCGAAATCAACCTTTGGCAAGTCATGCAGAAACGTCAGACCATCACCGGCTCAACATTAAGAGCCCGGGGCGATGATTTCAAAGCTGCCATAGCCCGACAACTGCTGAAACAAGTCTGGCCGTTATTGACGGCTGGCACTGTCAAGCCAATCATTGATTCAGTCTTTCCATTGGCCAATGCCGAGCAAGCCCATGCCCGCATGACCAGCAATCAACATTTCGGTAAAATTATTCTGGAGGTTTAAATGTCATACCCAACCCTTATTTCCGCCGCCGAACTGGCCAATCATTTAAACAAACCTGATTGGCTGGTGTTCGATTGCCGATTTTCATTAGCTGACAGTTCAGCAGGCGCTCGGGCTTATCGGCAAGGCCATCTTCCCGGCGCTCACTATGCCGATTTAAACCGGCATTTATCAGCCCCAGTCAAAAGCTATACCGGTCGCCACCCTTTACCCAGTTTTAGCGGATTAATCCAACAACTGGGCGCCTGGGGTGTTAGCAATCGCAGTCAGGTTGTGGTTTATGATGATGTCGGCGGCGCATTTGCCGGGCGGCTTTGGTGGTTGTTGCGGTGCTTGGGGCATCATCAAGTAGCTGTATTGGATGGCGGTATAAAACACTGGCAAAAGCAGCATTTGCCCGTCACCACCGAATTGCCCAAAATTGATCCGACTCAGTTCCGAGGCTATCCGGAGTCTCAACCCTGGCTGGATGCGGCAACCGTCGAGAATGCCTTGGCTGCAGGTACGATCACATTGATCGATGCCCGCACACCGGAGCGCTTTAATGGCCTGCAAGAGCCCATTGATCCAGTCGCCGGTCACATACCCAAAGCCGTCAATCGGCCTTTTCAATTGAATCTGGATAAAGACGGCCTGTTTTTACCTGCCGAACAACTAAAAAACCAATTTCAAACTTTAACAGACGCCAGACCACCAGCCCAAGTTGTGCACATGTGCGGTTCCGGCGTAACTGCCTGTCATAACTTACTGGCAATGGAGATTGCTGGTTTGCAGGGTTCCAAGTTGTACGCCGGCTCGTGGAGCGAATGGATAGTCAACAAGAATCGGGCAGTGGCCAATCAATTTGGCTGAATGCAGTCAATCGTTCACCAAAACGCTGTATAGTCTTTTAATTTTGACGTCAAATTCGAAGATCCGATGAAACTACTGATACGCAATTTAGCCCGCAACATCACCGAAACCGAGCTTAAAGCCATGTTCGAAGAGCACGGCGCAGTTCAATCTTGCAATTTGGTCATGGATAAAGACACCGGTCATTCCAAGGGCTTTGGTTTTGTTGAGATGCCCAAGCCGGGTGAAGCCAAGGCGGCCATTAAAACCTTGAATGGCCGCGAGGTGGATGGCTTTAAGATCCGCGTTAAAAAAGCCGAAACCAAACAGGATGACTAAACCATGCCAGATCCTTTGCATGGCATAACTCTGGAAGCATTGCTGACCCAACTCGTTGAAACCCATGGCTGGGAAGCTTTGGCCAGCCGAATCAATATCAAATGTTTTTCCAGTAATCCAAGCATCACCTCCAGTCTGAAGTTTCTGCGCAAAACACCGTGGGCAAGACAAAAAGTCGAAGCATTTTATTTGCAAAACCGATCCGCTTGATCAATCACCCCACTAAGCGACCAAATACCCACATTTCAGTATTAACAAGACAAGCTGTGGATTTTCAAGGAAAATAGCCTCATTTTAAGCGTCCACCAGTTTTCATGTACAAATACGACGGCTTGGTCATCCACCAAAGCCATGACGACGAAGGCATTATTGAAGTAGTCGAGAAAAACGACGAGCGGGCTTTGCATTTTGGTTCACCCGCACGGCAAAGCAGCATGCTGTTAAGCGAGCCTAATCGCCTGCACTCACTGTACGCCAGAGCCATGATGGGCTTGCTGCTGTTTCACGAAACCCCGCAAGAGGTTTTGATGATCGGTCTGGGCGGCGGCACGATTGCAAAATTCATGCTGCACCAGTTTTCCGATTGCCAGCTAAAAATCGTTGAATTTCGTAGCAGCGTTTTAAAAGTGGCCCGCAGCCATTTTGGCTTGCCTTTCGACCCGCGTCTGAAAATCAAAATCGGCTGCGGTGCGCAACATGTGTTGCAACAAAGCCGAACCCATGACGCCTTGTACGATTTGATCATGATAGACGCTTACGATCATGCCGGGATGGC
>SXGT01586725.1_pt1 | contig 13177 bp, 2 predicted proteins | sample 3176221 | NCBI WGS metagenome assembly SXGT01 (sample SAMN11356862, study PRJNA531348) | freshwater metagenome | isolation source: freshwater sample F1-120 | place: China: Fuxian Lake, Yuxi | collected 2017-12-25
CGCCCAACTGACCACGAGCGTGTCGGTGCCCGCACCGAGATCGACGTCGTCGCGCCCGCCCGCCAGCGTGACGAGATCGTTGCCCGCCCCGGTCCCGACGACGTCGCGCCCGTCGATGGCGAGGGTGGCAACCCGGTCGTTGCCCGAGCCGGTGAGGAAGCGCCGCGTCGGGTTCGTCGGCGCATCGTCGTCGAGGCCGAGGATCTCGACCTGGCGGACGCTCCCCTCGAGCGTGCCGATCCGGTAGGTCGAGATCCGGGCCGTCAGGTCGATCGCCATGCCGGCGATCGCAGCGGACTTGTCGGCCGACCACGTGTCGATCCCGTCGCCGCCGACGATCACGTCGACGCCCTTGCCCGTGACCAGGGTGTCGTTGCCGCCGTTGCCGCGCAGGATGTCGTTGCCGTCGCCGGTCTTCACGCTGTCGGCTTGGTTCGTCAGCGTCAGTTCGAAGTTCTCGACGCCCGTGAAATCGACCCGGTTGGTGCTGCTGTAGCTCGTGTTGACATTGCCCGCGTAGCCCGCCTTCAGCGAGCCGCTGACGATCCCGCCGTTCGCGCCGTAGGCGTAGCCCGTCCAATCGACCACCAGCGTGTCGTTGCCGGCACCGAGCGCCGCCGTGTCGCGCCCGGCGATCGTCTTGATGCGGTCGCTGCCGCCGGCCCCGTAGAGCGTGTCGTTGCCCCGGCCACCGGTGAGGTCGAAGCGCTCCACGTCCTTGAACGCGGCCGTGTAGAAGTAGTCGATGCTGCTGTGGTTCGTGGTGGTCGATGTGAACCAGAACGACTTGTAGCTCCCGTCGCGGTCGCGGAAGATGTCCTTGTCGGCATCCGACCAGTCCATGATCAGCAGGTCGCCCGCGCCGGTGCCGCCGTCGAAATAGGCGCCGTAGGAGGCGAACGGGCCGCTGTCGCCGGAGGTGGCGAGATCGACGGCGAGGGTGTCGTTGCCGCCCTTGCCCTCGAAGCGGGTATGCGCGGTCGGGTAGGACGGGCTGTAGGAGGGGATCTTCGTCGGGTTCGGCACGGTGCCGCGCACGTCGAGGAGATCGTCGCCGTCGCCCGATTCGAGCAGGATCTGCTCGATCGAGGTCAGCTTGGTGCCGTCCGAAAGCGTGATGGTGCCGCCGTTCTGAACCTTCTTGAGGTCGATGACGTTGCGGCCGGCGCCCGAGAGCGTGACCCGGGCGGTGTCGAAGCCGGAGCCGCCGTCGAGTTCGTCCCCGCCGCCGTTGCCGATCAGGACGTCGTCGCCGCCCTTGCCCCTCAGGACGTCCTTGAGCGCGCCGCCGACCAGGGTGTCGCCGGCGGTGCCGCCGGTGAGAACGAAGCGCTCGACCTCCTTGAAATGGAGCGTCTGCCCCGCCTCGCCGAACGTGGCGCCGGAGCGCGCGTAGCTCTGGGCCTGCCCGATCGTCGGCGAGAGGTTGCGGAAGCCCGCACCGCCGAGATCGCGGAAGGTGATGGCCGTGGACGAATCCGTCCAGTCCATCACGAGGGTGTCGGTGCCGGAGCCGCCGTCGAAATTGTCGGTGCCGGGGCCGACATCGGTGAAGGTCGCGGTGTCGTCGCCGCCGTGGCCGAAGACGGTGTCCGAGCCGGTCCACGGCAGGAAGGTGTCGTTGCCGTCGCGGGCGGGATCGTTGGCGTTGGCGCTGCCGCCGTCGCGGTACATGCGCACGTTGTCGATCAGCGTGCCGAGCGCGTCGCCGCCGCCGATTTCCTTGAAGGTCAGGCGATTCTTGTCGGCGCCGGAGCCGGCGCCGCCGAACACGCCGATGTAGTAGGTGGTCTGGGTCGTCGAAGGATCGACCGAGGTCGCGCCCGCCGCGGTCAGGGCGACCTTCTGGCCGCCCCAGGACATCTCGAACGCGGCATTCGCCCTCGCCATCTTCCGCACGTCGAAGGCGATGCGGTAGAGTTGCCCGTCGGAAAGGCCCTCGACCACCTGCGAGATCGTGGCGTTGGTGTTGGCCTGATTGCCTTCGAGATCGACGCCGTAGCGGCCGTCCGACGGGTCGCCCGCGGTGCTGCCCTCGCGGAACAGCTCGACATTCCCGCCCGAGAGGACCGTCCAGCCGTCGACCGGCCCGTTATAGCCGAAGCCGTTGGCGTCGAAGGTCGGGGCGAAGACCGTCTCGAAGCTGCCGTTGCGGATGTAGTTGCTGTCGGCCCCGTACAGCGTGTCGTTGCCCGCCCCCCCGTCGAGCGCGTCTTCGCCGAGGCCGCCGCGCAGCACGTCATCGCCGTCGCCGCCCCTGAGCCCATCGTTGCCGTCCGTCGAGGTCGGCTCGGAGAAGCTCGTCTCCGAGAACAGGCGGTAGCCGCGCATCATCGACATCGAGTTGGCGGCGAACGTCGCGCCGTCATTGCCGATCAGGCTCACCCCGCCGTTGCCGATCAATGAGCCGGCCTGGATGGCGTAGGAGGCGGAGAGGACGGAGGCCGTGCCGCCCTTGAGATCGAGGAGGGAGGCCCCGTCATTGCCGATCAGGCTCGCGCCGTCGTTGCCGATCAGCGCGGCGACCGAGCGCCCGACGAGGCTGCCGCCGTCGTTGCCGATCAGGCTCGCGCCGTCGGGACCGACCAGACTGGCGCCGTCCGGACCGACGAGGCTGGCACCGTCGTTGCCGATGAGGCGCGCCGTGTCGATGTCGACGAGCTTGTTGAGGAAGCCGCTGCCGCTCACCGAGATCGGTCCGGCATTGCCAGCACCGGTCAGGCTGAGCGTCGAGGTGCCGTTCGCGAAGCTACCCGTCAGCTTGAGCGGCGACGGGTCGCTCGCGGGCGTCGGAATCTCCTCGAAAGCGTAGTTCGTCAGGTTGCCGTCCTTGAAGGTCTTGGTCGCGTGGAACTTCCGGCCGTCGGAGCGCACCTCGATCGTCTCGGACGAGGTCAGCGCCCCGTGGACATAGGCGCTGTCGGGCCCGAAGGTCTCCCTCGTCGCGTCGGTTGGCTGCGCGAAGTTCAGCTCGGTGAAGCTTCCGTCGGCGTTGAGGCTGCGATAGCGCGACAGGCTGCCGTCCGCGTAGAGCAGGAACGAGACGGCATCGTCCGCCGGCGCAGGGCTTCCTGCGGGGGCCTGGCTGCCGTCGGGCCGGATGGTGAGGATGTTCGAGGCGCCCGAGGCCCACTCGATCTTCATCCGCACCTCGCCGGCGGCATTCAGAAAAATGTAGGTTGTATTCGCTGTCAGCGCTGCCATTTAACCCCCCCTTACGTCTGTCGTAGCTCTTCGCACCGACGACGAATGGGTATCGTTACTCAAACATGACTACTTCGCTACATACAAATGTTAGGGGCGCGGCTTCGGATCTGATCATATCCGCCACTTTTCAGCACTGATTTGCCGCTCATCGCTGCAGACCGATCGACATGAGACAGGGGAGTCACAATTCTTCGCTGCCATAACTTCATGGAATAGATTGAAGATTGTAGTCTTGGAAAGATTTTGCTGCGCAATATTGGAACGGGCACAACACGACACGGCGCGAGGAAGCGCGGCGCAACACAAGCGGACGCTCGGAATCCCGGTCCCGGGGCGTTCCACACACGCCCTCATTCAGAGGCATGCAGAGGGTCGGCGCCCCTTGCCGGGCATCACCGTCGGCAAGCTTCGACGGACAACCCAGGGCGGCGACGGTCGCGCTGGGCGACCGGCGGCGCGACCGGAGCGACAACCACGACGGTTTCGCGCTGGCGCGGGAAACGGCAAGCGCCCATCCGCACATCTGCATCGTCGTTGCTTGCGGGCGGTTCAAGCCCGGCCCCGACGGCTTGCCGTCCAATCACCGCCTGGACGACGCGATCACCGCTCTCCGTGTCGCCAGGCGCAGTGTTCCGCCTCGGCGCGACGCGATGACGTTGCGCGGCGGCACACCGACCCGTGTGGACTCACGCTCTCTCGACGAGCTTGGATGGCCCATGGGATCGCCTCATACGACATCCGGTTGATCCCTTCGGGATGGCGGATGTCGACTTCGCTCAAGCGCCGCGCGGGCTGGCTGATACGCATGCCGCTCTGATCGAGCGGAAAGCGTATCAGCCGTCGTGGCGCTGCCGTGCAGACCCTGTCCCTGAACTGCGCCCCTCCATGCGGTCTGGGACGCAGCGCCCCACAAAGGGACGGACCGTCAGCACACCCCTTTCCGGCTGTTCTGCGTTCACACGAACAACTCCGTTTGCCAGTTGGCGATGGCCCCCGTGTTCAGCAGCGTCACCGAGCCGTTGCTGAGCTGGATCACGAGATCATCCACACCGCCCATGCGATCGACGTCGACGAGGCTTGCCTTCGTGGCCGTGAGCCCTTCCAGCAATTGAAGGCGGTCGATCCCCTTCTGGAAGTCGGTGATCGTGTCCGCGCCGCCGCTCTTGGCGAAGCTGAAGATGTCCGCATCCGCGCCGCCCGTGAGCCGATCATCGCCCTGGCCGCCGACGAGGATGTCCCTGCCGTCACCGCCGCTGAGACGATCGCTGCCGTTCTCACCGTAGAGGATATCATCCCCTCGGCCGCCGGAGAGCTGATCGTCGCCGTTCCCGCCGTACACGGTGTCGTTGCCGCGGCCGCCCGTCAGGATGTCGGCACCGTTGCCGCCCTTCAGGGTACGACCGATCACGAAATCGAAGGTGTCCGACACGCTCGCCTTCGCGCTGTCGGTCGCGGTCACCTTGATGGAGAGCAGGTCTTCCGTGACGCTGAGCGGGACCGAACTGGCTGAGAACAGCCCCTTGGCCGCATCGAACTTAAGCCAACTGGGCAGGGCTGCACCACTCGCCAGACTGGCCGCGAGCCCGAGGCTGTCACCCTGGTCGACATCGCCGAAGGTGTCGGAGGGCAGCTGGAACGAGAAGGCCTGCCCCAGGACCGTGCTCTGATCGGCGATCTCGTGGGCGACGACGGGCGCGTCGTTGGTGCCGACGATCTTGATCGTCACCGTGCCGTCGCCGGTCGTCGTTTGACCGTGTCCATCGTCCGGACGGATCGTGTAGCGAAGGGTGAGCGCCTCGCCTTCCTTGAGGAAGTCGAAGGTCTGCGCCTTCGAGTCGAAATCCCAGGTGAACGTCCCCGAGGTATGGCTGCTGTCCACCACGGTGGTGGTGGGCACCTTGAAGTAGCTCAGCAGGTCGGCCTGGCTGAGACCGAGCGCGTTGCCGCTCACCACCTCGACGCTCGGCACCAGAGCGACCTTGACGGTGTCGATCACATCCGGATCGAGGACCGTCAGGGTGCCCGACGCTTTCAGCGCCGCATTGGTTTCAGCCAGTGGGTCCCTCGTTCCCGCGCTTTCGCCGGCGCGAGCCGCAATCTCCGGCCGATCATTGGCCCCCGTGAGGGTGATGCCGGCCGTTTGAGCAACGCCGGCCCCGTTCACATCCTGCACCGTGTAACCGAGCGACAGCGTCTGCAGCTGGTCCTGGGCCAAGCCGTTGAAGGCGTCAGCGTTCGTATCGACCAGCAGGGTGTGCCCGTCGCTGGACAGGGTGATGCCCGCGGGCAGAGCGGACAGGCCTGTCACGGTCAAGCTCCGCGTCTCACCGGCATCCGGATCGGACGCGCCCGTGAGCAGGTCGACCGCGACGACGCCGGCGCCTTCCGTGCCGCTCACCTGCACAGGTCCCGTGACGGAGGGGCCGTCGTTCTGGCCCAGGACACGGAACGTGACGGTGCCGATGTTCGACTCGGCCCCGTGAGGATCGGTGGCCCGGTATCGGACCACCACGTCCGCAGCCTCACCCTCCTTGAGGTCGTCGAACGCCCTGCCGGGTGTGAAGAGGAGCGAGCCGTTCTCCAGCGAGACCATCCCCTTCTCCGGCGTGTCGAGGACGGTGTAGACGAGAGAGGCGGCCGGGTCGTCCGGATCCTCGCCGCGCAACTCCGTTGCGAAGGAGCCGTTGGCAACCGGCTTGCTCGTCGTCATGTGGTCGGGCACGAAGGGGGCGTCGTTGGCCCCGTGGATTGCGACGGAGAGGGTCTGACGCGTGCCGTCGACGGTCTCGACCGCGATCGTGTCGCTGAGCGGCGCGCTATCGCTGTTCAGCCCCTGAACGGCGGGATCGTTCTCGCTCAGGCTGTAGGTCCAGCGCCCGTCGGCGGTGATGGAGAAGGTGCCGTGCTGGCCGGTTCCGACCTTGTCGGCGAAGGCGACGAAGGCGGCTTCGGCCGGTGAGTCGACGTCGGTGACCTGCAGCTGCCCAGCGGCCTGCGCGCCCGGGACGGCGTTGTCGAGGCCGCTCTTCTCCGTGGCGGAACCGGTGGTGCCACCGCTGATCTCCGCTGCGTCGTTGACGGAGGAGACGGTGATCACCACCGTGCCGCTCGGCGGGGTCCCCGTGGTGCCGGCTCGGTTCGCGTCGCTGATCGCGACCGCCACGCTCGTCTGGCCGTTAAAGTTCTCGGCCGAGTCGAAGCGCAGCGCCGCGAGCGCCGCCTGCACCTGGGCCGCCGTGCCGCTGATCGTGTAGACCCCGCCCGCGCTGCTCGCGAAGGCGGTGCCGGTCAGCCGGCCCGCGGCCGGATTGCCCAGCGTCAGCGTCGCGGTGAGGGTGTCGCCCTCGGCGTCCGAGACCGTCGGCGCCGTGGCGAACAGCGGTGCGGCGGGCGCGTCCTCGTCGAGCGTCAGTGCCTGCGATAGACTCGTGGCCTCCGGCGCGTCGTTGCGGCCCGCGATGGTGAGGACGAGCTGGGCCGCGTCGGTCAGGCCATGGCCGTCCCGAACCCCGTAGGTGAAGGTCTCCGTCCCGCCGGCGGTGGGTGAGAGGGCCTGAGTGTCGGGGTCGGTGTTGTCGAGCGCGTAGCTCCAAGCGCCGTCCTGGCCGATCGTGAGGGTGCCGTAGGTGCCCCGGATGGTGGTGCCGTCCGAGACCGCCGTGAGCGTGCCACCCGCCGCTTCGGTTCCGACGCGCACGCCGGTGACGGTGCGGATGTCGCCCAGCGCCGTGTCCGCGTCGGTGTCGTTGTCCAGCACGTTGCCGGCGGCTTCCGCGACGCCCGGGGTGGTGCCCTCGGCTTCGGCCAGGGTGGTGTCGGCGTCGTTCAGGCCGATGGGGGCGTCGTTGAGGATGTCGGCGGCGGCAAAGGTGCCGTTGGAGAAGCGGAACTGCTCGACGCCGGATGCGGCGTCGGTGCCGCCGGTCGCGGTGGCCAGCGTGTAGCCGCTTGAGGTGCGGCCGACGGTGGTCTGGAGCCAGGTCGCGGCGACCACGGCGGTGTCCGTGCCTGTTCCTCCATTCAGGGAATCGTTTCCGGCTCCGCCACCGAGGGTGTCGTTGCCGGAGCCGGTGGTCAGCTCGACCCGCTCGAGGCCGGCGAAGGTGACGCCGTGGACGCTGCGGTCGTAGCCGGCCGAGAAGTCGAGCGAGACGTCCTCGGCGCCGTTGTAGGTGAGCACGCCGGTGTCGGTGCCCGCGCCGCCGTCGAGGCTGACCGTGTTCGTGCTCAGCAGGGCCAGTGTATTGACGGTGATTGCGAGCCGGTCGTCGCCCGCGCCGCCGCGGAGAGCGACGGTGTTGGCGCTCAGATCCGCGACGCTTCCCGTGCTCCCGTCCGTGGAGCGGGACAGGCTGGCATTGAGGTTGTCGGAGCCGTCTTCCCCGTCGAGGGTGACGCTGTTGTTGGTCGTGGTGGCGCTGCCGCCGGCATTGGCGGAGGCAGAGAGGCTGTAGTTCAGGTTGTCGCGATCGGCTCCGCCCCTGAGCGCGACGGTGCTGGACGCGACCTTCGCCACTCCACTGCCGCCGCTGTAGTAGTTGGCGTAGGCGTAGGCGTTTGCGGACCCGTTGAGGTTGTCGGTGCCGTCTCCTCCCTCGAGGGTGACGCTGTTGTCTGTCGTGGTGGCGCTGCCGCCGCTGGAGGCCTGGGCGGAGAGATTGTAGTTCAGGGAGTCGCCGTCAGCTCCGCCCCTGAGCGCGACGGTGTTGGACGAGACCTTGGCCACGCCGCCGTCGCCGCCGTAGTAGTTATCGGCGTAGGCGTTTGCGGACCCGTTGAGGTTGTCGGAGCCGCCCTCCCCCTCGAGGGTGACGCCGTTGCCTGTCGTGGTGGCGCTGCCGCTGCCGTAATAGACACCGGCAGAGAGGTTGTAGTTCAGGTTGTCCCTGTCGGCCCCGCCCTTGAGAGCGGCGGTGTTGGACGAGACTTCCGCCGCACCGCCGCTGTAGTAGGCGTAAGCGTTTGCGGATCCGTAGATGTTGTCGGAGCCGTCCCCTCCCTCGAGGGTGGCATTGTTGCCTGTCGTAGTCGTGCTGCCGCCGTAGGCCTGGGTAGAGAGGTTGCTGGTCAGTGTGTCGTTTCCACCCTCGCCTTTCAGGGTGTCGCTGCCGGTTCCCCCGTTCAGGGAGTCGTTTGCGGCTCCACCGATCAGGGTGTCGTTGCCCGAGCCGGTGGTCAGTTCGACCCTCTCCATGCCGGTGAAGGCGGCGCCGTAGACGCTGCGGTCGTAGCCGGCCGAGAAATCGAGCGAGACGTCCTCGGCGCCGTTGTAGGTGAGCGCACCGGTGTCTGTGCCCGCGCCGCCGTCGAGGCTGACCGTGTTCGTGCTCAGCAGGGCCAGTGCATTGACGGTGATCGCGAGCCGGTCGTCGTCGATGCCGCCGCGGAGAGCGACGGTGTTGCCGCTCAGATCCGCGACGCTTCCCGTGCTCCCGTCCGTGGAGCGGGACAGGCTGGCATTGAGGTTGTCGGAGCCGTCTTCCCCATTGAGGGTGAGGGTGTTGCCCGTCGTGGTGGCGCTGCCGCCGGAGTAGGCGGAGGCAGAAAGGTTGTAGTTCAGGTTATCGCCATTGACTCCGCCCTTGAGTGCGATGGTGTTGGACGAAACCTTCGCCACGCTGCCGCTGTTGGAGGCGTAGGCGTCGGAGGAGCCGTAGAGGTAGTCGGTGCCGTCTCCTCCCTCGAGGGCGAGGGTGTTCCCCTTCGTGGCGGCGCTGCCGCCGGAATTGGCCTGGGCGGAGAGGCTGTAGTTCAGGTTGCCGCCGTCGGCCCCGTTTCTGAGAGTGATGGTGTTGGATGAGATTTCCGCCGCGCTGCCGCTGTTGTAAGCATTGGAGTAGGCGGAGCCGTAGAGATAGTCGTAGCCGTCCCCTCCCTCGAGGGTGACGCTGTTGTCCTTCATGGTGGCGCTGCCGCCGGAATAGGCCTGGGCGGAAAGGCCGTAGCTCAGGTTGTCGCTGTCGGCCCCGCTCTTGAGAGTGACGGTGTTGGACGAGACATTCGCCGCGCTGCCGCCGACGTAGGCATAGGAGTAGGCGGAGCCGTAGAGGCTGTCGTTGCCGTCCCCTCCCTCGAGGGTAGCGCTGTTGCCTGTCGTGGTCGTGCTGCCGCCGTAGGTCTGGGCAGAGAGGTTGCTGGTCAGATTGTCGTTTCCACCCTCGCCTTTCAGGATGTCGCTGCCGGTTCCCCCGTTCAGGAAGTCGTTTGCGGCTCCACCGATCAGGGTGTCGTTGCCGGAGCCGGTGGTCAGCTCGACCCGCTCCATGCCGGTGAAGGCGGCGCCGTAGACGCTGCGGTCGTAGCCGGCCGAGAAGTCCAGCGAGACGTCCTCGGCGCCGTTGTAAGTGAGCGCACCGGTGTCGGTGCCCGCGCCGCCGTCGAGGCTGACCGTGTTCGTGCTCAGCAGGGCCAGTGTGTTGACGGTGACCGCGAGCCGGTCGTCGTCCGTGCCGCCGCGGAGAGTGACGGTGTTGCCGCTCAGATCCGCGACGCTTCCCGTGCTCCCGTCTGATGAGCGGGACAGGCTGGCGTTGAGGTTGTCGGAGCCGTCTTCCCCGTCGAGGGTGAGGGTGTTGCCCGTCGTGGTGGCACTGCCGCCGGCATTGGCGGAGGCAGAGAGGCTGTAGTTCAGGAAGTCGCCATTGGCTCCGCCCTTGAGCGCGATGGTGTTGGACGAGACCTTTGCCACTCCACTGCCGCCGCTGTAGTAGTTGGTATCGGCGTAGGCGTTAGCGGATCCGCTGAGGTTGTCGGAGCCGTCTTCTCCCTCGAGGGTGACGCTGTTGCCTGTCGTGGCGGCGCTGCTGCCGCCGGAGGCCTGGGCGGAGAGGTTGTAGTTCAGGTTGTCCCTGTCGGCCCCGCCCTTGAGCGCGGCAGTGTTGGTCGAGATCTTCGCCATGCTGCCGTTGTAGTAAGCATAGGAGTAGGCGGACCCGTAGAGGTAGTCGGAGCCGTCCCCTCCGTCGAGGGTGACGCTATTGCTCGCCGTCGTGACGCCGGCGCCGGAAGAGGCCTCAGCAAAGAGCGTGCTGTACAGATATTCGTAGTAGTTAGTCGAGCTGGACTGCCCGGTGACGAGATCGGTTTGTCCGGAAGTGGTTCTGACCTGTCCCGAACCTGCTGCGCTCGAACCGATCGTGCTCTGGCTGCCGCTCACGCTCATGCTGTCCCCCCAAAGCACGGAAACCCGCGCTTTTCTCGTTACGAACTGCACACCCACCAGAGAGCGCGGAGTGCAGCGTCGACGCCATATTAAAACATCGTTATCCCAAAAATTCGAGAGCCGCTATTATCCGATTGGACCATACAATACTACATTCGATAGCATCATAAGCGAAAGACAATCATAGGACGCGCCGGTAGATAGGCAAAGGAGCTTCAGATGCCGTCATATGATGGGAATTGATCGCTGTCGTCCGCCAACCCATGGAGGAACGGATTTCTGAAATCAAATTCTCACGGCAAGAGCGCGCAAGAGAGGTCGCTTCTGAGCCAACCTCGACATCGCCGCTTCGTTTGCATGGCATGCGTGACCGGACGAACCGTTTGACGACGCCTCGCGCCTGTGCCGCCGGAGAACGGAGCGGGCGCTCTCCCATCGGAGCGCGGGCCGACGAAGTGGATACCGGTTCGTCGAAAGACTGCGCGCCCCGACAGAGGCCAAGAGCGCCTCACAGAACGGCCCGAGGTCGTCGGAACGGCGTTGGCCGGGCATGGCCCGACCTCTGGTGTGCGACGATCTCCGGACCGAGATTGAACGGCTTCCGCCGCCTGTCCGATTCCGCGCTCGGCCCTCAGCCGGGCGCGAGGCCGAGGATCGAGCCGAGCGGCACGATCAACGTGGCGCCGACGTAGAAGCCGTCCTTGGAGCGGTTGGGCGTGAACGGGTTCCAGAAGGAATTGCCGTTGACGAGGTACTGGACCACCGGCTCGAAGAAGATGCCCTTGCCGAGCGCCAGGTGGGCGTTGGCCTCGAACACCAGCTTGTCGCGCGGATAGGCGCCGCCGCGTCCGCCCGAGATGAGGTTGGCGTCGCCGAGGAACAGCGCGTAGTCGGAGGCGATCCGCTGCCAGTTCACCTTGATGCCGTACCGGTCGAACGGCCGACTCTGGTCGGGCGCCTGGAGGGTGAGGCCGGCGAACGCGTTCCAGCGGATCGGGATCGTCGGGTCGGGCGCGTAGGCGAGGCTGGTATAGGCCTGGAGCGAGGTCGGGTTGAGGTTGGCGGCCTCCGCCCCGCCATCGGCGCGCCAGACCACCTGCGAGCCGGTGAGGATCACCCCCGAGGTGCCGGAGCGCAGCCGCACCGGATCGCCCGGGTTCAACCCCTTCGAGGTGCCGTAGATCGTCCGGAGGTTATCCTCGTGGTCGGCACTGTTGTAGAAGCCGGTGAGCGCGACGCGGCTTGGATACAGGTCGGTGGCGAAGGTGGTGGCGCGGCCGATCTCGGCCAACGTGACGACGCCGTTCAGCGGCTCGGTTCCCCAGTCGTAGCCCGAGGAGAAGTTGGCCCGCCCCGTCACGGCGAAGGCGCCGGCCTGGATGTAGCTCTCAGGCGTGATCTTGTAAGCGACGTTGCCGCCCCAGACACCGTAGAGCGGCGAGGTGAGCCCGGCATTGATCTGCAGGATATCCTGGAAGCAGCTCGCCGCCGACTGGCAGGGCGGCAGCGCGTAGTAGCGGTTGGGGTGCGTGCGCCCGACCTCGATGGAGAGGCGGTCGTCGAGGAGCCGTTGCTCGTAGGTCAGCACCGAGAGCCGGGCGACGTCGCGGTTGAAGGTCGGCTGGTAGCCCACCGTCGCGTCGCCGACGTCACCGTCCATGTTCCGGTTGTTGAAGCGGAAGCCGAAGAAGGTCTGGGTGATGTGGAACCAGCCGCCCGTGATCCCGGCGAGCCGGTCGAGGTCGGCGTCGAGGCTGAGCAGGAAGTAGGTCGAGTTCGAGAGCTGGCCGGGGCGCAGGCCCGCGCTCGGGTTCGCGTAGAAGAATTCGTAGACGTTGGCGTCGAACGACAGGCCGGCGGCGGCGAGCGAGGCGGCGTAGGGCGCGAGCGGCCCGTGCCACTTCACGCTGCCGTCGGGCGCGATGCCGATGGCGCCCGAATCGGTGCGGGGGCCGGCCTCCCCGGTGAAGGCCTCGACCGCGCTCGGCGACTGCGCCAGGGCGGGGGGTGTTGCGAGCGGCAAGACCCAGGCGAGGGCCGTCGTCCGCAGCAGGCGCGACAGAGAGGGCGGTAGGGGCAGGCTGTTCGGCATCGGGCTCGTCTTCAGGAAGCCGCGCAGGCGGCATCGATCCGGCGCGAGGCCGGCAATCGGGGGATCAGGGGAGTGGCGGCCCGCAGCGCAGTGTCCTGCGGGGGGGGAGGCCGATGCGTCGGCACCGGCGCTCGCGATCAGAAAGCAGAGCAGACGAACGGCCTTGTTCGTCTCTGCATCGTCCCGCTTGAAATAATGATCTAAATTAATACGCTCGTCGTCAATGAAATCGATTGTCTTTTTGTGCTGGTATATTGGAACGGCCTTCCCTCACTACGGCCAGGCACGGAACGACCGCACCGTCGCTCACGCCGGCTGCCGCTCCCGGACGGTCGCCGCCGCGCGGGGGCCGAGATAGAACTGCCTGATGTCGTCGCGGCTCCGCAGCGCGTCCGCGCCACCCTCCAGCACCGAGCGGCCGTTCTCCAGAACGACGGAGCGATGGGCGTGGCGCAGGGCGAGGGTGACGCTCTGCTCGGCGATGAGGAGCGTCAGGCCCTGCGCCCGGTTGAGGTCGGCCAGCACACGGTAGATCGCCGCCGTGACCTTGGGGGCGAGACCCATGGAGGGCTCGTCGAGCACGAGCAGGCGGGGCCGGCCCATCACGGCGCGCCCGATCGCGGCCATCTGCTGCTCGCCGCCCGAGACCAGACCTGCTTGCAGGCCGCGCTTCTCGGCGAGCCGCGGGAACAGGGCGTAGACCCGTTCCAAGTCAG
>SXGT01171387.1_pt1 | contig 13176 bp, 15 predicted proteins | sample 3176221 | NCBI WGS metagenome assembly SXGT01 (sample SAMN11356862, study PRJNA531348) | freshwater metagenome | isolation source: freshwater sample F1-120 | place: China: Fuxian Lake, Yuxi | collected 2017-12-25
CATCGCCCATCGGCTCTCCACCATCCGCGATGCGGACCTCATCGTGGTGCTGGACTCGGGCCGGATCCTGGAGCACGGCACCCACACCGAACTGCTCGCCCGACGCGGCGCGTACTGGGCGATGACGAGAGCCTGACCGAGATGCGCACAATGTCGGTGCCGCGCCGGACGCGGGTCGCCCTGGGATGGTTCGCGCTGACCTGCTGGGCCGTCGGCGTTCTCCGGCTGTCGGCGCTGACCCCGCAGAAACTCCCGCAGACGGGGTTCCCGCTGTCGGACAAGATCGCGCATATCGTCGTCTACGCGGTCGGCGGGTGGCTCGCCGCCACCACCCTGCGGATCACCCGCCGTCGGGTCGGTGTCGCCGACTGGCTGCTGCCGGCCGTGCTGCTGGTGGCGGGCTTCGGGATTCTCGACGAGGCGTTCCAGACTTTCACCCCCGGCCGCACCGGCGGCGATCTTTTCGACTGGTTCGCCGACGTCGTCGGTGCCGCGACCGGCGCCGGGCTCAGCCTGTGGGCGCACCGCCGGTCCGGAAGCCGCAGAACCGGCCCGGTGACGCCGCCTCCGGACCGATAATGGGGCGATGGCAGGAAAAGAGCTTGACCCGGACCGTGCCCGCGCCGCCCGCGACGTCATGCGACAGCATCCGGCGATGGCGCTGTTCGTGGCGTCCCCGGTCCTGATCGCCGCCGGGCTGGTGTGGTGGCTGGTAGGAGCCGGCTGGGCGATCGTGCTGGTGGTCGCGGCGCTCGTCGCCGGTGGGATGGCGGTCCTGCGCAAGCGCTGAGATTCACCCCTGCGGTTCGGCCCGGCGGACCCGGAAGAGTCCGACGTCGCCGCGGATGCCCTTGAGGCGTTTGGCTCCGGCGGCCGACCACCGGAACCGAGCGTCGTCGCCGACCTGCTCGCGGGCCGACTCCGAGACCAGCACGGCCCCCGGCCGGGCCGCCCCGGTCACCCGGCTGGCGGTGTTCACCGGACTGCCGAACCAGTCCCCGGCCCGGGTGACCGCAGATCCGTAAGCCACCCCGACCCGAAGCCGGGGCAGCATCTCGTCGGCATCCGCCGCGTCGAGCAGGGCGAGCACCGCGTCGACCAGAGCGGCGGTGTCGGAGGACACGAACATCACCGCGTCGCCGATCGTCTTGATGAACCGCACGGGTGCGGAGGCGACGCCGTGGGCCAGTTCCGCGAGCCGGTTCGCCAACTGTTCGAGTTGTTCGGGCGGCACCTCCTCGCCGAGGGCGGTGAAGCCGACCAGATCGGCGAACGCCGCGGCGATCATCCGGGCCTCGGGCAGCGGCGCACCCGCGGCCCGCTCGCCGGCGTTGACCGCCTCGGTTTGCAGGGTGTGCCGCAGCTGGAGCTGAAGCAGGTCCTCGATCATCGGCCCGAGCAGGGGGACGGCGGCGCCGACCAGCGCCTCGGTGCCGCGGGCGGTGTCCAGCTCGCTGGCCCCGGGACGCAGGACGGCGGCCAGAGCGGCCACACTCATCACCTCCGAGGCGTTGGCCAGTCCCTGCGCCAGCACGCGCACCACGTTGAGCATCAGGTCACTGTCGATTCCCAGGTCGAGGAACCGCTTGATATGCACGGCGGCGTCCCCGTCGTGACCCATGAAGACCGGGGCGTCGGGGTCCCCGGCCTGCGGCAAACCGGCGGCGCGCTGGAATCGGGTGAGCTGATCGAGGTCCAGCCCGGTCTGCTCGCTGATCTGCCGCGCCGAGACGTAACGGCCGTCGTCGCCCAGCACCCGCCGCGCGGGCAACAGCATCGGCGAGAAGGACGAGCGGATCTCCTCGACGCTGAACCCCTGCTCGACGAGCCACCGGAGAAGTTCGGCGCGTTCGGCGCGGGCCTGACCGGCCAAGCCGCCGAGCAGGTCGTCCCACGACGGGGAAGGCTCGGCCTCCGACGGCCCGGCATCGACGGTCACGAGACCGACGGCCGCCGGCCCGCCCAGGGTCGGGCGGCCTCGATCTGGGTGCTGAGCGCCAGCAGGGTGGCCTCGTCGGAGGGGCGGCCGACCAACTGCACCGACACCGGCAGCGTCTGGCCCTCGAGGAACCACGGCACCGAGGCCGCCGGCTGGCCGGTCGCGTTGAAGATCGCGAAGTAGGGCACCCGGGAAGCCACCAGCGCCAGCGTGCTCACCCCGCCGCGGTGCTGGTACTGGCCGATCCGCGACGGTCCGGTCGCCGCCCCCGGGGTGATGAGCACGTCGAAGTCCTCGAAGATCGAGCCCACCCGGGCTGCCAGCACCGATTCGGCGGCCCGGATCCGGTCCATCCGCTGCGGGGAGATCATCGACCCGATCCGCACGATCGTCCGCGTCCTGGGCTCCAGCCGCTCGGGGTGGGCCAGGCGCTGAACCTCCTGGTAGACCCCATGCCACATGCGCGGCAGGACGTGGCCGTACATCGCCCAGGCGGGGTAGTCCGGGTCGCGCCACAACACCTCGTGGCCGAGGTCGCGCAGCAGGCTCTCTACCCCGTCCAGCGCCCGCTGCTGCGGACGTCCGACACGGGCCACCATCGTGGGGGGAAGCTTGGTGCTCAGCGCGATACGCAACCGCCCCGGCTTGCGGGCGGCCGCCTTGACGAAGCCGCCGCGCGGCGACTTGCCGGTAGCCGTGGCATCGAGGAACAGGGCGGCATCCTCGACCGTCCGGGCCAGCGGACCGTTGACACTCAGCCCGTTCCACCCCTCTGCGGCCGGGTCCTCCCCCGTACCGATCGGCACCCGTCCGCGCTGCGGCTTGAGGCCGTAGAGCCCGCACCAACTCGCCGGGATTCGGATCGACCCGGCGCCGTCGGAGCCCAGCGCCAGGGGGGCCAGTCCGGCGGCGACCGCCGCGCCACTGCCGCCACTGCTGCCGCCCGGGGTGTAGGCGATATCCCACGGATTGTGGGTGGCGCCGAAACTGACCGTTTCGGTGAACGGCCACAACATCATCTCCGGGACGGCGGTCTTGCCGAGGATCACCGCCCCGGCCTGCCGCAACCGGCGCACCACCTCGGAGTCGGCGGTGGCCTCCAGGTCGTAGGCGCTGCTGCCGAAGCAAGTGAACTCGCCGGCGACGTCGCTGTCGTCCTTGATCGCCACCGGCACCCCGAGCAGCGGCAACCGCTCGCCGGCGTCGAGCCGCTCCTGGGCGGCGGCCGCCTCCCGGCGGGCGCTGTCGGCCATCACGATCCGGTAGGACCTCAGCTCGCGGTCCACCCGGGCGATGCGCTCCAGGTAGGACTCCAGCAGGGCGGGCGCGGAGAGGGTTCCCGCGGCGAGCATGCGGGCCTGTTCGGCGGCCCCGGCGAAGGCGATGTCGGTGGCGTCCACCCGCCGAAGCGTAGCCGCAGCCCGGGCGGGCGGGCGGCTACGGTGGTGCGATGGCATGTGTGTTCTGCGACATCGTCGCCGGCGTCGCGCCGGCGATCCGAGTCTACGAGGACAAGGACTATCTGGCGTTCCTCGACATCGCGCCGTTCACCCGGGGCCACACCCTCGTCATCCCGAAGGCCCACAGCGTCGATCTGACCGACACCGAACCCCAGACCCTGGCTGCCATGACGGCGATCGGCCGGCGGATCGCGTTGGCGGCCCGCGCCTCGGGTCTGGGTGCCACCGGTACCAATGTCGCGATCAACGACGGCAAATCGGCCTTCCAGTCGGTCTTCCACATCCATCTGCACGTGGTTCCGCGCCGGGACGGGGACAAGTTGTCCTTCTTCACCGGCATGCTGCTACGCCGCGATCCCGACCGGGAGGCCACCGGGGCCATCCTGCGCGAGGCGCTGTCGGTGACACCGTGAGCGCGCTGGCCGAGCGGGCGCTGGGGTTGTTCGTCACCGTGCACGACGCCGTCTACCAGCGCACGGGGGGCTGGATCGGCCATCGCATCCCGGGCGCACCGAACAGCCTGCTTCTGCACACCATGGGCGGAAAGACCGGCCTCCCGCGGACGAGTGCGCTGTCCTACGCCCGCGACGGGGACGCCTACCTGGTGGTGGCCTCCAACGGCGGCGACCGCCGCGCGCCGGGGTGGTACCACAACCTCAAGGCCGACCCGCGTGCGGAGATCAACGTGGGCCGGCGACGTTTCCCGGTCACCGCGGCCGCGGTGGGGCCGGATGATCCCGACTATGCCCGGCTGTGGCGAATCGTCAACGCCAACAACGCCAACCGCTACGATGGCTATCAGGCCCGCACCAGCCGCGCGATCCCAGTCGTCCGGCTGATACCGCGGTAGCTCAACGCAGGCCCGCCCGCGAGGCGGCGTCCCCGAACACCGCGTCGAGCATGGCCGGGGTCAGCCGGCCGGTGAACATGTTCTGCTGGCTGGGGTGATAACAGCCCAGAAGCGCCACCCCCGTCGGGAGTTCGGCGACGGCACCGTGGCCGAATTTCGGCCGCGCGCGGCCCTCGCCGAGCAACTCCCACGCCGCCTGCCAGGCGAAGCCGCCCAATGCCACCACCACCCGCACGGTCGGCTCCACCAGCTGCCACTCGGCGGCCAGCCAGGGCTGACACGCCCGCCGCTCAGCGGGGGTGGGGGCGTTACCGGGCGGGGCGCAACGCACGGCGGCAACGACCCGAATGCCGTTGGCCCGCAATCCGTCCGCGGCATCGACGCTCAGCGGTGAGTTCACCAGTCCGGCCCGGTACAACGCGGCGAACAGCTGGTCCCCCGAACGGTCGCCGGTGAACACCCGCCCGGTCCGGTTGCCGCCGTGCGCGGCCGGAGCCAGACCCGCGATCAGGATCGCGGGCCGCGCCGAACCCCAGCCCGGAATCGGCCGCCCCCAGTACGGCTCGGCGGCGAACGCCCGCCGCTTCCCTGCGGCCACCTCTTCGCGCCAGGCCACCAACCGGGGGCAGGCCCGGCACACGCTCACCTCCGCCTCGAGGGTGCCGAGATCGACCGCCGCCGCGGCCAGCGCACGTACCTGATCCGGGTCGGCGGCCACCGCCGTCTGCGGCCCCGCGAGATCGCCGGGCCAGCCGGTCCCGGCCGGCACCGGCGAGGCGAAGGCTCCGCCCACGCGGGGATGGGGAAGGTGCACCTGCCGAATCTATGCTTGCCCGGACATGATCACTTCGCGCGGGCCGGTGCTGTTGATCCTCGTATCGGCCTTCCTGGCCGCGGCGGGCAACGGCATCTCGATGGTCGCCTTCCCGTGGCTGGTGCTGCAGCGCACCGGCAGCGCGACCGAAGCGTCCGTCGTGGCGGGGGCGGGCACCCTGCCGTTGCTGTTCGCCACCCTGATCGCCGGTACCGCGGTGGACTTCCTCGGCCGGCGGCGGGTGGCCATGCTCGCCGATGCGATGTCGGCGCTGTCGGTGGCCGCGATCCCGGTGCTGGCGCTCAGCTTCGGTATCGGTGTGCTCAACACCGCGGTACTGGCCGGCCTGGCCGCCCTCGGCGCGTTCTTCGATCCGGCCGGTATGACCGCGCGGGTGTCGATGCTGCCGGAGGCGGCCCGGCGCGCGGACTGGACCCTGGACCGCGCCAACAGCGTCTACGAGGCGACCTTCAACCTGGCCTACATCACCGGACCCGGTATCGGCGGTCTGCTCATCGCCACACTCGGCGGTGTCAACACCATGTGGGTGACCGCCGCGGCCTTCGTCCTGTCGATCCTGGCGATGGCGGTGCTGCGACTGCCCGGCGCTGACCGGCCCGAGCCCGAGGACCGGCCCGACGGTGTGGTGTCCGGTGTTCTCGAGGGGTTGCGCTTCGTCTGGGGCAACCGGGTGTTGCGGACGATCGGCTTGATCGAACTCGCCGTCACCGGCCTGTACCTGCCGATGGAAAGCGTGCTGTTTCCCAAATACTTCAGCGATCGCAACGAACCCACCCAACTCGGCTGGGTGCTGATGGCGTTGTCGATCGGCGGACTGATCGGCGCTCTGAGTTGGACCGTGCTGTCCCGGATCGCCCGCAAGCGCACCACCGTCCTGACCGCGGTCGCCACCTTCGGCACCGGTGCCACGATCATCGCCTTCCTGCCACCGCTGCCGGTGATCCTGGTGCTGTCGGTCGTCATCGGGCTGGTGTACGGACCCATCGGCCCGATCTACAACTCGGTGATGCAGACCCGGACGCCCCCGCAGATGCGCGGGCGCGTCATCGGGGTCATGACATCGATGGCCTACGCCGCGGGCCCGGTCGGCTTCATCATCGCTGGCCCACTGGTGGACGCCTTCGGACTCACGACGGCGTTCCTCGCGCTGGCCGTGCCAGTACTGCTGATCGCCGTCGCATGTGTGTGGGCGCCGGCACTGCGGGAGTTGGATCAGGAGCCGACCGGCGGTTGAGCGGGAGCACACTTGCTTCGTGCACTCGTTCAGCATCTCCTCGGATCTTGCGGCGGCAGCTGACGTCGTGTGGCGGCACGTCACGGATATGGACGGGGTCAACGGAGAACTGGCTCCCCTGCTGCGGATGACGGTCCCCCACGATCTCAGGCGCGCCAGCTTGGACCACCTGCCGATCGGGCGGCCGGCCGGGCGCAGTTGGCTGCTGCTGTTCGGTTTCCTGCCGGTGGATTTCGACGATCTCACGATCGCCGAGTTCGGGCCCGGACACCGATTTCTGGAGCGATCGAGGATGCTGACCCAATCGCAGTGGGAACACGAACGCGCGGTGACTCCCATCCCCGGCGGATGCCGGGTCATGGACCGGCTCGCCTGGCACGGCCGGGTGGGCGCCTTCGGTGCCGTCTACCGGGTCGCGGTGCCCATGCTGTTCCGCCACCGCCATGCCCGGTTGCGCCGTCGTTTCGGCGTCGCCTCGGGATAGCCGTGGGGTTCGGTCATAGCCCTACGATTGACGCGTGAACCCCGCGCTCGCCGGCCTTGTCGCTGCACTGCCGGATGGTGTCGTCGTCACCGATCCCGACATCCTGGCCTCCTACCGCCATGACCGCGCCGCCGATCCGGCGGCCGGCACCCCGCTGGCGGTGGTCCGGCCCACCCGCACCGAAGAGGTGCAGGAGGTGCTGCGGTGGGCCAGCGCGAACCGGGTGCCGGTGGTGCCGCGCGGGGCGGGTACCGGCCTGTCCGGGGGGGCGACCGCGGTCGACGGCGGGATCGTGCTGTCCACCGAGAAGATGCGTCAGATCACCGTCGACCCGGTCACCCGCACCGCGGTGGCGCAGCCCGGACTGCTCAACGCCGAGGTCAAGAAGGCCGTCGCCGAGTACGGTCTCTGGTACCCGCCGGATCCGTCGTCCTATGAGATCTGCAGCATCGGCGGCAACATCGCCACCACCGCCGGCGGGCTGTGCTGCGTGAAGTACGGCGTGACAACGGATTACGTGCTCGGCATGCAGGTGGTGCTCGCCGACGGAACGGCCGTGCGCCTCGGCGGTCCCCGACTGAAGGACGTGGCCGGGCTGAGCCTGACCAAACTGTTCGTCGGCAGCGAGGGCACTCTCGGGGTGGTCACCGAGGTGACCCTGCGTCTGCTGCCCCCGCAGCCCACCACCGCCACCGTCGTCGCGACCTTCGACTCGGTGGAGGCCGCGGCGGGTTCGGTGGTCACCATCACCGGGGCGATCCGGCCGTCGATGCTGGAGTTCATGGACGCCGTGTCGATCAACGCCGTCGAGGACAAGCTCAAGATGGGCCTGGACCGCGGCGCCGCGGCGATGATGGTCGCCGCCTCCGACGACCGCGGCCCGGCCGGAGCCCAAGACGCCGAGTTCATGGCCCGGGTGTTCACCGAAGCCGGTGCAACGGAATGCTTCTCGACCGCGGACCCGGCCGAGGGTGAGGCCTTCGTGGCCGCCCGCCGCTTCGCCATCCCGGCGGTCGAGGCCAAAGGAGCACTACTGCTCGAGGACGTCGGAGTGCCCTTGCCCGCCCTGGCCGACCTGGTCGCCGGGGTGGGGAAGATCGCGGCCGAGGCAGACCTGACGATCTCGGTGATCGCCCATGCCGGCGACGGCAACACCCACCCGTTGATCGTCTATGACCCCGCGGACCCCGCCATGGCGGCGCGCGCCGAGAAGGCTTTCGGCGACATCATGGACCTCGCGGTCGGCCTCGGCGGCACCATCACCGGGGAGCACGGGGTCGGGAGGCTCAAGAAGCCGTGGCTGGCCGGGCAGCTCGGCCCGGAGGCGATGGAACTGAACCGCCGCATCAAGAACGCATTGGACCCCGACGGGATTCTCAATCCGGGCGCTGTGATCTGACGCGCGGCCACCCCGGCATTGACACAAGAGCCAAACTGCCCTACACATGAGACATGATAGCTTCGGTGTCTCATCCTGCGCGTTTCGAACTGCGGGCCGGGGCCAGCTGGGCGAACCCCTGGTCCATGTACGCCGCACTGCGCGACCACGACCCCGTCCACCACGTCGTGCCGGAGTACTCGCAGCACGACTACTGGGTGCTGTCCCGGCACGCCGACATCTGGGCCGCCGCCCGCGACAACGAGACCTTCTCCTCGGCGCAGGGCCTGACCGTCAACTACAACGAACTCGAACTGATCGGCCTGGCCGACAACCCGCCGATGGTCATGCAGGACCCGCCGGCGCACACCGCGTTCCGCAAGCTGGTCGCCCGCGGATTCACCCCGCGCCAGGTCGAGGCGGTCGAGCCCAAGGTCACCGAGTTCGTCGTCGAACGTATCGAGCGGATGCGCGCGGCCGGCGGCGGGGACATCGTGGCCGAACTCTTCAAGCCGCTTCCCTCGATGGTCGTCGCGCACTACCTGGGCGTCCCCGAGGCCGACCGCGCGCAGTTCGACGGCTGGACCGAGGCCATCGTCGCCGCCGGGGCCGACGGCCCGGCCGGGGTGGCCAGCGCCGGGGACGCGGTGCTGTCGATGATGGCCTACTTCACCGAGCTGATCGAGCGGCGCCGCCGCGAGCCGGCCGATGACACCGTGTCGCACCTCGTCGCGGCCGGCCTGGGCGACGACGGCGACACCGCCGGGTTGCTGTCGATCCTCGCGTTCACCTTCACCATGGTCACGGGCGGCAACGACACCACCACCGGATTGCTCGGCGGCGCCGTGCAATTGCTCGACGCCAACCCTGAACAACGCCGGTTGCTGGTCGAGGATCCCGCGCTGATCCCGGACGCGGTGGAGGAGTTTCTACGGCTCACCTCGCCGGTCCAGGGACTGGCGCGCACACTGACCCGCGACGTCACCATCGCCGGCCGGGACATCCCGGCGGGACGCAAGGTGCTGCTGCTCTACGCCTCGGCTAACCGCGACGAACGCCAGTACGGACCGGACGCCGCGCTGCTTGACGTCACGCGGCGGCCCCGCAACATCCTGACCTTCAGCCATGGCGCCCACCACTGCCTCGGTGCCGCGGCGGCCCGCATGCAGTCCCGGGTCGCGCTGACCGAGCTGCTGGCCCGCTGCCCCGATTTCGAGGTGGATCACGACGGAATCGTCTGGGCCACCGGCAGTTACGTGCGCCGGCCGTTGTCGGTGCCGGTGCGGATCACCAGCTGAGATGGCCGACTGGCTGGCACCCCGGCGCACCGAGGTCGCCGGTGAGCGCATCCTCGACGCGGCCGGCGAACTGTTCGCGATGCACGGCGTCGATTCGGTCGGGATGAACGAGATCGCCCGCGCGGCGGGTTGCTCCCGGGCGACGCTGTACCGCTATTTCGAGAACCGCGACGCGCTGCACACCGCCTATGTGCACCGGGAGGCCCGTGGGCTCAACCGGCGTCTGGCCGAACTCCTCGACGGTATCTCCGACCCCGCCGATCGACTGCTGAGTGCGTTGACCCAGGCCCTGGCGCTGGTGCGGGAAAACCCCGCTCTGGCAGCATGGTTCACCCGCACGCCACTGGGCGCCGAGGCCGCCGAGGAATCCGAGGTGGTGCAGGCGCTGACCGCGGGCTTCCTGCTGTCGCTGACCGACGACGGCGTGCCCGCCGCGCGGCGGCGGGCACGCTGGCTGGTGCGGGTGCTCACCTCCTTTCTCACCGTTCCCGGCCGCGACGCCGAGGACGAGCGGACCATGTTGGCGGAGTTCGTCATTCCGCTGATGTCGCGGGCCGAGGGCAGCGCCCGGAGTTAGTCTGACCCGGTGCCACAGCAACGGATCACGCTGCACGACGAAACGTGGTCGTGGACGCTGGAGAGCCTCGGTGAGCAGTTCGTGCTCACTGTGGTGTGCGGAACGGTGGGCCTCTACAACCGAACACTGGTCCTGAGCCCTGTCGAATCCGAGCGGTGGGAGCAGGGCGGGCCGGCGGCCCTGGAACCCCTCGTCGAGGCGATCCGTAATGACGTCACCGGCGCCGCCTTCGGTGACCGCTACCGGCGAGATCTGACCTGGGGCGGCCCGGACACATGACGGCCGACCCGGTCGAGGAACTGTTGGGCCGGGTCCACGGTTCCTCGGTTCGGCTTCGGCTGGCGATGGGCCTCACCGCCGCGCTGTGCCTGGCCATCGCCGCGGGGATCGCCGCCGACACGGCCGGATGGCGCACCAGTCCGGTGTGGGCGGTCGCCGCCGTCGCGGGGGTGGTGTTCTTCGTCGGCACCGCCGCGGTGCTGATCTGGGCGGCGTGGCGGGGCCAGCGCCGGCACAACGCCCGATTGCAGGACATGCTGCGCAACGATCCGCAGCGCATCCGGTCGATCCGGGTACTCGTCGCCCGCGCCACCCCGTTCGCCTCGTGGTCCCCCGACGACGGCTCGGCCACCCGGGGACTGCACATCTTCGTCGGCGACGACACCGGCCGGACCTGGGTGCTGCCGGTCTCGCGGCCGGAAGCCCAGGCCGTCGTCGCGAGCCTGGCCGAGCGCTGCCCGCGGGCGGTCATCGACGGTGCCGCCGACGCCGACAGTTAGGAACGCACCCGGGTGAACCGGTGCAGCACCCAGGCCACCGGGATCGTCAGCGCCATCGTGACGGCGAACAGGGCGAGCATCGACCCGGTGTAGACCCGCCAGTGCAGGACCTCCACCATGGCGATCTCCATCAGGATCAGGTGCACCAGGAAGATCTCGTAGGAGATCTCCCCGAGCCACACCATCGGCCTGCTGGCCATCAGGCGCGCATACCAGCCGCCGCGGGCGGGCCGTCGCGCTGCGCCGGAGCCGGCGAGAGCCAGCGGGGCGATGAGCAGCGTGGCGATCACGGCGTAGAAAGACATCTTCACCAGCGCCTGGGCCAGGCCGGACGGCGACGTGGTGGGCTCACCGGCGATCGGGGTGGACACGATGAGGAAGCACACCAGGGCCAGCGGAACCGCCAGGAACCCGTAGCACCGCACGCCCATCGCGCCCAGCACGGTCAGCATCATCCCGCCCAGGAACCAGACCAGATAACCGGGCAGCCACAGCCGGGCGCCGTCGGGCAGGACATCGGTGGTGTGCACCAACACCATCCAGGCCGGGCTGATCAGGGCCAGCCCGCCGAGTCCGGCCAGCAGCAACCCGGGCCGCCACCGGCCTCGGCACAACAGCGTCACCAGCAGGTAGGCGATCAGCGGAAGCGCGACGTAGAACGCCACTTCGACGGCCAGGCTCCACATCTGGGTCAGGCCCTGGTGCAGCAGGGCGAAGGCGTAGTTGTCGGTGTAGATCTGGGTGAGGGTCAGGTTGCGGAACAGACCCCAGAGGCTGTGACCGGGGTTGGGCCCGCCGTCGCGGAAGTGGTAGATCAGATACGCCGCCAGCACGGTCACCACATAGGCCGGCATGATCCGTCGCACCCGGTGCCAGGCGTAGCGGCCCAGCGACGGCGACGCCCCGCCGCCGGCCGCGGCCCGTACCCACGGACCGAACAGCAGGTACCCCGACAGCGCGAAGAAGATCGGCACGCCGATCTCCATGCGGGAGTAAACGACTCCGACGAAACCGTGGGTGTACTTGCCGGTGGTGTAGGCCGCGTGGGTGGCCACCACCAGTAACGCGGCCAGCGCGCGCACGCCGGTCAGCGAGGGGATCCGGTCGACGATGGCGACGGCCTCCAGCCCGCCCTGATCGGCTTCGCCGGTCGCGGTCATGGCTTGGGGCGGCGCGGCTTACCGGAACGGTCGGGCTTGAGGTCGATCAGAACGCCCGAGATGCGGGTGTTCTCCAGTTTCTTCCAGGCTTCCCGTGGCAGCCGGGCGGGCAACTCGACCAGGGAGTGATCCGCCTTGATGGTGATATGCCCGAAGTCGCTGCGGTGCAGTCCGCCCTCGTTGGCGATCGCGCCGACGATGGAACCCGGACCCACCTTGTGCCTCTTGCCGACCTCGATCCGATAGGTGGCCAGATCGTCGCGCACCTTACGGGGGGCGCGTTCCCGATCTGGCCGGTCCTCCCGCCGCTTGCGCTCCGGCAGCGGCGGCGGTTCGGTCATCAGGAATTCCGCGCCGTCACGGCTCTGCACCGCCAGTGCGGCCGCGATATCGGCCATCGGAACGTCGTTATCGCGCTCGTACTGTTCGACCAGGCGGCGGAACACGTCGAAACCCGCGCCGCCGATCGCGTCGGTGATCGAGTCGCGGAATTTCTCCACCCGTTGGGCGTTGACGTCCTCCACCGAGGGCAGCGCCACCTCGGTGACCGGCTGGCGGGTGACCTTCTCGATACTCTTGAGCAGATGCCGTTCCCGCGGCGAGACGAACAGCAGCGCGGTACCGGAGCGGCCGGCCCGGCCGGTGCGTCCGATCCGGTGCACATAAGACTCCGGATCGTGCGGGATGTCGTAGTTGAGCACATGCGAAATGCGTTCGACGTCAAGGCCTCTGGCGGCGACGTCGGTGGCCACCAAGATGTCGACCCCGCCGTCCTTGAGCGCGGCGATGGTCCGCTCGCGCACCGCCTGCGGGACGTCGCCGTTGATCGCGGCAGCGGAAAAGCCACGGGCGCGCAGCTTTTCGGCGACCTCCTCGGTGGCCTGCTTGGTGCGGACGAAGACGATCATCGCCTCGAAGTCCTCGACCTCGAGGATCCGGGTCAACGCGTCCATCTTCCGCGGCCCGGCGACCTGGACATAGCGCTGGGTGATGTTCTCGGCGGTGGCGGTCTTCGACTTGACCGCGACCTCCACGGCGTCGTGCAGATACTTGGTGGTGATCTTTCGGATCGCCGGCGGCATGGTGGCCGAGAACAACGCAACCTGCTTGTACTCGGGGGTGTCGGCGAGGATGCGTTCGACGTCCTCGGCGAAGCCCATCTGCAGCATCTCGTCGGCCTCG
>SXGT01342896.1_pt1 | contig 13176 bp, 11 predicted proteins | sample 3176221 | NCBI WGS metagenome assembly SXGT01 (sample SAMN11356862, study PRJNA531348) | freshwater metagenome | isolation source: freshwater sample F1-120 | place: China: Fuxian Lake, Yuxi | collected 2017-12-25
ATAATGTGTTCGGCATGATCCGTGTTGCCAAGATTATCAATCCAATTCACGCTCAGTCGATCACCCGATTGGCAATTTTTGAGTTGAAAACTAAAAAATGGATTTTTAGACATGCTTTGCCCTAGTTTTACTGTCAGCAGCCGGGATTGATTCCGATCTAAAGTCAGTTCACGGATGAAGTGAGCAGGGATTAGCTCATTTGTAGCAGGATCTCGATTACGACCGTTTTCCATAGGATGACTGATCAATAGCTTGAGCTCGGTCAGTTCGTCCAATGGTTGGGTTCTGATTTTGATACTGGAAGTCATTAACCTGTCCCACATCCACCCTGCATCACTTTCACCCACTGCAAGTTACGCAGCAGTTGTTGGTCTTGTCTGGCGATCACTATCACATGTGAACTTTCAGCCAGTTTTATTCTGGCAGTGATATGAACAGCCACATCCTTGGCAAGCTCAAATTCTGCAACCAGTGGTGTGGGGTTTTTTTCGGCCCAGATGTACACACGATCAATGTTGTCCAGTTGGCTCTGAATAGTGATGGGTACTACGGCACCATTTTCGGCATTGGTCGGCAAGTTGACCAGAATTTCAGGGCTGTCGGTGATGATCTGATCAGCATATGCTTGCTGAAACTGCTTAGTCAATTCAGGGCTAATACGGTTTTCTACCGCATTTCCAACTCTAAATCGGATTAGTGAAGCGATAAATACGCTGCTGAAAGCGATCACGCCCTGAAAGAAATGACGACGTTGCATGAATAGATAAATAAAAATATGTTGATACAGGTCAAAAATTTAGAAATTTGCTTTGGTATCTTAGAAACCGTTGAAACTTCAACACTATTTTAATCAAAACAACTAACAGGACGGTTTAATTATGACTACTCAAGTTCAAGAAAAAGATAATTTCTGGCTATATATTGTAATTGCTGTTGTTTGTGCCGCGGGTGCAGTGCTGATGGTTAAAAATTCAGAACACGATAAATATGTCACTGCTGCAAAAAATATTGCTGAAGATTCCAGCAATTCAGCTTACCGCAATGATGCAATTCATAACGGCGGCAATACGAAATAATTAAATGGAGTTTTCCGGGAAATATCTTTTTCCTGACCTATGCATTGTTGATACTTTTGAATATCGACAATACAAATCGATGTAATGACTTCCCTTGCGGGCCTAACAACTTCAAGGGAAGTTTCTTTTTAAATACTAGACTGATAATTTAACCAGAAAGCAATGTTACTGCTCTGAGTAAATTGATGGTCTTGTTCATACCAACTTCCAAATTTTTTTCAATTTCCGCCATGGTGATTTCACCGTCGCCAAGTCCCGCTCCCCAATTGGCTATGACGGAAATATTGGCGTAAGCCAGATCCAGTTCTCGAGCTAAAGCTGCTTCCGGCATCCCGGTCATACCTACCAAGTCGCAACCGTCTTGCGCCATGCGTTTGATTTCGGCAATGGTTTCTAGTCGTGGCCCCTGAGTACAGCCATAAGTGCCTGAGGATGTGATTTTAATATTGACATCTTTCGCTGCTGCGATGATACGGTTACGCAGTGTCTCAGAATAAGGCTCGGTAAAGTCAATATGTGTGACGTGCTCAAGGTCATCGGCAAAAAAACTGTGTTGTCGTCCATAGCTGTAGTCGATGATTTGATCGGGGATGGCTATATGCCCAGGGGCCATTTCTGAGCCAATTCCGCCGACGGCTGCGACTGCGATAATTTCGCTAACCCCTAAATGTTTTAAGCCCCAGATATTGGCACGGTAATTGATTTTATGCGGCGGTATGCGATGCGGATTGCCGTGACGCGCTAAAAATATCAACTGTTTGCCTTGTATTTCGCCGAATACAAACTCGGCGGAAGGTGAGCCGAAAGGGGTGTCTACAGTTTTTGTTCCGGTTATGACCAACTCCCTTATCTGAGTTAAACCGGTGCCGCCGATGATGGCTAATGTCATAAAACTTCCTTACAGGCGTAAATGCCTGCAGCATTTCTCAAATAACCTTTATAGTCCATACCGTAACCAAATAAATAATGATTTGCGACTTGCAGACCCACAAAATCCGCCTGGATCGGCTTGCTTGTGCCCAAATCCTTATTCATTAATACTGCGGTGTAGACTTGATTTGCACCTTGTTGCTGGCACCAGTCAACGATGGCTTTCAAGGTATGTCCTTCATCCAGAATATCGTCGACAATTAAAATATTACGATCGATCAACGAGGTCGTAGGCTTATAGAGCCAATGTATTTCACTGCCTGAGGTGTTATTTCGATAACGACTGGCGCAAACACTGTCCAAGGTTAACAGAAAATCCAATTTTGGTAATAATTGGCCGGTGGCAATGATGCCGCCATTGATGACGCATAAAACCAGTGGATTTAGCCCTGCCAGTTGTTCGTTGATTTTGGCCGCCATGTTATCCAATGCCGCTTCAACCGTATTTTGGTCGTGCAACAGCAAGGCGTCTTGTTGAACTAGATTAATTTCGTTAAGCATGGCTTTCATTCAATGACAAAATTTGAGCAGATACTTGTTGCCATTTTTCAGACTTAAATAGCTCCTCACAGGTAAAGCTTTTTTGGCCACGCATGGCTTTTAAACGCCGTTCGCGGTCGCTGTTTTGCGTGATGGGCAGTTTATCCAACACCAATTCGGCGGCATCAGGATTGTTGCAAACCAGTAGCATGTCGCAACCCGCCTGTTGAGCCAGTTGGGCTCTATCCAGGAAATCACCAACCCCAGCAGCGCCTTCCATACTCAAGTCATCGCTGAAAATCGCGCCATCAAAACCCAATTCGCCGCGCAAAATGTGTTGCAACCAGATGTGGGAAAAACCCGCTGGTAAACTATCGACTTCGGGATATAAGACATGCGCAGGCATGATGGCTTCCAGGCCTTGTTGAATCAAATGTTTAAACGGCAGCAAATCCCTGGCCCTTATGGCTTCGAGTGATCTGGAGTCGACCGGTAACGCCAAATGAGAATCTGCAGCCACTGCGCCGTGACCAGGAAAGTGTTTGCCGGTTGCAGCCATACCGGCCGAACGCATGCCTTTGCGAAAAGCTGCTGCCAGTTCTGCAGCTTGCTCGGCGTCGGTGGCGAAAGCCCGGTCACCAATAATACTGCTGATGCCGCAATCCACATCCAGCACCGGTGCAAAACTGAAATCCGCATTCACTGCCAGAACCTCCGCAGCCATTAACCAGCCAGCGGATTCAGCCAGATCGGGATTCTCTGAATAACGGGCCGCAGCAGGCAAGCGGGTGAAACCGTTTTGAAAGCGCTGTACGCGGCCGCCTTCCTGATCAACCGCAATCAGAATGTCGCCTTGGCGGGCGGCGCGAATCGCCTTGATCAACGCCTGGATTTGTTCGGGATTGTCGTAGTTTCTGGCAAAAAGAATCAGCGCTCCGGTATTGGGGTGATTGATTTTTTCTTTGTCCAGCGGGGAAAGATCGTGGCCTTTCAGGTCTATCATGACCGGGCCGATAGGGTAAGCTCTCATGGCGATAAAGGATGGAAATGGAATATACTGCAAAGGATTTTTATACTCACATTATATGAGGAAACGCTATGCGAAAAGTTATTTTCTTGGTTGCTTTATTGCTGACGCCACTGATCAGTTACGCCAATTCGGAAGCCAAATCCGAGGAAGCCGGGCCGGTAATCGAATATCTGGAAATGACACCCAAATTTACGGTTAACCTGGCTGAACCCAAAAAATATTTGTTGGTTAATGTGCAATTGTTGGTTGAGGGTGCAGAGCACGTGGAAAAAGTCAAAAAACATATGCCCAGGTTGCGTCATGAAATGATCATGATGTTGAGCGGTATGCATGTGGCCGATTTACAGACCATGGAACAACGCGAGGCCTTGCGCCTTAAAACCAAAGAATTAATTACCCAGGAACTGACCAAAATTCAAAATAGCGATGGATTCAGGGATGTGTTTTTCTCTGAGTTTTTGGTGAATTAACTACCTGGCTCATGCTCATCCTGGATCGCATAAGTTCATAATCATCGACATCGATAAGATATACCAATAGCCGTCCTTGTTCGGTGATTAACACAGGTACTTTAAGATTCGTGCAGTTCGGCAAGACTTTTAGTGGCTTGATGTTTGATGGTGGTGACGAGTTTTGTTTTCACGCGAGTGGCACTATTTCTGTCACTCCAGTTTTTGCAAAGTTTTCAGGCTTCATATCATTCTTAAAATCAACATCTGCAATACAGAAATCCTGCTCTTTTCTGGCTTTCGCCCGGTCAGAAGTTCTAAAAATGAATGCTCTCATTTAGAGTGATCTAAAATTTATCAGGCCAACTATTAACTCAGCCAGAGATTAAGCATAGTAAAAACCTATGCTATAAATTTATATATTCTATTTTACTATCAAAATAACAGGCATTAATCTCTTGTCTTAATAACTTCGGTTGCAAGTTACGTTCTGACGAATCGTTTGGTAAACGATTTTTTTACTTTTTCATTATTCGAGGACTGATATGGCAATCAAGCCGACCTATGACGACAAAGCCCTGCGTACCAACATACGCCTGTTGAAACTGATTTTGTCCAAAGTTTTGAAGAACCAGTCCGACCCTAAAATTTCCAGTATCGTCGAGCAATTACAAAGGCAGTTTGCCGCATTGCAGCGTGATGGCAACCCAACTCGCCGTCAGCAGTTGCTGGATAGACTTAAAAATTTGCCACCGGATATGTTGAGTGAAGTCATTCGAGCTTTCAGCATGTACTTTAGTTTGCTTAACATTGCAGAGGAATCGACCAACCTACATCAGCGTCGCCGCGATGCTGAAAAAAATAAGCATTTTTGGCGTGGTTCGTTTCACGATACATTGTTGAACCTGAAGCAGACTGGCGTCAGTCTTGTCGAACTGCAGGTAATGTTGAATGATCTGGTTTATATGCCGGTGATGACAGCGCATCCGACCGAAGCTAAGCGCAGATCGGTACGCGGTGCCTTGCGTAATATCTTTTTAAGTCATGAGAAACTCGACGACCCTAGGGTTAAGGGTTATTTTCGTCATCAGGCGCTTGAACAGTTGAACGCGCAAATTCAATTATTGTGGAAGACCGACGAAGTTCGTGCGAGGAGTATGGGGGTCATAGATGAAATCGACGCTGGACTCTATTACTTCCCGCTATCTTTGTTTGAAGCCACTGCTCAGGTGTACCGCAATTTCTCACGCGCCTTGGTGGATGTCTATGGAAGCGATGCCTTATCTATAAAAGTTCCGAATTTTATTCGTTACGGTTCCTGGATTGGTGGTGATCGTGACGGTAATCCCAATGTTAAACCCGAAACCACTGCACTGGCATTACGTCTGCAATGCCGCACTTTATTACAAGAGTACATCCATCGAGTCAAAATCTTGGCCGAACATTTGTCATATTCTTATGGATTATGCCAACCTACTGAAGCCTTTCTGCAAGGGTTGCAACATGATCGCGAATTTTTGGGTGATGCAGCTACATCATTGGAACGCAGTTGTCTTCAGGAGCCCTACCGTCACAAATTAACTTTGATGAAGTTTCGCCTCGAAATGGCTTTGCTGAGAGTGGAGCAGCGTATCGAGCATAAGCCGGTATCCAATGATGTTCATGCTTATCATGGCGCACAGGCATTTTTGGCCGATCTTAAACTGGTGTACGACTCCTTAGTCAGTCACGGCGATCAGTCGGTAGCAGACCTGGAGTTGTTGGATTTAATCCGGTTGGTGGAAACCTTTGGTTTCCATCTCATGCAACTGGATGTGCGTCAGGAGTCGACACGTCACAGTGATGCAGTGGCAGAAATATTTTCATTGGCCCTGGATATCGACTATCGCTCTCTGGACGAATCCCAACGCCTGCAATTATTGGCTGAAGCCATTACTGCACCTGGTAGTCTGAGTTATAACGCCATACTTCTCAGTGATTCGAGCCGGGAAACTTTGGAAGTGTTTCAGGTTATGGTTGAGATGAAAGGCGAAATTGGTCTGGAATGCTTCAGTCGCTACGTTATTTCGATGACCCATGATGCTAGTCATATCATGGAAGTGCTGTTGCTGGCCTCGCAATGTGGTCTGGCAGGTCGTATAGGTGGTCGTTGGTATTGTCACATCGGTGTGTCTCCATTATTTGAAACCATCGAAGACCTTAGTCATATTGATACCGTACTGCGTACCTTGTTGTCGCAACCGGTATATCGTGAACTATTGCAGGTTTCCGGTTTGTGTCAGGAAGTGATGTTGGGCTACTCCGATTCATGCAAGGATGGTGGTATTCTTGCTTCTGCCTGGGGTTTATACCGCGCTCAACAACTGGTCATGGCTATTTCCGACAGCGAGAACATCCCTTGCCGAATGTTCCATGGTCGAGGAGGCACCATTGGTCGGGGAGGTGGTCCAACCCACGAAGCCATTCTTGCGCAGCCACCAGCCACAGTGCGCGGTCAGATCAAATTCACCGAACAGGGAGAGGTGTTATTCTATCGTTATAACAATATGGAAACGGCAGTCTACGAATTGACCATGGGTGTCACTGGCCTCATGAAGGCCAGCGTTAGTCTAATAAAAGATGTCGAACCGGAGCAACCCGAGGTACTATCTATCATGAGCGAACTGGCCGCAATTGGTGAGCGTGGCTATCGGGAACTGACTGAACACACACCGGGGTTTCTGGATTATTTTTATGAAACTACGCCGGTCAGTGAGATTGGTGGGCTTAATATCGGATCAAGACCATCGCATCGCAAAAAACAGGATAGATCGAAACAATCGGTTCGTGCCATAGGCTGGGTGTTTGCCTGGGCGCAATCACGCCAGACTTTCCCTGCCTGGTATGGGATAGGTTCAAGCTTGGAAAGCTGGTGTGCAGGCAAATCTGAACGCTTGAATACATTACGCGAGCTTTACCGGAAATGGCCGTTTTTCCGTAATTTGCTCAGTAACGCGCAAATGGCGTTGAGTAAATCGGACATGAATATCGCCCGCGAATACGCTGCTTTGTGTGTGTCTCCAGATGTCGGTAAACGTATACATCATTTAATTTCTGCAGAACATCAACGATGTGTGGACTGGATTTTGGAAATCGCCGAAAAAGACAGGTTGTTAGCCGACAATCCAGAATTGGCTGCATCCCTGCATCGGCGGAACGATTACCTGGGGCCATTAAATTTCCTGCAGGCTGATTTATTACGTGAGGTGCGCAAGACTGGAGAAGAGGGCGAGGATCCTGTCGCCATGAAGTTGTTACTCCGTACCATCAATGCTATTGCTGCCGGTATGCGCAACACGGGGTGACGGCAGGAAGACTGTTTATAAGTATTGCACTTGAAAATATGACAATTCAATAGCAAGGAGACGAAAAATGGCTGGGAAAGATCCGTTGCAGCGTTTGCAACAGCTGATCCACCTTGAACGCCAGGATATTGGCACACTGTTAGCCTATGGTGTTGGCATTGGCTTATTGTCATTAGCAACCCCAATTGCGGTGCAGGCGCTGGTCAATACCATCGCTTTTGGGGCCTTGCTGCAACCATTGTTTGTGCTGACGCTGATTTTGTTGGTGCTAATGTCTTTCAGTAACACATTGGTCGCACTGCAATTTTACGTGGTGGAAATGCTGCAACGCCGCTTGTTTGTGCGCTTGTTTGGCGAAGCCGCCAACCGCTTGCAACGCTCGAGCATGGCAACACGAGACAAGCAATATTTACCGGAGTTAGTCAATCGCTTCTTCGATGTGGTTTCGCTGCAAAAAACTGCTGCAGCACTGTTGCTGGAAACGTTGGGGTATGTATTACAAACCCTGATCGGCATGCTATTGCTGGCGTTTTATCATCCCATGCTGTTGGCGTTTGATTTGTTCTTGATTGCTGCGTTGTATCTGATTTTGTTCGTTATGGGCGAGAAAGGTATTCCTACTGCTATCGAGCAATCACGAACCAAATACGCCGCGGCCGCTTGGCTGGAAAGTATTGCCGCTAATCCTTTATTCGGAAAAAGTCATCAAGGTGAAGCGTTCTTGAATGCTCAAACGCAGCGTATTGCCCAGGATTATCTTGAAGCGTGTATCAATCATTTTCGAATATTATCTCGGCAAAATATAGGTGCATTGATTTTGCATACCCTGGCCAATACGACATTGTTGGCGATGGGCGGCTGGATGGTCATCGAACGGCAATTGAGCTTGGGACAGTTGATTGCAGCCGAGTTGGTGGTCAATGCCATGATCTATGGTCTGACCCGTCTGGGTAAAACCCTGGATAACTTCTACGAACTGGTGACCAGTATCGATAAGATCGGGTATCTGCAGGATTTACCGCAAGAAACTGATGCCGGTGGTTTACCTAGTCATATAGAGCGTGCTTATCAAATTGATATTCAGCAGCTCACTGTCGATAAAAGCCCGCAGACTGACTTGGTCAAACAATTAGATCTGCATCTGGAACCAGGCGATAGACTGGTTATCAGTGAGGGTGCTGAGCGAGGCACACTGCTGGATGTGATGTTTGGCCTGCGCACAGCCAGTGCTGGTCGTATTTCCCTCGATCAACACGATCTCCGTGATTTGAGCCTGGGTGTTCTTCGCGACAGCATGAGTCTTGTTCGTTATGCCGAAGTCATGAATGTCTCGATTGCCGACAACGTCAGTGTGGGCCGAAATTTGTCATTAACCCAGATTCGCACCGCACTAGAGCAAGTAGGCTTGCTTGATGTGATCTCCGCATTACCCGAGGGCTTAAACACTCAATTATGCTCGCACGGGGAGCCGTTGATTGCCGACGAACAATTGCGTCTTACTTTGGCACGCGCTATTGCCGGGCAACCAAAACTATTATTGATCGACAAGTCACTTGATCGTGTAGATCCCCGTTGGCTGGATCTGATTTTAGATACCCTTCTGTCCGCCCATGCGCCTTGGACCTTAATCGTAATCAGTCATGAGCCAAGGGTAATAGCACGATTCAAACGTAATGGCCTTATTCGGGATGGTCAATTGGAAGAAGTCGTGGCAGGCTCTGGAGCATCAGTATGAATAACGAATCTATCTCTTCAGACATTTTAAACTCGCTTGATAATTTACAGGGTGTTAACACCGACCCCATTGCGGTGCGCATTGCCCGGTCGCTGATTGTGCTGTTTCTGTTCCTGTTGGTTTTTTTGGCGTTGACCCCTTGGCAGCAGAATGTGCAAGGTGTCGGACGAGTAGTGGCGTATATTCCTGGCGATCGCCAGCAAATAATTGGTGCTCCGGTTGAAGGTCGTATATCGCGATGGCTGGTGAAGGAAGGCACAGAAGTCAAAAAAGGCGCAGTCATTGCCGAGTTATTGGATAACGATCCCTTATTACTGCAACGTTTGAATAATGAACGGCAGGCCCTACTTGATCGGCAAATTGCAGTCGAAAATCGGGTGGAAACCTTCCGCGAGCAATTGCGTATGACAGAGCTATCGCGTCCACAAGCATTGGCAGCCGCAAAATCCAGAATTGAAATGGGTAAGCAACGGCAAAACGCCGCGGCACAAGCACTGGATGCCGCCCGTGCCGCCAGACAAACTGCCTCGCTAAATTTGACCCGCCAACAAAGCCTACAGGAAAAGGGTCTGGCCTCCCGGCGTACTTTGGAGCTGGCTCAATTGGATATGGCCCAACGTAGCGCAGACAGTGACCGGGCACAAGCGGCACTGGCTGCAGCAAAAAACGAAGTCGATGCACTCAATGCTGATTGGCAAAAACTGGTGGCCGATACTACAGCGGGGGTTGAGAAAACCCGAGCGGAATTGAACAAGGCCATCGAGGATCAAAACTATGTGCGTGCTGATTTGTTAAAACTGGAAACGCGTCTGGCTCGCCAGCAAACCCAAACACTGACTGCACCTCGTGATGGCACGGTACTCCGTCTTTTGGCAAACCCGAATGCCGAATTGGTGAAACCCGGTCAAGCCCTGGCAATACTGGTACCAACGACTGAACAACGCGCGGTCGAACTGTGGGTGGATGGTAACGATTTGCCGTTAATCGTCACCGGCAGTCATGTCCGATTGCAATTCGAGGGCTACCCGGCCATACAGTTTGGCGGCTGGCCAGAGTTTTCTGTAGGTTCGTTCGGTGGTCGAGTAGTGTTGATCGATGCGACCGATGATGGAAAGGGCCATTTTCGGATTCTGGTCAGTCCTGACCCGGAGGACATTTATTGGCCGGATACCCGGTTCTTGCGCCAAGGCGTGCGGGTCAATGGCTGGATTTTACTAGGTCGGGTTACTCTGGGCTATGAGATGTGGCGAATATTCAACGGTTTTCCACCCCTAGTATTACCTGAACCAGAAATTAAGGATACCGGAAAAACCGACAGCAAAAAATCCGATAGTGACGACAAGAAGGATTTATGAGCAAGGTCATCCTTTTATTGCTTACATTGTTACCAGGTATGGTTAGTGCTGAATCGACCGCCCCGCTTAGGGCGTTATCACTAAACGAAGTGCTGGATGCCGCATTGCGGGCCTTTCCGGGTTTGTTGTCCGTGGAACAACGCAAACAGGTCTCCGAGGGTGAATTGCAGAGCGCTCAGGGTGGTTTTGACACGCTGCTGAAATCCCAGAACCGTTGGTCGGTCGTAGGCTTGTACGAAAACAATAATTATGACGTTGTCATCGAACAACCCACCAGTTTCTTGGGTGCAACGTTTTTTGGTGGTTGGCGACGCGGTACTGGCGATTATCCGGTCTACGACGGTAAGAGCCTTACCGCCAGCGATGGCGAAGCACGACTTGGTGTGAACATACCACTTTGGCGTAACCGGGATATAGACCGCCGACGCGCCAGCCTCCAGCAAGCTGAACTGGGCAAATTAATCGCCAATCACGAATTCGACCAGGCCTTGCTGGAAGTGCGTCGACAGGCCAGTCATCGTTACTGGGATTGGGTGTTGGCTGGTGTGCGTGTTCGCACAGTACAGCAATTGTTGCAAGTCGCCGAGCAGCGGAATGATGGTATTTTGCAGCGAGTTGCTGCTGGTGACATTCCTGAGTTCGAAGCACTGGATAATCAGCGGGCGATTATCGAACGGCGTGAAAGGTTGGTTGCTGCGCAACGCCTGCTGGAGCAATCCGCTATTCAGCTGTCGTTGTATTGGCGAGATGTTGAAGGCCAGCCGCAGATGCCAACGACTGAACTGTTACCCAACGACTTTCCCAATCAGGAACCAAAGATTCAGTTGAGTTTTGATGAAGCCATTGATGTTGCGATTTCGCAAAGACCGGAATTAAAACGTCTTGCGCTGCAAAGCCAACAGACTGAGACAGAACTGGCGTTGCAGGAAAATCAGCAGAATCCTGCCGTTGATTTTCAGGTAATGGGTGCCAAAGACATTGGTTATGGCAAAGACAAGCTCAATCGCGACGAACTCTATCTGGGATTAAATGTCGATATTCCGTTACAACAACGCGTGGCCGGCGGTAGAGCGCAGGTGGCGTCAGCCAATCTGCAACGCTTGAAATGGGATCGAATGGGAGCTGAGAATCGGGTTGAGGCGGAAGTTAAAGACGTGTTGTCGGCACTCAACGCCGCTCAGAAACGGGTAACACTGAGTCGTCAACAGCATCAAGCAGCCAAGGAGTTGGAGGATGGAGAAAGAACCCGCTTTGAACTGGGTGAAACCACGCTGCTGTTTGTCAACCTTCGTGAAATCGCCACAGGAGATGCTTTGCTGCAAGCTGCGGACGCTGCCAGCAGCCTTTTCAAGGCTCACGCCGATTACGCAGCCACTCTGGCGCTACCCTTATCTGACCATCTACAAGAAGGAGGAGAGCATGAGAATCAGCCCTGACAAACTGGCTTTATTCAAAACCTCGGTTTTAATCTGGATAATCGCTTTGCTGATTTTGATGCCCGAAGACCTGATCCATTTGCTTGCGGTTCTCGTCCATCTCATTTACGAGAGCATGGCGTTCGCGATTGAGGAATTGCTGACCCATGGCTTGGGTTTGAGCAAATTCCAGGCGCAGATGATCGTGTTTTATTCGAGCTTGGCTATAGGGATTTTACTGGCCTTTTGGTTTATTCGCCGCATTCCGCGAATACTGGCCTGGGTCAAGGCCAGCTTCCAGCAGGGTTATGTGCAAATACGAGGCTATTTCCTGGACGCTTGGCAAGCTTTTTATGCCCGTTGGAAGTTGGAGTTACTGTTGGCGCAAGCCGTCGGGATGACCAGCTTAATGGCATGGATCTTGGTTTGAGGGTGCGGCCAATATCGGCCTAACCTGCAGTTATATGACAAGGAAAATGCGACCCGCGCAGAGTTCGATAACCTCAGTAGCGATTATGAGAGTTTGCAATGAGCAGGTATCGTCAATGCGCAGACTATGCTGATCAAAATGCGCATCGATAGGTCACCGGGTCGTAGTCTGGATTTATTGATCCAATTAGACATTCCGAGGGCGAAGAAGTCGTCATTGCCGCTCCGCAAAACCTTCTTCGAAAGTTGGTCAACTGGATATAGTCCGGCTTACCGAAGTCGGACTTTGATGACGCTTAATTTTTCCTGATTAAAAATGTGCTTCAGCAACAACGTCATTCCGGCAATCCCTGCTGGAATGACGGTCTTCGGTAAGGCGTACATGTAATCTGACAAAGTAGCTTAAGACTGTGGCAAAAATTAAATTTAGGTTAGGAGGTGATCTGTTGAACTTAATCTCATTAAGTAACTTAGCCTCTTCGAAACTCCGTGCGGGAAACGGGCATTTATAGGTTGAAATTGACCCCGCAAAAGGTATGACAATAGCTTCAACAATAGACGCTGGATAATATGATGAACAACACAACGCCTCCAATTTGGCATCATCTGCCCACCGAAACGCTGCCAGGACATTTGGGCGTGGATGCCGCGTCCGGCTTTTCCGAGCACGAAGCGGCGAATCGCCGTGAAAAATACGGCCTCAATCGTTTAACCCCAAAAAAGGGCAAGAGCGCCATCATGCTGTTTTTGTCCCAATTCCACCACTCGCTGATATACATCTTGCTGGTGTCGGGGTTCGTGACCGGATTTTTGAAGAGTTGGCTGGACGCTGGCGTGATTTTCGGCGTGGTGCTGGTTAATGCTGTCATCGGGTTCATCCAGGAAATGAACGCGCTAAAGGCCATTGCCGCCTTGGCGCACGCACTTAGCGTC
>SXGT01691477.1_pt1 | contig 13176 bp, 12 predicted proteins | sample 3176221 | NCBI WGS metagenome assembly SXGT01 (sample SAMN11356862, study PRJNA531348) | freshwater metagenome | isolation source: freshwater sample F1-120 | place: China: Fuxian Lake, Yuxi | collected 2017-12-25
AAAATCGCGTTCCAATAAAGTGGGTATGGCGCCGCAATGCCGGTAGGCTTTTTCCAGCAAGCGCCACACCGGATCGATCACGTCCGCGCCATGCGTATCGACGATCAAATCCTCCGCTTCCCGGTAATGCCCGGCAACGTGGATATAACGGATGCGCTCAGCGGGCAATTGCCGCAGAAAAACCTCGGCATCGTAGCGATGATTGACGCTGTTGACATAAATATTATTGACGTCGAGCAATAGATCACAATCCGCTTCCTGCAGTACCGCATTCAGAAAATCGATTTCTTCCATCCGTTTGCCGGGTGCGGCGTAGTAAGAAACATTTTCCACGGCGATGCGCCGTTCCAATATGTCTTGCACACGCCGGATGCGGCTTGCCACGTAATGCACCGCTTCTTCGGTAAAAGGAATCGGCATCAGATCGTATAAATGTCCGTCGTCGCTGCAATAACTGAGGTGCTCGCTGTAATAGCGGATATGGTGCTCTTTTAGAAAACGCTTCAACCGCTGCAGAAAGGCCTCGTCCAATGGCGACGGGCCGCCGATCGAGAGCGACAATCCATGACAAATGAAAGGAAATTTCTCGGTCAGCGCACGAAGTTGCTTGCCGTACCGTCCGCCGACCCCGATCCAATTTTCAGGAGCGATTTCCCAAAAATCGACCGCGTGCGCGGCTTGGTCCGCCAGCGAATTGAGCATTGCGCGCCGCAGACCGAGACCGGCGCCATGAACAGGATAATGCCCGCTGCTCATGGTTGCGGCAGTCTACTTTTTAGAACCGCCGCATTTGCCTTCACCGCATTTACCTTCTTGCTCGGATTTCTTGCCGCCGCATTTACCTTCCATATTTTGCTTCATTTCACCCTTGTTGCCGCACTTACCTTCACCGCATTTGCCTTCCTGGGCGGCTTTTTTACCGCCGCATTTGCCTTCCTGTTCGGCTTTATTTGCGTTGTCGGCAGAAGCCAACTGCATATAACCGCCGGATAATTCATTCAGCGCAAACGGATTGGCATTGCTCTCGGCTGCCAGATTGCTCGCAGCCAGGCCGGTAACCAATGCAGCGCCCAAGGCAATTGAAACAGGTTTGATGGTTTTTTTCGACATTGTATTTTCTCCATTAGAAAAATAATAAAAATTTAGTCCGTAATAATAACTGCAAATTGAAAAGAAATTGTCGATTTCTTTCTTGCTTTTTTTGCATGCGCCTCTCTGTTAAACTCAGTGCCTCAATAATTATTATAAAAATATGCCTGCAAATTAAGGAGCTTTTCATGTTTAACAAACCCAACCAGTTGGTTTTCTATATCAATGTATCGGTCGTCATTTTTGGCGTATTGGTGACACTGCTGACCCCGTTTCCCATCGTCGGATTAATTATCGCAATCTGCGCGGTGTTATTGATTCTTGATCAAATCAGACAAAACAAATCCGCATTCGCTATCGCCGATCTGAAAAAAATCCTGACCGTGCACGATACCGGCGGCAATAAAGCGACGCTGATGCAGACACAGATGACAACCGCATGCCATAGCGGCAATTCGGAATACTGGTTTAGAAACATTCGCGCTATCGGCAGCATCGGTAATTTTAAAATCAACAGCAACAATCCGGACGATCAACGAAAGGAAAATGGCAGTTACCATGTCTGCATGAGCATTCCGCCGGAACTGAAACTGATGGACGGCTCAAATTTAACGCTAACCTGCGAATATCAGGATGCTTTCACGCAAAGCGAAGGCACCCTCTCTCATACGGTCGGCGACGATACGCAACACTTGCATATGGCGGTTCAATTGCCCGAAGGACGCGAGGTGGCAACCGCACGCTTTTTCTGCAAATACAACGACCGGGAAGAAGCACTGTTGCCCCCTGTCGTCACCGGCAAAACAAAAATCGAGGCCGATGTCGACAATCCGAGACTGGGCGCGGAATATTGCTTGCAGTGGCATTGGGCGGATGACGGCTTCTTCAAGAAAATAAGCCGCTTGTTCTAATGCGGCGGCATAGCCAGTACATATCCTCAAAAAAGGCCGGATTGAAAAATACCGGCCTTTTTAACAACCTTGAATTTACTTAAAGCCCTCGCTGCGGTCAGCAGCATGACCTTTGTTTCGCGTATTCTCGGTTTTTTACGCGATATCCTGATCGCGCGAATTTTCGGTGCCGGTATGGCAACCGATGCTTTCTTCGTTGCTTTCCGTATCCCGAATCTATTGCGGCGGATTTTTGCCGAAGGTGCATTTTCCCAAGCATTCGTGCCCATTCTCGCGGAATATAAAAACACCCGCACGCCGGAAGAAACGCAAGATCTCGTCGATCACATCACGACACTTCTGGGTTTGGCATTGTTCGTCGTCACACTGATCGGCATCGTGGCGGCACCGCTGATCATTTATATCAGCGCACCGGGTTTTTCCGGAGACCCCGCCAAGTTCAATTTGACCGTCGAGTTGCTGCAAATCACGTTCCCGTACATTTTATTCATTTCCCTGGTCGCGTTAGCGGGCGGCATTTTGAATACTTACGGCAAATTTAACGTGCCTGCCGTTACCCCGGCGCTGCTGAATTTATCGTTTATCGGTTGCGCATTATGGTTGACGCCGCTGCTCAATCCGCCGGTATTGGCATTGGCTTGGGCGGTTTTTATCGGTGGCATGCTGCAATTGGCGTTTCAAATTCCGTTTCTGCTGCGCCTCAAATTATTGCCGCGCATCCGGTTTAGAACTGCGGACACCGGCGCCTGGCGCGTCATTAAACAGATGGGTCCGGCTATTTTCGGGGTATCGGTAGGACAAATCAGTCTGCTGATCAACACCATTTTTGCTTCGCTGCTGGTAACCGGCAGCGTATCCTGGCTGTATTATGCCGACCGTCTGATGGAATTCCCGGCAGGCCTGCTGGGCGTTGCCCTCGGCACGATCTTGCTGCCGTCGCTGGCAAGGCATTACAGCAACCATAGCGGCGAAGAATATTCCCGTCTGCTCGACTGGGGATTGCGCATGACCATGCTGCTCACATTGCCGGCAGCATTGGCGCTGGCAATACTGGCGACCCCTCTGATTGCGACGTTGTTTCACCACGGCGCGTTTACCGCACATGATGTATTGATGACGCGCAACGCGCTGATCGCTTACAGTATCGGTTTACTCGGATTGATTTTGGTGAAAGTACTCGCACCGGGGTTTTATGCACGGCAAAACATCAAAACACCGGTAAAAATCGCCGTTATCACACTGATTGCGACGCAGTTGATGAACCTTGCATTTATCGTTCCTTTCCAGCACGCCGGATTGGCGTTGGCAATCGGCCTGGGTGCCTGCATCAATGCGGGATTGCTGTACTATAAACTGCGCAGTCACGAAATTTACCAACCGCAGCCGGGATGGTCGGCGTTTCTTGCAAAAATACTGATCGCTCTGGCAGCGATGGGAACGTTTCTGTGGTTTGCGGCGGGCTCCGATGCTTCCTGGTTAAGCGGTTCCGCACTTGACCGCACCATCCGGTTAAGCTGGATTGTCGCTGCGGGTGCGGCAAGCTACTTTGCCGCATTGTGGTTATTGGGGTTTCGCGTTAAGGATTTTGTTCAGAAACAAACAGTATAAAGGAAACGCTGATTAATTCGGCGAACGAGATGAAGCACGAGGCGCACGGAACGCAGCGACCGAAACATATCAATGCGATAGGCGAGGGAGCGAGTACCGCGCAACGAAGTGATTCGCTCGTACAGCCAATTAATCAGCGTTTCCTAAAGCAAAAAGGCTTTATCCGTTCTTAGCCGACCTTGCTTTCTTCTCGTTTTCGATCAAGGCATACGCGGAGTGATTGTGTATCGATTCGAAATTTTCCGATTCGACCACATAGGCATCGATACGATCATCGCGATTGAGCACTTCCGCAATATCCCTGACGATGTCTTCAACGAACTTGGGATTATCGTAGGCTTTCTCGGTGACGTATTTCTCATCCGGCCGCTTCAACAATCCATACAATTCGCAGGATGCATTCGTTTCGGCAATGCGGATGATGTCTTCTATCCACACGAAGCTATTGGTGCGCACGGAAATGGTGACATGCGAACGCTGGTTATGCGCGCCGTAATCGGAAATTTTCTTTGAACAAGGACACAAGCTCGTTACCGGAACCAGGACTTTCATCGTGAAAAAATACTCGCCATTTTTGATTTCACCGATGAATGTGACTTCATAATCCAGCAAACTCCTGACTTGCGAAACAGGCGCGGACTTATTGATGAAGTAAGGAAAGGTCATTTCGATATGACCCGAATCGGTTTCCAGCTTTGCGGTCATTTCGCGCAAAATGGTTTGGAACGATTCCACCGAAATTTCCCGTTCGTGGCTGTTCAGTATCTCGACAAAACGGGACATATGCGTGCCTTTGAAATTATGCGGCAAATTCACGTACATGTTAAAAACCGCGATCGTATGCTGCACGCCATCGCTTTTGTCGGCCACAACCACCGGATGGCGAATCGCTTTGATGCCTACCCGGTCAATGGCGATGCGCCGCGTATCGGGCGAACTCTGCACATCGGCAATTGGAAAATCTATTTGTTTGTTCACATTCCTCTCCCTTACGGAAGCGTATCCCCGATAACAGCATGGCTCTTAACCAATTGATTCCTTACCCTGTCATTCAGGAAATATCGACCGCACTGATTTGATAATCCCGGTTTTATCCAACCCGCAATCCGACAACATTTGCGCATGATCGCCTTGTTCGATAAAAACGTCCGGCAGTCCAAGCTGCAACACTTTGACGACCATACGCTGACTGTTCAGCGATTCCGTCACCGCACCGCCAGCGCCACCCATCACGGTATTTTCTTCCACAGTCACCAATAAGTCATGACTGGCGGCAAGCGATGCCACCAAGTCGTCATCCAGCGGCTTAATAAAACGCATGTTGGCGACTGTTGCATTCAATTCTTCCGCCGCTTGCAAACAAGGTTGCAGCATACTGCCAAAAGCCAGCAGTGCAATCTTCTCGCCCTGACGCCGCACTTCTCCGCGACCGACCGGCAATGCCTGCATGGCTTTTTGAACGGCAGCGCCCGGTCCGGTTCCCCTTGGATAACGAACCGCAGACGGCGTATCCAGCTTGAAAGCGGTGTAGAGCATTTGCCGGCATTCGTTTTCATCGGATGGCGCCATGATCGTTATATTGGGAATGCAGCGCAAGTATGATAAATCGAAGCTGCCTGCATGCGTCGGGCCATCCGCTCCGACTAACCCCGCCCGGTCGATGGCAAAAACCACCGGCAAATTCTGTATCGCGACATCGTGAATCAATTGATCGTAGGCACGCTGCAAGAAAGTGGAGTAAATCGCCACCACCGGTTTCAAACCGTCGCACGCAGCACCGGCGGCAAATGTAACCGCATGTTGTTCGGCAATGCCGACATCGAAATACCGCTCGGGGTATTCCTGCGAAAAACGAACCAAACCCGATCCTTCGCGCATCGCCGGAGTAACGCCGATCAAGCGGGAATCCAACGCCGCCATGTCGCATAACCAGTCACCGAATATTTGTGTATACGCCGGTTTGCCCGGGGGCTTGGAAACAATGCCTTTCTTTGGATCGAATTTGCCAACGCCGTGATACAAAATGGGATCTTCTTCCGCCATTTTGTAACCGGCCCCTTTCCGGGTTACCACATGCAAGAACTGCGGTCCATCCAATTGTTTGATGTTTTTCAGGGTCGTGATCAAAACATCGAGATCGTGACCATCGATAGGGCCGATATAATTGAATCCGAATTCTTCAAATAAGGTTCCGGGCGTAACCATGCCTTTGACATGCTCTTCCGCGCGTTTGGCCAATTCCAAAACGGGCGGCACGACACCGAGCACTTTCTCACCGGCACGCCTGGCCGTCGCGTAAAAACGCCCGGACATCAATTTGGCCAAATAATTATTCAATGCGCCGACCGGCGGCGAAATCGACATGTCGTTGTCATTCAGGATAACCAATAAATTAGCGTCCATGACACCAGCGTTGTTCAGCGCTTCGAACGCCATCCCGGCGCTCATCGCACCGTCGCCGATGATGGCAATCGCATGCCTGTCCGTATTGTTCAAACGAGCAGCGATCGCCATTCCCAATGCGGCACTGATCGACGTGCTGGAATGCGCGGTACCGAATGCATCGTATTCGCTTTCATCGCGGCGCGGGAAACCGGCGATACCGCCTTGCATGCGCAATTTGCTCATCCCTTCGCGCCGCCCGGTCAGAATTTTATGTGCATACGTTTGATGCCCCACATCCCACACCAATTGATCGTTTGGCGTGTTAAATACATAGTGCAGCGCGATGGTTAATTCAACCGTTCCCAGATTGGAAGATAAGTGTCCGCCGGTCTTTGCTACCGATTCGATCAAAAAGCTGCGCAGTTCCTTGGCAAACTGCGGCAATTTCTTTTGATCCAATTCACGCAACTGGGATGGGGAATTAATGGTATCTAACAGTGGATACATTCAGGGCCTGAAAAAAAATAATAGAAATGACACCTAGGAAAACGCTGATTTATTGACTGCACGAGCGAATCACTTCGTTGCGCGGTACTCGCTCCCTCGCCTATCTTGTCGATATGTCTCAGTTGCTGCGTTCCATGCGCCTCGTGCTTCATCTCGTTCGCCGAATTAATCAGCGTCTCCCTAGAATTTACGCTTAATTATAAACTCGGTTACTTGACGCAATCTGAATGCTGTTTCGCCAAAATCGTCCAGCGCCCTGTCGGCATCGTACTGCAGTTTCTCCGCCAACTCCCGCGCCTGGCCGATACCGAGAATGCTGACGTAAGTCGGTTTATTGTTTTCGGCGTCCTTGCCGGCAGTTTTGCCTAGCGTGGCTGTGGTCGCTTCCGTATCCAGCAAATCGTCCACAACCTGAAATGCCAAACCGACGCATTTGGCGAAATGATCCAACTTGCCCAATTGCGCTTCATTCAGGCGGCTGCTGCAACGCGCACCAAGCATAACTGCGGCACGAATCAATGCACCGGTCTTATGAATATGCATAAACTCCAGTTCCGGCAGCGCCAGGGTTTTGCCGACGCTATCGAGATCGAAAGCCTGCCCACCCGCCATGCCGCGCGAACCCGATGCCAGCGCCAGTTGCGCGATCATGGTTAGCTGTGTTTCTGCCGAATCGGATAAACGGTTTTCCGCCAGCAATTCGAACGCCAGCGTTTGCAAACTATCCCCAGTCAACAATGCGGTGGCTTCGTCAAACTCGATATGGCAGGTAGGCTTGCCGCGCCGCAAAATATCATCGTCCATGCACGGCAAATCGTCATGAACCAAAGAATAAGCGTGTATCAGCTCTACTGCCGCAGCCGCAACGGTTACGCGCCCTACATCCGCACCGGCAAGCTCACCGGCAGCGAAGGATAATAGCGGACGCACCCGCTTGCCGCCCCCCAGCACGGAATAACGCATTGCTTTGTGTAGCCTGATAGGTACACAATCCGTGGCGGGCAATCTCGAATCCAAGAAAGTTTCGATGCGTGCCTGGCAATTGCCGGCCCAGTTTTGAAAATCAGCGCTCATTGCTGTCGGATTGCGAAAAGTTTTTTAACATGCCGGTTTCAAGTATACGCACTTGCTGCTGCGCATTTTGCAATTTGCTTTGGCAATATTGCAATAACTCGGCCCCGCGTTGATACGCTGAAAGCGATGCTTCCAATGACATTTGTCCTGCTTCCATGGCCGTCACAATTTTTTCCAGCTCCGCCGATGCCGCCTCGAAGCTCTCAGGTTGAGACGATAACGCCGCAGCATTTTTAGTCGATTTGGTCATAAAACAAGGACAATACGAAAATATCAGGAGTGTCGGGCATTATTTTTGAAAAGCGGACAAAAATAACGCAATTAGCCGTATCAGGTCAATGCAAATTTTGCTTTGAGCAGATAAACTTTTTTTACCGAGCGCGATTTATTTCCGCTATCAAGTGTTGTTCAAGGTAACAATTCTACCCGATTCTCTGTTGAACCCGAAGCGCATCGTTTATGCCGGTATTTATATCAGCGGCAATCGATTCTTGCGCTGTTGCCGTGCACGCAGATATTTATCGAAAACCTTGCAAATACTGTTGATCAGCAATTGTCCCGACGGGGTGACCGCGATTTCGTCGCGATCGAGGATAATCAGCCCTGCCTGCTCATAAGACCGCAGTTCGGCTAATTCGGTGGCGAAATATTGTTTGAAGTCGATGGGAAAGAAAGCCTCGACGGATTCGTGCGATATGACGGAATGGCAAATTAATGCATGCATGACGGAACGCCTGATCAGATCGTCCGCATTGAGTTCCAGGCCTCGCATGATGGGAAGTGTGTTTTGCTCCAATTTCTCATAATATTGCGAAATATCGCAGTAATTCTGATTGAGAGTCGGGCCTATGCTGCCGATCCCGGAGAGTCCGAGCGCGACATGATCGCAGTCCGGATAAATCGAATAACCCTGTAAACCGTAATGCAACCGGCCCTGGCGCTGCGCATGCACCAAAGGATCGTCGAGTTTGGCGAAAAGATTCATACCGATATGCGCATATCCCGCCTCCGTTAAACGAACGATTGCCAGTAATCGCATCTCGAAATTGACGCTCTCGTTTGGCAAGTCCGTCGGATCGATGCCTCGCTGCGACTTGAATTTTTCCGGCAAATGCCGGTAATTGCGCAGCTTGATTCGATTCGGATTAACCGCAATGATTTGCTCCAAAGTATGCGTAAATTTCTGTAAATCCTGCTTCGGCAAACCATAATTCAATTCGATCCGGATCGATTGAAACCCCGCTTGCTGTGCGCTCTGAATTGCATGCAGCGTCATCTCCGCCGATTGCAAACGTTGGATCGATTGTTGCACTTGCCGGTCGAAATCCTGGACGCCGATGATGGCGCAGTTAAACCCCATATCGCGCAGCGCCCGCATCGAACGCAACTGAAACTGCCTCGGATCGACCTCGATACAAAATTCGCCCTCGTTGACCAAGTTAAAATTTTGCTGAATGCCTGCAATGATTTTGCTCAGTTGCGCATCGTCCAGATAAGTGGGCGTGCCGCCGCCAAAATAGACTTGCTCAACTTTCGGATCGTCTTTGAACAATTGCCCCTGCAATTTTATCTCGTGCAATAAATAATGCAGGTAAGTATCGATGCTATTTGCATCGTGTGCGACGATTTGATGAAAATTACAATAGGAACAAAGCGCGTGGCAAAAAGGAATATGCACGTATAACGATAACGGACGCCGAAAATACCCCGACTTCCGGTTATCTAGCCAAGCCAAATAGGCATGAACATCGAATGCCTCGACAAAATAGTCGGACTCGGGATATAGCCGATAATCCGCAGCATAATCGCCAAAACGGCGGATAAGCTGAAGATCGATCCCAAGCAAACTGGAAGAATGTGAAGAATGCACTGCGGTTCTCGCTGTAGGAAGGCCGTTGCATCGATTGCCGCCATCAATCTTTTAGCATCGCCGGTTAAAAAATAATATCTACTTCGCATCTAATGGCGTAAAATTATGGCGTTGGCTTGGGATATTCGTTTTGATTCAGATCAATCAAAGCGTCTAAATATAATCCTCTTCGGTCGGAATATTTTGTTACAAAACACCTCATCACAACATCAGCTTGATTTATCACACATAAAATCCGGTTGTGCGACCTGCAGTTTGCGCGAACTCTGCTTACCGGTTGGTTTAAACGATCGCGAGATCGAAGTGCTGGGGGATGTAGTCAGCTATAAGCGCAAAATTCAGCGCGGCGGATATTTGCACCGCACCGGCTCGAAATTTCAATCGCTGTATGCGGTTCGTAGCGGATTTCTGAAAACTTGCGTACTCGAGGAAGACGGGCGGCAACAAGTCACCGGATTCCATATGACCGGAGAATTGCTCGGATTAGACGCCATCAGCACGGAAATCCATACCTGCGACGCCATTGCACTCGAGGATAGCGAAGTCTGCGAAATTCCTTTCGCCAAACTGGAAGAAATCAGCCGCACCATCCCATCGCTGATGCATCATTTCCATAAAATCATGAGCCGAGAAATCGTGCGCGATCATGGCGTGATGCTGCTGTTAGGCAGCATGAAGGCCGAGGAACGCCTGGCAACCTTTCTGTTGAATCTGTCGCGCCGCTTTTTGATGCGCGGCTATTCGGAATACGAATTCAATCTGCGCATGACGCGCGAAGAAATCGGCAGCTATCTCGGACTCAAGCTGGAAACGGTAAGCCGCGCTTTCTCAAAGCTGCAAGATGAAAACATTATTACCGTTGACAATAAGCGCATCCAAATAAACGACATTGCCAGACTGAGGATGAAAATGGGAAATTCATCCTGCCTTACTTGATTGATCGCGGCGTAAACGATCTCCGCTCATATAAACTTAGGGAAACGCTGATTAATTCTGAATTCGTCATCCGGCGAAGGCCGGAATCCAGAAAAATCAACAAACTGGACACCGGCTTTCGCCGGTGCGACGAATTAATCAGTGTTTCCTTAGCTGGCCGTTGAAAAACGTTTTCGAGGCAGCCGATGCAAGGCGAAAAAGCGCAGTTTATGCGTAATAAATGAGCATTTTGAGCCTGTTTTCAACACCGCAGCGGCAACGCAGATAGTTTTTCAGCGGCCTGTTAGTGCTATTCAGTTACGGCCTTCCTCTACTTCACCGATCAATCGCGCCGGTTGCCGCGCTCATGATCCCGTTTGTTTTGACCGCCATGATCGTCCCGATCGCGTTGCTTACCCTTGCCGCGCCCCCGCTGATCATCCCCATCGTCAAACTGGTCGTGATCGCCGCTCTGCTTATGGTGGCGCGATTGCTTACGCCGATCGTCATCCGCATGACCTGAATCGTCAAGCCGCCGGTACGAATCGCGATGACGATCATCTGGATGATCGTGCTGATTGGCGTATTGCGGTGCATAGACATCGTTGTACCAATCCTGTTGCACAAAATAAGCGGGCAAATGACAAGCATTATAGCGATGGCAATGCTTGCTCCATTTTTTGGCATGACCGGGCGGGACATGAAGGTAAACGGGCTGCTGCGGCACCGAAACGGTTGGCGGCATTGCCACGACAGGATCGGGATAGATCAAACGCGGCGGCGGATAATGATTGCCAAGATTGATTTGACCGTAAAATCCGGGCTGTCCAGCGGTGATCGATGCGCCTGAATCGCTGGCCGATAAAAGCGGTGAAACGAATAAGAGCAGGGCCGCCAATAAAAAACGGTACATATATATAATCCTCCAAAAAATCGCTAGATTGCCGAGTTAAAGCGAACCAATTTATCCCAATCAATTTCCCCATTGGTTTTGCAGAAATCGTTCGAAAAATCCCTGGTGAATTTGTTAATCATGTGCGCGTACGATTTAACGAAATCGTCATTTCTTTCACGCCATATCCTAAGGGTTCGATTATTTATGCAAGAAGCCAGCATAGTTATATGATTTCATAAACCGCCTCTGGTTCAAGAAGAAATAATTCAACCGGTTTCAATCGTTTTTTCACCATTTCGCAGTATTCGGGAACAATGTCGATACCAATCGAATTTCGTTTCATCCGATTGGCGACAAATAGTGTTGTCCCGGAACCCATAAACGGATCGAGAACCGTATCGTTTTCAGTGGTGAAAAGTTTAATGAACCACTCGGGTAATTCTTCAGGAAATGCCGCGCTGTGATTTTTATTATTGCATTCGGTTGCCAGGTGCAACACATTGGTCGGATAGGCTTTATCGCGTTCAAGCCAATTGGAAATATTTTTGCCAAACCCGCTGCCGACTTTGGCATTATCCCGGATTCTGTCCGTTTCGGATAAATTCTTCAGTCTGGATTGCGCCCAATCGCCCATCGGCACCATAACTTCTTCCTGATGCATCGTAAATTTTCTATTCTTATTAAACTGAAGCAGCCGCTCCCATGCATCGCGGAATCGATTGGGCCATTTTCCGGGGTAGCAGTTTTTTTTGTGCCAGATAAACTCCTCAGTCCATAACCACCCTTGCCTTCGCATTTCCAGTATAAGCTCAATCACGTAAGTATTTCGCTCGCCCTCAACCACCTTTTCCTTGATATTTAGGACAAACATTCCCGTTGGTTTCAAAACGCGTAAAAGCTGCTCCGATATCGGCAAAAACCATTCAACATACTTATCGTGGTGGATGCCGCCATAGGTACTTTTCCTTTGATCCGCATAAGGAGGCGAGGTCACAATGAGGTCAACGGAATTACTGGGAAGCAGTTTTAATTGCTCTTTGCTGTCTCCAAGGTATATATCTGTCGTTATTTCCATTGCGTATACTCGTTTGAATCGGAAAATCGCTCGATTGCGCCGATTATAACCGATTAGCGGTCGGCCCCGTCCGGCTTGCATACCTCGATACGCCCGATCAGTCCATCCGGGGTAAAGTAAATACGTTCCAAACCAATACGTTGCACCTGCTCGCCGGAAGCTGTATCCATCCCGGTCATTATAAATGCAAACTCCACTCCGTCATTCCCGATATTGCCGTACTCCGGCACCTCCCAATGGGCATCGGGAAAACGGCTGAAAAAGTTTTGCATCATGGCATGAATGGCATCGCGGCCCCGATATTCCCCGAAATAAGCGGAACAGTAAGTCGCCTCGGGAATGAACAAGGATTTTATTTTCGCCAGTTCGTGCGCATTGGATAATGCGACATAATGTTTTGCCCATGCAATGGCGGCGGATTGGGTCATGATAATGTTCAATCGAGTTATGCGGATTTTGATTCCGGGCGAGCGAAAATCCATTCGTTTTCGTTGCTGTCCGCCGCACTATAACGGTAGCCCGCAACGTCAAACTTTTTAATCGCTTCCGGATGTTCCAGCTTATTCTGAATGATGTGGCGGCTCATCATGCCGCGCGCCTTCTTGGCGAAGAAGCTAATGATTTTGTATACACCGTTTTTCTCGTCTTTAAAAACCGGCGTGACGATGCGCGCCTTCAGTTTGTTTGTTTGAATCGACTGAAAATACTCATTCGACGCCAAGTTAATCAAAATGCTATCTTGCTGTTTCTCCAACTCCCGGTTTAATGCCTGGGTAATCTTATCGCCCCAGAATTCATATAAATTATTGCCGCGAGAATTCTTAAACGGCGCGCCCATTTCCAGCCG
>SXGT01516062.1_pt1 | contig 13175 bp, 10 predicted proteins | sample 3176221 | NCBI WGS metagenome assembly SXGT01 (sample SAMN11356862, study PRJNA531348) | freshwater metagenome | isolation source: freshwater sample F1-120 | place: China: Fuxian Lake, Yuxi | collected 2017-12-25
ACCGACGTTGCCCGCGGCATCCCCCGGCTCGCCTGCCGCGTCGCCGACGTCCGGGCGGCGTCGGGCCGCTGCGACGTGATCGCCGCGTGCAACTTCTCCATCGGCGAGCTGCACGAGCGCGCGCAGCTGCTCGCCTACCTGCGGCGGGCACGGGCGCGACTGGTGCGCGGCGGCATCTTCGTCGCCGACCTCTACGGCGGCGCCGCCGCCTGGCGCATCGGGACGCTGCGGGAACGGCGCACGCTGCAAGACGGCAGCCGCATCGAGTACGCCTGGGAACAGCGCGCCGCGGACCAGCTGGACGGCCGGGTCGAGAACGCGCTCCACTTCACGGTCACGCCGCCGCAGGGCAGCCGCCGGCGGCTGCGCGACGCCTTCCGCTACCACTGGCGACTCTGGTCCCCTCCCGAGCTGCAAGAAGCGCTGCGCGAGGCGGGCTTCGCCGCGACCGAGACCTGGTCCCGCTTCGAGCACGCCCTCGGCACCCGCGGCCGGATCCACCCGTTGCGCCACCGGCACGGCAGCGAGCTGGCCGAAGAGTGGTGCCTCTTCCTCGTGGGACGAAAGCGATGAGCGCGATCGAGGTGGTGGTGACCGACGTTGCCCGCGGCATCCAGCGGGCCGACGGGAACATCGACATCCCGAAGTTGCCGGGTCTCGCGTCCGGCCTCCGGATCGACGGACGAACGCTGCGCGGCGGCCGCAGCGAAGGCGTCCAGGTGATCGAGCTCACCGCCGGCTCGTTGCGCGTCGCCGTCGTCCCGACGCGCGGGATGGCGATCTGGAAGGCGTGGCGCGACGGCGTCGAGTTCGGCTGGCAGGCGCCGATCCTCGGACCGGTCCACCCGGCGTTCGTCCCCCTCGCCGAGCCGTCCGGCTTCGGCTGGCTCGACGGCTTCGACGAGTTGCTCTGCCGTTGCGGCCTCGAGAGCAATGGCGCCCCGGAATGGGACGAGTGCAGTCGACTGCGCTGGCCTCTGCACGGCCGGATCGGCAACACGCCGGCGCATCGGGTGGTGGTCGCGGTCGACCCGGCGACGGCCTCCGTCGCCGTGACCGGCACAATCGACGAGAGCCGGCTGTTCGGCGCCAAGCTGCGCCTGGTCTCGACCACGCGGATCCGCGGCGACCGGCCCGTGATCGAGCTGTTCGACCGCGTGGAGAACCGCTCAGGCGAGCCGGCGACCATCGAGCTGCTCTACCACGTCAACTTCGGCCAGCCGATCGCCGCGGCCGGCGCGCGTCTGCACCTGCCCGTGCGCGAGATGGCTCCGCGCGATGCCCGCGCCGCCGCGCGCTTCGGCGAATGGGATCGTCTCGGCGCCGCGGAGGCGCGCCGCCCCGAGGAGGTCTTCTTCGCCGAGTTGCTCGGGGACGCCGCCGGCCACACGCACGCGTTGATCGCCGGTCCCGACGACGCGCTCGGCGCCAGCCTGCGCTGGCCGCTGACGCAACTGCCGCGCTTCACTCTCTGGAAGAACCCGCAGCTCGCCGCCGACGGCTGCGTGACCGGGCTCGAGCCGGCGACGAACCACCCCAACGCGCGCAGCTTCGAGGAGCGGGCCGGGCGACTGGTCACGCTGGCGCCGGGCGCCGCGCGCGACTTCACCCTGGAGCTCGAGCTGCACACCGACAGTGCCGCCGTCGCGCAGGCGCGTGACGCGATCGCGGCGATCCAGGCGCAGGCCACGCCACGCTTTCATCCGCAGCCGGTCGCGCATCTGTCGCCTTCGGATCGCGGCGACTGAGGACCGCCGGCGTCCGGGCGGCGACCCGGACGCGCGTCCTCACGCCGGCCGCAGGCGTCGCCACCACGCCGCGCGCTCGTCGCGCGTCATGGTGCAGCCGAGACCGACCAGCGCCGCCGGCGCCGCCACCACCAGGCCGCGAACCAGGAACCCTGCCATCGAGCGAACCTCGGGCTGGTCGCAGAGCAGCCAGTCGACGCCGCCCATGACCAGCAGCACCGGGATGGCGGCGCGAAGCACGTCGCCGGCGAACGCGGCCGCCGGCACTTCGAGCTCGCGCAACAGATGGCGCGGCTGCACGATCCCCTGCATCAGCACGACCGGGATCAGGGTCGCCACGGCGACGCCGACGATGCCGTGGCGCGTCACCAGCCAGATCGACAGCGCGACGTTCAGCGCCGCCTCGATCAGCACCAGGAATCCGAGATATCTCACTTCGCGCATCGCGAACAGCACCTGTCGACCGGCGCTCTGGCTGCAGCGGATCAGGGTCGCCACCGCCAGCACCGCGAGCACCTGCACCGACTCCGCGAAGCGCGGGTCGTCGACGAACTCCGATGGCATCCACTGGCCGAGGAAGTCGCCGCCGAGGAAGACGAGTCCGCCGACCACCAGCGCCGCCAGCAGCGTGACCCAGCGGGTCGAGTTGCGCAGCAGCCGGCGCACGTCGTCGATCTGCCCGACCGCCCACTTGCCGGTGAAGTGAGGCGTCAGCGACCAGGTGACCGACTGCACCAGCTGCATCAGGTAGGGGATCAGGTTGGTGGCCGGCACGGCGTAGAAGTTGGCGGCGCGCGGATCGTCCAGCTTCCCGACGATGACGAACGCGCTGGTGTAGAGCAGCACCGTGTCGCCGACGTTCACCAGCACGTTGAAGCCGCCGTAGCCGAACAGCTCCCTCGCCGCCGCCTTGCCGACGCGGGAGAACGAGAGCGCCAGCGTCGGCAGCACCCGGTAGGCGGCGATGATCGAGGCGATCCAGCCGAGCAAGTTGCAGCCGGTCGCCACGCAGGCGAGCCCCATCAGCCCGTGTCCCGCTTCGAGCGCCCACACCGTGAGCCCGGCACGCAGCAGCAGCTGGCTGATGCCGATGGCGTTCTGGATGCCGATCCGCTGCACCGAGTAGATGACGGTGCCGTAGAGCGCCATCGGGAAGCTCAGCGCGAAGCCGGCCCCCATCACCCAGATCACATGCCGCAGCGAGTCGGGATCCGCGAAGGCGCCGGCGAGCTCGAGCGGCTTCTCGCCGCGCTCCACGCGCACCCGGTTGATCCAGCGGCACCAGTCGGGCCCGGCATCGCCGACCAGCCACGTGATGACCGCCGCGAGCGTCGCGACCAGCAGCATCAGCGCCATCGCCGTGCTGAGCGTCCGGTTCACCTGCTCCGGCTCGCGCCGAGAGTGATGGGTCGCGACGAAGTGGCCGACGGCGGAACGGATGCCGACGTCGAGCAGCCCGTAGTATCCGACCAACGAGACGACCAGCGTCCAGATGCCGGCCCCATCGGGCCCGAGCTTGTCCTGCTGGTAGGGCAGGAGGAGGTAGGCGACGACGACATTGATGGCGTATCCGACGGCATTGCTGCCGACGTTGCGGAGGAGCGTGCGCCGGTTCGTCATGGGGTGGCGCGCAGGATGGTCAACGCGCCGCGCGTGTCAATCGCGCCGCCGCCCGCTCCGATGCGGCCGGCCGCTCAGAGCAGGGTCCAGGCGTTCTCCGGCGCCATGCCGAGACCGACGTCGGGCTGCGTCGCCTCGACCCAGGTGAGCTCGACGCCGACCAGCCAGCCGTCCGGCCGCTCTTCGCAACGCACCACCCGGCCGAGCGCCGACAGCGGCGGCCCACCGAGATCGCGCTCGAGCTGCAGCGCCAGCGCGACGCCCAGCGGCAACTCGCCCGGGACGAGGAAGGCGATGCCGCCATCGCTGAAGTCGACGGTGACAGCCGGCTGCATGCTCGCGTCGGCCAGTTCGGCGGTCGCGAGTGGCGAACCGAAGTCGACCAGTCGCCAATGCAGTCGCACGGCGAGCGGTCGACGCGAGTGCTTGCGGCGTTCGGTCGGCATGGCGGCCCTCTTCCGTCCCTCCGGCCCGCTGATCGGCCGTCGTCGAGGAGCCGCTTCGGGGGGTATCCCCCTTGTCCGAACGGAAACTGCTTCCTCTCCCGCGCGCTCACCGCAGAGGCGCGGAGGCGTGGCGCGACTTGTCGACCACGACGTACACCACGTCATCCCCGGCGGCGATGACGTCGCGCGGGGAGGAGTAGGTGCCATCCATCCGGAAGTTCGGCCCGGCGGAGACCAGCACGCAATCGCGGTCATCTGCCCGCGCCAGCGGATAGGCGACCAGGACGTAGGCGAAACCCCACGGATCGGCCGTGAGCGGAGAGACGTAGGGCCCGTTCCAGCCGAGGTACCCCGGCTGGCGCCTCCCCTGGGGGGAGTTCTCGGCCAGGTGCTCCTGCAGCCCGCTTTGGTGGCGGTCGGAGCAGTAATAGGCCCCTTCCGCAATGAGGCCCGGGCCGAGCATGCGCAGGACGCCCCGCGGATCGCCATTGCGCGCGAGCGTCGGCGGGACCCCGGTGTCTGCCATGAATCGGTGGATCCCAGCGGCGATCTGCGCCATTTCCCGATACGCCTGCTTGACCTTCGCTTCGTGCCGCCAGCTCCGCACCGCAGGGAGAACCAAGCCGGCCAACATCACGAGAGAGGCTGTCGCCATCGCCAGCCGGACCGCTCGCGGGGAGACGGTGGCTGCCGGCGGTGGAGGGCTCTGAGGCATCCGCGGGATCTCCAAGGTCTGCCGGTCGGTTCGGCCGCGGGTACGAGCGGGCTTGACCCGTTTCAGGGACGGGGTCGAGCAAAAGGATCGAAATCCGCTCCCTTGTAGAGCTGTTTCGGAACTATGTAAGTTCGGTATCAGATCTTTGTCTGGTCAAGTCAAGGAAACGCAGCGTTGACTTCAAGTTTGCGATCCGGATCCTAGGCGCCGCTTTCACGATCGTTCCTCCGCAGCACCCCGCCCGGTCAAGCCGGCTCCAGGGTGCCCGATCGGAAAGGCAGCGACTGTGCGCTGGCGAGCGCCGGTCGGCTCGAGGTTGGGGCTGAGACGCTCGCTCCCGGATGGCGACCGGGTCGGCGAGGACGGAGCCACGGCTGCCCGGCGGCCGTGGGATCAAGGGGAGCATTGCGTCCCGGTCCGAGCGATCGGGCCGGATTTCACTCACGCGCCTTCACGGCGCGCGGTGGCGCTGGTTTCAGGTCGCGACGTCGCTCGCAGTTCCCACTCGGCGGACGTCGGACCAGCGCCCTCGGGACACCCAGAGGAGGAGATTGGATGCGTACGGCAGGTGCGATTTCGATCCTGGCGTTGAGCGCTGGGTCGGCTCTCGGGCAGGAGGCCCTGAGTCGCGACCAGCAGATCGCGGAGCTGAAGAAGCAGGTCGCCGCGCTGAGCGCGCAGATCGACTCGCTCCAGTCGCCGGCGGCGGCGAGCCTCGAGGCTCGTCTCGACGGTGCGGTGCGCAACGGCCCGGCGGAGGCGCTGCGGGAGCCGCGTCGGCTGAACATCAGCGCCCCGGGCACCGACGGCATCAACATCGGCGGCCTCGTGCGCGTCCGCGGCGACTACTGGGGGAACTACCACTCCACGGTCGGCAAGGACGACGTGAACTCGATCGGTGCCGAGGCGCAGCTCGCCTTCGATGCCCGCGTCTCCGAGAAGACCTCGGTCGGCATCACGATGCACGCCTCCGACGCCTGGGGTGACAACACCTCGACCGGTCTCGGCGACACCACGCGCATCACCGGCGACAGCTCCAGCAACGAAGGCGTGCACATCGACGCCCAGCGCATCGTGCTCAAGGTCGCCGACATCTACAACACCGGCGTCGACATGACCGCCGGCCGTCAGGCGATCGAGTTCGGCAAGGAGCGCGTGATCGGTGACGACGACTGGCGCCTGAACCGGACCTCGTTCGATGGCTTCCGCTTCGACAACGACCTCGGCGACGGCGCCGGGAAGTGGACCCTCGTCGCCTTGCGCCTGAACGACAGCGACAACGGCTCTTCCGACGAGCTGGTGCCGGGCGGCGGCGTCAGCACGGTCGACAACGCCGACCTCTACGGCGCCTACTACACGACGGCGATGAACGGGGTCGGCAACGTCGACCTCTACGTCTTCCACCTGGAGGACATGAACTACTCCGACTCCGGCGCGGTGGGCCGCACCCGGTTCACCACCTACGGCGCGCGCTGGGCCAGCGAGGACATGGGCGGGCTCTGCTTCGACGCCGAGGGCGTGACGCAGTTCGGCGAGCTGATGGGCGACCGCACCCACAACTACGGCTTCGGCACCTACGCGGTGCACGCCGGCGCCTGCTTCAAGCCGGGGAACATCGAGTTCTTCGACGGGTTCCACGCCGGTTACGACTACGCCACCGGCGGCGACGACTCGAGCGAGAACTACCTGCAGATCGCGCCGTCGCTGCATGGCTGGTTCGGTCTGACCGACTTCTTCGGCTGGAGCAACATCCAGCACTGGACGGTCGGCACCAGCTTCAAGATGGGCGACGGCACCGTCTGCGTCGGCTACCACTGGAACCGCCGGGCGTCGACGGACGCCGGGTTCGCGGGCTACAACTACTCGAGCGCCACCTCGGGCGGCGACAAGGCGCTGGGTCAGGAAGCCGACCTGGCCTACACGGTGGAGTGCAGCAAGTCGACCTCGGTCGGCATGGGCATGGGCTACTTCTTCGCCGGTGATGGCTTCCACGACATGACCGGTGCGTCGGGCGACATGGTGTACGGCTACTTCGCGGCGACCACCCGCTTCTGAGCGGTTGACGCCGGCTGCGGCGCCTGACGGCGCAGCGGCCTACGGATCGATTCGTGTCCCGGCGGAGGGCGTTGACGCTCTCCGCCGGGTTCTTTTTCGGGTCGCCGCGCTCCGCACACCACCCGCTCAGTCGGCGAGCTCCACGATCGCGGCACCGCCCGGCGCGAGGGTGAGCGCGATCGATGGACGGGCCGTCGCCGCATCCGCCGTCGCTCCCGCCTGCGCCGTCCCGAGCGGCGTGACCGCCGCGAAGCCGCCGGCCGCGCGAGTCAACCGGATCTCTCTCGGCCCGGCGAGGCTCGGCGCGGCGACGACCAGCAGGGCGTCGCGGCCACGCCGGCGCAACCGGTGCAGGTGGACCGCGCCGATGGCGGCGGCATCCAGCTCGATCGCGTCGCCTCCGGCAGCGCCACCGACGCGGTGCCCGAGCCAGCCACGCAGAGCGACGGCGGTCGCCCGCAGCGCCTCCTCGCGGCCGGCGCCGCGGACGCAACCGCCGATGCGCGCATCGAGATAGAGAGTGCGCCCCGGAGCCGCCGCCCGCTCGTAGCCGAGGCGCGTCCGGCGCGTGGGCGCAGCGGCAGCCAGCAGGTCACCCTCCGCCGCCGCCAATCGCAGCGCACCGCCTCGCGCCGCATCGATTGCGACCGAGGGCGCCAGGTCGTCGAGCTCGATCCCGCAGCGCCGCTCCACGCCGAACAGCGTCCGCAACGCGCCGGAGTCGCGACCCGCCAGTTCCTCGTCGAACAGCGCGGCGTGCGCATCCCCGATCAGGGTGCCTCCGGCCGCGACGAATGCGGCGATCTCGGCGACCCGTCGATCCGACAGCGCGAACGCGGCGGTGAGGACGACGGTCGCGCGTGATGGGTCGGCGAGCGCCGCCGCCGGCAATCCCGCCCGCTCGTCGAAGAAGGTGAACGGCACGCCGAGCGCACGCAGCAGCTCGACCCAGCCTTCGCGGGCGGCGGCGGTCGAGGAGTGGTCCGCCTCATACGACGTCAGGCGATTCGGGAAGGTCCGGCCGTCGCCCCAGGAGTCGACCATCCAGCCGGCCCGCGCCGCCGCCATCCCCGAGAAGAGGAAGACCCGCGGCGGAGCTGCCGCCGCCGCGACGAGTTCCCGGCGCAGCTGCCGCGCCCGCGCCACTTCAGCGGCGAGGCGCCGTCCGGCGCCGGTCAATGCGGTGCCGTCCGCCGTCAGGATCGGACCGCTCGACCAGACCACGACGCCGTCGTCGCCGCGCCCGACTCGGGCCAGCAGCTCGCGCGGTTCCCAGTCGGCGGCCGGTGCGTCCGGGACGAACAGCGTCGACAGCACGCGCGCGCCCGGCCCCTTGAAGGCGTGGACCAGTTCCGGCGCAGCGCCGGTTTCGTAGGGCTCGTGAAGGGTCAGCGTCGGCGCGAGGCGCGCCCAGTCGAACCCGCCGAACGCCGACGGAAAGCTGCCGCCGGTGAAGCCGACCGGCGCGCCGGGATCGGCGGCGGCCACCGGCGCCGCGAGCTCGACCAGCAGCCGCGCCAGCGCCTCGTCCATGAACTCGCGATGGACGGCCCAGGCGGCGAGCCGCACTTCCGCCAGCGGCCGGTCGGCCGCCGTGCGGCGGACCTCGGCGCTGGTCGGCGGCACGAACTCGTTCCATTCGCGCCACGCGCCGCCGTGTCGCGCCGTCCACTGCGCGATCGGCCCGTTCCGCGCGGCGAGCCACTCGCGCAGCGCGGCGAGCGTCGCCGGCGCGAAGCAGTAGTCCATCGGGTTCACGCCGCGCGTGACCGACAGCTCGTCCTCCAGCACCCAGCAGAGCGGCGCCGCCGACCGATGGCGCGCCAGCCCGGCGTGGACCTTCTCGAGGAGTCTCGCCCGCGCCGCCGGATCGGTCAGCGACGTCGGCCGCGACGGTCGGAAAGCGGAGAGGTCCTCCTTCCACGCCTCGCGGTCGCGGTCGAAGCGCGCCGGCCGCAGCCAGAGGTCGCCCTTGCCGGCGAGGTGATCGACGTAGAAATCGAGGTCGGCCGCGCGCACCGCCGCGCTCCGCTCGCCGTCCCACGCCGCCTCGACGTTGCAGCCGGCGAGCCCCGCCTGCCGCAGCGTGGCGAACGCGGCCGGGCCGGGATCGGGCCCGCCGTGGAACCAGACGAACACGGGGAAGCCGCGCCAGCGCGCCGTTCGCCCCTCGTCGATCGCGGCGCTGCCACCCTCGACCGCGCCGCCCGCGACGAGCCCGAGGAGGAGCGCGCTCACCATCGCGACGACTCCTCGGAGAGCTCGATCTCCTCGCCGTCGCGCAGCACCACCTTCGGGCAGTCGGGCAGCGCCTCGAGGAACTGCCGGCCGTAGCGCCGCTGGATGATCCGCGCATCCAGCACGGTCACGACGCCCGAGTCGTCCTTGCGCCGGATCAGCCGCCCGAAGCCCTGCTTGAAGCGCAACACCGCCTTCGGCAGCGACAGCGTCATGAACGGGTCCTGGCCGCGCCGCGTCGCCCGCTCGCTGCGCGCCCGTTCGAGCGGATGGTCGGGCATCGGGAACGGGAGGCGCGTCAGGATCACGTGCGACAACTCGCGGCCGGGGACGTCGACGCCCTCCCAGAACGATGCCAGCCCGAACAGCGCCGCCGGCTGCGTCACCCGGAACTCCTCGAGCATCCGGCTGCGCGGCAGGCCGCGCCCCTGCACCAGGAGCGCGATCCCGAGCCGATCGACCGCGGCGCGCACGCCGTCGGCGACCTGCTCCATGGTCTTCCGGCTGGTGAAGAGGACGAAGGCGCGGCCGTGGCAGCGTTCGAGGTGGCCCGGCAGCCGCTCGATCATCGCGTCGAGCCAGGCGTCGGGCTGGTTCGGCTCGGGCAACGGATCGATGACCAGCTTCGCCTGGCGCTTGTAGTCGAACGGCGAGGCGAGGATCAGCGGACGGGCGTCGGCGATGCCGCAGCCGCGCGCCAGCCAGGAGAAGCGGTCGGGCGCGGGCGCCACGGCCAGCGTCGCGCTGGTGAGGACCACCGAGCGCAGCGGCGCGAAGAGCTCGCGCGCGAGGATCGGTCCGGGCTCGATCGGCGCGGTGCAGACCGAGACCTCGCCGCCGACTTCCTGCCGCTCGACGTAGGCGACCCGCTCGTCGCTGCTGCCCGCCAGCGCGGCAGCGAGGTGGAGGGACTGTTCCGCGATCACCTGTCCGCGCGCCGCGAGGTCGGCCGCCACCGCTTCGTCCCGCTCGCGCTCGGCGACCCGCAGCAGCCGGACGGAAAGCTCCTGCAACGCGTCGGGCGCCGCCTTCGGCAGCTGCAGACCCGCCGGCACCGGCGCCTGCAATCGCGTCCCCGCCAGCCGGGCGAATTCCTCGAACAGCTCCTGCGTCGTCGTCCGCGCGTGCAGCAGCGCCTCGTCCACGGCCAGCCGCTCGTCGCCGACGACCGCGCCGACCGCCTGCGCCGCGCGCTTCATCTCCGCGGCGAGCGCGGCCCGCGACACCCGCCCGCCAAGGTGCTCGGCGGCGATCTCCTCGAGGTGGTGCGCCTCGTCGACGACGAGGAACGCGTACGGCGGCAGCACCGACCCGCCGATCCGCTTCAGCTTCAGGTCGGCCAGCAGCAGCGCGTGGTTCACCACCAGGACGCCGGCCTCGCGCACGCGCCGCTTCGCCTCCTGCCATGCGCACGCCTCGAAGAACGGCGAGCGCGCGCCGAGGCAGTTGCCGCGCTCGGCACGCACCGCCGCCCACGCCTCGGCGCGCGGCTCGAAGTCGAGGCTGCTGCGAGTGCCCTGCGCGCTGGTCGCGGCGAAGTCCACCAGCCGCTGCAGCTCGCCGGCGGAGCGCGCGTGCTCGAACAGCAGGTCGGTGCGGCGCAGCGCCTGCTCGGCGCGACGGCGGCAGACGTAGTTCTCGCGCCCCTGGACCAGCGCGGCCTCGATCGGCACGCCGAGGATCTCGCGCAGCATCGGCAGGTCGCGATGGACCAGCTGCTCCTGCAGGTTGCGCGTCCACGTCGAGATCACGACGCGGCGATCGGGGAGGTCGGCGTGGAGCAACGCGGGCAGCAGGTAGGCGAAGGTCTTGCCGGTGCCGGTCCCCGCCTCGACGAACAGCCGCGCGTGATCGTGGAAGGCGCGATCGACCGCCTCCGCCATGGCGATCTGGCTCTCGCGTTCCTCGAACGCCGGGTGGCGCGCGGCGATCGGACCGCCCGGCCCGAGCAGTTCGCGCAGGCGGCTCACCGGCCGCCCCTCCCGGAGCCGCGGAGGGAGCGTGGGGTGGCCGCGCGGTGTTGCCGCCCCCGGCAACCCGGCCTACGATCCTCCGCCTTCAAACTCCCGGAGCTCCCCATGGGCTGGCGTCGTCCCCTCCTGCTCTCCGCCTTCGCGCTGGCCGCCGCGCAGCTCCACGGCTGTGCGGCCGGTACCGATGCCGCCGAGCGGGCCGGTCGGTCGGCCGGCCTCGCGGTGCAGCCGTGGGAGATCGACCCGTACACCCACACCGAGCAGATCATCGTCGATGGCAATGCCGTCGGCTACCTCGTGACCTACGACGCGCTCCCGGCCGGCATGGAGATCGAGCGCATCGTCCCGGCCGGCGGACGGCGCATCCTCGACGCGCGCTTCGAGGACGTCGGCTACGTGACGCCGCGCGGGCTGTTCGGCCGGCACGGCGCGAGGGGTGCCGTCGAGGAGCTCGGCTACCACGAGCTGAACAGCGGGTTGATCCAATTCTTCGGCGGCGCCGCGCAGGCGAAGCTGGTCGCGTTCGGCGGCGATGCGCCGAAGAAGTTGGCGCCGGCGGCGGCCGGTGACGGCGAAGCCGCGACCGACGGCGAAGCGGCGGCCGAGGACGGCAGCGAGGCGATCGACGAGGGCTGAGCTCAGAAGATCCGCGCCGGGATCGTCGCCGTTCAGCGTCCGCCGGTGACGGCCGCGTCGACGGCGAGCGGCTCGACCGGAGTCGTCACGTCCCGCGCGCCGGTCGCGCATTCCGGCGCGCATTCGGGGGCGCAACCGACCAGCTCGAAGCGGTCGATCGCCTGCTCCACGCGCGACAGCGCGGCGAGCGCCTGGTCCGCGTCACCGGTGCGCGCGGCCTGCAGCGCCTGGCGCGCCTGCTCGATGGCGGCGCCGGCGTCCGACTTCACGGCCGCCAGCTGGTCGTGCATGGCGACGAGCCCGCGATGGAGCTCGTCGGCAGTGTCCTGCAGCAGGTCGCCCTTGCGGATGCGCAGGCCGCGCGGAAGGCGCAGCTGCTGGAGATCGCGGGCGACGGACTTGAAGCGGAAGTTCGGGCCGGCGATGCGGAACGTCTCGAGCACGCCGTGCGCGAAGAGGCAGATGAAGGTGCAGAGCAGCGGCGCGAGCACGATGCGCAGCAGCACCTCGACGCGGAACGCCGTCTCCATCATCGCCCACTCGGGGGGGTCGCCGAGGAACGTGAACGCAACCGGCGCCACGACCGAGATGACGAGGAACAGCAGGAAGTAGAAGCAGAGCGCGCCGCCCAGCCGCCCGATGAAGCGCAGCTGGAAGTCGCGATCGATCAGCACGGTCTTGCGCTGGCTCGCCGGGGGCGGCAGCGGCGAGACGGGCGTCGACAGGCTGGACGAGCTCATACGTTCAGTCCCCACGGGTCGGGCGCATAGAGCGACCCGACATCCGCCTCATCGGCGGCGCAGCTTCCACGCCTTCAGCCACTCCTGGTGGGTCGCGAGCCGCGACGGGTCCGGCAGGTGGCTGGTGAAGAGCTCCACCAGCAGCTCGTGCGGCTGCGGGTCGTCCCCGAGGACGCGGCAAGCGTCCTCGAGCTCGGAAATCGCTGCCGGGTAGTCCTTGGCCGAGAGCCGGCAGTGGATCAGTCGCCAACGCAGCGGCGCGTCGCCCGGGGTGGCGGCCAGCAGCGGCTTCAGCTCGGCCGACGCCTCGGCCCACGCCTCGAACTGCTCGTGGACGGCGATGATCGCCAGCACCACGTCGCGATCCTTCGGCGCCAGCTCCCGCGCCTTCTTCAGCAGCGCCAGCGCGCCGGGCGCGTCCCCCTCGCCGGCGCAGCACTCCGCCAGTGCGGTCAGCAGCCCGACGCCCGGCCCCTGCTTCTGCAGCAGGTCGGTCAACAGGTCCTTCGCCGCTCCCCACTCCTCGAGGCGGACATGGCAGCCGGCCAACAGCCGCTGCACTTCGCGGTTGGCCGGATCGAGGTTGAGCGCGCGCGTCAGCAGCTCGGCCGCCCTGGCGTCGTCCCCGGCGGCCACGGCGCACCAGCCCTGGACCCGCACGGCGAGCTCGTGGCGCGGGTCGAGCGCCTCGGCGCGCGCGGCGAGCTCCGCGGCGCGCTTGCACTCGCCCTTGCCGAACCAGGCGATCGCCTGCTGCGTCAGCGAGCGCGCTTCGAGCTGGTCGGCGGTCAGTTCCGGAACGGCCGGTGCAGCGGGCGGCGGCGACGAAGGGCTCTGCTGCGGCACGAGCGGGTGGCCGAGAAGGCAGAACGCCATCGCGAGGAACGGGCGTCGATGCTTCATGGCTGCTTGACTCCGGCGGTTCGGCGCAGCGACGAGTCGGCGCCACCCTCGCACGATCCGGGTGGTTGGATCGACGGAGCCGGCGACGACGCTCAAGGCGC
>SXGT01034003.1_pt1 | contig 13173 bp, 8 predicted proteins | sample 3176221 | NCBI WGS metagenome assembly SXGT01 (sample SAMN11356862, study PRJNA531348) | freshwater metagenome | isolation source: freshwater sample F1-120 | place: China: Fuxian Lake, Yuxi | collected 2017-12-25
AGTCGATGGACAGGCAGTTGCTTTAGATAGGCGTGGGATGTATAGCCGGTGCCGAAGTCGTCCACAGCCAGCTTGACCCCCATCTCGCTCAACTGGTCGAGAATGGCGATGATCTTGTCTGCCCGGTTCATGATCATCGACTCGGTGACTTCCAGTTCCAGGTCGGAAGCCTGCAACCCGAACTCGCCCAGCGCTTCGGCCACGCAGGCCGGCAGGTTGGTTTGTTCCAGTTGCTGCACCGAAAGATTGACCGCAACACGCGGAATCCCGATGCCATCTGCGCGCCACTCGGCCAGCTGCCGACATGACTCGCGCAATACCCAGGCGCCGATCTCGGCGATCAGCCCGATATCCTCGGCGATGGGACTGAACACAGCCGGAGAAATCACGCCGCGCGTCGGGTGAAACCAGCGCACCAGCGCTTCCACGCCTTCACAGCCGCCATCTCCGGCGCGGTTCTGCGGCTGGTAGAACACCCGCAATTCACCGCGTTCCACCACGCCATGCAGGGCATTGCCGATGTCGAGTCGTTCCGCAGCCTTGCCAAGCAGGGCCGGATCAAAGCAGCGAAACGAATTGCGGCCCTGTTTCTTGGCTTCATACATTGCCATGTCGGCCTTGCGCACCAGGGATTCGATATCCGTTCCGTCCTCGGGGAAGAAACTGATGCCGATACTGCACGTCATGTGCAGCATCAGCGGATCGATCTGGAACGGCCGAGTGATATCGGCCAGGATGCGGTTGGCGACATCATCGGCCTGACTGTGTTCGAAGATGTTCTCCAGCAGGATGAAGAATTCGTCGCCGCCGATGCGGGCCAGCGTATCGCCCTCCCGGATCGACCCCAGCAGACGGCCGGAAGCCTGCTGCAGCAAATGATCGCCGATGCTGTGGCCTAGACTGTCGTTGATGTGCTTGAAACGATCCATATCGAGATAGAGCAGCGCCGCCCCGGTTTTTGTCTGCGTGTAGTCGCGCAATGCCTTGTCCAGACGCTGATGCAGCAGCGTGCGGTTGGGCAGACCAGTCAGCATGTCATGCAGCGCAAAGCGCTTCATCATCTCGGTAGATTGCTTCTGCTCGCTGACATCGCGGAACACGCCGACGTAATGCGTCGGTTCGCCGCCCGGGGCGCGCACTGTGCTGACGGACATGTCGGCAACGTAAGTGGAGCCGTCCTTGCGGCGGTTCATGAACTCTCCGTGCCAATGCCCGTTTAGTTCCAGCGCCGGCCACATTTCCGGTGCGGATGAAAAGTTCGCCATGCCGGCGCTGAAGATGCTCGGCAACTGCCCCGCCACGTCAGCCTGGGTAAAGCCGCTGATTTCGGTGACCGCCCTGTTGATGGCCAGAATGCGGCAGTCATGGTCGGTGATGATGATGCCCTCGGCGGTGTTCTCGAACACATGCGCCGCCAGACGCAGTGCCTGCTCGGAGTGTTTGCGCTCGCTGATGTCGCGAATGACGGTGACCGCGCCGCGGTATTCCCCTTTTTCCAGGATCGGCGTACTCGACAATTCCACGCTGATTTCAATGCCGTCATGGTTGTACAGCGCGGCTTCGCGCATCAGACGGCCGCCGGATGCGAGCGATTGGCAGGGCGAGGCGGGCGCCTCGGTGTTCGGTCTGGCCGGATCCTGAAACAGCCGGCATGCCCAGGCGCCCATGGCTTCCGCATTCTCGTAGCCGCTGATTCGGGTCATTGCCGGGTTGATTGCGATGACATGGCCCGCCCGATCCGTCGCCAGCAATGCATCCGACATGGTGTCGGTGAGAATCTTCAGGGTCTGCCGTTCGGCGAACAGATCATCGCTGGAGCGGAATAAACGCCGGAACGCATAGCCCAGGCCGGCCAGCAATACACTGAACAACGTCGCCTGCAGCAGAAAAAGGGACTGATGCGTCAAGGTGAACGGGTTGCGTGCATAGCTCACCAGATAAGCGGTCTGGCGGCCCTCGATGTCACGAATCGGATACAGCATGACCAGCCAGGCGGCATCCAGTTCTTCAAGCGTCGTCGCCGTCGCTTCTCCGGCCTGCATGGCGCGCTGGATGGCCGGCATGGCGCGCAGCCTGGCGCTGACTGCGGCGGCGTCGGCGGACAGGCGGGGCAGGGCGTCGGGCAGGTTGGCAGCAGGATCCTCGACCAGATAATCGGGACTCGGCGCAGAGGTCCGATACATCTCGATGTAGTCCTTGTTCGCGGTCTGATCGACCTGATCGCGGCGCAACAGAATGGCGTATTCGCGGCTTTTGTCGAGTTCAGCAATGGCATCGCGCAGCGCGCTGAACGGAACGCCGAATTCGACGCTGCCCAGATGCCTGCCCTGGCTCACGACGGGGAAAACATAGCTGTAACCGGTCATTACCGCGCCGATTTCAAAGCCGGCAAGCGGCTTCAATTCCCGATTCGACAGCCTGACACTGGGTCGCTTGGCGAATACGTCATCGCCAAACTGGGTGGGCGCATGGAAGCGCAGAAAACTGCGCCCGTCGGCGCCGTGAAACTGGAATTGCCTGAAACTATCCTTGCGCATCTGCGCGTACACGGGATACAGATCGCGGTAGAGCTTGCCGCGAAACCTGCTTGCCGTGTCCGCGTCAGCCGCCGTCAGGCCCTGTCGAAAGGTGGCGAAGATATCTGCATTGCGTGAAAGATCGCGGTTATGCGTCTCCGAGGCCAGGCGAAACATGTTGACCGCAGCGCGATAGGCGATATCCAGGGAGGCTTGCTCCTGCGCCTCATGGCCCCTGATTTCTTCACGCCAGTTTCGGTAGAGGGCATAGATGCCGACAATCTCTAGCAGGAGCAATGCCAACAGCGTCAGCCAGCGCAGGTTGCGGTGCGGATGGATCGCACCCTCGCCCGACCGGGCGAGCAACGCATCTCGGCTGAACGCGGTTGGTGTCATGGCTGCCGATCAGAAATTGCCCTGCTCGGGGATGCGCAACTTGCCGCGCATTCTTCGCACAGAGTCAAAATCGGCATCCAGTGCGGGCGTTGCGCCATGCCGGATGTTCTCGCCCCAGGTTGCGGTGATGCGCGCGTCGGCCGGATTGTCCGCCGGCCGCAGCGCAATCAGCGCACTACGGATGGCGTCCAGATCGCGCTTGGGTATGCGCGAACTGTTCACGATCAGGCTGAACGCCGGCAGCCTGCCTGTTTCCCTGATGATACGAACGCCGAGATGCCCGTAGCGACGGGCAAGCGCGGTCTTGACCACGCCCAGGTCGTAGTCGCCGCGCACCAGAGACAGCGCCACATCGTCATGCGTGCCGAGATAGCGAAACAGTGATTTGTTTAAATCGGCGCCTTGGGCCTTCAACATCGTGTTCGCAGCCAGATAGCCGCAGGTCGAAAGCGGCTGGGTCAGCGCGACGCGCATATTTCCCTTGCCGAATCTGGTGTTGAGCATGCCAGCGGAAATCAGCGCGCAGGTGTAATCGGCCTGCCCCGACTTTTCGAGAAAATGCACCAGCGGCATTGCCGCGCCAAAACCGGCCTTCAAATCGACATAGGGCAGGGGGCCAAGATAAGCCAGGTCGATTTCTCCGGCGCGAAAACGGCGCAGCAGTTCGCCGTAGTCCCTGCTGTGCCGAATACGAAAATCGTGCCCGGTCTGCTGGCCCAGATAGGACAACAGCGGCTTGAACTGCCGTATCACCGTCGCCGGATCTTCCATGGGCAGCGGCGCGAAAGTGAACAGCGCCGCGCTCGCAGGCAAAGCCAGAAGGAGAGCGGAGAGAAAGAGGAGGAATCGTTGTTTCACGGTTGCGGTGATGAGTTGGGAGAAACAATGGTCTGTGTTGGGTCATATATTACCAAATAAACCATTAATTACCATATTAACCATATATTCATATATAATGGATGCCGCTGAGTTGTTGTGTCGTCACGCTGCTCGGTGCATTCCCGTTCAATTTGTTCATTTGGTTCAGGTAACTCCAGAACTACGTTATTCCAGGAAAGTGAAATCATGTTCAGTCAGAAGACGTCCCTGGCGCAGGCTCGCGTTGCGATCGCACCCGCGCTGTTTGCTGTCGCATTGGCAACGCCCGGTATTACGCTTGCCCAGGCACCGGCCACAATCAATCAGGGAGACGGCCCGTTCGAGATCGAAGGCCCCATCACTGCAGTCACCCCCGCCGCCGGCGCCATTTCGGTGATGGGCATCACCATTCATGTACCGGTTTCTGTCGCCATCAAATCGCCTACCGCAACGGTGACGCTGGATCAGTTGAGCGGCGCTCCGATGCCGGGTCGCTATACCGATCAACCCGGTTTTATCGGTGGCACCGCTATCATTACCGGCAATGTTGTGGGCGGCACCTATGAGGCCGCCACGGTGTTCGCGGAACCTGCCGAGAATGTGTTGCGTGGTCCGCTGTCCTGCACATATCCCTACCTGCGCATGGGCGGCTTCAGTTGCGGCGACGGCGTTGAGTTGTCCATGCTGACCGATGAGCGCATGCCGGCCGGGCCGATCAGGAACCAGTTCGGTTTTGCCGTGAATCCGTCAACCCTGCAAACCGGCACCTTTGCGGCAGTTGAGGGTTACCACGGCAATCAGGATGGCGTTCTTTACGTCCACACCATGGAAATCAACGGAAATGCCCAACTCGCCCAGCCAGGCGCGCAGGTCAGCGTGCAGCGCGCCGACTGCCGCGTGCGTGGCGGCGGCAAGGACGAAATCGAGGTGCGTGGCGGTGTGACCAATGGCACCGGCGCCGTGCTTGCGACCGGCACCCAGGTCACCCTGACGCTGGCGCAACGGGGCAACACCACGCGCACCCTTTCCGCCCAGGTCGTTCCCAGTCTGGATTCGCCCGGATTCGCCGCCTATACGCTGAAGGCGACAAACCTGCGTTATGACGCAGCGGCGGGTTGCCCGACGGTGGTCAATGTTCAGGGGACAATCGATGGCGTGCAGATTGTTTCTCCCGCCTTCGAAGTGATCGCTCGCTGAGATTGTGATGAAACCCTTGCGTTCAGGCTCCACCCGCCAGGCAAGTCCGGGTTGCGACCTGTACGGATGTCGTGGCGGACAGTTCTGCCAACTGTCCGCCGTGGATCGCCCGGTTCTGTCGATGCCGGGCAGCGAATTTTTTCCATCGGACAAGAGCGCGAACCCAATCGCGCAACCGAGGCTCGATAGGGTCTCCAAGGTCATTCTTGATAGTCATGATTTGCGGTGCTGGTATTTTTGTTTCAGCCTATCGAAAATACGTTGCAGCACGGTCAAGCCGTACAACATGCAACCCGGTTCAATACATTCGAGGCTCGCTTGCCCCGGACCGGTATTGGCGAACGGTTGCAACCCGGATCATGTCGTCCTCAAGTCCGTCGTGCCGGATCGTGGACACCCTTATGGATTGATCAAATGTCCACCGAAGCCAAGCCCCAGATGAAATTCTGTACAACCCGTGAAGCCGCCGAGATGCTCGGCGTCTCGCTCAAGACTGCGCAACTCTGGAGCGAAAGCGGCCTGCTTGAAGCCTGGCGTACGGAAGGCGGCCATCGCCGCATTTATCGGGACTCCGTGCAACGCTTGCTGGTTGAATCTGGAGGCGCAAGGCCGTCGATGGTGGAAGAAGCCGAAGCAGAGCCGACGCGGAGCCTGAGCATTCTGGTTGCCGAAGATGATGACAATTTGCGCAAACTGTACTCGATGCAGTTGCGAACCTGGTCTATGGCGCCCAAGGTGATGGTTGTCCCTACCGGTTTCGAAGCCTTGCTGGAAATCGGGCGGCACGCGCCGGACTTGTTGATCACCGATCTGCGCATGCCGGAAATGGATGGTTTTCGCATGCTGCGGATTCTGCGCAATGTCGAAGAGCTTAATCAGATGCGCATCGTGGTGGTGAGCGGTCTGGATCGTGAGGAAATTGCCGCCAACGGCGGTGTCCCCGAGGATGTCGTGGTTTTCCCCAAGCCGATTCCCTTTGTAGCGCTGGAACAACTGGCGGCCAGCATTGCCGCCGTGAAGCTGGCGAACCTGAAGGTATAAACGAGTGAAAGTCGATCTCGACGCCGGCATGTTCGCGAGTAGTCCGCAGCCTTTTGTACTGCTGGACGAAAAAGCGAAGCCGGTTTACGCCAACTCTTCGGCGCAATCGCTACTGCCAATACTGGGCAAGCATCGCCTGCTCTGGTTGCGTCAGTTCCTGCATTGCACACAGACACAGCAGGACACGCCATATCGTCTGCCGCCGGAAAACCTGCCGGCGGATGTCGCCGGCTGGGAAGTTTGGCTGAGCCTCACCGATGCAGGCGAGTTCGCCCTCTGGTTCATGCCGGATGCGCCCGAGCTGGCGCTTGATGCAGCCGGCGCGGCAGGCTTGAGCCTGTTCGGCAGACGCATGCGGGATGAACTGACCGCTTTCGCCAGCATGCTGAGAAACTCGTTTCCCGATCTCGTCAACAGTGATGCGGTTCCGCTTCACTTGGATTTCGTGGCCAAGAGCCGTCGTTTGTCGGAAATTCTGGACGATGTCGCGCTGTTGTCCGAGTTGCAGGAGCGCCATCCTTTCCAGCAGGACGAGCGGATATACCTGTATTCCCTGATCAATCAAGCCATCGGCAATCTGGAACTCGCGGCCGAGTCCATCGACTGGCAGGTTGATACCGCCGGCCTGATGCTGGCGCCGATCTTCGGCAACCGGCATTGGTTGTCGCTGGGGGTGAGCACCTATCTGCGCCGCCTGGTCGAAGGTCTGGAAGGCGAGCCGGGTACCGTATTCATCCAGTTTCAGCAGATAGGTGGTTGCGCCATCGTATCCGGCCATACCGGGCCGTTGACGGAGGCTGTCGCCGCTTCCGGACGGCGGCTCCAGGCGACGCCGTCCGAGATGCCGAACAGCAATCTGAAATTGCTGCTGGCGGAGCGCGTGCTCAGCCTGCATGGCGCGGATGTAAAAACCGGCCGTCGCGAGTCGATGCGCCATATCGACTCATTCAGCCTGTCGTTTCCCACTTCTTTCCCTTATGCGGCCAAGCCCGATGTCTGGTGCCAGGAATGTCCGGCGCTGGAGCAGTCGTTGGTATTTGCCCGCGATTTCGCCACTCTGACCAAAGACCGAAGCAATGGATAACGCAGCCAGTTCGCCCGTCCACAAGAAAATTCTGGTTGTCGATGACAATCCGGATATCCGCAGGTTGATCCGTTTGTCACTTGAAAATCCTTACGAAATCCTCGAAGCCGAAGACGGCGAGTCAGCCATGGCCATGGTGCGTCAACACATGCCCAGCCTGGTGATACTCGACATCATGATGCCGGGCGCATATGACGGCTTGCAGGTGCTGAAAGCCATCAAGAAGGCGCCGGAACTGCAGCACATTCTGGTCGTGATGCTGACCGCTCGCGGACAGTCGAGCGATTTCCAGTTCGGCATGCAGACCGGGGCGGATGCCTACTTTGTGAAACCATTCAGTCCGCTGGTGCTGCTGCAATGGATCAGCAGCAGGATTTGAACGACGCACACGCCGCTGGTTGTGACGGCGATTGATAATTTGGGGATACCGGCAATGACCCTATTCAATTCCTGGCGCGCCAGGTTGGCTGCTCTTGCAATGACCCTGTTTTTCGCGGCGCCTGCCAGCTTGGTGCATGCGGCAGAAAAGCCGCCCATCCTGCTGGCAGTCAACGCCGAATACGGCGTTCAGGGCAGCCAGACGGCACAGTCGATTGAAAAGGGCGTGCGCGTCGCGGCGGCGGAGATCAATGCGGTGGGCGGTCTGCTTGGCGGGCGCATGATCGAAGTGATCCAGCGTGATGACCGCGGCCTGCCTGCGCGCGCAATTGATCATCTGCGGGAACTGGCGGAAAACCCGGATGTGACGGCCGTGTTTTGCGGCCGTTTCTCTCCAGTCGCGCTGGAATTGGCGCCGATTGCAAACCAGAAGCAGATGCTGTTGCTCGATCCCTGGGCAGCGGCGGACGGCATCACGAAGGCGGCGGGTAGGCCGAATTACGTCTTCCGCCTTTCACTGACCGATACCTGGGCGATGGACGCGATGCTGCGGCATGCGTTGAATCGCAAACTTGACCGGCTGGCGGTGTTCCTGCCCAACACCAGCTGGGGCCGCAGCAGCGAGGCGGCCATCGCCGGCTTCGCCCGCAAGCACCCGAACCTGCACATTGCGATCAACTGGTACAACTGGGGCGATGTCGAGTTCAGCGACAAGCTGGCTCGCGCCCGCGCCGACGGCATGAAGGCCCTGCTGATGGTAGCCAATGAGGCCGAAGGCTCGATGCTCGTCAAGCAGATGGCCGCCCTGCCGGCGGGGAGCCGCTTGCCGATCATTTCGCACTGGGGCATCGCCGGTGGCAACTTTGCCGGCATGGTCGGGCCGGCACTGAATCAGGTTGATCTGGCGGTGGTGCAGACTTTCTCTTTCGCCAGCGCCAGCGGACCGCGTGCGAAGCAGGTGGCCAGAACCTACGCCGGGTTGTTTGGCGATTCACCCGTGAAAATGCATGCACAAGTGGGGTTTGCCCATGCCTACGATCTGACGCATCTGCTGGCGAAGGCGATTTCGCTGGCGGGCAATACGCGCCGGCCGGAAGTACGCGATGCGCTTGAACGACTGCCGGGATACGATGGTCTGGTCAGGCGCTACAAACGCGCGTTTACCGCTTCCAACCACGAAGCGCTGGATCGAAACCAGGTGTTCATGGCTCGATTTCTCGCTGATGGCACGCTCGCGCCGCTGAAGTGAAGACGGGTCCGAGCATTTTCCGTGCAACGTTCAAGTCGCTGCTCGGGCGTTATCAGAATCTGAATCTGCAGAACAAGATCACGCTCGCGCTGGTTGCCGGGGCATTGTTTATCGGTGGCGCGGTGGCGTTGCCGGCATTTCTGCTGAACCGCTTTCAGTTGCTGGAAAGCACCCATGCCCTGATCACCGCCAAGGCGGAACTGGAAGGGCAGCGCATCCAGTTGCTGATAACTTCCGATCTGGCCGTCGCCGAGTCGCTGGCGGCCAATACGGTGACCGCAAACGCACTCGCCGATTCGGTTGGCCGTGACAACTACCTGGCGCCATTGCTGCAGAACCAGAAGTTGCAAGTGCCGCAGGCGCGTCTGCTTCTCGCCGACTATGCCGGCCGCAGTGTGGCCAGCAGCATGCCGCCAGATACCACGCCGTTGCCGAACAAGGTTGTGTTCGACACCATGGAGCGGAGCGCGCGCGCGCAAAGCTATGTCATGCGCGATGCGCCCGGTCTGGGCACGACATTGGTGGTCATCCTGCCGGTGGTTTACCGCCTCACCGGCAACGTGGAAGGGGGCATTGTGCTGTACCTGCCGCTGGAAACGCTGCTGCCGAAAAATGCGGGCTATGACGTTTCTTCTCTTGTCGATGGCGAGGGCCGCCTGTTGGCTGGCGGTGTGCCGGGCGGACCGCAGCTTCAGGCCCGGGCCGCATTGCATCTGCCCGCGCCGATGCAGGCTTTGGGCCTGGAGCATTACCTGGCGCGCGACCGGAATGCGGCGTTGCATCAGCTCGATGTGATGGCCGCGGTGTTTGGCCTGCTCGGTGTGCTGCTGGTGGTGGTGGTAGTGGTGGTGGCGCGCCGCGCCGGTATCTGGCTGGCGACGCCGCTGCATGAGCTGGCGACGGCATCGGAAGAGATTGCCGCAACCGGCAGGCCGCAAATGTTGCCGATACGCAGCGGCGGCGACGAGTTTGCGCGCGTGAGCATGGCGTTCAACATGATGGTGAGCAGTCTGCGGGAATTGCATGCCGAGCTTGAGCGGCGCGTCGAAGAGCGCACCCAGGCGCTGGTGAGCAGTGAGAGCCAGCTCAAATATGTCATGGATGCCACCGGCGAGGGCTTGTGGGATTGGGACTTGCGAGCCGAGAAAGCCAGCCACAACGCGCAGTGGTGCAAATTGCTGGGCCTCGATACTTCCTATCTGACGCATTCCTTCGAGATGTTCTCCGCCCTGTTGCATCCCGAAGACCGCGAGTCCGCGCTGGCCGCAATCCAGGCCGCGCTGGATGGTGACGTGCCCTATAACCACGAGCATCGCATGCTGCACTCGGACGGTCGTTTCATCTGGGTGCTGGACCGGGGCAAGATTGTCGAGCATGACCAGGATGGGTGCCCCGTCCGAATGGTTGGCAGCGTGATGGATATCACCGATCGCAAGTCGGCAAGCGAGCAGATTCGAGTGCGTGAACTGTATTTGCGGGCGACCCTGGACAACCTGCCGTTCCTGTTCTGGCTGAAGGATGCCGAGAGCCGTTTTCTGGCCGTCAACAGCGAGTTCGCCAAGGCTTGCGGCCGCGCCAGCAGCGATGAGGTGGTCGGCCTGACCGATCTGGATGTCTGGCCCGCGGATTTGGCCGAGGGCTACAGGGCGGACGACCGCGAGGTGATTGAGAGCGGGCACGAGAAAGCCGTCGAGGAGCCGGTTGAGACGCAGGGCAGGCGAAGCTGGATCGAAACCTACAAGAAGCCGGTGATCAGCGACGACGGTACGGTGCTGGGTACGGTCGGTTTTGCTCGCGACATTACCGATCGCCGTATGGCGGAAGAGACCCTGCGCGAACGTACCGAGCAGCTCGACGCCATCTTTTCGCTCAGCCCGGATGGTTTCATTTCGTTTGATGCCGGCCGACGAATCAAATACGTCAATCCGGCCTTCAAGCAGATGACCGGCTTCAGCGATGCCGAACTGGTCGGCCAGGACGAGGCGGCTTTCTCGCAATTGCTCGCCGCGCATTGCAACCAGGCGCTGTCTTTTCCCGGCCTGGATCACTTGCGCGCCAAGCTGGAACTGAAACCCACGCGCAAACCGCTGCGCAGTCTGGTTGAACTCGACATGCCGATACGCCGAGTGCTGGATATCGGATTGCGAGCAAGCCAGTCCGAGACGGTTTCACAGATCCTCTATTTCCGCGATGTCACCTACGAAACCGAGGTGGATCAGATGAAGAGCGATTTCCTGTCCACGGCGGCGCACGAATTGCGCACGCCGATGGCCAGCATTCTCGGTTTTTCCGAACTCTTGCTGAGCAAGGATTTCGATGCCGCCATCCGTAACGACCTGCTTGAAACCATTCACAAGCAGTCCGAGCTGATGGCCTCGATCCTCAATGAGTTGCTTGATCTGGCGCGAATAGAAGCGCGTCGCGGCAAGGACTTCGTACTTGAATCATTGTCGCTTGGCGATCTCCTGCAGGAAGCCGCGATGCGCTTCTCGGCGCCTGCCGGCAGAGCGCCACCGCTGATGCTGTCGCTGGAAACCAGCGCCAGGATCCGGGCCGACCGCAAGAAGATGCTGCAAGTCATCAACAATGTCTTGTCGAATGCCTACAAATACTCGCCCCAGGGCGGAGATGTGGTGATTCGCCAGTTGCCGAGCGAGACACGGGACGGCCAGACTCTGATCGGTTTCCGCATCGAGGATGCAGGCATAGGCATGACGCCGGCGCAACTGGCGCGTGTCTGCGAACGTTTTTATCGGGCGGACGCTTCGGGCAAGATTCCCGGCACAGGCCTGGGCATGAGTATCGTCAAGGAGATTGTCGAACTGCACCAGGGTGCGGTGAACATATCCAGCGAAGCCGGCAAGGGCACCCGTGTCGAAATGTGGCTGCCTATCGCGCTGCATACCTGACCTGCCCGGCGCGGCGGACCCGGCAGCATGATCCATACATTCCCGGATGATTTTCACGATCATCGGCGACCGCCATGCGACCAGTGCAGGTCATGAAATAATATGGTCAATAATGGCATTATATGATAAAAGTGGTAAAAAACTGATCAGGGTATGTCAGCCATGTATGCCAAATCAATTTCAGGCGTTGAATCTTCGGAAGATTGGGTTCGATTTCCGCAGCGTGTTACCCAGCAGAACAAGTGCGCCGGCCGATGAATGCCGCGCCTACGCCTCCTTTGTTGCTGGTCGAGAGCATCGGCGAGCGTCTGCGTGATGGTCTCGTGCGGCTGGATGCCAACGGTCAGGTACGTTCGGCGAATTCCGCTGCGCGTCCCTGGCTGCGCGACTGCATCTATCTGGCTGCAACCTTTGCCGGGTTGATTGCCGCCGTCAAGCGCGGACGCCTGGTTCTGCCAAGGCGCCTGAATCTGCTGGATGATTGCCAGCATTGCGCAAATTCGCCTCAGGAGGTCTGGCTAGACCATGAAGGCAAGCACAACTATGTCCTGTTGATCCTGCCGCGCCCGGCTGCCGCGACTGCCGCTTCGAAGCAGGGGCCGGCGTATTCGGAGAATTTCGTCAATCTGATCGGCGCCGGGTTGCGGACCGAGGTCGGGCAGATTTGCGATCAGCTCGACGCAGTCTGCGAGCCCGGTTTTTCGCCGGATGAGCTTCAGCGCCTGGCGCCGGCAATCTCCGCCAGGCTGCGTGAACTGAATGGCCTGGCCGAGCTGTATCAATATGAACAGCCGTTTACGGACGAACGCTTCGGCCTGGCTCCATTGCTGGCTGAAATCTTGCCTGGCCTGCCGCGCCAGAGTGGTCCGTTCGCGATCCGCTACAGCCATCTGGAAGGTCCGGGCATCGGCCAGATTTACGGCCATCGCGTCTGGATGCGGCGCGCCCTGAACAGCCTGCTCGGCCGCCTGGGCGAGGGCTGCCCGCCCGGCTATCAAGTCAATACCTCGCTCCGCCAGATCGGCGACTTTGTCATCGTGGCCGGTGCGGTTGTGGTGGATCGTTCGCGACCGGCCATGGTTCATGGCCAGGTTGCACAATCCGGGCGTGGCTATGGCCTCGGCTTGCAGGCTTGTCGGCGGATATTCGAATTGCATGGCGGCGAACTCAAAATCGAATACAGCCCGCCTAGCGTCGAGTCGTCAAACACCTCCGAGCGAATCGAATCATTCGTGCTGACCCTGCCTACCGGGTTGCCGGCACACGATCGCTCCAGCGGCTCCTGCGGCGACTGCCGCATCTCCCGCCAAGCCCAGGAAACCCTGCGCGATCTGGTTCAACTGATGGATGAGCTGGCCCGGACGAAGGATGCCGAAACCACTACTGCAAAGGAAAGCCATGAGCACGATCCTGATCGTCGATGATCATCCCGACATTCGCCATCTGATGCGCCTGCTGCTTGAGCGCAGCTATGACCTGATCGAGTCGGCCAATGGCAGCGAGGCGCTTGAGCTGGTGCGCCGCCACAAGCCGGAGATCGTGGTG
>SXGT01234666.1_pt1 | contig 13172 bp, 11 predicted proteins | sample 3176221 | NCBI WGS metagenome assembly SXGT01 (sample SAMN11356862, study PRJNA531348) | freshwater metagenome | isolation source: freshwater sample F1-120 | place: China: Fuxian Lake, Yuxi | collected 2017-12-25
CGGGCAGGCACGCTCGCTCACCGCGCTCGACTTCTGCGCACCGATGCTCGAGCGGGGCGCGCACAAGGCGCCCACGGCGCGGCGGGTGTGTGCCGATGCGCGCGAGATGCCGCTGGACGACGCTTCGTTCGATGCGTGCGTTGCCGGCTTCGGGATCCGCAACGTGCCCGAGCCGGAGCGGGCGCTCGCCGAGGCGTGGCGGGTGCTCCGGCCGGGCGGCGTCCTGGTGGTCGTGGACTTCTTCCAGCCGCGCACGTTCTTGGCGCGCCTGATGGCGGGCACCTACAACCGGATGGTCCTGCCGCTGGTGGGCGGGGTGGTCTCGGGCGACGCCGCGGCCTACCGCTACCTGGCGGAGAGCATGGGCGCGTGGACGGACCGTGAGGGCTTCGAGCGCATGTGCGTGGCCGCCGGGTTTGCCCAGGCGTCCGGACGCGAGCTCTTCCCGCCCGTCGCGAGCCTCGTCGTGGCGCGGAAGGGCGAATGAAGCGGCTCGTCGTCGGGGTCACCGGGGCGTCCGGCGCGATCTACGCCGCCCGCGCGCTCGAGTTCCTCCGCGACCACGCCCACGCCGAGGTCGACGTCGTCTTCACCCGGACGGCGCGGCTGGTGTGGGCGCACGAGGTGGGGACCGACCCCGCGGCGTACGGATTCCGCACCTGGAATCCGGGCGACTTCACCGCGCCCTTCGCCTCGGGGAGCGCCCGGGTCGACGGGATGCTCGTCGTGCCGTGCTCCACCGGCAGCGCGGCGCGCATCGCGCACGGCCTGAGCACCGACCTCGTTGGCCGCGCGGCCGACGTGATGCTCAAGGAACGACGTCCGCTGGTGCTCGTGGTGCGCGAGAGCCCGCTTTCGCTGGTTCACCTCCGCAACCTCACCCAGCTCGCCGAGGCGGGCGCCATCGTCATGCCCGCGGCGCCCGGCTTCTACCACCGCCCCTCGACGATCCTCGACCTCGTCGACCAGGTGGTGTCGCGGGCCCTGGACCGGGTGGGGATCGAGAACGAGCTGTCGCGCCGCTGGAGCGGCCTTGGAGACCCCGATGCTGGCTGACTTGCCGGAAATCTCCCGCGCCCACGTCGACGCCGCCGGTCTCGGCGACATCCGCGCGCGGCTCGACGCCGGTCAACGCCTCGACTTCGACGACGGCGTGCGGCTCTTCACGACCCCCGATCTCGGTGCGCTGGCCGCGCTCGCCAACCGGGAGCGCGAGCGCCGCTGGGGGGACCTGACGTTCTTCAACCGCAACGTGCACGTCAACGCGACCAACGTGTGCGAAGCGAGCTGCATCTTCTGTAGCTTCAGCCGACTCAAGACCGGCGACCCGTCGGCCTACACCATGGCGCTGGACGAGGCGGTGGGGCGGGTGCGGGCGCTGCGCGGCGAGCTCATCACCGAGGTGCACATCGTCAACGGGCTCAACCCCGACCTCCCGTGGAGCTACTACCTCGACCTGCTCCGCGGCATCAAGGCCGAGCGGCCCGAGCTGCACATCAAGGCGTTCACGGCGGTGGAAATCCACTACTTCGCGGAGAAGTACGGGATGACCTACGAGCGGGTGCTTCGGGAGCTCATCGAGGCGGGTCTCGGCTCGCTGCCCGGCGGAGGCGCGGAGATCTTCCACCCCCGCGCGCGCAAGAAGTTGTGCGACGACAAGGTGGACGCGGACGGGTGGATCGAGGTGCACCGCGTCGCCCACGAGCTCGGGCTCCGGTCCAACTGCACGATGTTGTTCGGCTCGATCGAGACCGTCGAGGAGCGGGTGGACCACCTCCTCCGGCTGCGGGCGTTGCAGGACCAGACCGGGGGGTTCCAGACCTTCATCCCGCTCCGGTTCCACCACGAGAACAACCGGCTCAACCGCCTGCGGGAACCGACCGCCTTCGACACGTTGCGCACCTTCGCCGTCTCGCGGTTGATGCTCGACAACCTCGACCACATCAAGGCCTACTGGGTCATGCTCGGGGTGGAGCTCGCACAGCTCTCGCTCGACTGGGGCGTCGACGACATCGACGGTACCGTCCGGGAGGAGCGGATCTACCACATGGCCGGGGCCCGCACCCCGCAGACGCTCGGCCGCGCCGAGCTCATCCAGCTCATCCGCGACGCCGGCCGCGTGCCGGTGGAGCGGGACACCCTCTACCACGTGGTCGCGGAGGCCTAGATGAACCCGAAGATCCGTGTCGCGTGTGTCGGATACACCAACGCCTGGCCGCTCACGCGGCACCTCGATCCTGCGCAGTTCGACGTGCGGGCCTGCGTCCCGAGCGCCGCCGCCAGGCTCTTGAACCAGGGCGAAGCCGACGTGGGCCTGGTGCCGGTGGCGTCGGTCTTCGATGGCGGCGCGACCTGGCGCGTGGTGCCGGGGTACTGCATCGGCAGCGACGGTGACGTGGACAGCGTCTTGCTCGTCGGCGAGCGCCCCCTGGCGGAGTGGGACGAGGTGGTGCTCGACGGGGAGTCGCGCACCAGCGTGGTCCTCGCGCAGATCCTGCTCCGCGGCCCGCTCGCCCGGCCCGACCTCCCGGTCCGCGCCGTCGACGCGGGCACCGGTGCGTTCCACGCGCAGGGGCGCGTGGGGGCGGTGGTGATCGGCGATGCCGCGCGCAACCTGCCCGACCGCTTGACCACCCGGATCGACCTCGGGCGCGTGTGGAAGGACTGGACGGGCCTGCCGTTCGTCTTCGCGGTGTGGGCGGGGCGCCCCGACCTCCCGGCGGCGGCGATCACCGGCCTCCGCGAAGCGGCCGCGCGCGGACTGCCCGAACGCGCCAGCGCGCCTGCCGCGGACCGCGACTACCTCTTGCGGGCCATCCGCTACGAGCTCGACGACCGTGCGCTCATGGGGTTGCGTCGGTTCGTGGCGTTGGCCCAGGCCGCGGGTCTCTTCGGCCCGGGGGAGCTGAGCCTCTACCCCCCGCCGGCCGCGACGCGGAGTCGGGAGGCGGCCGAAGGGCTGCTCGCTTCGACACGTCGGGGTGAACGTATCAGCATGGATGGCGCACTCTGCTTGCTCGAAGATACGCCGACGCCGGAGCTGTGCGCGGCCGCCGACGATGTGCGCCGGCTTCGGCTCCCCGGGCGCGACGTGACCTACCTGATGGCCGGCAACGTCCGCCTCGGCGAGGTCGCGGCGCGGGGTGCGGCGTTGGCCGCGCAGGGCGCCGTGGCCGCGGTCCTGCAGGCGGGCGTGCCCGAGGCCTCGACACTTTCATCGTGCGAAGCGGCCATCCGGGCGCTCAAGGGCGACCACGGCTTGTCGGTGACCGGGCTCGGGGTCGACGAGCTGGCCGGGCTCGCCCTGGCGGCGGGCGTCGCGCCGGAGGTGGCGCTCCGCCGCCTCGTGGACGCCGGGCTCGACGGCTTCGGCGGCACGCCGACCCGTGCGGGCGCTGCGTCGCGTCCCCAGGCGCAGATGCTCACACGGCTGGCCGGCGAAGCGGGCCTGCGTGGCCCCGCCACGCTGACGCTCGGCCTCGGAGAATCGCGGGCCGAACGGGTCGCCCACCTGTGCGCCGTCCGCGACGCGCAGGACGAAGCGCTCGCCGCGGGCCGCCCCGGCTACTCCGCCTTCTCCGTGTGGACCGGGCTCGCCGGCGTCCCCGGTCGGGACGACTCGGCACAGGCGTGGCTGCGGCTGGTCGCCCTGGCCCGCCTGGTGCTCGACAACGTCCCGCACATCACGGCGTGGTGGCCGACCGTGGGTCTGGGCGCTGCACAGACCGCGCTCTTTGCGGGCGCAGACGACCTGGGCCCCATCCTGCTCGACGAGGACGCCCTCGGCGCCCCGGGGCGGAGCTGGACCACCGACCCCGAGGAGGTGGAGCACCACATCCGTGTGGCCGGGTTCCGCCCGGTGCGCCGCGACCTGGACTGGACCCGGCTCGTGCCGGTCGCCGCGGCCCCCGACGGGCGCTACGCGAGGATCTGAGGTGAAGGGGCCGGTCAACGCCCACGTTCACCTGGAGCTGCCCGCCGTGCCCACGGTGGCCGGCGCGGGGTTCTTGCCGTGGGTGCGGAGCTGGATCCACGACCGGCCGGCCTCCCGCGCGCACGCGTTCGCCAACGCGCGGGAGGTGGCCGGGTTCGGGACAGGCGGGGTCGTCGACATCGGCAACCTCGGCGTGGGGGCCGCGGCGATGGCGGCCGCGGGCCTGGACGGGCTCGCCTTCCACGAGGTCTTCGGGTTCGACGAGCCCGATGTGGCCGACGGAGTCGCCGACGCCACGCCGCACGCGCCCTACAGCACGCACGCCGAGACGGTGCGCCGGATCGCCGCCCGGGGGGGCCCGTGGTCGATGCACGTGGACGAAGACCCCGCGGAGCGTGAGCTGCTCTTGCACGGCACGGGCCCGTGGCTCGATGCGCTGCGGGTGTACGGTCGGAACCTGGACGCGTGGCGACCGCCGGGGCTCACGCCGGTACGGTGGCTGGACCGCCTCGGGGTGCTCGGTCCCCACGCGCTCCTGGTGCACTGCACCCTCACCGGCAAGGACGACCTCGAGCTCCTGGCCGAGCGAGATGTATCGGTGTGTATCTGTCCGCGGAGCAACCTCCACATCGGGGGGCGCCTGCCGGACGTGCGCACCATGCTCGACGTCGGCTGCCGCGTGCTCCTCGGGACGGACTCCCTCGCGAGCGCCCCCGATCTGGACGTTCGCAACGAGGTGACCGTGCTCCGTGAGGTGTTCGCCGACGTCCCGGTGTCGCGGTGGGAGCGTGCCCTCGAAGGGGACGCGTGGGCGTGGCTCGCCCGCAGCCGCGAGGCGCGCCGGACCCTGCCCGACCGCGACGCCGGGTCGCGGCGCATCGCCCCGGAGGGCCCGTGAACCAGCTCCTCGTCTTTGGACGGATGATCAAGTTTTCGCACTCGATCTTTGCCATGCCGTTCGCGTTGGCGTCGGCGGTCCTGGCGTCGCGCGGACAGGCGACCACGTGGGTGCAGTGGGGGTTGATCATCGTGTGCATGGTCGCGGCGCGCTCCGCCGCCATGGGGTTCAACCGCATCGTGGACCGGAGGTTCGACGCACTCAACCCGAGGACCGCCACCCGTGAGCTCCCCAGCGGACAGCTCAGCCTTCCGGCCGCGATCGGGTTCACCGTGGCGGCCGCCGCCGGGTTCGTGGGTGCCGCGTTCGTGCTGCATCCCCTGTGCGGCTGGCTGTCGCCGGTCGCGCTCCTGGTGGTGTGCGGCTACAGCCTCGCCAAACGATTCACGGCGTTGGTACACCTTTGGCTCGGGGTGGCGCTCGGCCTCGCGCCGGTGGCCGCGTGGATCGCCATCACCGGCACGGTGGCGTGGCCGCCGGTGGTCCTCGCGGCGGCCGTGGCCACCTGGGTCGCGGGCTTCGACATCTTGTACTCACTGCAGGACGAGGCGTTCGACCGGGACGCGGGCTTGCGCAGCATCCCCGCTGCGATCGGGCAGGGCATGGCGATGCACGTGAGCTCGGCCCTCCACGTGCTCACCGTCGGTGCGCTCGCGGCCTTGCCGTGGCTCTTGCCGCTCGGGTGGCCGTACTGGGTGGGGCTCGGGATCATCGCGGCGGTGCTCGTCTACGAGCACAGCCTGGTCAAGCCGGGAGACTTGTCCAAGATCGACAAGGCGTTCTTCGATTTGAACGGCTACGTGTCGCTCGTGTTCTTCGCGGCGGTGCTCGCTGCCTGACGCCGCCGCGCGCGGGCCGCACGCCACCGCATGACGGCGTCGAAGAGGCGCAGGTACAGGGGCGTCGGGGAGCCCGCGTGCTTCTCGAGCACCGCGTCGCGCACATACGGCACGTACATACTGCGTCGGAGCGAAGCCCAGCCGGTCTCGGGGCTCGCTTCCACGCGGTGCCACATCCGACCGTCGTGCACCGTCAGGTCGCCCGGCCACGTCTCCACGGCCACCTCGGCCGGGTCGGGTGCCTGGGTGACGAAGTGGACTTTCGAGAACAGCGTGGCCCATCCGGATTGCTTGTGCGTACCGGGCAGCACGCGCAGCCCGCCGTCCTGGGGACGGATGCGGTCGAAGTGCAGGCCCACGTTCAGCATCGGGCCGGGCATCCGGCGGTTGTAGAACAGGTCCCGCAGCGCGTCGGTGTGCCACGCGAGGTTGGGCCGCAAGCTCCCCGTCGCGTTGACGTACCGGTTGAAGACCACGCCGTCCTTCTCGCGTTCGCCGATGCGGGCGTCGTCCCCGATGAGGCGCCGGACCGGCTCGAACCGGCCGTCGCGGACAAAGTTGCTCAAGAACGGGCTGTGGACGCTTGAAAACCCCATTCGATACAGGTATTCGTTCCCGTCCGGGTCCGGCCCGAACCACACCGGCACGCCGTGCACCTTGCTCTCCCCGCGCGCGAGCAGCTCGGCCTCGACCCGGTCGATCTCGGCGAGGATGGTCTCCACCTCGTCGCGGTCGGCCACACGGTCGAAGACGAGGTAGCCGCGGCGATCGAGGAAAGCGGCTTGGACGGGGGTGATCTCGGCCCGAAGGCGGAAGCGGGTGCCGGCCGGCAGGGCCGCCGCGTGCGCTTCGGCGTCGGCGCGGACCAGGCCCAGCAGCGCGGTTTCGTCGAGCGGTTCGGGGGGCGCGACCGCGTCCCACCGGGGCGGGTGCCGCGGTGCGCTCACCGCGTGAGCCAGGCGATCGTGGTCGGGAACGCGGAGCCGTCGGCCTGGGTGCACGGGCTCTGGGCGCCGACGCTGTCGGGTGCGTACAGGTGGTGGGTGTAGGTGGTGCCGTCGAGCTCGGGGCTCAGGACGATCGACGCATCCTCGACCTCGGGCTGCACCTCGACGCTGGCGAGCTCGCCGCCACGTGCGTCGAGCACCCGGAGCGTGTCGCCGTCGTTGTTGAGCGCGAGGCCGTACTGGAGCCCATCGTCGTCGTTGACCGCCGCGTAGGCGACACACCGGTCGGCCGACACCGCGGGCGTGCCACCGCCGAAGACCACCACCGCTTCGCCGGGCCGGAGCGTGGAGCCGCCACCGAAGGTGTGCCGCGGCGTGTCGAGGTTGGCATCCCACAGGGTGACGTCGAGCAGATCGATGGAGTACGCGGCGATGTTCACGAGCTCGACGAATTCGTCGTCGGTCGGGTCGGGGTCGCCGTCGCCGTTGACGTCGGCGCCCACGCCGGGATCGGCGAGGAGCTCGTTCACCACGAGCTCGCCGTCGCGCACGGTCGCCACGGCCACGACCTCGACGCGGGCGGTGTCACGGAGCTCCGACCACTCGCACCCGACCTCGGTGGTGCCGGCGCCGATGCCGTGAACCACGCCGTCCTGTGTCATCACCACCAGGGCGGGGTCGCCGCTGGACCAGGCGCACTGCTCGGTGACGTCCTGCGTCGACCCGTCCGACCAGCTCGCCGTCGCCACCAAAACCGGTAGTTCGCGGGACGTGGTGAGCGTGAGCGTGTCGTGGTCGAGCGCGAGCCCCTCGAGGGTGGGCGCGTCGGTATCGGTGTCGGAGTCGGTGTCGGTGTCCGAGTCGGTGTCGCTGTCCGAGTCGGTGTCCGAATCGGTGTCGGTATCGGCGGGGTCGTGGCCGATGTCGGCCGTGTCCTGGGGCGGCAGGTCGTAGCAGCCGACCACGAGGAAGAGGAGAGACGAGGTGCGCATCGGTCGGGGCTATTCCCCCTTGCTCCGGACGACCAGCACACTGACGCTGAGCACCTGGCCGCTGGTGGCGTCGGCTGCGGGGAACGTGAGCGCCCCGTCGAGGTGCTCCGCGCGCATGAGGTCGCCCGCCGAGAGCACGACGACGCCGACGGGGTCGGTGCCGCCGACGTCCTGGTCGACCAACTGCACCCGCAGGCTGCTCTTCGGCCCGAGGGTGACGCCGCGAAGCGTGCTCACGCCGGGCGCCCACACCGGCCCCAACGAGTCCGCAACTTCGGGGATGGGCCCGGCCACCGGGCTCGCGTCGGGGTCGGCGCGGAACTCCAGGGTGCCCGCCACATCGGGCAGGACCAGGCCCGCCGCCGCCTGCTTGAGTGAACCCGAAAGCTCTCCAGAGGGGTCCAGCTTGCCCATGAGTACGCCGAGCACGTTCCCAGCGGCCGGATCGAGGCGCTCCGGGCCGTCCCACGCGGCGCCCGTGGACATGGCCGGCGCCACCTGGACGTTGGTGAGCGTGATGTCGACGGGGTGGGGGCAGGCGGCGAGGAGCACGAGGAGCATGGCCCGAGCCTAATCCGGCGGCGCCGAATAGAAGGAGCCCATGAAGTGTGCATTCATCGGCCTCGGCATCATGGGCGCGCCGATGGCGGGTCACTTGGCTCGCCACGGCCATTCGGTCACCGTCTACAACCGCACGCGCACGCGGGCAGAGGCGTGGGTGGCCCAGCACGGGGGCCGCGTCGCCGACACGCCCCGCGCGGCCGCCACCGGCGCCGAGGTGGTGCTGGTGTGCGTCGGCAACGATCACGACGTCCGCGCCGTGGTCCTCGGCCCTGACGGCGCGCTCGCCGGCATGGGCGAGGGCGCGCTGCTCATCGATCACACCACCGCTTCGGCCGACGTGGCGCGGGAGCTCGCGGCGCTGGCCCAGGCCCATGGGGTCGGGTTCGGCGACGCGCCGGTCTCGGGCGGCCAGGCGGGCGCGGTCAACGGTCAGCTCAGCGTGATGTGCGGGGGCACCGACGACGACGTGGATCGTGCGCGCGGCCTTTTTACCGCATACGCCAAGGCTGTCGCCCACCAGGGCGGCCCCGGCACCGGCCAGCTCTGCAAGATGGTCAACCAGATCTGCATCGCGGGCGTACTCGCGGGCTTGTCCGAGGGGCTGGACTTTGCCGTTCGTGCAGGTCTCGACCCGGAGAAGGTCATCGCCGCGGTCGGCAAGGGCGCCGCGCAGTCCTGGCAGAGGGACAACCGCTGTCGCACGATGGACGAAGGGCGCTTCGACTGCGGCTTCGCCGTGGACTGGATGCGCAAGGACCTCGACATCTGCATGGAGACGGCCGACGAGATCGGCGCCGACCTGCCGATCACCGAGGAGGTCGCGGAGCGCTACGCCGAGGTCGCGGCGCTCGGGGGTGGCCGGTGGGACACCTCGTCGCTCATCGCCTTGTTGCAGCAGAAGGACGAGCCCGGGCTCTGATCGGGCGGGTGCGCCGCGACCGTCCCGAGCTCGATCGGGCCGCCGCGCACCCGGTCGGTCCCTTCAGGTCGCCGACCCGTGGAAGCACCACCCGCTGTCGGGCAGGTCGTGGGCGTTGTCCGCCCACCACCGCTCCCACGCGTCGCGGTGCGCGAGCTGCACGCGCCACGGGCCGTCGGCGTCGAACGGCAGGCGTTCGCCGGTGGCGATCACCAGCTCGTCGTAGGCCGCCTGGCGGGTGGAGAAGTCGTCGTGGCCGAGGCGCGCGATGAGGCTGCGCACCGTGAGCGGGTCGCCGTCGCGGTAGCGGGTTCGTTCGTCGTAGTCGCCGGCGTGTTCGGCCCACCAGTCGGTCCACCGCTGCTTGGGGTGGGCGTCCTCGGTGTCCTCGTGGTGGCCGGTGATGACCTCGAGCGCGGTGCTCGCCACCGCCTGCCGGTGCGGGTCGCGGCTGCCGACCGCCTCGATGAGCCGGGGGACGGCGCGCACGTTGCCCAGCAGGCCGAGGCCCGCCAGGCTGCCGATCCCGCCCGGCCCTTCGAGCTCACACGTACGCATGAGCAAGAGAAAGTACGCAGGACCGCCATGGCGTCCCACGATCTCTCCGGGGGACTGGCTCAACCAGCGCTCGTTGCGCGCGAGCGCCTGGGCGAAGAAGTCCACCCCCTGCCACTCGCCGAGCAACAACAGCGCCGTGGACGCGACCTCGGCGAGCTCGGGCGTCTCCAACGCGGGGAAGATCAGGTCGATCGCATCGACGTCGCCGATGCGTCCGAGGGCGGTGATGGCCGCGCGCCGGAGCGGAACGGAGCCGCTCACCGCGAGCTCCCTCAGCCGCGGCCGGGCTTCGGCTTCGCGCCGCCACCCCAGGACCTCCGCGATGAGCGCGAGGCGCGTGGGCTCCTTGTCGGTGTTGAGCGAACGCACCAGCGCGTCCACCAGCGTCATGTTCGGGGATCGTGCCAGGGCGCCGATCAGGCCCCGCTCGGCTGCCGGCTGACGGATGTCTTCGGTCAAGAGCGCCATCAGGACCTGACCGGCCGCCCACGACGCGTGGCCCGAGAGCAGGTCCACGCCCGCGACGAAGCGCATGGCCGAGGGGTCGCGCGCCCGCCCGTCGCTGGCCTGGAGGCGACGCAGCTCGACCTCGATGTCGGCCGCGAGCACCTGCACCACGCGGTCGTCGGCGTTGGCGATGGCGGACCGATGGGCGAGCAGGCGCCGTTCGGGCCGGTCCGCGTCGGCGCGGACCCACGGTGGACGCATCCGTTGGGCGTCGTACCGCTCGCGGGCCGCTTCGGCGCTGAGGTTCAGGTGCCAGTCGAGCGAGTGCCCGGGCCGGCCGGCCAGCGCGTCGGCCGCGGCCACACCCGCGGCGAGGCCCGCACCCTTGAAGACACGCACCGCCTCGACCGCCTGCGAAGCGTCGCCGCAGCGCACCAGGCGCAGGCGCGCCCAGGCTTCCCGGAGCGGGAGCTGCCGGGCGCGGTAGCCGTCGATGGCGCGGGCGTAGTGCTCCAGGGCGTCGACCGGGTCGTCCATGAGGTCGCCGATGCGGACCTCGGCGCGCAGGGCGGTCTCGGGGTCGACGTGGCAGGCCTGCCATGCGTGGTGGGCGGCGGGGAGGTCGCCGCGGGCGCGGGCGAGGTCGCCCCGCACCAGCGCGGCCCGCGCGACGAGCACGGGGTCCCCGAGCTGGGCCGCGAGGCGGGTGGCCTGTTCGACGCTCGCCGCGTCGGTTCCGCGATGGTGTTCTGCGAGGAGAAGCAGGGCTTCGCAGCGGTCGGCCGGGTCCTTGAGAACCGCCATCGCCCCGTGGACCATCTCGTCGACCCACGGCTCCTCGCGGATCAGCGCGACGCGGGCCAGGGCGAGCTCGGCGCGGGCCCGGACGGTGGGGTCGGGCGAACGACGAAGCCGGCGGATGACCTCTTCGGCGAGGTCGTGGTCGCCGAGATCGGTGTGCAGCGAGGCCAGGGCGAAGAGCACCGGGTCGAGCGAAGGCGGGTACGCCCAGCCCGTCGCCCGGTCGCGCAGCGTCACGAGGGCGTCGCGTGCCCCGGTCCGGTCGCCCTTGCCGAGGCGCAGCCGCACCAACGCGAGCGCGGCGGTGGTGACGAGCTCGCCGCCGGCGTGCTTGATGTTGGGGACCCGCTCGGCGAGCAGGTCGACCAGCTCGCGCTCCCAGCCCGCGTCCCCGGCCGGGAAGCGCGCTTCCAGGAGCGGCACGAGGTCGGCGGTCGCCGCGGGAGCCCCCGCGTAGAAGGCGGGGAAGTGGACCCCCCGCCACGCCATCAGGAACGCGCCGCGGGCCTGGCTCTCGTCGGTGGCCAGGAGCGCTTCGCCGAGGCGCTGCCACGCCCCGGGGTGGGCGGGGTCCAGCGCACTGGACCGCCGGAACGCGGCCGTCGCCCCGTCGACGTCACCCGCGGCAAGCAGGGCTTCACCCTGGAGGAACCACAGCAGTCCGCAGCTCGGGTCGACCTCGAGGCGCACCGCGAGTTGCTCGGCCGGCTCGCGGACGTTCTCGTCGAGGATCCGCGTCTGCGCCAGCAGCCAGCGATTGAAGTTCTCGTGGAGCGGGACGAGGGCTTCGCCCGTCCACCGCCCGAAGTGGTGCCCGAACTCGGTCGCGGCGAACCCCCACCGGTCGTCGTCGCGGGGCCCGTCGGCGAACAGGATGACCTCGGGGTGCGCCGCGTCGGGGGGCGCGAGGTCGGCCGCGCCGCGGACGCGCAGGGCGCCGCGAAACAGCGTGGCCCCGTTCCACCGGGCCAGGAACCCGCGGAACGAACCGGGCAGTTCTCGGCCGAGGTGCTGCTGGATCGCCGTGGTCGTACCGTCGGGCGCGGGCGGCCGGAGGTGGTGCACGTCGGAGCGGTACCGCTCGAGGACCCGTAGGACGGGGTGGAAGGGATCGACCGCTGGTTCCATCGAGGGCTCCGGGTGCCGCTCCCCGGCGCGGGGAGAGCCGCGCGCGACGGGAGGAGTAGGAAGTCCATGCTATCGCTCTTGACGTGTCAAAGGAAGACCTGAGATGCTACATCGTCAACATGCTGTTCTTCTGCGTCCACAGTGCGCTCGCGGCGGACGCCCAGGTGGGCGGAGCGGTCGATCTCGTCGCGGGGATGAACTTCCAGGGTCAGGCGGCGGTCGGGACGTTCGGCCTGCAGCAGGCCGAGGGCGACGTGAAGGTGGGCGGTCCGGCCCTCAACTTCGAGGCCCAGTTGGACGTTGCAGCAACGCTCAGCGGTGACGGCTTGTTCGTCTACTCGCTCGCCCCGGAGCGGCTGCAGGTCGCCGGGGAGGGCGCGGGATGGCGGGCGTGGGGAGGCGTCTTCCCCGCGTTCTTCCGCCTGGAGTCGGTCGACCCGTGGCGGCGGCAGTTCGTGGTCGGGGCGATGGCGACCGCGCACACGCCGGGCGCGATGCTCGGCGGTGCCGCCGAGCTCGGCGGGCCCAAGGGGGGCGTGAGCCTGCTCTTGGGTGTGCAGCCCGCGACGGTGGACATCTTCCGGTTCGACGAGGTGGGCCTGGGCCCCTTGCCGTTCCTCGCGGGGGCGCGGGGGCGCGTCATGGTGAACACGGTGGAGCTCGCCGGCGGGGCGTGGTTCGGCGGCGGGCTCGGGGGGCTCGGCTTCGGCGGCCTGGAGGTGGCGACGGTGGCCGACCTCGGCGTGGTGGTCCCGTACGGCGAGGTGGTCACCGACCTCGCGGCGTCGCACGCGGGGTTTGTGGGCGCCGACCTGTTCCCCGACGCGGTGGTCTCCCCCGGGGCGCGGGTAGAGCTCGACTCGGTGCGCGGCTTCGGCGTGGCGGTCGGCGCGGCGTCGAGCCTGTTCGAGATCCTGCGCATCAAGGCCGAGGCCAGCTACCAGGCCGGGGCGCCGGGGTTGTACCTGGAGGTGGCGGTACACTCCAAGGCACCCGCGGACGACGACCGCTTCGGGCGTCCGTCGCCCCTGCCCGCACCGCCGAAGCCGTCCAGGAAGAAGAAGGACTGAGCGGGCGCGGCGCCGCGACCGTCCCGATCGCGGCCTCCGGCCGCTCGCAGCGGGTGCTGGCGCGCCGCGCGGGGC
>SXGT01743255.1_pt1 | contig 13172 bp, 15 predicted proteins | sample 3176221 | NCBI WGS metagenome assembly SXGT01 (sample SAMN11356862, study PRJNA531348) | freshwater metagenome | isolation source: freshwater sample F1-120 | place: China: Fuxian Lake, Yuxi | collected 2017-12-25
CTGCGCGTGCACATGGCCACGCTGGGCGCACCGATCCTGAACGACCCGTTCTATCCGCTGCTGCGGGGCGCGGCCGAGGACGACCCAAGCTCGCCACTGCAGCTGCTCGCACGCGGCCTGGCATTCGACGATCCACTCACGGGAGAGCGCCGCGAGTTCGCGAGCGAGCGCGTGCTTCAGCACGCCAGATGCTAGCCGGCGAGTGCGGCGCGTAGCGCCTCGAGCGCCTGGTCGATCGCAGCGACGAGGGCAGGATCCCCGAGCACGCCGGCGTCATCCAGCGCGCGCGCACGCAGGGGAATCGGATGGGATGCTTCCCCGACGATCCGCGCAGACATCGTGCGCAGCACCTCACGCAGCGTGGCATCCGCGTGCACGGAGCTCGGCGAGCTGTTCAGCACAAGCACGGCCTTGCCCGTGAAGCGCTCGTCACTCACCAGCCAGTCGAGCGCATTCTTCAGCACACCGCTGATGCCGTGTGCGTACTCCGGGCTGGCAATGATGAGTGCATCGCCGCCCATCACCATGTCACGCAGCACCTGTACCTGATGCGGCATGTCGGCCTCGAGGTCGGGATCGAACAGTGGCAGCGAGCCGATCGGCGCGTCGCCAAGCACGATCATGCCCGGCGGTGCGCGAGCACGCACGGCGCGCAGCAGCATGCGGTTGATGGACGCGCGCCGCAGGCTGCCGCACAGCACCGCGACTGTCAGCACGTCATCCGCGCCAGGCGCGTCGTGTTCGTCATCCGCGAAGGGCGAGAAAGGCATCCACGATCTCGATGAGGCGTGCACGGCCAAAGCTCGCATCGTGCCCGCCATGCACGACCTCCACGGGCAAGGTCCGCAGGCGGTGCATGGTCTGCATGTAGTGCTCCACGTTTGCTCCGGGAATCGCATCGAGCAGCGGGCCATAGGAGATCGCATCACCGGAGAAGAGCGTGCGCGAACGTGCATCCCACAGTCCGATGCTCCCTGGCGAGTGACCGGGCAGGTGCAGCACCGCGAACGCCCGGTCGCCGAGATCCACCACATCCCCTTCGTGCAACAGGCGCGTGGCCTCCGCGGGCCGAAGCACATGCGCACCCGGATCGAAATGTGCATGCGGCCATGCATGGAGCAGACCCTCGCGGATGTCATAGCCAACATCCGTCAGGAAGGCCAGGGTGGCATCGTCGTAGGCTGCGGGAGCCAGGGGCAGCCGCTGATCGCCCGATGCAATCGAGCCTGCCTCGAGCACGTGGGTGGCGCGCTGCGTGAATTCGTGCATGCTGCCCATGTGATCCATGCGTGCGTGCGTGGCCACCGCCAGCAGGTTCGACTGCGCAGGATCTGCCGTGGCAGCCTCGAGGCTCGCAAGGCCCATGCCCGTATCGACCAGCATGTCGCCATCGCGCCCGCGCACATGCCAGATGTTGCAGCGCAGGAGCGGATGAACGTGCGGCTCCCACAGCAGCGTGATGCCATCGCCGATGCTGCGTCGCGAGAACCAGCACTCGGCGACTTGTACCGTCGTCACGCGCGTGGCCCTCGTCGCGGACTGTGGCACACCGCACGCGCGCGCCGCTTCAATGCCGCTGGACATAGGCCTTCCATCGCGTTCCACAGGGTCGAGCACACGAGAAGTCACCTCGAGACAGCCTCCGAACCCTCGCAAGGCTGCCTCCGGCCCGGCAAGCATGCTCCCGACCAAGAAGAGCGACTGGCGACCAACGACGGAATCTGATTGCGGCGAATTCGTCCACGCAAGCTCGCTGTCGGACTCCAGTTCACCGACGTTCACGCGCTAAACGCACTCATGCGCCGCAAGCCAGCATGCGATGGCCTGGCGGTCGGCGTCCGTCGCCGGGCCACAACCGGCGTGAGTGACATGGCCGGTTTCACCACCCCCGAACGACAGACCACGCGGCTCGCTGACTCACAGGATGAACGCGCCCAGGAACGCATCGTAGGCGGCCTCCGCACGCCCTGTTCGCGACAGGATCAGCACCTCGAAGGCAGGTCGCATGGTTGATCCTCCCTGGTGGCCAATTCTGCACGCGTTTGAACAGACGCTCGGCAACGGCAGAACGGGCGAAGGGCCTTGAAGCGGCCACGCCATCACAGCCCGAACGGCCTCACCAGATGGCGCATGCAAGCCGACCTTGCCGCGAAATCCTGAGCCACCCGGGGGCGGCCACGACGTCGGCTCCATGCTCCGGATCGCATTCGAAAGGCGGAAGAAGGCCTCGCCTGGAGCGAGTCACGACAGCAGCCGGATCATCAGCAGCTCATCGTGGTATTCACCCTCGACCCGCAGCGCCGCGGGCGCACGCCCATACTCGACGAAGCCGAAGCGCTGGTAGAGCTGAATCGCGGACGAATTCCCGGCAGTTACCGCGAGTTCGACCTGGCGCACCCCGTCCCACCCCTGTACATGCGACATCGCGCGCTCCATGAGGGCAGAAGCGACACCGCGCCGCCGCGCTTCGGGGGCGACGTACATGCTTGCTATGGACGCACGATGCATCTGCTTGACGCCCGACTCCCGGACAACTCGCACGACCCCGACAAGTGCACGGTCCAGGAACGCACCGAGCACGGCGGAATCCTCACCTGGTGTGACTCGCTGCGCCCACTCCGGAAGACCTCGGTACTGCTCCTCTTCCACGCTCGATCCAAACGACAACGGGCTCTCGGCAAGACCGGCCAGCCGGATTTCACGGAACGCACCTGCATCCTCGACATCGAGGACTCGTGTCTCGATCACCGTCCACCTCTCGCTCGACACACTGGGGCGCGCACCATAAGCACCGACGGGATGAACATGTCACCACCGTCATGCACGGAGGGCTGCGCCCGTCGAGCGACGTGGACCGTGTGTCAAACACCGCACGTGCTCTCCAGTCCACCCGCGAGATCGCGATCCGCAGCTGCGGCGCGCCTGAGCAGTTCCGCAGTCGCGACGACCGCGGCCTCTGCCTGATCGACGCGTCGGGGCGAGTTTGCGCGCCCTGCGACTGCGGTCGCACCTGCTTCTCGCGAGTTCGCACCTGCCTTTCGCGGGCTAGCCTCGGGCTTCGCGAAGTCACTCTCGATCTTCGCGCCGGATGAACCTGGACGCAGGTTCCGTGATCCTCCCCTGATGCGGCGTCGTTCATGGGCAGTTCGCAAGTCGTGCCGATCGACGATCCCAAACACGGTCTGCTGCTTCAGGCACTCATCAGCGGACGATCCTGCCAGTAGCCTGCTTCGCGACTCAGTGAACTTCTGGGCGACGCTCGCGATGGTGCAGCCAACAGGTCGCGGCTCGCCTGGAGACGCACAAGAACTCCGCGGCAGGTACAAGGGCCTGTACGAGAAACCAAGCTTTCTTTGCCGCAAGACCTCAACTCCGCGTGGCAAGGCAACGCCAGGACGGCCCACACGGCCCCAGGATGACCTCAGGAGTACGCCATCCGGATGCGCGCTTCGCCACGCTGCCAGCCGGCACCATGCTCGCACCCTCGGCACAATCGACAACGTACTCGTCAAGGCGCGCCCGCCTGGGAGCGAGCAGTTCGCCCCGCGAGCAGGCTAGTCTCGCCTCTGCAGTTCATCTGCTGTCGGCCGCTGGAAGATCGGCATCCATGGAACCATCATCGCCTCCGGGATCAGGAACGAGTACTTCGAAGGACCGGCATTTCTCAGCCTCAGCCTGCGAAGAAGTTCTGCCGGTGCAACATCGAGGAAGTGCACCTCGCTGCTCGCGCCCAGTTGCTTCGCACGCGCGCGATAGTCCTCTCGCTCGTCGCGCGCCCAGAGGCCGTAGTCGAGCACGACGTTGACGCCGAGCGATAGCGCGCGGCTTGCAACGTCCCATAGCAGGGCCTCGATCAGGCTGTGCCTCGCGTCATGCTCTGGATGTTCGGCATCCTGACCGAACAGCCGCAAGTGCCATTCGTCGAGCGTCAGGCGAATGGCACGATGCTCGCGCTCCAGCGTGAGCGCCAGCGTGGTCTTGCCCGCACATGGAAGCCCTACCATCAGGTGAAGCGTGGCCAACGATTCCCTCCTTCCCATCCCACACCACCGGAAGACACCGACTTGCCGAGACCGAACCGCTCACACGGCGTAGTCAGCGTCTGATCGATGGAGAGGGCCGCTCGCTGAGGAGAACCGACGCCGCACTACGGCCTGATGCTCTCGCGATGCTGCAGACCGCCATCACCGATCACGTCCCACTTCGCGCATGAGTCAACCCAGATGTGGTGCGCAACCTGAAGCGCCTCACCTCCCGAGGTGATCGTACCCGCTGGAACGAACATCCGTTCCGGATCGTCCATTCCCGGAACCCGCGAACCGCACACGGAACAGAACCACGTCTGCCAATCGGCGTCAGGCTTCTTCCAGGTTGCCACCTGATCGAATCCGGAACTCCATCGGAAGGCTTCCCTGGGAACGACAACAACGGCGATCCCGTTCGCCCCAGTGGACCGCCTGCAGATCGAGCAGTGGCAGACATAGACATCCTTCACGCCAACGGCGATCTCGTACGTCACCGCACCGCAGTTGCATTCGCCCTTGACCACGTGAAGGTCTCCGTTGGGTTTATCGGTACTACGGCCGAAGCAATCCAGCACGAAAGCGGCGCGACAGCCAACGACGATTCTCTGCCGTCGCGGCGACCGCAGCAAGGTCAGCCGAGTCACATGACAACAGTCGTCCTGCAGCTCGATGCGCTGGGTACAGGCCGGACCTGCCCACCATCGCGCGATAGGGCAAGTGTCTGCAAAAGGCCTGTTCCGTGGGTCACGCGTTGCCCAGCCAGACGTCGCAGCTGATACCTGGAGCTTCCGAGCAAGATGGACTCTGAACTACGAGATCTGGCGCCCAACTACGACGTCGCCCCAGGTAAGCGGATGCCGGAAGGACGAGGTGAATGGCGACAGCGAACTCGACTCCCGAGACCGCACGGCCGCGTGAGCACCTGCCGCCACTGACAGGCACACAGCGGGCAACTACTTCGCAATCGATGGTGCGCGCCTGAACTGCCTGGCCCACGTACATGCAAGAGCGTCGCACCATCGACACTCTGCGCGAATGATGACGCGAGATCGGCAACATGAAGAAGACCACGAGCGCTCGGTCAAGATCTCCTGCGGCTTGTGAGCATCCTGAACGACACGCGTGACCAGCCGCGCACACGAGGACTTGATGGTGGACACGTCGGCCGGGCCAACTGCCCTCGAATCCGCGACTCTTGGGCGGGCATCTGCCGACAGGCGTCGCTCGTAGTCGACGCATGTCATGCTGCCGGCTCAGCCGCGCGAGGCGTCCCCATGAATCCATGCCGTCGCCAACTCCACAGCGTCATGCGAGCTGCTGTTCGCGAAGAGCCGAAGTCCATGATGGGCACACTCACTGCGTACCCTCTCGTCGAACACGAGAGTCTGCACAATGAACCTGTCAACGAGTCGCCTCTCCTCGATAGGCAGATGGTCGTACGAACTTTCGCTGCGGATGCGCGACGCAAGATCAGACCGAGGAGCAGTGATCCAGACCATCGATACACCATCCTTGATGATTTCTCGCGCCAGGTGCGGCAGTACCGCTGAACCCTCGACCACCAGAAGCCCACCGTCCGACTGGGCTATGTGTTGATCGATTGCCTCCAGTACTTGCGGCCAAACCGACTCATAGTGGCGCACCACGTCAGAAATCAATTCATCAACCGTGAGAGTCATGTAGTGCTCACGAACGTGGTCACGGACGACACCCCATGGGCGCCCCGGGTGCCGTGCAAGAGTGTCAGTTGAAAGCACTCGGGCGTCGCGCTGCTGGGCAAGGCGCTTTGCCAGCGAAGACTTGCCCGCATGTGACGTTCCACCTATCAGCACGATGGACCCTTCCACGTTCGCAAGCTCCACACGCAGGACCGTTTTCGCCGCGAGCCGGGGCAGATCTCAGCTACCCCTCGCCGCCGCCGGGGACGAGGCCCGAGGCCCGAGGCCCGAGGTCCGAGGTCCGAGGCACTTGAGTTTGGCACGACCATAGCCATCCGCTGAAGTTCGGCGCAGATATCGAGACGCGGTAAGCGATCAATCACCGTCCTCCTTCCTGCATTCACCCGGCCCGATAGGCTGGGTGTCGATGTGGATGGAGGTGCGAGATGGGAAGACGACGAGCGATGGCGCGTGCAGAGGTGGAACGGCACCTGGTGCTGGCGGCGAAGAGCGGCAAGAGCCTTGCCACGTATGCGCGTGAACATGGGGTCGCGAAGCACGTGCTCTACGGCGCGCGTGCTGCAATGCGAGCGCCGCGTGCTGCCTTCGTGCGTGTCGAGCAGTCACCGTCAATGGCGGTGTCCCCCGTTGCGATCCGGCTGCCCAATGGCGTCGAGGTCTCGCTGCCTGCGGTGACGGACGTCTCCGCGTTGCTGCGAACACTGGTGGCGCTGTGAACCTGCTGCAGCTCCCGGCACGGATGACCGTGTACCTCCACCGCGCGCCGGTGGATGGTCGCAAGCAGATCAACGGCCTGTCGCTGATCGTCCAGGCGGCGATGGGACGCTCGGCGTTAGAGCCGGCACTGTTCGTCTTCACCTCCCGCCAACGCCGCCAGCTGCGGATCCTCTACTGGGCGCACAACGGCTTCTGCCTCTGGCAGAAGCGGCTCGAGGAGGCGCGCTTCCCCTGGCCGGAGGCGGATGCCGACGAGGTCGTCACCCTCACCGAGCAGCAGCTCGACTGGCTGCTGCGCGGCATCGACTTCTTTCGCCTGAAGCAGCACAAGCCGCTGCATTTCGCTTCAGTCGGATAGTTAATGTGCGTATCATCCGCCCCATGGTTACACCGTTAGTACAGTCCGTTCACGAGCGAAATCTCTTCCTCGAGAAGGAGAACTCGCGTCTGAACCTGCTGCTCGCCGCCTTCGAGGCGCAGCTGCGACTGCTGCGCGGTCAACGCTTCGCCCCCAGCAGCGAGCAGCACCAGTACCAGGCCTGGCTGTTCGACGAGGCCGAGCAGGCTGTCCGCGAGATGCCCCCGGCTCTCGTCCAGGTGGCCGCCCATGCCAAGGCGAAGTCCGGTCGCGGGCCGCTGCCCGCCGAGCTGCCTCGGTTCGCCGAGGTGCACCCGCTGCCTTCGCAGACCTGCACCTGCGGCCACCCGCTGACGATGATCGAGCCCATCCGCAGCGAGCAGCTCGATGTCATCCCCGCCCAGGTGTTCGTGCGTGAGCACATTCGCGAGCGCGGGGTCTGCCGGGCCTGCGATACCCCGCCGGTCGTCGCGCCCCTGCCGCCGCAGCCGATCCCGAAGAGCCTCGCCAGCCCCGGCCTGCTCGCCTTCACCGGGGTGAGCAAGCATGCCGATGGCATCCCGCTGTACCGGCAGTCGGCCATCCACGCGCGCATGAACATCGACCTGCCGCGGCACACCCTGGCGGGCCACATGGTGGTGGGTGGCGAGTCGCTGACGCCACTGGTCAACCTGCTGACCGACCACCTGCTCGAGGGCGGGTCGATCAACATGGACGAGACGCCGGTGCAGGTGCTCAAGGAGCCGAAGCGGCCGGCGCAGTCGAAGTCCACCATGTGGGTGATGCGCGGCGGACTGGCGGGCCATGCAGTCGTGCGCTTCGAGTACGACGTCTCCCGCAGCGGCGCGGTCGTCGAGCGGCTGCTGGCCGACTACCGCGGCTACCTGCAGCGCGACGGCTACGCCGCCTACGCGAAGGTCAGTACCCGCGAGGGCGTGATCGGCCTGGGCTGCTTCGCCCACGTGCGGCGCAAGTTCCTCGATGCCATGAAGGCGTTGCCGGCCACCGCGCAGCGGCAGGCCACAGCCACCCGCGAGGGGCTGCAGTTCGTCACCGACCTCTACGAGATCGAGCGGGAGATCAAGGGCGCGACGATCGAGGTACGCAAGGCAACCCGCATGGCGAGGTCCATGCCGATCCTCGAGCGGTTCAAGGCCTGGATGGATGCGCAGCTCGTACCGCCGAAGAGCCTGCTTGGCCAGGCCATCGGCTACGCGCGCAAGGAGTGGCCCTACCTCACGACCTACTGCCTGGACGGCCGGCTCTGCATCGACAACAACCCGGCGGAGAATGCGATCCGCCCGTTTGTCGTCGGGCGCAAGAACTGGCTGTTCTCCGATACGCAGCATGGCGCCGCCGCAAGCGCCAACTTCTACACGGTGATCAAGACCTGCAAGGCCAACGGCATCAATCCCTACGCCTACCTGAAGCATGTGTTCACCGAGCTGCCCAGGGCGCAGAACCTCGAGCACTTCGAGACACTGTTGCCATGGAACATCCCGGCAACCACGCTCGAGGACATGCTACGAGTGCCTCTCCTCCATGCGAAGGCGGTCGATCACTGATCGCTTACGAGACGGGGCGCTGAGCTCGGAGATCGATTGCCAAAGCCGTGCACATTGCCTCTTTCTCCCCGCTCGCAAGCGGTGACGCAAACGACTTCCGAACTTCAGGGTAGGTCGCACTCGTATATCCGGCCCTTGGTATGAGCTCTGTCGGCTCTGGCCATTCATGGAGTTCGCACTGCAGGTGCCCATCGACTCAGCGGCCCTCTCGTGGCCTGCGCGCGTTGTCGGCTCTCACTGCAGTCGGTCTGACCCGTCAGTTCATGAATCTCTCGTCACCACGCAAACCGAGGGTGTGCTTCCTGAAAACTGATCTGTCGTAGTGTGCTTGACCGCGCCTCAGACGGCCGCCACCTCCCGCGGCGAGTAGTTCGCCTGATACGCCGTGCCGCGCTTCCACACCGACAGGCACAGCCGTGCCAGCTTGTTCGCCACGGCCACCGCGGCCTTGTTGAAGTGCATCCTGCTGCGCAGGTCCACCGCCCACAGCTGCAGCGGTGTCAGCTGCGTCCGGTCTCGCTCGTTGACGCGGATCGCCCCTGCCAGGAACGCCCGTGCGCCATGGATCAGCAGCATCCGCAGGTAGACGTCTCCCCTGCGCGTGATCCCGCTGAGCATCCGGGTGTTGCCGCTGCTGTACTCCCTCGGCGTGATCCCGATCCAGTTCGACAACTGCCTGCCCGAGGTGAACGCGTTCGGGTCCGCAACCGCAGAGACGAACGCCGTGGAGGTGATCAGGCCAATGCCGGGCACCGTCTCGAGCAAGGGCACCACCGGGTTGCTACATTCGACAACCTTCAGCATCTGCTCGATGCGCTCGAGCTGTTTATCGCACGTGGCCAGTTCCTCCAGCATCCCGTCCAGGATCGGACGCAGGAAATGCACGGTAGCCGTCTGCTCCACGGCGTCGTGGATCCTGGCCATGAAGGCGTCTGCACCCGCCGGGAGAACCACCCCGTGCTCCCGGAGAATGGCCGGAAGGCCGTTGATGCAGCGCACGCGCTGCGCCTTGCGCTGCTCTCGCGCGCGATGGACGAGCTGCAGGTTCTGCTGCTCCACGCTCTTCACCGGCACGCTGCGGATGCCGTGGCTGCGCGATGCATCGTGGATGGCGTTCACGTCCGTCCGGTCGGTCTTGTTCCGACGTCCGAACGGCTTCACGTGCGCCGGCGGCAGCAGGCGGACTTCATGGCCGTAGGACTTCGCCTCCCGGGCCCAGTAGTGCGAGGTACCGCAGGCCTCCGTCACCACCAGGGACTTCTCCGCAGTGGCGAGGAACAGCCGGAACGCGTCCCGATTCAGACGCTTGCGACGGACGTTCCGTCCAGCCTGATTGAACACCCCTACCTCGAACACATCCTTCGCAATGTCGATCGCAATGGTCTGCTGCATGGCGTGGTCTCCTTCTTCACCGCGTGAATCTCGCGATGGTGCACGAAAGAGGAACTGCGAGCGGGGGGCATTCCATCAATTCACTGGCGGCGTGAAGAGGCCGGGACGGCGGAGTGAAGGGCGACAATGAAATTGGTGCCCGCAGCGGAGGCCGCCGAGTGAGATTTGCCGTCGTGTGGAGTAGCTGGTTGGGCGGTACCTAGGTACGGATGGTGACCGTCTGAACTTCCTGACCGAAATTCATGTACGAGCTTCGCACTGTCGGCTCTCCGCGGGCAGTGCAATACGAGACCGACCACTCCCGCGAGAACTCGATCGCTCTATGCGGAGCGCCTACGAACCGCGAACTCTAGGAACATGGACCTCGCACTACCGTGTGGCTTGCGGCTCGATGGATGCATTGCAATAGCAATCCCATGGCGCTTCCGGTAGAGCAGCGCTCAACGTCGCGGTTCGCCAACGCCCAACCGCCTCAGTTCCTCGCAGTGCGAAGCGACAAGCCTGCCGACCTGCGGGGAGGCCACGATGCTTTCAATGCAAACTGACCTTAGGGCAAGATGGCGCTCCAGTGACAATACGGAGAATCCTCGACAACCCACGTTGCGCGCGTTAAAAGACCGGATGCCACCGACTAGTCTCTCGATCGTCGGTCGGTGATTGAGATGAAGCATTCTCATACATCACAGCAGACGCTCTTTGTTTGCCCGAGTGGCTGCGCGTGCCTGCACGCGCCTAGACGAAGGTATCTGCTTTCTCTTTCGCGACTCAAGTACTGGCAATGGCTCAAAATGAACGATTCATCGGACGAAAACCCTGACTATAGGTACGATCCGGTTGCCTATGAAATCGAGGAGAACGCGCGACCTGACGAAATGTCAATGCTGCGTGCATGCAACGGTGCCGTGGATGCCCTGCTCTCAGATGCTATTGCCGCAGACGTCTTGGACTTGTGCTGCGGAACGGGTCTGTCAATGCAATCTGCGACGAACCACCCAAATGTAGGGCGGCTCCATGGTGTCGATGAATGCCAAGCCTATTTGGACTACTGCGCGCAAAAGTACTCGAGCGCACGTGTGATTCCAACGCTCCTTCACGGAGACGCCGTAACCCTACCGCTACCATTGTCGTCCTACAACGTCGTGATTCTGGCGTCCGCGTACCATCACATTGAGGATCATCGCAAGGTAGAGTTTCTCCGGCGTGTTCGCAGCGTCATCGCCGGTGGCGGCACGGCAGTTCTCGCGGAGAATGTGCTCCCGGAATACCTGCCCGAGAACGCAGTGTCATATCGGGAGGCCGTTTCCAAGTTCTACGCGGAGGTCCTGATCGATGCCGAGAGAAGTGACGCCAGCTTGCCGACCTACGTTCGGAGGCTCATTCAACGAGTCGCTCAGTACGGCCATGATGGGGACTACGAGTACAAGGTTTCTCATCCGATCCTTCTGGCCGACATTGGCGCCGCGGGACTCTCTATCGCGAGTCAGAGGCGCGTTTGGCCACAGACGCCCATAGGAGAAATGGGTGGAAACTACGTCCTTACGCTGAGGTCGATCGACTAGGAGGAGAGCATGGACGTTAAGTGGCAAAGGCTCCTGATCTTGCTGCTCTTCGCTATTGCAATGGCAGTATCCGTTTCGTACTCGCTGCACAATCACGACTCGAACTGGTGGAGGTCTGCAATTGTCGAGGCGATTCCGTATCTTTTGATCGCGATGGCGTTTGAGTTTCTTCTTGAAGTACGCGATGCGTTCGTGGCCTTGCATCGCAGGTTTGGAGAGGATCTGAAGAGGCAAGAGCAGGACAGTGACAAGCTCTCGATCGCGCTGACCCAGTCACTAGATAGCGCGGGAGGGCTTCAGTTGGTTCGCAAGGTGCTTTCTCAGTATCCGTCGCGACACCATTCCGTAGTGATTCAGCTTGTGCAGAGGCATCCGCACAATAGACTTCAGCGCGTTGAGAATGTTTCCGTGACGGAGTTCTACGGCATCCTTGAAGACGCTTTGAAGCGCACAACTAGATGGGATGGAGTTCACGAGGGCTCAATCGCAACGCTCTGCGAGGACCCGCAGGACTCGGCCAGAAATGAGTATCTCAGCTCGCTTGCGAGGCATACCAGAGCAGAGAAGCGACGGGGCGTCGTTCTCGCAGATAGTGAGTTTGACTCGACTCTATCCGACCGCGGTCTGATCGATAGGTTTCTACAGTCCGGTGGACGGGACGTTGCGTCTTTTGCAATCCGAAAGTCGGCACTTATTCAACGCATTCGTGCTGGCGGTAGCGGGGGTCTTGAAGCGTTCGACCAGCTCAAACTTCATGACTGCGCCCTTCACGATAAAGGTCTTCTACTTCACTTCAATCGAGATGCGGGCCAGGTCACTTTCGAGCACCGAGATGGGGACAGAGCCCGCACGGTGAGAGAGATTTTTGAAGCACTGAATCAGTGGATCAGTGCAGGTCGGCCGGCAGGTGGATTCGTAGAGATCAAGTAGTGCTCTCAAGCGCTTAGAAGAACGTGTAACTTGGCACCTCAAATTGGCATTGCTGCACTAGCGGGATGGGAAGCACAGCGACTTGGCCGCGGACGCCTGGTTGGGCTACGCGATGCTCGCATCCACCCGTTGTTGCGGGCTATGTGCGAGGTAGCAGCACGCTAGGTGGCGATCGTGATGCTGCTCCAAGCGATAGACTCGAATGAGCATCTCTCGTTGGGCTGGCCCGCTACGATAGAACGCCGAGGGCAGAGATCTGGTGCCCAACGACGGTATCAGACGCGGCATGGAGAGGCCGGGACGGCGGAGCGAAGGGCGACAATGAAGTTGGCGCCCGCAGCGTAGACCGCCGGAAGCAGATGGCCGTCGGCTGCATACAGAGGTTGGGCTGTATCTGGCGACGGATGGTGACCGCCTGAACTTCCGGACCCACGTTCATGTGCGAGCTTCGCACTATCGGCTCTCCGCGGGCAGTGCAACGCAAGACCGACCACCCGCCAGAGAATACGAACGGCATACAGGACGGCGGAGCCAACGAACCGGTTGAGAGGCGCCTGCTGGCTACATGTTGTCCAGGCGGCCTTTGCGTGCGGCAAACAGAGGTGGTCCCGCTTAGTCGGACAGTCTCATGTCGCCGTTAAGTGGATCGTCTGCGTGGGTTGATTCGATTCGTTGCGGTGCTGCCGCGGGGGCGACCGGACGACAGCCCCACACCCATGCAGGCGTCCGGTCGCCCCCGCGGCTCCGTGGCATTCACGCGGCAAGCAGGGTCTCCGACGCTCTGCCGAAGTAGGCATGATCCGGCGTCCGCCCGTCCAGACTCGAGTGCGGCCGCTGCGCGTTGTAGAACGCCAGGTAACGCGCAATGCCGGCGCGGGCTTCGGCGACCGTGTCGTAGGCGCGCAGGTAGACCTCCTCGTACTTCACCGAGCGCCACAGCCGCTCGA
>SXGT01839759.1_pt1 | contig 13172 bp, 11 predicted proteins | sample 3176221 | NCBI WGS metagenome assembly SXGT01 (sample SAMN11356862, study PRJNA531348) | freshwater metagenome | isolation source: freshwater sample F1-120 | place: China: Fuxian Lake, Yuxi | collected 2017-12-25
GAGAACCTCGCCGCTTCCGAGAGCCGGATCCGCGACACCGACATGGCCCTCGAGATGGTGAGCTTCACCCGCCACCAGATCCTCGTGCAGGCGGGCACCGCAATGCTCGGTCAAGCGAACCAGACGCCCCAGGCAGTGCTGCGCCTCCTCCAGTAGCACTGGCCGTGGGTCTGGAACCTTGACCGTGTCTGGTCGGGTGCGACCGACATCGACCGCCCGTTGATCGTCGGTCGCACCCGCTCCTGAACCCACCGCCGGCCTGACGCGTCACGCCGAGTGAATCGCGAACCTCCGGGCCCCGAGCGTCCCATCGCCGTTCGCACGAAGCGTCGTCGCAGCTCGGGTCGCCGGATCGATCAACCATTGATGGTGCTGTCGATACCGGTCGGCGTTCGTCGCGTCGAGTCGCGCGTGGGACTCGACCCAGGTGCTTGCTTCGACGAGCAGCCGTGGGTCGGCGATGACTCCGAGGTCGTTCGCGGCGAACACGGCTGCCTGCGGGTCGCCTGTCGCGATCGCGTCATCGAGTGCGGCCCGCAAGCCCCGCAGGTTGGTGCCCTGATCGATCACGCGGCGCAGGTTCGCGACTCGAAAGAACTGTTCGGGGTCGTGCGCGAGCGTCAACACGATGCTGGTCCACTCGTCGTCGGGCGGGATGTCGCCGTGGGCTCGAGTCACGACGCACAGGCGGCGCTCGACGTGGCGGTGAGATCGGCTTCGGTGCACGAGGTCGTACACACGGCCGAGTCGGATCGATCCGAACGGTCCGTGCACCCAGAAGTGCCCGAGATGGCTCAATTCTCGTTGCTGACGAAGATCGAGCAGCGACAGGAGCAAGGACCGCGCGCGTTCTGCGGTGCGCCGACGGGCGGTCGCAGGTTGGTCTCGGTAGGGGAGTTGCTCGGCGGCCCGAGGGTCTCGCCGAGCGACATTGGCCCGTTCGTCGACGATGTACCACGCGTCGTCCGGCCGCGGAACCGGTCGGCGCCGCACCCTCGTCGTCGCGATCGCCCGGGCGGGCTCAGGTCGGCGAAGGGTGGGTGGCGGATCGAAGAAGCGAGCGTCGGCCTGGTGGTCGGGCGGGTGCGACGCGGCGATGTCGCGGACGAACTCGACCTGCCCATCGGGGAGCTCGACCAGAAAGCCTCGGCCCGGCCACACTTCGACTCCGCGGAACTGCGGCAACGCCCACCACATGGCCACGGTCTCGCTCCTTCCTTCGGGCGCTCCACCTCCTATCGAACCCGCGTTCGCCCCCGACTCCAAATGTCCCGGTCCGGTGACCGAAACTCGATCACGCCACACTCATGCATTTGGGTGAGTACCCCAGGTGCAGGTTCAGCGCGACGCCTCGGCGGCCGAAGACGAATGGACAAGACGTGGGGCGGCACGGAGGAGCGGATACCAGGTGGCGACGTCGACGGGCGCGACAGTCGAGCAGTTGATCGACGAGATCACGAGGATCCCGGTGCAGCCGGGCGCGGCCATGCGCCTGATGCGCATGCTGGACGATCCTCGGACCTCGGCCGAGGCGCTCGGCAAAGTCATCGAGAGCGACCCGAGCCTCTCGGCGCGACTCATTCAACTGGCGAACACATCATTCTATGGTCTCAGCGCGCCGGTATCGAGCGCGTGGCGAGCGGTGACCGTGGTCGGGTTGGCGACGTTGCGATCCGTCGTCGCGACCGCGATTCTCGATATCGGCACCGCCGAGGGGCTGTCGGTGCCCGAAGGGTTCTGGACGCACTCGGTCGGCGTTGCGGCCGCGAGTGGTCTCCTCGCACCGCGCATGGGCGTCGACCCCGGCGAGGCGTTCAGCGCCGGGCTCCTCCACGACGTCGGGACGGCACTGGTGTTCCGACGAGCGCGTGACCGCTACGACGACATCGCGTTGCGGGCGGCGGACTCGTGTTGGGTCGCGGCCGAGCGCGACGCGCTCGGCGTCGACCACTGCGAACTCAGTTCGCGAGCCGTGGGGGCGCTCGGGTTCAGCGACACTGCGGTCGCGGCAGTCGCGCAACACCATCAGCCCGGCGAACTCGACGCGTTCGCGTCGGTGCTGCGCGCGGCCGACCTGCTCGCCGCGATGGTGCTCGAGGAAGCGATCCCCGAGGCCGATCGCGATCTCGAAGAGTCGCTCAGCGCGGTGAACGTGGCCGAACACGAGCGTCAACCGCTCTACCAACGGGTCTGCGAGCTGGTCGACGACCTCGAGAACCTGCTCGGAGGATCATGATCACCATCGACATCGAATCGCTGCCCGTCGCGACACTGCTCGTCGACCGAGTCGCGGTGCGAGCCGCCAATCGTGAGGCGTGCCGACTGCTCGGTTGTGACCTCGACTGGCTCGTCGGTCGCGACTTCGTCGACATCGTCGACGAGAACGATGCCGAAATGCTCGACATCGCGCTCAATGGCGGGGTCATCGATCGGCTGGTCGTGCACCTCATCGATGAGTTGGGCGGCACGTCGGTCGAAGTGCAACTCGGTGATACCGAGAGCGCGGGTCGGGTGGCGACGTTGCGTGACGTCACCGAACTGCTCTCCGCTCGGCGTCGGGCCGAAGAACTCCAGGCCGACCTCCGTCACCTCGCGACGCACGACGCGCTGACGGGCCTGCCGAACCGCGCCTTGTTGCGCGATCGACTCGAACAGGCGCAGCGCCGTGCGACGCGTTTCGGGTTCCGCTTCGCGGTGTTGTTCTGCGACCTCGATGGTTTCAAGGCGATCAACGATCAGTATGGCCACGAAGCCGGTGACGCAGTCCTCATCGAAACCGCTCGACGTCTGGAGCATGTGCTCGGTGACCACGGGGGGACCGTCGCCCGGTTCGGAGGTGACGAGTTCGTCATCGTGCGCGAAGGCGACGACGACGAACGCGCGCTCGGAACGTTCGCGTCGCGGCTGATCGAGTGCATCATCGCCCCGATCGAGTTCGAAGGTGCGCGCCTGTATGTCGGGACCTCGATCGGAATTGCCATCCCGGCGACGAACGGCACGATCGACGGTTTGCTCGCGTCGGCGGACTCCGCGATGTACGCGGCCAAGAGCCGCGGCAAGGGGTGCTGGGAGTTCAGCGCGCCGCGCGACCTCGCGGACGACGCGGCGGCCTGACGCACTCGAACGTCAGGTGACGCGGGCGATCTCGTAGAGGTTCGAGACCGCGACCAGCGTCCAGAAGGCGGCCGCAAAGGTCAGGGCGGCGCGCGATCGCCAACCCGACAGGAATCGCATGGCGATCCAGCACACGCCGACGCCGACGAGCAGTCGGATCGCCAGCATCCCCTCGAGTCCGAACGATTCGATGACCGCCACCGCGAGCGGATTCGCCTCGTAGAGTCCGACGTAGATACGCAGGGCGACGAACGTCGTGATGACGTCGGCGAGGGTCGCGAACACCCCGAGTCGGAACAACAGTCGCGTTGACACTGAAACCGCCCTCAAGCCTCGATCAGCCGTGAACCGAACCTATCTGGACTGCGGTGATCGATGCCGGTGATGTTCCTATATGTCCGAATTATTCCTCTCGTTCGGACGGGCTGCCTAACCGCGGCGCAGTCGACCCCGCAGCGCGGCGAACGCGAGGCCTTGACTGACGGTCATCACGATCGTGATGACCAGCGCCGCTTCGGCGATGTTGCGTCCGTCCCAGCCGACCAAGATCAAGTCTCGTTGCGCCGCGAGGATGTAGGTGACCGGGTTGATCTTGGCGACGGTCTCGAGCCAACCCGTCAGTGCTTCTTGCGGCAAGAACGCAGTCGTGAGGAACAAGAACGGGAAGAACAACAAGAACGAAGAGTTCACGGCCGCGGGATTGCCGGTCTTCAACGCGATGGCGTACGCGAAGCCCGCGAACGCGAGGCCCCACAGGCCGGCGATGAGGACGAACGCCACGATCCCGATCAGACCCGTTTCGAACCGCACGCCGACCACGAAGCCGAGACCCAACACCGGCAGACAGAGTGAACACACGAGTGCGAAGTCGGCGATCATCAAGCCGAGCAACAGCGCGCCACGACGAACCGGCGTCAGCACGAGGCGATCGAAGTATCCGTTCTGGATGTCGGTCACCAAGGAGCCGGCCCGAGACACGCCGGTGACCGCGTTCAGGATCGCGACGGGGAGCTGGAATGCCTTGAAGTCGAGTCCGCCGAGGTTCGCCTCGACGACCTTCTGCAGTGCGCCGATGTTCACGGTGAAGAAGAACAGCGGGATGAACAGCGCGGGTAGCACTGCCTCGGGCTCACGAATCGAGAGTCGCAACGCTCGTCGAGCGACGGTGCTGAGGTCGCTGAAGAATCCGGCCCGGCGTGCCATGGGCGAACAATCCGTGAGCGCGGTCTCGACTGCGCCGCTCATTCGTCGCCTCCCTGAAGATGGCCGCCGGTGAGTTCGAGAAAGACGTCGTCGAGCGTCGGAGTTCGCAGTGTCAACTCGCGTACTGGCACGCCGGCCGCGTCGAGCGCGACCGCGACCGGACTGATCGACGCCGCACCGGAGCCGGTCGCGACGAGCAACAAGTCACCGCGCGTGTCGACCCGATCGATCCCCGGAACGACGCGGAGCGCGTCGATTGCCGGCTCGGGGGCGCCGTCGACGCGTACGAGGATGAGGTCGGTGCCGATCCGCCGCTTCAGGTCAGCCGGCGATCCTTCGGCGACGATGACGCCAGCGTTGATGATGCCGACTCGATGACACAACGCGTCGGCCTCTTCGAGATACTGCGTGGTGAGGAAGATCGTCATGCCGAGCTCGCGATTCAGACGCGAGACCTCGTCCCAGACGGTCTGGCGGCTCGACGGATCCAAACCGGTCGTCGGCTCGTCGAGAAACAACACGCTCGGTTGGTGAATGAGTGCCGCTGCGAGGTCGAGGCGGCGGCGCATTCCGCCGCTGTACGTCGAGATTCGGCGATCGATGGCGTCGCCGATGTCGACGATCGAGATGACCTCGTCGACGCGACGGAGACGATCGTCGCGGAGCAATCCATAGAGTCGGGCTTGCAGATCGAGGAGCTCGCGGCCTGATTGTTTGGGATCGAGTGCGGCATCTTGGAGCGCGACACCGATGCGCAACCGAACCGCCTCGGGTTCGCGGCGCACATCGTGACCTGCGACGAACGCCGTGCCGTCGGTTGGGGCCAACAACGTCGTCAACATGCGAACCGTGGTGGACTTGCCCGCTCCGTTCGGCCCGAGAAACCCATAGATCTCACCCGATGGGATCGACAGATCGATGGCGTCGACGGCGTCGAGTTCGCCGAACCTTCGTCGGAGTCGCGTCGCGAGAATGGCGTTGGCGGTCATGGTTCCTCGTGAAGGAGCGCGGGAACATCGCACCGTAGCGCCATCCGGCGGGGTCAGCGTTGCTGTTGCTCCGTCATCCGAGCGAACAAGTCGGGAAAGACCCGTGCGACGCGACTCGTCAGATAGTCGCCGTAGGTTCCCTCCCACGCGAGGGGATTCTCGCCGTCCCAACGGGCGCGCCCGGCGCGTCCGTCGGCATCGAGGGGGAGTTCGACGACCCGCTGATCCCAGCCAGGGTCGAAGAACAACGGAAACGAGTAGCGATCGTGTCGTGCCGCGTTGGTCACGCGGTGCGGGGTCGATCGGTAGCGACCGGCTGTGAGCTTCTCGAGCATGTCGCCGACGTTCACGATGAACGCGTCGGTGCGAGCCGGTGCCGCGACCCAGCCGTCGGGAGTGTGGACTTCGAGACCCGGGGTGCCGTCGTGGGCGAGCACCGTGACGAGCCCGTAATCGGTGTGTTCGCGCACGCCCCACTGGTCGGCGCCGAGACGCGACGTGTTGCCTGGGTAGCGAAACACGCGAAACAACACCGTCGGGTCCGCCGTGATGTTGGCCTCGAACCAGTCGGCCGACAGCCCGAGCCCGACGGCCATGGCTTGCAGGACCCGTCGCGCGACCGCTTGGAGCGCCGCGATCGTGTCGAGTACGAGCGGCCGGAGTTCGCGAGGCCGTTCTGGGAACAGGTTCGGACCGTGCAGCGGCACTCCCGCGATGACGCGCGGGTCGTCGCGAGCGAGTTCGGTTCCGAAGTACAGACCTTCCTTGTCGTCGGGAACCCCCGACGTGAGCTCACCGTGCAGGGGGAACCAGCCACGCCACGCAGCACCGCCGTTGGCCATCGCGATGGAGCGTTTGGTGTCGTCGGGCAACGAGAAGAACTCGGCGGCTCGATCGCGCAACGCCGGGATCAAGGTCGGGTCGACACCGTGTCCGGTCACGATCACGAACCCGATGTCGCGACACGCACGGTCGATCTCGCGGCCTGCTCGTTCGAGCGGTTGCGCGAGGTCGACGATCGGTAGCTCGCGCACCTCAGTGTCCCGTGGTCACGACGAGGTTCAACAGTGCGGCGGAATACGCCCGTCGTCCCGATGCATTGAGGTGGTAGCCATCGTCTGCGAACCAGTCGTCGTCGATCGCCTGCTTGGAGTTGCCGATCTTGTGCCAGTCGAGCAGCCGCACGTTCGCGTACTGCTTTGCCTTGGCGCGGACGTGTGCGTTGACCGACGACTCCCACGACACCGGAACGCGTGAGTTCACCGCGATCACGAGGGGGACATCGGCGAGGGTCTCCATCATCCGGTCGAAATCGTTGCTGCCCCAGTTGCCGTTCGTGCCGAGATGAACGACCACGATGTCGACGTTGGCCAACCCGCCCGCGGCGGCCAGCTCTTCGATCCGAGCGACGCCCGCGACCGGTGAACGCGACACGGCCGCATCGACGAACGCGCCGGGGAACGTCTCGCGCAGTCGGTCGGCCGCACCGAGCATCACCGAGTCGCCGATGGCGATCAGATTCCGCGAGGGCGCCGCGGGAGTCGTCGAGGTCGTGGGTTCGCCGGGCTGTGTCGGTTCGACGGTCTGACCCGGTTCCGTCGTGACGGTCGTCGGTGCCGTGAACGTCGGACGGGCGCCCGCGTCGATGCTGACTTCTCGACAACCTGTGGGGTGCGTCTCGGGATCGCACTCCGGAAAATCGGCGGCGACCACCGCGGTGCCGCTGATCGCCAGCACGATCGCGCTCGTCACGGCAGCGACGCTCCACCGACGTCGACGCGCGACCGAACCGGGCTCGCGGTCGGCGCGGATTCGACGGAACGCGTCGCGCGCCGCGCCCGTGCGCACGGGTGTCTCGACGAAGCGGAAGCTGAGCTCGGCGGCGACGAGCGTGAGCGCCAACCGCAGCGTCAGATTCGCGATGCCATCGATGCCGATGTCGAGCTCGGGTCGGGTGATCTGAAAGATCGGCCAGTGCCAGAGGTAGATCCCGTAGCTGCGAACACCGATCCACCGCAACACCGGGTTGCCGAGCAACGCGCCGACGTGGCTCGCGGGGTGCACCGTGACGACGATCATGACGCACGTGAGCGCGCCGACGAGCAACATCCCGCCGCGGTACAAGAACACCTCGCTGAAACCGACGGTCTGATGGAGTCGGAACAACCACAACGCCGCGACGACGCCGGCCGCGTCGAGCAGAAGGGGCGCGCCCTTCCCGACCTGACCGCGGAGTCGGTTCGGCGCCCACACGAACGCCAACCACGATCCGAGGAGCAGTCCGGCGGCGCGCGTGTCGGTGCCTTCGTAGATACGAGTGGGGTCGACGGCTTTGTCGAACGCCGTGTACCCCGGGAGCCACGAGAACACGGTCAGTGCGAACATCCACACCGCCGACGCCATCGCGCCGAAGAACACGACTCGACGCATGCGATCGCGTCCGAGCCAACGGAACACGATCAGGAACAGAACCGGCCAGAGGATGTAGTACTGCTCTTCGACGGCGAGCGACCAGAGGTGCTTGAACAGCGATGGCCGCTCGCCATTGAGTTCGAGCGTGTGGTCGACGTACGAGCTGGTCGAGATCTGGTACCAGTTCGTGACGTACAAGAATCCGGCGACGATGTCGCCCCGCAGCCGCGCGACCTCGTCGCGCAAGAACACGACGGCGAATACCGTCCAGAAGGCCAACAGCGCGTAGAGCGCGGCGAGCAATCGGCGCGCCCGACGCAGCCAGAATGCCTTGACGTCGTTGCTGTGTGTTCGTCGCTGTTCGAGGAGCAGCAGCGACGTGATCAGGTAGCCGCTGATCACGAAGAACACCTCGACACCGAGATAGCCGCCGCGAAGCCACTGGATGCCGCGATCCGCGACCTCGCCACCGGTGAACGCGCCCGCGTGGTAGATGAGCACTGCGCTCACGGCGAGCGCGCGCAATCCATCGAGCCCCGGAAGATACGGGAGCGCGTGGGCGGAACGTTCGGAGTTGCGAAGCGCGGGGTGATCGGACATGACGACTTGCATTCTCGCCCATGTGACGGTGCGATCGGTGGCGCGTCGGAGAGGAGCGCGCGTCTGATCGAAACTGTGTCGTCTTGGTGCGCGGTACGCGTGATTCGCTCGCAGAATCCTTGCCGGTCGGGCGCGCTGGGCGATGATGCACCGATGAGTGCTCCCGCCCACCGGGTCGGGCCGGGTCGACCACGCGACCCGCACGTGGATTCCGCGGTCACGGCGACGGTGATCGCGATGCTCGGCGAGACCGGCTACGCGAGACTCTCGATCACCGCGGTCGCGCAGCGTGCTGTGGTCGGCAAGCCCGCGATCTATCGACGCTGGCGGAACAAGGCCGAAATGGTCGTCGACGTCCTCGAACGTGCGTCCGGTCCGGTTCTCCCCGGCCCCGACACGGGAACGCTGCGTGGCGACCTCGAAGCGACCTACACCCAGATGGCGAACCTCGCGCGCCTCGACGGCGGCCGACTCCAACTGGCGCTGCTGGCCGAGCTGCCGTTCGATACCGAACTTGCGGCCGTGTATCGGGCGCGCTTCGTCGATCCCCGACGGGAGCACCTGGCGTCGGCCTTTCGTCGCGCGATCGCTCGCGGCGAAGCGCGAGCGGATCTCGATGTCGAGCTGCTGTGCGACATCGGTATCGGGGTGATGCAACATCGCTCGACGGTGACGAACGCCCCGCTCGATGCCGCGATGGTCGCCGGCCTCGTGTCGTTGGTGATCGACGCGGTGGCCGTTCGCTGACCGGGCCCCGGGCCTGACATGCTGGCCGGGTGAGCATTCTCGGAACCAAGGTGTTGCGCGCCGAAGACCCGCGCTTTCTGACCGGCGGCGATCGCTACATCGACAATCTGGCGATCCCGGACGCACTGCACGTCGTGTACGTGCGCGCAACCGTCGCGCACGCTCGGATCACGGTCGATCTGGAGCCCGCGCGGTCCGCTCCGGGCATCGTCGCGGTGTACGACGCGTCCGACGTCGACCTGCCCGACGACGACCTCCCGAACCCGCGCGTACCCGCGACGATGGCCCGACCCATGGTTGCGAGCGACACCGTTCGCTTCGTGGGCGAAGTCGTCGCCATCGTCGTGGCCGAATCCAGGGCGGCAGCCGTGGATGCTTCGGAGATGGTGATCGTCGAGTACGAACCGTTGCCGGTGATCCGCGATGCCGAACGCGCGGCCGAACCCGGCGCCGCACTCCTGTTTCCCGACGCGGGGACGAACGTCGTGATCGGGGCCGACTTTCGATCTGCGATGGAAACGTTCTTCGAGGGCTGCGATGTCGTGGTGCGGCAACGCATCGTGAACCAGCGATTGGCGCCTTGCCCGATGGAGACCCGAGCCAGTGCCGCGCGGGTCGAACCCGACGGTCGGATCACGGTCTGGGCGTGCACGCAGAACCCGCATTCGACCCGCAACACGATGGCCAAGGCACTCGGGGTCGAGCGGGATCAGGTGCACGTGATCACGCCCGACGTCGGCGGCGGGTTCGGGGCCAAAGGCGGCGGTGCGCCGGAGGAGATCCTGCTGCCGTGGCTCGCTCGGCGCCTGAACCGACCCATGCGGTGGGTCGAGACCCGCACCGAATCGATGCAGACGCTGGTCCACGGCCGAGCGCAGGTCCATTTCGCAGAGCTGGGTGGAACGAGGGACGGAAAGCTCGTTGCCTATCGACTTCGGATCGTGCAAGACGTGGGCGCGTACGCGACCTTCGGCGCGATGTTGCCCTTCATCACCCGATCGATGGCGCCCGGCGTCTACGCCCTCGATCGAGTGGACGTCGCGATCACGTCCACGGTCACGAACACGTGCCCGATCGAGGCGTATCGCGGGGCCGGACGGCCCGAAGCCACCGCGACCATCGAACGGATGGTCGACTTGTTCGCTCGCGAGGTCGGACTGGACGCGGCGGAGGTTCGACAGCGCAACGTGCTGACCCCCGACGTCTTCCCGATCACGACCCTGACGAAGTCGCACTACGACACCGGCGATTATCCCGAGGCATTGCGTCGAGTTCTCGACGCGGCGGGATACGCGGAGCTGCGCGAACGGCAAGCCGCGCGCCTCGCGTCCGGCGACCGGCGCGTCCTCGGCGTCGGCGTCTCGAGCTACGTCGAGATCACGAACCCGGGCGGGGAGGGTGAGTTCGGCTCGGTCGAGATCACGCGCGATGGCGGGGCGATCGTTCGGACTGGCACCTCCGCTCACGGACAGGGTCACGACACGGTGTTCGCGATGTTGGTGCACGACCAGACCGGAATCACGATGGATCGGATCGAGGTGCGTCACGGCGACACCGACGATGTCGCGCGGGGTAACGGCACCGGCGGGTCGCGTTCGCTCCAGGCGGGCGGGCCGCCGATCGTCGCCTCAGCTCGCGACCTGGTGGACGCGGCGAAGCAGATCGCGGCCGAACTCCTCGAGGCGAATCCCATCGATCTCGTGCTCGACACCGAGACGGGCTTCTTCCACGTTGTGGGTACACCTGCCCGGTCGATCGGATGGGCGGAGGTTGCGGCTCGCCACGAAGAAGACGAAGGCGCGGCGCTCCTGCGCGAGCACGATGTCGAACCCGAGGGCGCGACGTTCCCATTCGGCGCGCATGTCGCGGTCGTCGAGGTCGACCTCGACACGGGTCGTGTCGAACTGCTTCGTCACGTCGCGTGCGACGACTGCGGCGTGATCATGAATCCGATGATCGTGACCGGCCAGGTGCACGGCGGCGTTGCGCAAGGCGTTGCGCAGGCGTTGTGGGAGGAGATGCGGTACGACGACGACGGGAACCCGTTGACCGCGAACTTCATGGATTACGCGATTCCTTCGGCCGCGGAGTTTCCGAGCTTCGAGCGGGTCGCGATGGAGACCCCCACGCCGCGGAACCCGCTCGGGGCAAAGGGCATCGGTGAGTCGGGCACGATCGGGTCGACCCCCGCGGTGCACAATGCTGTGGTCGATGCGCTGGCCCACCTCGGGGTCACCCACGTCGACATGCCGTGTACGCCCGAACGAGTGTGGCGGGCGATCGTGACGGCAACGGAAGGATCGTTGTGACCTATCGGGTGATTCAATGGGCAACCGGCTATGTCGGCGGTGAGGCGATCAGAGGCATCGTCGCGCGACCCGACATGGAGCTGGTCGGGTGCTTCGTGTACAGCGACGCGAAGGTTGGAGTCGACGCGGGCGAACTGGCCGGGATCGCGCCGGTGGGTGTCGCCGCGACGAACTCGATCGACGACATCTGCGCGCTGGAAGCCGACGCCGTCGTGTACTCACCGATGATGGCCAACGACGGCGATGTCATTCGTCTCTTGGAGTCGGGCAAGAACGTCGTGACGCCATGCGGGTGGGTGTATCCGCGCCGCGACGGTCGCTTCGCCGAGATCGAAGCGGCAGGGATGCGGGGTCGCGCGACGTTGCACGGTACTGGGATCCACCCGGGCGGAATCACGGAGCGATTCCCGCTGACGTTGTCGGCCTTGTGCCGCGACATCCGCCACGTCCGCATGGAGGAGTTCTCCGACATTCGCAACTACGGGACGGCGTCGGTCGTGCGCGAGATCATGCTGTTCGGTCAGCCACCCGAGGTCGCCGCGCAGTCGCCGATGCTGAAGGTGCTCGCGAACGGGTTTCTGCAATCGATCGACATGGTGGCCGATGCGCTCGGGTTCCGCCTCGATCCGAAGAAGCGCACGACCCACGAGATGGCCGTCGCGACGCGCGAGGTGCCGACGCCGTCGGGGCCGATCGCGGCGGGCACGGTGGCCGCGCAACGGTTCTGTTGGCAGGGGACGGTCGACGACGAACCGGTGATCACGGTCCGGGTCAACTGGCTGATGGGCGACGGCCACCTCGACCCCGATTGGAAGCTCGGCGAGCAACGCTTCGAGGTGGAGCTCACCGCCGATCCGCCGTTGTCGACCACGTTCCACGGGCTGCACCCGCCGATCCTCGGCGAGCAACCCGAGATCGGCCTCATCGCCCCGGCAATGCACTGCGTCAACGCGATCCCCGCCGTCGTCGCCGCGGCGCCCGGCATCGCGACCTACCTCGATCTCCCCCTGCTCCACGGCGCCGCCACCGCCAGTCTGCACCGCTGAACGGATCGTTCTCGTCACGTGGGCGCGCGGGTTCTGGCGCGTGTGGGTGACGGGTTGGGTGGCGTGGGGGTCGGCTGATCGTTCTTGTCACGTGGGCGCGCGGGTTCTGGCGCGTGTGGGTGACGGGTTGCGTGGTGTGGGTCGGCTGATCGTTCTTGTCACGTGGGCGCGCGGGTTTTGGCGCGTGTGGGTGACGGGTTGGGTGGTCGGTGTGGGGGTTGGTCAGAGTGGCTGGAACGGGACGGTGAAGGCGGGGTGTTCGACACCGCCGTCGATCTCGAAGACCTTGCCGGTGACGAAGCTCGACGCGTCGCTCGCGAGGTAGACGACCGCGGCGGCGATGTCTTCGACCTGGCCGACCCGGCGCATCGGCGTGTTGTCGACGAGTTGACGGCGCACCGACTCGTCGGTGAGCACGTGCGCGAGTGCTTCGGTCTCGATGCCGCCGACCTCGATCGCGTTGATGCGGATCTTCGGCGCGAGTTCGGGTGCCATCGCGCGCGTCATCATCGAAAGCGCGGCTTTCGCCGCGGCGTACGCGGTGAACATCGGCTGCACCATCGACGCGGCACGGCTCGAGATGTTCACGACCGCAGCCTGACCGGTCGCGGCGAGGTGTGGCACCGCGAGTTGCGTGAGCAGAAACGCTTGCGTCACGTTGAATCGCAGCGCGGCCTCGAAGTTGCGCTCGCTCGTACCGAGGACCGGGCGCGGAAGCCAGCCGCCCGCGTTGTTGACGAGGACGTCGAGCC
>SXGT01459356.1_pt1 | contig 13171 bp, 8 predicted proteins | sample 3176221 | NCBI WGS metagenome assembly SXGT01 (sample SAMN11356862, study PRJNA531348) | freshwater metagenome | isolation source: freshwater sample F1-120 | place: China: Fuxian Lake, Yuxi | collected 2017-12-25
CTGTAAATCACAGGGAGAAGTGAGGCAAGGAGGACTGATTTTCCCAGACTTCGACCATCCTCAAGAATTGAAGGTCGGCTCTCTAGAAAGTGCGCTGCCCCATCGATTCCGCACCATGCGTAGGATGGCCCTCTGGATATCACGCCAAGAGGAGGCTCCAAGATGGGACAGCGCGCACGAATTCTTACCGAGATCTTCGGCTTCGATGGGTGGAAAGTGAAGGAGGCCTGGTTCGAGGACAGCGCCGGCCAGCGAGTGTGGCCCGTCGCTGGCTTCCGTCTCATCTGCGGCACCCGACTCGTCCTGGCCGTCGAGCGTCGGTGGCTCTCGCGCTGCGTGTCTGTTTACCGCGGATAACAGACACCGCCCGAGAACCGATCCGAGGCCGATCCGGGGAACGAGCTCAGGTCGACGCCGACCGTCTTCTGGCGTGTCGCATGTTCATCGGTCTCAATGCGGAAGGCGGCCCAGCAGCGTCATGACATCCAGCCGGTTCAGGGTGGAGCTCGCAGCGAGGGTTACGAAGTGACATGGCTCAATTTCGGCCGATAACGTGGATCTTCTGGTTCGAAGGCCACTTCGCGAACCAGGATTTACTCGAAGACAAGGGCCCCAGATCTCGTCAGATCCGGGGCCCTGTGCTTTTGCCGAGTTGGGTGAACCAAGCCACCGCTCGCCCGGAGGGTCAGCATAAACCTTTTTCCAATGACTCGAATCGTTGATCTTACATGGATTTGGACCCATCCTGTAAGGTTTATGTTGACCATCGCCCTTGATTTTACAGGGATTTTGGAGGGTTCATGCGGCCCCTCTCAAAGCGTGACGCCCATACCGAAGCTCGCCGTCGCGAAGAAGGACGGTCCCCTCCCGACCGCCAGCCACGACGGCTCGAGCTCGCCGTAGAGACGGAAGCGCGAATCTCCCAGTCCATAGGACAGACCGATGGCGGCGGCCAGGCCGGAGCGGTGGCTGAGACCGTGCGACGAGGAGCCCGCGAGGGACGCGCCAGGATGGTCCGTCCAGGTGTCCAGCGGCGCAAAATGCACGTGGATCAGGCGAACCGCGCCATAAGGGCGCATCTTCCAGAGGTCGCCTCGCTCCACGCGCAACCCCAGGGCGAGCCTCCCCCAGGCGTCGTCGGGCTCCGAGCCCCGCCCCTTGGCGATGGCGCCAGCGCCCGACAGCTCGACCGCGAAGAGGCGCCCTAGCGGCACGGTCACGCCGAGCGTGCCCTGCGCGGCAGGGATCGGCCCGACGCGGGTGTCGAACACCGAGCCCACGCCGCCTCCGGTCCACACCGTGATGGCCGGAGGGCGAAGTTTGGGGGGGAGAGGGCTGGCCTCCATGGCCAGGGCCCGGGTAGACAGGGAAAATACGAACAGGGAGAGTGCGCACTTGAGCAAAGGCGACATATCCCATGAGTGGACGCTCTCCCCCCCTCTTATGAGGCGACATGCGTCGATCCGAAAATAGGACAGCGCCCCGAAGACCAGAGAGGCCTGCGGGGCGCCGGGATCACGAGAGGCCCGAGATCAGTCCTCGGCTGCGGCGTCCATGACCTCGCTCGGAGCGGCCTTCTTCTGGGCGCGGATCTCGCGGAGTATCGTGATGTCCTCGCGGACGCGGCGGGCGGCCTCGGGGGCCTCCTTCACGGCGCGCGACACGAGCTCGATCACCATGTGAGGCGATTTGCGGGCAACCTCCCTGGAGCGGGCGGTGAGCGAGGCCAGGCGCGACCGGAGGCGCTGGGCGCGCGTCTTGGTGATGTAGGGGGCCACCTCGGCGACCAGATCCGCCGCGCTGCCGCAGTAGACGTGGGGGGGCTTGTGGAGCGGGCTGGCGAAGCGAGGGTTGGCCTCCAGGAAGGCCTCGACCTGCTCCCTGGTGACCCCGTGCTCCTCGAGCGCGCGATCGTACTCGCCCCACGCGACCTGCTTGGCCTTGAAGAGATACATCTGCACCCGAGAATAGAAGTTGACCCGCCCGTCGCCGCTGGTCTCGACGGGACAGTAGATAGTGCCAGGGAACTTCTCGGCGATGGCCGACTGGACACCGTCCGATACCCCCGCGCTCGGCATACAGCCAAAGGGCTTCACGCTGAGGGTCATATGGGCCTTCTGGTGGGTCACGTTCAAGATGAGCTTGCCGACCTCCATGTGTCCCTCGCCGCCGCGGAGATCGTTGTTGTAGTACTGGTGGGCGATCTCGCCGATCGCGTCCATGTCGGGCAGCGTGTAGCCGTAGAGCCCCATGGTGTGGGCGAAGGTCTGGAAGAGCGCGCGCACCGCGAAATCCCCGGCTCCGACCGACAGGAGCCTCTTGGCCACCCCGAAGGGGCCAAGGTCGCCCAGCCCGTACTTGGCCACGTCGGCCTCGCGGAGATCGGCGCGGTCCTTGGTGTCGTGGCGGGCCTCCCAGAGCATGTAGAGCACCCAGGCCGCGACCAGCTGGATATCGGCCTCCGCGCCCTCGCCCTCCAGGAAGCGCTGGAGCTGGTAGTTGCCGTCGCCCTCGGTCGTCATGGCCCAGAACTCGCCGATGATGGAGATCTTGGGCTTGGCCAGGGTGCGATTTAGCTTAACGGAGGCCAGGATCGGCTTGCAGCTCCAGATGGCCGGGAGGATGTTCGTCCGGCGCTCGAGGGCCTCGTAGATGATCTTCTTGCAGCGCTCCAGGGCAAGGTCGGTGTCGCCGGCGTTCACCTCGTAAGGGCGGAGCCGGTACCCCACGGCGTTGATCACGTCGCCCACGAAGAGGGCCTTGGCCAGCGCCCAGAAGAACGGAGGGGTGAGCTCCAGGCCCGACTCCTCGCCCGTGGCCTGCTTCATGCCGCCCGTCTGCTGGAAGAGCACCACGCGGAACCCGTCGAAGCCCGCGTCGCGGAGCGCCTTCCTGTACTCCGTCACGTACATGCCGAAGCGGCACGGACCGCAGGCGCCGGCCGTGAGGAAGACGAAGTTCTTCACGATGTCCTTCGAGCTCATCCCGTGCTTGTCGCGCAGGGTGATGAGGTACGCCACCAGGTTACCCACCGTGAAGTAGGTGGGGTTGCACTGGCCCCGGTTGCCGAACTCCTTGCCCGCCTGGAACGCGGCGTTGTCGGGCGCGTTCATCATGAGCACGTTGTAGCCTATGCCCTTCAGCGCCCCCTCGACCAGGTAGTCGTGGGCGAGTGTGAGGCCGCCGATGAGGAGCGTGATGTGCGCCTTCTCGGACTTGGTGAAGGTGAGGTTGGCCATGTCCTCGACCCACCGCTCGGCGCCGACGTCGAGCCCCAGGCGCGACTTCTCCTCGGCCTCGAATTTCGCGAGCTCCTCCTCGATGCTGAGGCTCTGGCCGACGATCTGGAGCTTCTTCTTGCCGCCCATGTTCTCGGTGACTTGCTGGCTCATCGGGTCCCTCTCCAAGGATCTGGCGGCTTCTCGCGCCGCGTGAAAATCACGTAACCGGTTTTCCAGCGCCTCGAGGCCAGAGCCTGGCGCCGGAGATAGTCCTCACTCGGCCGCGGGGCTCGCCGACGCCTGATCGGTGCCGGCGCCCACGCGCACGATGCCGTCCTTCGTCTTCTTGCCCAAACGGATGACGCCCTTCTCGGGCTCGGGCGCCCGGACCGGGGCCTCGTAGGCCCTCACCCGGCGCCGCACGTCCTCGAGCTGTTTGAGGAAGGCGACGTCGGTGGTCTGGCGCTCGGCGAGCTGCCTGGCCTTGAGCTCCATCAGCTCCAGGCGCTTCTCGTCGATGCGCCGGAGCAGCGCCCGCTTCTTGGCGCCGGTGTCCTGGAGCCGCTCCTCGTGGAGGCGCAGCGCGTGCGCGTAGGTCTTCACGCGGATCTTGATGCTCCCGCTGGGTTTGTTGGCGTCGATGTCGTGGAGCGCGGCGTAGGGCGTCTTGCTGGCCTCGATGATGCTGTCGATCAAGGAGTAGGTGGGCGCGTCGTGCCCGCACTTGAAGCTGGAGAGATCGAGGACGACCACGTTGGGGTGGTGGCCCGCGAAGTTGGCCGCCCAGACCTTCATGGCGCTGTTGGCCGAGTAGTTCTCGGGCCACACCTGGTTGATCTCGAGGGGCGATTTGATGGCGCCCGCCTCGAGCTCCTCCTTGTAGTACCGGTCCAGGTACTCCCGCTGCTTGGGTATCGATCGAATGCTGAGGATAGGATAGCCGAGGACCTGGAACTCCTCGGGGATCCCGTGATTCAGGCCAGGATCGGAGTGATAGGGCCTCCCCAGGAGCAGGATCGCGACCCTGTCCTCGTCCTCGACCGTCTCGAGGATGGCGCGGCCCTTGTCCTGGAGATCGTTCTCGAAGATCGTGAGCGCTTTCCAGCCCTCCCTGGCGGCATGATCGCTCTCGTCCTCGGTGATGCCCAGCCGGGGCCCGAAGGTCTCGAAGAGGCGGCGGGCCATCAGGTTGGGCTCGGCGAAGGAGAGCGCGGGATCTATGTACTCGATGCCCCGGGCCGCGAAGAAATCGACCTCCTTGGTGAAGGCCGCCTTCATGACGTCGGGCGCCCCCGCCACGATGGGGCAGGAGGCGTTGTCCATCGTGTCCGAGACGAAGTTCGTCACGTGGGTGAGGATGGGGAAGAAGATGAACTTGAGAGGCTTCTTCTCCTCGTGGTGCACAAACAAGAGGTTGTGCACGTGCGCCTGCGCCACCTTGGAGGGGTAGCAAGGATCGATGCTGCCGTATTTACCGCCCTCGACCCACATCTCCTCGGTGGTCGCGTCCGAGAAGACCACGTGCTGCTTGGCGATGCCCAGCGCCTCGAAGTAGGTCCTGAAGAAGGGCGCCGTCGTGTACATGTTGAGGACGCGCGGCATCCCTATCCGGATCCTCTTGCGGGCGGCCCAGGCCTCCTTGCTGGAGCGCCTGAAGGGGCGCGTGATCTCCACGCGGCGCTGGCCGAAGATGCCCTTCCGGATCTCGATGTCCTTGATGGGCGAGCCCTCCTCGGGCATGGGCGCGGCGTTGTAGAAGTGCATGAACGCCCGCTTCGACTCGTAGTCGACCATGTTCGGGTAGGTCTGGGCGATCTTCTTGCGGTCGGCGACGAGCGCCAGCATCGCCTCCTTGGACTCCACGGTGCCCTTCTCGCAGGAGAAGCCGGCGATGTAGCGGCTGGTCCGCCCGTCCTCCGTCCTCGTGTCGATGAAGGTGCGCTTGCATTCGTTGGGGCAGAAGTGGCAGACCGTCTCCTCGTCGTTCTTGGTCGTGTAGTCGATGTCGATCGCCGCATCGAGCCCGATGAACGTGCTCCTGCCCTTGCGCCTCACCACGCGCAGGGTCTCCATGGCCGCGCCGATGGCGCCGGCCTCGCCGGTGTGCGGGTGGACGAAGACCTCCGCGCTGGGGACCCGCTCTTTTATGTAATCGACCTGCGCCTTGACGGCCGCCAGGTTGTACTGGGTGCCTCCCTGGAGCACGAATTTACTGCCCAGCGCGGCGAGCCTGGGGATCTGGACCACGTACTGCCAGACGTTCTTGGGGAGCACCTGGGCAAGCCCCGCCAGCATCTCCTCCTTGGAGAAGCCCTCCTTCTGGAAATTCACCCGGTCGGTGTCCAGGAAGACGGCGCAGCCATAACTGAACTTTGGAGCCAGCTCGGCCTTGAAAGCCACGTCTGCGTAGTCGGTCACCTTGACGCCGAACGAGTCGGCAGTGGCCTGGAGCAACATGCCATTTCCGGCCGAGCAGCTGTTGGACAGCCTGAAATTCGCGATATCCCCGTTCTTGATGAAGAGGACCTTGATGTCCTGCCCGCCGATGTCGCAGATGACATCGACGTCCCCGAAGAAGTGCACCGCGCTCATCATGTGGGCCACGGTCTCGACCACGTTCACGTCGCTCTTGACGCACTCCTCGAGCACGTCCGCGGCGTAGCCCGTGGCGCCGAACCCCTTGACCTCCAGGGTCGCGCCCTGGTCGGCGACGAAGGCCTTGAGCTGGGCCAGGAGCTCCTTGGTATCCTGGATCGGGTTGCCCTTGGAGAGCTGGTAGCCCTTGGCCAGGATGGCACCCGTCGTGTAATCGACAAGGACCGCCTTGGATGAGGTGGAGCCTCCGTCCAGACCGATGACCGCCTCCACCCTCTGCCCCGGCGAGAGCCTGGCCGGCTCGAACCTGGGGATCTTGTAGAGGGCGCGGAACTCCTCGAGCTCCAGCTCGGTGGCCGAGAGCGGAGGCCCCGCACTCTCGCCCAGGCGCGCCTTGCGCCCTGTGGTGATGTAGGTGCGCAGCCCTTCGAGCCCGGTGAACCCCCCGACGCTCGCCTCCTCGTGGAGGCCGTACATCACCGCGCCGAAGGCCGCGTAGTACTGGGCATTGTCGGGGACGAAGATGAGCTCCTCGACCGGGACGTCCTTGGGGTAAGCGTAGCCGCGCTCGTCCCAGACCTGGGGAATGCGCAGGCGCCAGCAGTCCTGAAGGAACGGCAAGTAGGTGTTGGGGCCGCCCAGGAGGAGGACCCGCGTCTTGAGGGTGCCACCCCGCGTGAGCACGCTCAGGTTCTGCATGACGATCGCGTCGGCGAGCGAGCAGAGGACTTCGGTGGAGGGGATACCGCTCTTGATGAGGTTGACGATATCGGTCTCGGCGAACACTCCGCACTTGGCGGCCACGTGGTGGAGCTTGGAGTCGTCGAAGCGGAGCGTGGTGACCAGCTCGGGCGGGGCGTTCACCTTGAGGAAGCACTTGTCGATCGTGGCGCCAGTGCCGGACGCGCACTTGTCGTTCATGGACGCCGTGGCGGTCTTCTCGCCCGTCTTCTCGTCCGTCTTGAACATGATGATCTTGGCGTCCTGGCCGCCAAGCTCCACGACCGAGCCCACGTCGGGGTGGAGCTGCTCCACCGCCAGGGTGACGGCGTTGACCTCCTGCACGAATTTGCCGCCCGTGGGGCCGCAGATCGGCGCCGAGCCCGAGCCCGTGAGGAACATCCGCCAGCCATCCGCCGGGTGATCCGGGAAGGCCGCCGTGATCTGCTCGAGCATCGACAGGACGTACTCGGGCTGCTTGGTATGGTGCCTCTGGTAGTCGCTCCAGAGGATCTCCTTGTTGGCCGGGTTCACCACGACGGCCTTCACCGTCGTGGACCCCACATCCATACCGATGGCGAGAAACTTCCCGGTGCTCGTCCCCATGCGGCTCTCCCTTGGCGAGCGGGAACAAGCCCCGCCACTAGACTGACGTGTCAGTAGCTAGACTGACGTGTCAGTCCCTGGGAGTACAGCTTTTTCGACGGGCACAGACTCTTTCCACCCCCGATGGACAACTTACGCACACGCCCCTACCTAGTGCATCGATTCTCTTGAATCGATGCACGCGGGTTTGGGCGGAGCATGCCGAGAACCGTCTAGTTCTGCGTGCTTGGGCGAAGCCCAAGGTGCGTAGCACCCATCGTTTCGATGGCAACGCAGCACCAGGGCGGTCTTCAGCGCAGGGGATCAGGCCGTGCCCCAGCGGGGGGTCTGTCCAAAGAGCCCGGTCGTGAAGATGGGGGCGGGGCCGACGGCGACCTCCCCCATCCGCTCGGGGTGACGGCCCTGGATTCCCGTGTAGAAGGCACGGATCTTCTTCATGTCGGCCTGGATGTCGCCCGACGGCCAGAAGACCTCTCCTAGCCCCGCGGTCTTGGTCCGATAATCGAGATAGCCGAGGACGATAGGGACCTTGGCTCCCAGGGCGATATGGTAAAATCCGGTCTTCCAGCGAGACGCTCTCCTCCTCGTGCCCTCGGGCGAGAGCACCAGGAAGAGCTCCTGGTGAGCGTTCAGGATGTCGATCACGGTGGACACCATGTCGCTCCGCTTGGAGCGGTCGACCGACACCCCCCCCAGCCAGCGCATGACGGCCCCGACGGGGGGCCGGAAGAGCGTGTGCGTCCCCAGCCACGACATCTCCAGACCGAGGGCCGAGCTCGTGGCCAGGGTGAAGGGGAAATCCCACCAGGAGGTGTGAGGGGCGGCCACGACCACGGCCTTGCGGACCTCGGGGGCGCCCCCCTCGATCTTCCAGCCGAACGCGCGAAGCCATGCTTTCCCGAGCCAGGACGCGAGTCCGCGACGAGCCTTTGAATGCATGAGCGGATTGTCCGCCAGCGAGAGCTCCGCCTCTGTCATGCCTGCGTCATGAATGGCATGGCGCTGTGGGAGCCCCCCGACGCCGGCCCTTTTCCCCAGGCTTTCCGGGGACAGGAGCGCGGTTTGGCGGTAATCATCCGGGCGATGACCTCCGCCCGAGAGCTACGAACCGCTTCGAGATCCACCCTCCGCAACTGTATCGTCCACGGCCACCCCGTCGATCCGCGGGAGCTCGAGGGGTGGAGCTATCGAGGCACGAGCCTGGGCCTGCCTGGCCTGATCGAGCGGCTGACCTGGAAGACCTTCCAGAAGACCTTCTACCGCGAGCCCTCCTCGGGGCGCCTGCTCGGCTGGAACGTGAGGCTGGAGCAGGACGGGATCGACGCCCCCAGCCGCCCCAAGACGCGGCGGGGGCGCCCGGTCACCGAGTGGTACTACGAGGTGATCGAGCCCGGGGGGGTACCCCTGCCGGACGGCTTCGATCGCGGGCTGCTCATCGACTATTCGCGAGGCCAGAACCCTGCCGGGATCGTGAGGCTCGTCAAGGATCCGCTCGTGGCGCTCGAGGCCGGTGACGGGGGCCAGCTGCTCGGCGTGAGCTACCTCGTGCTGGGCCAGCGCTGCGTCCAGACCCCGACCTACTTCACGCTGGAGCGAGAGCAGCGCATCGAGTACGTCCCTGAGGTGGTCAAAAGCGGGTGGACAGGGGAGTCCGTATGAGCTCTTCCATGAGCTCCTCCACCGCGGCGAGAAATTCCCTCTCGGTATTTCCCGCCTTCTTGAGGTGCTTGGTCAACCCCAGCGAGAGGGTGGCCTTGTCCTTCTGATCGAGCTCGCGGCCCGAGTAGACGATCAAGGGGGTGTTCCGGTGCCGGCTCCTCCGCAGGATATCGACGACCTCGAACCCGTCGAGCCTGGGGAGCCCCACGTCGAGCACGATGAGATCGGGCTGGTAGGTCTGGGCGATGCTCAGCGCCTCCCTTCCGTCCGCGGCCTCCCGACACTCGATCCCCAGAGCCTCGAGCTGCTCCCTCACCACGAGGCGCGCCGAGGGATCGTCCTCGATCACCAGGGCGCGCGCCACGCCCGAGGGGCGAGCGGCCCTCCGGAGGGCCCGGAAGAGCTGCGTCCCGTCGAAGGGCTTCTGTATCCAGTCCATCAAGAGGGGATATCCGCCAAGATCTCCGTCCGGGGAGCGCCCGCTGAGGATGATGACCGACACGTCGTTTACCCTGGGGTGCGCTCGCATCCACTCGAGGAGCGACAGCCCGTCGCCGTCGGGGAGGTGGAGGTCCAGCAGGACGGCGTCGGGGCGGCAGTCGTCCATGATCCGCTTGGCCTCGGCGAGCGCGGTGGCGTGGAGGACCCGGAAGCCGACCTCCGTGAGGTAGGCGTCGAGGATCCTCACCAGCGCGAGATCGTCGTCGACGACGAGGATCTTGAGCGGCGGATGCAGGGGATCCACGTGGGGCGGCGCGGCCTGCTCGGAGACCGGGCGAGGCAGCTCGAACCAGAACGTGGATCCATGGCCGACCTCCGAGATGACACCTATCTTTCCGCCGTGCCTGAGGACGAGCGCCCTCGAGATGGCGAGCCCCAGACCGGTCCCGCCGCGCCTGCGGGTGTCGGACGAGTCGAGCTGCTGGAACTTTCCGAAGAGCTTGGGCCGATCCGCCTCGGCGATGCCAGGGCCCTGATCGACGACCGAGAACCGCACGCGCCCCTCCTCGCCCATCGCGGCCACGATGCTCACCGTCGCGCCGGGCGGAGAGAATTTCACCGCGTTCGAGACGAGGTTCACGATGACCTGGGTGACGCGATCCTCGTCCCCCAGGCAGGCGAGCCCGGGAGGGACCGACGAGCTCAGGGTCACCCCCGAGAGCGAAGCCACCCCGTGGAGCCCCTCGAGCGCCGCGCCCACGACCTTGGCGGCGTCCAGGCGCCGGACGACGAGCTCCAGCTTCCCTGCCTCGATCTTCTCGACATCGAGGATATCGTTGATGAGGCGGATCAGGCGCTCGGTGTTGGAGCTGGCGATGTGTACCAGCTTGGCCACGTTATCGGGGAGGACCCCCTTGATCCCCGACTCCAGGATACGGAGCGAACCGCGTATGGACGTGAGCGGGGTCCTCAGCTCGTGGGACACCATCGAGATGAACTCGTTCTTCATCCTCTCGACCTGCTTGAGCGCCGAGATGTCGTGCCCCAGCGTGGAGAGGAAGGCGACGTCCCCCATGTCGTTCTCGTGGGCGATGACGATCTCGGAGATGGCGATCTCCCGCCCGTGCCGGTCGATTATCGCGGACTCGCCCTGCCAGGAGCCCCTGGCGACGGCGGACGGGATCGCCTCGCTCCAGAGCCTCCGGCTCGCCCAGGCGGGGTGGTAAGGGGGGAGCGGCGCCGAGCGGAGATCCGCGTCCTCGGGGACCCCGAGGATACGGCGAGCAGACCGGTTGAGGTACGAGACGCCCCCCGACAGATCGTAGGTCGATACGAAATCGGGAGTCGCCTCGATGATGGCGGCCAGGCGATCGCGCTCCATCCGGGATTTCTTGTCCTCGGTGATGTCCTTGCCTATACCGAGAAACCCGACGATCTCGGAGTCCGAAGCTCGTATCGCGGTGACGGAGAGGAGGACGGGAAAATGCGTCCCATCCTTCCGGACGTAGCACCACTCTCGCGAGTTGGCCTCGCCGCTCCTGGCCTTGGCGACGACCGCCTCGAACCCTGGCTCGATCATGCACCCGAACTCCATGGACAGCTCCGCCGCTCGTGCAGCGAGCTCGCTCTCGTCGTGGAGCACGGCGAGGCCCTTCGTGTCGACGAGCTCGTCCGCCCGGTATCCGAGCATCCGCTCGGCGCAGCGGTTGAAGCTGCGGATCGTGCCGTCCGGCGCCGTCGATATGATGGAGAAATCCGCGGACTCCACGATGGCTCGCTGGAGCGCGCTCGTGGTGGCGAGCTGCCTGGCGTGCTCGATCAGCCGGGCCTCCTGGGCCCTCCTGACCGTGAGATCGATGACGGTGGCCAGGGTCAGCCTCTCGCCGCCCTCGATCGGGGTCAGCCCCACCTCGACCGGGAACTCCACCCCGTCGTGGCGCCGCGCCGTGAGGAGCAGCCCCGCCCCGATGGTCCGGGCGCGGGGGGCCTCCACGAAGGCCCGGCGCCTGGTGACGAACATGACGCGCTCCCTCTCGGAGACCAGGAGATCGATGGGCTGGCCGATGAGCTCGCTGCGGGGATATCCGAAGAGGCGCTCGATCTCGCGGTTGACGAGGACGATGAGGCCGTCGGGCGACATCATCACCATCCCGCTCGCGGACGCGTCGATCGCCGTCGCCATCCGCTGCTCGGCCGTCCGGCGCTGCGTGACCTCGGCCGCGAGATCCACGGCCGCCTGCCGGAACGCGATCTGGCTCATGGTCTGGCGCCCGAGGGCGCGCAGCGCCTCGAGCTGGATCGGGGTCAGGGCCCTCGGCACTCGGTCGAGCACGCAGAGGGTGCCGAGCGCGAAGCCGTCCGCCGTCACGAGGGGCATCCCGGCGTAAAATCGGACATGTGGAGGCCCGACCACGAGCGGGTTGTCGGCGAAGCGGGGTTCCTCCCTGGCGTCCGGAACCACCAGGACATCGCTCCCCAGGATGGCGTGAGCGCTGAACGCAATGTCTCTCGGCGTCTCGACGATGTCGATGCCCACGCGCGCCTTGAACCACTGCCGGCCTGTATCGACGAGGGTCACCAGGGCGATCGGGGTCTCGCAGATCGCCGCCGCGATGCGGGCGAGATCGTCGAACGAGGGCTCGGGGGGGGAGTCGAGCAGCCCTGTCCGCCTCAACGTCTCGATCCGTTTACTCTCATTTGCGGGCAAGAAAGCCATGTTCAATCCCGTTTGGTCGAGCCCAGAGCCGAGCCACTCTACCCCAAGACCGGGATCTTGTCGGCCCGGGGCTAGGATGTCGATGGCGGCCACGACCACTGAGCTACACTACGCGCCATGGTGATCGACAAGGTGCTGCTCGTCGACGACGAGGAGGACATCCGTACGATCGGCGAGATCGCGCTCGCCGAGTTCGGGGGCTGGAAGGTAGAGCTGGCAAGCTCGGGGGATCAGGCGCTGGACTCGGTCGCCCGGGCCACGCCGGACCTCATCCTCCTGGACGTGATGATGCCAGGAATGGATGGGCCGAAGACCTTCGAGCGCCTCAGGGAGGCGCCGGAGACCGCCGGCATACCGGTGATCTTCATGACCGCAAAGGTCCAGAAGCACGAGGTGGAGCGCTACATGGCGCTGGGCGCGGCGGGGGTGATCGCCAAGCCCTTCGACCCGGTCACCCTCCCCGAAGAGATCCGCAAGATCATCGCCACCCCGCCGCCCTGACCCCCCTCAGTAGCCTTCGGTCTTCGAGATGATCTCGTTCATGATCTCGCGGGTACCGCCGCCGATGGGGTAGAGCCGAGCGTCGCGGTAGAGCCGCTCCACCAGGTACTCGCGCATGTAGCCGTTGCCCCCGTGGATCTGCACGGCCTGATCGACCACGAACGAGCAGGTGTCCGTGGCCACGTTCTTGGCCTTCGCGGCCAGGCCAGCGACCTCCTCGCCCCGGGCGTGGCGGACCGTGACCTCCGCGGTGAGGGCGCGGGCCGCGGCGATGCGGCTGGCCATGTCGGCGAGCTTGTGACGGGTCACCTGGAAGGCCATGATCGGTTTTCCGAAAGCCACCCGCTCCCTGGCATATTTCACCGCCTCGCGGTAGGCGAGCTCGGAGATCGCCACGCACTGGCCGGCGAGGAAGACCCGCTCGCTCGCGAAGTTGAGCATGATGGCGAAAAAACCCATGTTCTCCTCGCCCACCAGGTTCCACGCAGGGACGTGGCAGTCCTCGAAGGAGAGCTCCGCGGTGTCCGACGCCCACCAGCCGGTCTTCTCGAGCCTCTTGCTCACGGTGAAGCCCGGCGTCCCCCGCTCGATGATACCGCGTGCGAGCAACCCGCTGTGGTCGCTCTCCGCGCCAGGCACCATCTTCTCCGGGAAACCATCAACGCGGCGCCCGAACAGCTTCCACGTCAGCAGGCTCGTGCGTGATTGCGAC
>SXGT01778592.1_pt1 | contig 13170 bp, 11 predicted proteins | sample 3176221 | NCBI WGS metagenome assembly SXGT01 (sample SAMN11356862, study PRJNA531348) | freshwater metagenome | isolation source: freshwater sample F1-120 | place: China: Fuxian Lake, Yuxi | collected 2017-12-25
CGACATCTCCGCGAGCCACGAGGGGCGCGCGATCTTGCTGGACATGGTCCGCCGCGTCGCGGAGCAGATCTTCATGCCGTTCACCGTGGGCGGCGGCATCCGCACCCTCGCCGACGCGACCGAACTGATCCAGGCCGGGGCGGAGAAGGTGAGCCTGAACAGCGCTGCGGTTCGCACCCCTGAACTGATCGCGGAGGTGAGCCGCAAGTTCGGCAACTGCGCGACCGTCGTGAACATCGATCCCAAACGGGTGCAACGCGACGGCCAGGAGTTCTGGGAAGTGCAGATCAACGGCGGACGCGTGCCGACCGGCCTTGAAGCGGTCGCGTGGGCGCGCCGCGTGGTGGAGTTGGGCGCGGGCGAGATCGTTCTCACGTCGATGGACGCGGACGGCACCAAGAACGGCTACGACGTGGAGATGCTCCGGGCCGTGAGCCGCGCGGTGAACGTGCCCGTGGTCGCGAGCGGCGGGGCCGGGAACCCGGAACACTTGCGGCTCGCGTTCGAGGCCGGTGCGGACGCCGCGCTCGCCGCCAGTATCTTCCACTACAACGAATACTCGATACCCGACACGAAGGCGTACCTAGCCGCGAAGGGTGTGTCTGTACGCTTGTAACCCGTCGTCCTCATTCATGTCGTTCATCGAAGGAACTCACATGCCGCCAACAACGCCAGCTTCGCCGCCCCCGCCGCCGCCCGCGCCGTATGTGCCGATCCACATCAACTCGCCGGAACCGGGGTTGAAGGTCGCGGCGATGATTCCCGGTGAGCCGCAGATCAACCAGCTCTTCCGCACGGTGATGTTGCACAAGGGGTCGGACCTGCACTTGAAGTCCGGGTTGCCCGGCATGATGCGTCTGCGCGGCGTCATCCAGAAGATGAACACGCCCGTTCTGACGCAGGAGACCCTCGAAAAGCTGATCTTCCCCATCCTCCGTGAGAAGGACAAGAAGATCCTCGAAGACACCGGCGGGGCGGACTTCGCGCACGTCATCGGCAACGACGAGGCCCGCTACCGCGTTAACCTGCTGAAGCAGCGCGGCCGGTTCGCGATGGTCGCGCGTCTGGTCAACCAGAGCATCCCGACGTTCGAGAAGCTCGGCCTCCCGCCGACCATCGAGAAGTTGTGCCACTACGAACAGGGCATGGTGCTGCTGGCCGGTGTGACCGGGTCCGGCAAATCGACCACAATCGCATCGATGCTGGACTACATGAACGGCACCGAGGCGTTGCACATTCTCACCATTGAAGACCCGATCGAGTTCGTGTTCACCGACAAGATGTCCATCGTGAACCAGCGCGAGGTGTACATCGACGTGTGCGACTGGCACACGGCGCTGAAGCACGCGGTGCGCGAAGACCCGGACGTGATCCTGGTGGGCGAGATGCGCGACGCGGAGACGTTCGAGAGCGCGGTCCACGCGGCCGAAACCGGGCACGTCGTGTTCGGGACGATCCACGCCTCGAACGCCTACAGCACCATCGACCGCATCCTGGGCCTGTTCCCGCCGAGCCAGCACGGGGCCGTGCGCCAGAGTATGGTGTTCAACCTGCGCGCGGTGGTGGCGCAGAAGCTGTTGCCGTCGTGCATCCCCGGCGTGCAGCGGGTGCCGACGAACGAGATCATGATCGTGAACCCGACGATCCGCGACATCATCCTGAAGGGCCAGGACGCGAAGCTGCTGGACGCGATGCGCGCGTTCTACAACGAAGGGATGATGGACTTCAACAAGAACCTGGAAGACCTGTGCCTGGGCGGGCGCATCGACCGGGCCACCGCGCTGGAGTTCAGCCCCAACCCCGAACAGCTCCGCATGGCCCTGAAGGGCATTAAGGTCGCCGCATCGGGCCTAGTGTGAGTTGCGAAGTTTAGCCGCAAGTCGCGGGCGAGCGCGCCACACTCGTGGCGCGCTACTGGAAGCGGATGTCGTCGCAGGGGAAGCACAAGATTTCGTCCGTGTGCGGCTTGCGAAGGCTGCACAACTCGTGGCGGTGGAACAGGTCGGCCGGCAGCTTCTTGCGGTTCTTCCGGCGCGGCAGGTCGGGGTTCAGGCACGCGCACCCACAATCCGCGCAGATCGCGAACAGGCGCTCCTCGCCCCACGCGGCCAGCACCGCCTCGGCCCGCTCGATCACCTCTTGCGAGAACCCCAGCGTCGCGAGCCGCTTTCGGTCGTCCGCATTCACGGCCTCTACTCGCCGCAGGATAGTGGTTTTGGCAACACCGAATGCAACTCCACGACTGCCTTGTGTGGCTTACTTAGCTCTTGATCATCTCGTGATGGGGCGCTACTTAGCCCCCTTGCTGATGAGCAGTGACACAACTCGATTCCAGCCGAGCGACCGCGCGAGTTGCAGCGGGGTCATTCCATCGGCAGTGATCGCGTTCGGATCCGCGCCGCACTCCAGCAGGATCGCCACCCCCGCGGCGCTGCCGGCTAATGCCAAGTCGTGCATCAGTTCCCAACCGCGGTCATCTTTGGCGCGGAGCATCGACCGGTCTTCCGTCAGCCGACTGCGCAGCGACGGGGCCATCGACTCGCTCATCGGATGTTCAGGTATGTCTGCTGTGCCGGTCCCGCTCGTTTTCGGTTGAGCGGGAACGAGTTTGACGTTGTGAGGGTCACCGAAATCCAGACCCCACGCACGGTCGTGATCGTTGCGCTCGTGTACCTCCATCCGCGAGCGTAAGAGGTTCACAGTAAAGGCCCCGTACACCACACCGTCGATCGCGTACATCCAGTCGGTAATCTCGTTCAGGCGCAGTCGGGCCTCATCTCCGGCCTTGACGGATTTCACCCAGTTCGGTGAGTTTAGCAGAGTGCCGCTCACGAACTGCCCATCAAAGTCGACGTCGCCCAGCCACATCTGCTCGACGCTGGGATTGCCGCGCGTGGACGTGTCAGCTTCACCATCACTGAACGGCGCTTTCACGCACGCGAGATCCAGACCAGGGATGATTCGCCGCCGCTCCCACGCGACCTCACGCCAGAAGTAGCCGAACGATGTCTGTGCCCGCCGAACAGCTTCTTGCATGCCCGCGTCGCTATTGTCGGCGAGGAACACCTTCGAGCGTCCCGTGTCGCTCATATGGCACCTGTTGAGTCAAGTTGAAGCGATGCGGAGTTCGGAGTGATTCTCCTTCCGCACCTCAGGCGCAGATTGTCCCCGCTGCGCGCCGCGCGGTCAAGCGTGGCGCGCGCCCCTCCGCCTGCTCGCGAAGCCGCAAGCGGCTGGTGTCACTTCTCCAAGCTGACGCAGATCAGTTCCTTGTCGTTGTGGACGTAGATCTTCTTGTCGGCGAAGGCGGGGTGCATCCACACCACCAGCCGGCCGCGGCCGGCCATCGTGTTCGTCGGCTCGATGATGTGCGCGCGGTCGATCTCCTCGTACCCCTTCGGCGTCAGCTTCGCGATGATGAGGTCGCCCTGTTCGTTGAACAGGAAGTAGCGGTCGCCGTGCGGGACGATGAACGCCAAGCTCCAGCGCTCCTTGTCGTCGGGGTCGGTGCTCTCCGCGATCTTCGCCGGCGTGCGCGCGCCGCGCGTCGCCTTCATCGTGTCCCAGACGCGCTTGCCGGTCGCGGCCTCGATGCACCGCAGTTGGCCGTAGCTGCACACGCCGTAGATGTGGTCGCCGTCCACCCAGGGCGTACTCATGATCGAACTCAGGTCGGTCGTCAGGTCCGGCGTCTCGCCCCGCGCCTTGCTCTTCCACACCACCTCCGCACTGTCCGCGCCGACCTTCAACAGCATCGAGCCGTTGTAGAACGAGGTGACGAACAGCTTGTCCGTGCCGACCTTGCGCGGGGTCGGGGCGGTGAGCGCGGCCTTCGCCTCGAAATCCACACGCCACAACCGCTTGCCGGTGTTCGGGTCCAGGCCGACGACGGCGCGCGTGTGCCACACGATGAGCTGGCGCTTGCCCCCGAACTCGTAGATCATCGGCGGGCAGTAGCCGAAGTCGCCGAGGCAGCTCTGCGACGCCCACAGTTCCTTGCCGGTCTTCTTGTCGAACGCGACCACGAGCCGATCGTTCGTGCCGCCGACGACGCAGATGAGCTTGTCGCCGTCCACGAGCGGGTGGCACGAGAAGCCCCACACCGGCAGGCCCGCGCCGTAGTCCTTCATGAAGTCTTTCGCCCACACCTCTTTCCCGTCCGCGACCTTCAGCGCCTTCAGGTGGCCCATCGCGCCGAGCGTGTAAACGATGTCGCCGTCCACCGCGGGCGTGCAGCGCGGCCCGGCCGGGTAGCTCATCGTGTACTCGACCGGGTACTCGATCTTCCACAGCTCCTTACCGGTGGTGGCGTTCAGGCACAGGACGCGCTCGGTGCCGGCGAACTTGCCCTTCGCGAACCCGCTGCCGGGGAGCTTGCCGCCGGGCACGAAGTCCGGCACGAACAGTTTCCCGCCCGCGACCGCCGGACCCGCGTACCCCACGCCGACCGTTTCCTTCCACACCTGCTTCGGCCCGCCTTTGGGGAACTTCTCGACGAGGCCCGTGTCGCGCCACACGCCGTCGCGCTTCGGCCCCAACCACTGCGGCCAGTCCTCCGCCCCCGCGAGGCCCGCGCTCAGCGCCACCACAACCAGACTCCAGAACCCACGCATCGCAGTACCTCGTCAGGAATCGAAGATTGGCCCGCTGATGACGCAGAGAAGACGCAGATGTAATCAGATCAGGCAGAAAACGGAGTTAGACACACTTCCTTCTTGCTTGATCTGATTTCGTCTGCGTCTTCTCTGCGTCATCAGCGGGCGATGTTTTCGCCGTTCGCGGTCCAGTTGAACCGGACTCGCGGTTGTCTTAAAGTAATCGCACGCGAATGTCGCGGCAGGCATTCTATCCGGTTCAGGCGGTGACGCATGTTCGAAGGCATTACGCGCTCGCTGGGTGAGGCGCTCAAAAAGCTCCGGGGCCGCGGGCGGCTCACCGCCGAGAACGTCAAGGACGGGCTGCGCGAGGTGCGCCGCGCGTTCCTCGAAGCCGACGTGAACTTCAACGTCGCCAACGAGTTCATCGCCCGCGTCGAAGCCAAGTCGCTCGGCCAGGACGTGCTCGCGCGTGTCGACCCCTCCGAGCAGATCGTCAAGAACGTCTACGAAGAGCTGTGCGCCCTTATGGGGCCGGTGGATCACAAGATCCCTCAGCGCGCCGACCGGCCCGTCATCCTGATGCTGTGTGGCCTCCAGGGTTCGGGCAAGACCACCACCGCCGCGAAACTCGCGCTCACCCTCAAGGGCCAGAACCGCAAGCCGCTGCTCGCGGCGGCTGACTTGCAGCGCCCCGGTGCCGTCGAACAGCTGCGCACACTCGGCGAGCAGATCGGCGTGCCGGTGTACAGCGAGGCTACCAACCCCGTCGATGTGTGCCGCAACGCGGTGGCCGAGGCGAAGAAGACGCTGTGCGACGTCGTGATCCTCGACACCGCCGGCCGGTTGCAGATCGACGACGCGCTGATGGACGAGCTGAAGCGCATCGACAAGCTGGTGAAGCCCGACGAGTGCTACCTCGTCGTGGACGCGATGATCGGCCAGGAGGCCGCGAACGTCGCCAAAGCCTTCAACGACGCGCTCGAACTGAACGCCTGCATTCTGACCACGCTCGACGGCGATGCCCGTGGCGGCGCGGCGCTGTCCATCAAGGGCGTCACTGGGGTGCCGATCAAGTTCGTCGGCATGGGCGAGAAGGTCGACAAGCTCGAAGACTTCGTCCCCGATCGCATGGCCGGGCGCATCCTCGGCCAGGGCGACATGATGGGCGTGGTCGAGAAGATCGCGGCCATTCAGAAGGAAATGTCGCAGGAGGAGATGGCGGCTCAGCAGGAGAAGATTCAGAAGGGCAACTTCACGATCGACGACTTCCGCAAACAGTTCGAGCAGATCGCTAAGCTGGGCATGAAGGACATGATCTCGCGTATGCCGGGCATGTCCGAGATGATCCCCGAAGGCGAAGACCCGGAAGTGGCCCTGAAGCGCGTGCAGGGCATGATCGACTCGATGACGAAGCAGGAGCGGAACGACCCGGACTCCATCGACACACCGCGCCGCCGCCGCATCGCGAAGGGTGCGGGCGTCGAACCGCACGAGGTGAACCAGTTCCTCAAGCAGTTCGATCAGGTCCGCGCGCTGATGAAGCAGATGGCGTCGATGTCCATGTGGCAGCGGCTCAAGATGGTGACGGGCCTGGGCAAAGCCGGCGCGTTCCTCCCCGGCGGCATGGACGGCATCGTGAAGAAGGGCGACACCGGGCACCGCAAGAGCGCCAAAGAACGCGCCGAAGACCGCAAGAAGAAGAAGCGGCGCTAGGGATTGCGGAATGCGGAATGCGGATTGAAAGACATAAGAGGCAGACGCCCATTCAGGGCGGTTCGTTCTACTGACTTTCAATCCGCACACCGCAAGGGGTAAGCACCACATTAGTTGGTAGACGTTTGTTTCAGGCAGCCGTTAACCGTCGCCAGAAGTCGGTCCATTGGGTGTGTTCGCTGCGATACAACGCGCGCACATGATAGACGGCGCGCGCCGGCTTCGCTCCATCGGATCCCCGAACCTTTCAGCCGTTGGCCGACCACCGCCTTGCACGCGCTCTCCACCGCGCCCGAACCGATGTACCAGCCGTTGGCCTCGTACGTCGGGTAGTCCATCCGATCCACCTGCTTGCGGAAGTAACCCAACACCTCCGCACGCACCGCCGACAACCCGGTCCGGTTCGGCCAAGCACCGTTCTCCAACACACCGATCATCGCATGGCCGCCCTCGTCGCGCAGCACCCGCGACCACACCTTCGTCTGATCCAATGCCGCCACATCGTCCGTCGGGAAGTGCGTGGCCGCCAATTTCGCCAGGTACTCCGCCGCGTGATAGAAGTCCAGAATCACCGCGTCCACGCGCGGGAAGTTCAGCCGCACGAAGTCCTCCAACCCCGCCCCGCCGTCGGTCAACGCCACCCACACCCGCGCGCGATCCAGACCCACTTGCGCGCCTTGCCGTCGTAACAGCGGACCCATTTCCGCCAGCGGATACAGGCCGCTCACGTACCGCGCCTTCATCGCCACGCCCGACTCGGGCAAGCCCTCGAACACCCGCTCCCGATCCGGCCGCGGGTTGAAGATCATCCCCACATACGCCATTCGACCATCGGCGGCTTCGCCGTGCGGACCTTGCTGGCGCACACCCGTTGGGTCGATCCCGATGTACCCCACGGTGCGTCCGCCGGCGTCGCGGAACCAGTCCCACGCCCCTTTGCCGCCGAAGGTGCGGCCCTTCCGCATGTGCTCCGCGAGCCGGTGGCCGGTCGCTTCGGTGGTCCGCTCGACCGTCGATTCGCCCAACACGATCCCGGCCGTTTCCGCGAGCAGTTCGGTACCCTTCTCGAAACTGTCGGCCACCGCCCCGCAGAGCGCGGCGAGTCGTTCCACCGCCGGCGAGAGGCGTTGGGCCGTCAATCCGACCCGCTCGTCCCAGGGGCAGCAGCCCGTGGAGCAGAGTCCGCAGTAGTAGTAGGCCCGGTTGCAGGTGACCGCCCCGCCGAGCGTTTCGACCGTCTTCTCGCGGTAGCCGTGGAACGGGGCACGGCTCCCGCAGTGGGGGCAGTCGATGGCGGATATGGTGTAACCACTTTTTGGGGGAGGTGCTCGGCATAGGCATCGGCGACGAGGCCCTGGGCTCGATCGCGCAATGCGAACTCGGTGTCGCCGAAGAGCGTGTCGTCGGTGGTGGCGACGAGCCGACGGGCCATCTCCAGGATCGCGTCCGCGGATCGGGCCGTGATGCGCGCGGCCAGTTCTTGGGCCTTCGCTTCCTGTTCGGCTGACAGTGGCTCAGACATGACGGCCTCCTGCGGAGTGATTTCACACCGACGCTCAAAGCTACACCGAACTGAACACTGTTCCCACCAACTTCCGAGACGCTTACCCGGAAGTCGGGGATGTCCGCGAACACGCTGGTCAACGATAAGGGCATCGGATATCCTCCCGACACCCTCCATCTAGCCGCAAACCCCTATACCGTCAGCGGTTCATAGTGCGTAAGCCCTGCGTTCTGAGGAATCACAAACGAGTTGTGCACCCGGTTGCCGTAGGTCACCGGCCTGCCGCCGCGAGTTTCGATCAGAAGCCCCGCCAGAAGACGGCACAACAAACTGGCCCGCGGTGCTCGAAGCCTTCGACACCACCGGCTACAAGGGCTACCTCACGTTCGAGTACTTCCACCCCTACACCCACTGGCCGAAGCGCTGGTGTACCAAACCGCCGACTCGCTCGACCGAATGCTGGGGTCGACGGGGTGAGGAGGTGCAGTCGGGTCGGGTCTCGGTTTGCGGCGCAGGCGTCTCGTCTGTACCACAGACCGAGACACGACCCGGGACTGAAGTGAGGTCCGAACCCACAGACGGAACTGATCCTGACTACATGCGGAGACAAGGCGATGCGACAGCTCGTCGGATTATCGTGTGTGCTTTGTCACGATCGCATCGGCAGTATCATCGACGGGCGATTCTGTGAGGCGTGCGCCTGCCCGATTCACATGACGTGTGCGAAGCCCGTTGGGGACGCGGACGGTGAATCGCTGTGTGCAACGTGCGGCGCTGCGTGCTCACAGTCGACCCGCGAGCAGTCACTTCACCGGGAGCACCAGAGTAATAGTGTTGCCCCACCAACCGGCCGCAACCCGATCGTCTGGGTCGCCGGGATCGTCGGGTTCGCAATCATGAGCGTTAGTGCCCTCCTGATCACTCTGGACCCCAGCCCCGACGGGCGACTGCTCAACACCGCACCAGCGCTCGGCGTGGATATTTTCCTACCGATTGGCCTCCTCGGAATTGGCTTCTGCGTGTTCCGACTGGTCCGAGGGCGATAAGCGAACTACAGGTCGGGGTTCCCGCCTGCGTCGCGGTCGCGGTAGACTGGAGGCATGAAGTTGCGCCTCAGCCGCCGTCGGTTCTTGTTGGGTGCCGCCGCGACCGCGCTCGGCGTCGGTACTTATACCTGGCGCATCGAGCCGCACTGGGTGCGGATCGTCCGCCTCGACATGCCCGTTCGCGGGCTGCCGGCCGCGTGGCACGGGCGCACCCTCGCGCAGGTCAGCGATCTGCACGTCTGCCCGCCGCGCGTCGATTCCGATTACCTCGCCGCCGCGCTGCGCATGGTCTCCGAACTGAAGCCCGATCTGGTCGTGATCACCGGCGACTTCTTCAGTCAGGGCGGGCCGGAGCGCACAGACCAAGTCGCTCGCGTGCTCGAACACCTCGCCGCGCCGCCGCTGGGCACGTTCGCGGTTCTCGGCAATCACGATTACGGCGAACACTGGCAGGACGCGGCCATCGGTGAGATGCTCCTGAAGCGACTCGTCGGCCTCGGCGTCACCGTGCTGCGCAACTCCAGTCGCGACGTTCAGGGACTGCGCATCGCCGGCATCGACGACTTCTGGGGGCCGCACTTCCGGCCGGACGAGGTGATGCCGAAGATCGGGGCCGACGAGCCCGCCGTGGTGCTGTGCCACAACCCGGACGTGGTCGATCTGAAGGTGTGGGGGAACTATCGGGGGTGGATTCTGTCGGGCCACACGCACGGCGGCCAGTGCAAGGTCCGGTTCCTGCCGGCCCCGGTGCTGCCGGTACAGAACCGCCGGTACACGCGCGGCACGTTCGACTTGGGCGACGGCCGGACGCTGTATATCAATCCGGGGTTGGGCTACATCATCCGCGCGCGGTTCAACGCGCGGCCGGAAATCACGCTGTTTCGCCTCGTGGCCGCGTAATAAGTTGCGGGGGAACAGACATCCGGCGAGCCGCGACCGCGAGGGTGCGGGTAACGTTAACCTCGCGGTTGCGGCTTCCAAAGGCATAAAAAAGAAACGCGGCGGGCACTCGCCCGCCGCGCGTCATTCGTTTACTACTTCTCGCCTGGGACCGGCGGCAGCTTGCCGGGCGGGGCCGGTTTTTCGCCCGGCTTGGGCGGGTCTTTGTCACCGTCCTTCTCGCGCATCTTCTTGTCGTAGGCCTCGGCCTCGCTCAGGCTGATGAGGCCGTCGCTGTCGGCGTCGATGGCGTCGAACTCGGCCTTCGTGCCGACGTACTCTCCTCGCGACACGTCGCCGTCGCCGTTGCGGTCCATCTTGCGGAACCAGAGCGGCCCCTTCGTCGGTACCGCGGTCGGCTGGTTCGGGTTGTAGAACCCGCCCGCCGGCTGCGGCTGGTTGACGTAGTACCGGTCGAAGGTGCGCGACAGCCGCAGGTTCACCGCCGGTTGGATGATGTTCTTCGTGACGACCTCCGCGCCCGGCTCTTCCAACGCGAGCAGCCGGGTCCAGGCGGTGCGCAGCTCGCGCACGCTCAGCCGCCCGTCACGGTTCTCGTCGAGCAGTTGGAACAGCGACGGTGTTTGCACCGTCGGGGTCAGGCTCACGCTCAGGTTGCGGAAACTGTCTTGAAGGTCGAAGTAGGCGTCGAACTCGGCCTTCGTCATCTTGCCGTCGGCGTCGCGGTCCGCGGCCTCGAACATCACCTTCACGAACTGGAAGTTGATGGCGTTCGGGCCGGCGAGGTCTTTCTCCTCGATGTGGCCCTTCGCGCCCGCGGCCTGCGTGAACATGTAGCCGTACTGCACCTTCAGTGACTGCTGGCCGTACTGTGTGACCGGCGCGAACGCCCAGAAGTCGATGGGCTGCCGGCCCATGTGTAGCACGAGCCGGCCGTTCTCGACCTGCTTGATCTTGAACCCGCGAGCGGCGGCCCCCTTCTCGTCGGTCAGCTTCGCCACACAATCGACGGCCTTCGGCGCGAGCGACAGGGTAATCTCCACGTCCGGCGCGCCGGTGCGCCACACATCGAGTTCCTCGCCGTCGAGCTTGCCGTTGCCGTCCTTGTCGAGCGCCTTGAAGGTCACGTCGTCGAAGCCGATCTCGGCCTGGGTCAGGTCGAAGTCGCCGTCCTTGTCGTACTTCTTGATGACCTGCTGCGTGACGGTGCCGGGGATGCGCCCGGCCTCGTACACGCTCACCATCTGGCGCGCCGCGGCCGGGTCAGTGTAAGGCAACCCGTTGGGCGGATTGAATTGCTGCTGGCCCAACCGCCGCACGTTGGCGTTCGGGTTGTACAGGTTCGGCGTCAACTCTTGCGCACTCAGGCACTCGTCCTCGTCGGCGTCGCGGGTGGTGAGGAGCTTCTCGACGGCCTTCACCTCGTCCTTCGTGAGCTTGCCGTCGCCGTTACCGTCGAGCAGCTTGAACACGGCCTCGGTCACGGCCGCGTTGTTGTTGTAATCGGGCTGCATCGGCTGCGCGCGGATGATCTGCGCGGCCGTCATGGAGTACGAGTTGGCGAACTCCTCGAACGTGACCTTGCCGTCGCCGTCCTTGTCCATCCGGGCCAGTGTCGGGCTGGTCGTCTGGCCGGGCTGGTAGAACCCGTTGGCGAGCAACTGGCTCATACCCTGGTCGGAAAAGGCGAACCCCACTTCCTTCGCGTTTAGCGTGCCGTTACCGTCGCGGTCGCAGTAGTCAAACGCCTTCTGGAGCCGGTCGCGCCACATCTCGCCGACGGACTTGCCCTCGTTGAGTGCGGTGGCACGGATGCGGACCGGGCGCTGATTGGTGTACAGCAGCACCTCGAAGGCGTCGTTGAACTTCGGGGTGAACTTGGGGACGCCGGGCCGCGGGGCTGGGGCCTCGTCGGGCGCGGCGGTCGCGGTGGGTACGGCGAACAGGCCCAGCACGCCCGCGAAGCCGCAAGCGGCTCGAAGAATGAGGTTCCTCACGCCAGCACCTCCTTCACCGGCTGCGCGCCCTTCTCGACGATGCGGATCGGGCGGCCGACGTTGGACATGTTCTGCTTCTCGAAGTCGATGCCGGCTGCGGCGCACACGGTCGCGAGGAAGTCCACCACCGAGGTGGGGCGCTCTTCGACGGTCGTACCGTCCTTGCTCGTCTTACCGGCCGCTTGCCCGCCCTTCACGCCGCCGCCAGCGATCACCGTGCTCCATGCGTTCGGGTAGTGGTCGCGGCCCTTGCCCTGGTTGATCTTCGGGGTGCGGCCGAACTCGCCCATCCACACGATGGTGGTGGTTTCGAGCAGCCCGCGCTCCTTCAGGTCGTCCATCAGCGCGCCCCATGCCGCGTCCAGCGTGCCGCACAGCCCCTTGACCAGATCGAAGTTGTTGCCGTGCGTGTCCCAGTTGCCGAGCGTGACCTCGACGAACGGCACGTTCTTCTCGACCAGCCGGCGGGCCAGCAGGCACCCCTGACCGAACAGGTTGCGGCCGTACTTGTCACGGGTGGTGTCCTTCTCGGCGGTCAGGTCGAACACCTTGCCGCCGTCGGACTGCATCAGGCGGATCGCGCGGTCGTAGGCGGCGGCGTGGCTCTTGGCGACGCTACCCGGCCGGGCCGCGGCGAAGTCTTCCTGCACCTCGCGGAGCATGTCGAGCCGGGCCGCGTGGGTGGCCTCATCGATGGCCTTCGGGCGGTCCAGGTCGGCGACCTTCAGGATGCCGTCGATCTGCTGGAGGGTCTGAGCCTGCCCGCCGTTGAACTGGTTGTCGCCGACGATCAGCGGGGCGTGAACCGGCCCGAGGAACCCCGGCCCGAACGCCTCTTGTGAGAAGAACCGCTGCGGGGCGATGCTGATGAAGTTCGGCAGTTCGGCTTTCGCGTCGCCTAGCTCCTTCGAGACGAGCGACCCGATGCTCGGGTACTGGATGCCGGCGAAACCGGGCAGTTGGCCCGTGCGCATCAGGTAGGTGCCGCGGGCGTGGTCGCCCTCCTTCGTGGTCATACCGCGGAGAACGGCAATGCTCTTGCCGTGCTTGGCGAGCTTCGGCAGGTGCTCGCCGATCTTCAGGTCCGGGGCGGCGTCGATCTGCTTGTACGGCCCGCCGTTCTCGTGACCCGGCTTCAGGTCCCACAGGTCGATGGTGCTCGGCCCGCCGTTCATCCACAGCAGGATCACGGACCGCTTCGGCTTCACCTTTTTCGTTTCGGCGGCCTGGGCCAGCCGGCCCATCCACCCGGACATCGAGACCGCCGTGCTGACCGCACCGACGCGCAACAGATGGCGGCGGTCGAGGTTCATCGTCATGTTCTGGCTCCAGTTGGGGGTGTGTGGTTGGTGTTTCGTCGTGGGGCGGGCCTCCCGGCCTGCCGTAGCTGAGGCAGGCCGGGAGGCCCGCCC
>SXGT01099395.1_pt1 | contig 13168 bp, 14 predicted proteins | sample 3176221 | NCBI WGS metagenome assembly SXGT01 (sample SAMN11356862, study PRJNA531348) | freshwater metagenome | isolation source: freshwater sample F1-120 | place: China: Fuxian Lake, Yuxi | collected 2017-12-25
AAGCACTGGGGGTAACCCGGTGGTTATCAAACCAGTATTAACATCCATACGAGTAGCCTAAGGAGGCTTCAAAATGAGCCCAACTCGAGGGGATCACTGATGCGTTTTTTAAACCAGTCGCCTGACTTTGATTTGACCTATAGCGATGTGTTCATGGTGCCGAGCCTTTCTGCAGTGGCATCTCGGCTCAAGGTTGATTTAACAACTCCAGACAAAATTGGTACGAAGATTCCCCTAGTTGTGTCAAACATGACCGCGATTGCAGGGCGGCGAATGGCAGAGACGGTTGCCCGTCGGGGCGGAATTGTTGTGTTGCCCCAGGATATTCCGCTCGACATCGTCGAAAATGTTGTCAAGTTCGTCAAGTCAAGACATCGAGTGATTGATACGCCGATCACCATGCAACAGGATGGCACGGTAGGTGATGCCTTGAGTCTGATTTACAAGCGCAGTCACGGAGCCGTAATTGTTGTAGATGAAGATCAGCGACCCTACGGAATTTTCACCGAGCATGACGCAGTCGGATTCGACCGTTTTGCGCAGATTCGTAATGTTATGAGTCGAGAGATTTTTACTCTTGACGATTCACTATCACCACAACAAATGTTTGAACGCCTGACCGAGGCTCGACTATCAGTAGCGCCAGTAGTCGATAAAAACGGCAAGTTACTTGGGGTAATCACCAGAAATGGGGCGCTACGAAGCACAATTTACGACCCTGCAATAGATAAGGACGGTTGTCTGATGATTGCCGCTGCGGTGGGAGTCAATGCCGACCCATCGACGCGAGCGAAAAATCTTGCCGCTATGGGTGTTGATGTTGTGGTCGTTGATACGGCTCACGGTCATCAAGTTCGAATGCTTAATGTGATCGAAGAAGTGCGACAGGTTCTAAACAATGTCCCTCTTGTCGCCGGAAATGTGGTCACTGCCGAAGGTACGAAAGACATCATCAACGCTGGTGCCGACATTGTCAAGGTCGGTGTTGGACCTGGAGCGATGTGTACAACTCGAATGATGACGGGCGTTGGTCGTCCGCAGTTTTCTGCGGTTCTTGAATGTTCTCAGACTGCATCTGGCTTAGGCAAACAGATTTGGGCAGATGGTGGCGTTCGATATCCGCGCGATGTCGCTCTTGGTCTCGCCGCTGGGGCAGCCAACGTGATGTTCGGTTCGTTGCTTGCAGGCACCTACGAATCAGCTGCCGATACGTTACGCGACACAAACGGTCGTCTCTATAAGGAGAGTTTTGGGATGGCTTCTAACCGCGCGGTTCGAAATCGCACGCGCAGCGAAGGCGCCTTTGAGCGTGCTCGAAAAGAATTGTTTGAGGAGGGTATTAGTTCATCGCGTATGTACCTTGACCCGCAACGACCGAGTGTTGAAGACATCATCGATCAGATCATTTCAGGTGTCAGGTCTTCGTGCACCTATGCTGGCGCGTCGAACATCTCGGAGTTTCAAGATCGAGCCGTAATCGGGGTTCAAAGCGCGTCAGGTTACGACGAAGGTCGCGCACAAGACACCAATTGGTGATGTTGCGCTACCGATGATCGTTGTCGCAATCGATGGCCCGGCCGGTGCAGGCAAATCGACTATTGCCAAAGCATTAGCGGCAAAACTCGGTATCAGATATCTCGATACTGGAGCAATGTACCGGGCAGTTACATTCGCTGCGATGACTTCGGGCATTGAACTGACCAATCAAGATCTTGTTGCCGAGTTGACCCGTGAATCAAAAATGATTCTCACTGATGAGAGCGTCGTGATCAATGGACTCGATGCGACGACCGCGATCCGTAGTTCTGAAGTGACTGCCGCGGTCAGCACTGTGGCCGCTAATAGCCAAGTCCGCACCGAGTTGCGCGAGCGGCAAAGGCAGTGGATCAACGACCACGATGGCGGGGTAGTTGAAGGACGAGACATCGGTTCAGTGGTTTTTCCGGACGCAACATTGAAAGTTTATTTAACTGCGTCACCGATTGTGCGTGCAAAACGACGCGTAGTGCAGTCGGGCGGAAACGTCGATGAAATTGCGGCGTCTATTGCATCGCGAGATCTGCAAGACAGTTCTCGAAGTGACAGCCCATTAACCCAGACAGATGATGCGATTACGATAGACACCAGTGATCGATCTATCGACGAGGTCGTTGCACAACTAGTTGAGATGACGAATAAAATATCAAGCAAAAGATCATGACCCAAGTAGAAACGAATCTCGCGGGTCAAGGTCGTATGGGAAAATTATTTTACGCAGTCGTTCGGGGCATACTGCTTGGCTTGTGTCGATTTTATTTTAGATTGAGCGTCAAAGGCCGCGAGAATGTCCCAAAGAAGGGTGCATTTATTTTGGCGCCGATCCATCGATCGAATGTTGACACGCCAATATCCAGCGCAACAACCAAACGCCGGCTGAGGTTTATGGGTAAAGACAGTTTGTTCAAGATACGACCAGTCGGTTCGGTGCTTTCAGCCTTGGGTGGTTTTCCGGTGACACGCGGTACGGCAGATCTTGAGGCACTGAAGCGTTGTCTTGCAGTACTGGCACTGGGTGAACCAATCGTGATGTTTCCGGAGGGTACACGACAGTCCGGTGAAACAGTTCAACCGTTGTTTGACGGCGCAGCATATTTGGCTATCAAAGCCAACGTCCCAATTGTGCCTGTGGGAATAGGTGGCACACAAGATGTAATGCCCAAAGGGAGAAAAATGATTTACCCCAAAAAGTGCACGATGATTATTGGCGCACCGATTTATCCGCCCGCGAGCACTACGGGCCGGACACCGCGTACCGCAACCACCGAGTTGACGGCAAAATTGAAATCGGCGTTGCAAGAATTGTTCGACGCCGCCCAACTCGCGGCTCACTAATTTCTAGGTCTTTTACCAGTTGTTTTGTTTGGGCACTTGCTAATAATTCAAATAACTGGTCAGCGCTTTTTGCATCGCCACTAAATCGCCAACGCCACAAACTTCGCGCGCTGAATGCATTGAAAGTTGCGGTATGCCGACATCAACCGTGTTGATACCAAGCCGCGTTGCGGTGATAGGCCCGATTGTCGTGCCACACGGCATATTGTTTTTTGAAACAAACATTTGATGGTTTACATTTGCCGTCTCACAGGCCTTGATGAATACTGCCGCCGAAGTCGATGAAGTTGCATATCGTTGATTGGAGTTCATTTTTAATGCAGGACCTTGATTAACAATTGGAGCGTGTGCATGATCGTGGCGATCAGGATAATTGTGATGCACTGCATGGGCATTGTCTGCCGAAATACAAGACGACTGACTCAACGCTTGCAAAAATTCGATTCTCGATAAGCCTGATGCATCGGCAATTGTTTCAAGCGTGTGCTCGAGAAGTGGGCCAGCCGCGCCAGTTGCGCTAGACGAGCCGACCTCTTCGTGGTCAAATAGCGCAACGACACAGCAATCTTGTGGGTCTCGAGTCTCAATCAACGCAGAAATCGACGCCCAACACGAGGCCTGATTGTCGAGTCGACCACTAGCCAACAGAGACTTGTCGACCCCTATTAATTGAGCGGGCGCAGAATCAAAAAGTTGAGCATCGATCGAAAGAATTTGTTCGGGTTGTGTTTGTATCTTTGCCGCCACCCATCGCGCGAAGTCGAATGGGTTTTCGCCCGTTGCCCAAGCCGCCGACAGGTGCAATTGTTTATCGAGGGTTAAACCCCGCTCGTTGACTTCACGGTCTAGATGAATCGCCAGTTGAGAAATACGCGCTATCGGAGTTGCCTCACAAAACAACTTGACTAAACCATCTCGCAACACGGCATGCCCAGCGATGCCGAGGTCGCGGTCGAGCCAACTATTGAGAAGCGGAGCGCCGTAAATCTCGACTTGTAGGGTGTGCCAGCCGAATTTTGACTCATCTGGACGCGGTTTAATTTTCAAGCACGGTGAATCGGTGTGAGCACCGATGATCCGAAATTGTGCAAGTTTCTTTGAACCCTGTCTCCATGCAACCAACGACCCGGCCCGTTTGATGAAACCGGTTGACGAGTATCTCTCGGGCGAATTCAGTTTGGTGCAATCGATGAAACCTGCCGCTGCGAGTTTCGCGACAATAAATTCAACCAAATGTCGAGGCGTTGGTGACGAATCAAGTTGATCGCGAACTTGAGCGACTAAATCGGTCGTCACGGATTAATTTTTGAGAGTGAAATATCTTGTCCGAAAAATGTACAAGAAGTATCTTGAATACTCGACTCTCGAACCTCAAATTTCGCGGCGCAAACAGACAGAGCATCGCGTTGTGTGAACGACAAAAAGGCGACCCCGGCGAAAAAGGCCAGCATCAATATTTTTGTAATCAAAGACTTGACAAATTTGAGCACGATAAGCAACCCAAACACGCTTCCGCCCATTGAGCCCAGACCGATATTTTTGGCAGTTTCAGCATTCAGAGAAAAAAGATCCATGTCGTCTAGTGTGGCAGAAGTATGAGCGATCAACCAGTACATCTTTCAGCAAGTGGACCACCAGAGACAGTTATCCCGCAGATTACGGGTGAACTTCGGATCGCTTTGGACACTGCCCTCGGAAAGCCGATTGATGTTCGTCGTCGCGCGGTTTGCGATGTTGTTGCCAATCATCCCACTTTTCTCGAAGGCTGGGCGAATATTGGCGATCTGAGCGAACCAGGAATAGATGCCTACATGGCTTATCGCGTCGGATACCACAGAGGTCTTGACACATTGCGCGCCAATTCGTGGCGCGGATCTGGATATGTGCGATGGGCAAGAGAATCTAATCGCGGTTTTTTGAGATGTCTCGGTGGGCTGGCAAAGCAATCCCGGCTGATCGGTGAAATCAGCGAAGCAGTGCGGTGCGAACAATTTCTTTTGCAACTAGATCCGAGTGGCGACGCCAGTAAATAATTTAGAGAACATTCATGACGAAAAATTCGGTCACTGGTGCAATTTTTGCTGGCGGTGAAAGTTCTCGCTTTGGTTCGCCAAAGATAAATGCGCTCGTAGGTGAAGAAGAGTTTGGCTTTCGAATTGTACGTTCAATGCGCCACTCAGGAATAGAACCGATTTTGTTGGTTGGTGGCTCTGAAGATGATGCAAGTAGATGGAACCTTAAATACGTCTCAGATGAAGTTTCTGCTGCGGGACCATTTGCGGCTTTGCTTGCCGCCATACACAATACTGATTCACAGATTTTGCTGACCATGCCATGCGATGTGCCGTGGATCGATGGCGAGTCGTGTCGACAGTTGTCGGCGATTGATGCAAAGTTTGATGTACAGGTTGCAACCACAGACTCGCCACAGTGGTTATGCAGCGCGTGGCGACGAAGCGCAATGCGACACTTAGAACAACAGTTCGCAAACGGTGAGCGTGCAATATATCGCGCTGTCATAGGGCTTAAGGTCAACTATTTACAATTACCACCGAGTTCTTTGCGAAATGTCAACTCTCCTGATGATTTACGAATATGAGACTGCATAGATCATTTGACTTTTTTTTAATGTCTTTGAACTAACCTTTACATATGGCGATCAGTGAAATCTCGGTCAATGAACTCACGACATTGGTAGAGAATGGTTCGTTGGTCATTGATGTTCGAGAACCCGATGAATACGAATCTGGACACATACCAGGTGCAATTTTGGTGCCACTTTCAACCGTGCCAAACAATTCCAGCGAGTTCGAATCTGAAGAGAGTGTTTATATTGTGTGTCGCAGTGGTGGTCGCAGTATGCAAGCGTGCGAAATGCTGCACGAAATCGGAATTACAAATGTCGTGAACGTGGCTGGCGGAACAGTGGGTTGGATCGCCCTAGGCAATGAAATAGTCACCGGAGAACATCCAAGTTGACATACCTCTGGGTAGGGGATGGTCTCGCGTTAGACGAAATTGTCGATGAGATCCTGTTGCAGCCTCGATATGCGATTGATACCGAGTTTCATCGTGAGAAGACTTATTATCCGAAACTTGCACTGGTTCAGTTGAAGTGGGGACAGAAGACTGCGCTTCTTGATCCACTCGCCGTTGACCCACGAGGTTTAGCAAGATTGTTTGAGAGCGATGTTCTCGCGGTGTTTCACGCCGCACAACAAGATCTTGAGGTTTTGCGACATGCATCGCAAGTTGCACCCAAAATTATTTTCGACTGCCAAATCGCCGCAGGATTTCTCGGCTTTTCAACTCCATCGCTTGCCACTCTCGTTCAGGCGATAAAGAAGGTTGCACTATCTAAGGGTGACCGATTGACCGATTGGCTGCGCCGCCCCTTAACGCCAGCACAGTGTGTGTATGCCGCGGATGATGTCGCACATCTTTTAGATCTGCACGACGAACTTTCTTCACAACTCAATCAGCTGGGAAGATCCGTCTGGGTGGCCGATGCCTGCAATGACTTAGTGGCACGTCCAAGTGGCCCCATTGAGTCGCACCTGGCTTGGCTGAAACTTAAAGAGGCCAGGTCATTGAAAGGTGCTTCTCGTGGTGTGGCGCAATCGGTCGGTCAATGGCGCGAAGAACGAGCAATGCGCAGCGATTATCCACCTAGAAGAATTATGTCGGATATGGCCCTGTTGGGTATCGCTCAACGTGTGCCGAAAAATGTTGAAGAACTTGCTTCAACGCGCGGAGTCGACGATCGTCATTTATCTTCGGAATTTTGTAAAGAGATTATGACTGCAATTCGTGAAGGGGCTCAACGCACGATTGCGTTGCCGACTCACGAATCAGATGAAGTTGAGAAGTGGGCGAGGCCAGCCTTGACACTGATAAGTGCATGGATCGGTGAACTGGCTCGTAAGCACAAAATTGACTCAACTCTTTTGGCGACCCGAAGCGATATCAGTGCATTCTTGCGAAAGTCACCCGATGCCCGCTTGCTCAGCGGTTGGAGGGCTTCGGTAATTGGTGACGATTTGAAGAAAATTCTTGCCGGCACAGTTGGTCTGAGTGTCGATCGTGACGGACATCTCAAGCTGATCGAGGCAGATAGCGCATAATTCCACGTTTTGCCTGCGATTTCTTGCTAGTCTCTAACGCAATGTCTAACCACTAGGCGGTGACCACAATCGGTAGCCGCCCCAGAACAATTTGGAGCCCTATCGTGAAAAAGGGACGTCATCGTCGATTTGAAGAAGCCCGTCGCCTGAAGCAAACAGGTCCGACTGCGCAAGATCTTGGTGTTTCGCGCGAAAGCAAGTCGAAGAGTCAAGAAGATGAATATGCAGCCATTGCAGAACGCTATGGCGTGAGATTCGATGAAGACGGTGAAGAACTCTCCGATGAGTCCACCGATGAAGATAATTCATAACTAGTTGAAACCGAGAGACCCCCATTAATAACATCCGAAACATTGCGCTAGTGGCGCACGTTGACCATGGCAAAACAACCCTGGTTGATGCCCTTTTAAGATCTGGCGGAACTTTTGCCGCACACCAGGCAGTCGTTGATCGCGTGATGGATTCGAACGATCAAGAACGCGAGCGTGGAATCACAATATTGGCCAAGGCGGCTGAAATAGAGTGGCGTGGCGCGAAAATCAATCTTGTAGACACACCGGGTCACGCTGACTTTGGTGGCGAAGTCGAACGTGCCCTCGCTCTTGTCGACGGGATTTTGTTGTTGGTCGATGCGGCCGAAGGCCCGTTGCCGCAAACTCGATATGTATTGTCGAAGGCACTTGCGCGTGATTTGCCGGTTGTTGTAGTGCTGAACAAAGTTGATCGTTCAGATGCCCGTCCCGAAGAAGTGCTCGAAGAAGTTGAACAACTTTTCTTGGATCTTGCTCATCACGACCACCACTTGAGTTTTCCAGTGATCTCGGCTGTTGCGAGAGATGGCCGCTCAATGAAAGGCATCGGAATGCCTGCTGCGAACGCCGACCTCGTCCCGTTGCTTGACGCAATTCTCGACACTATTCCTGCTCCGACCGATGATCCGACTGCACCGTTGCAGGCGATGGTTGCCAACTTGGACGCTTCCGATTATTTGGGTCGACTCGCCATCGGTCGTGTCCATGCTGGTGTTTTACGCAAAGGTGACACGGTGACGGTGTGGCAGCATCCGAACGCCACCAACCCGACGCCCTCGATCAAACGGCGAATCTCTACTTTGTTCGCGTTCCGCGGTATCAGTCGCGAAGAGGTTAGTGAGGTTTCGGCAGGCGATCTTTTTATTTTGGCCGGCATCGACGAGGTAGAAGTAGGCGACACAGTTGCCGCACTTGAAAACGCCGCACCGCTACCACGCCTTGAAGTGGATGAGCCAGTTTTGCGGATGAGTTTCGGCGTTAATACTTCGCCATACGCAGGACGCGAAGGAACATATTTGACAAGCCGCCACTTGAGCGAGCGCTTGTTTAAAGAAGTGCTGGGTAACGTTTCGATCAAAGTCAATACAACTGACACACCGGATGTAATCGAAGTTGCTGGCCGTGGAGAATTGCAACTCGCAGTATTGATTGAAAACATGCGTCGAGAAGGTTATGAACTTCAAGTGAGTCGACCTGAAGTAATCACCAAAGAGATTGACGGCAAAAAACAAGAACCACTCGAAGCTGGCACCATCGACGTGCCAGACGAGTATGTTGGTGCGGTCACGCAAGCGCTTGCCCCACGCAAAGGTCGCGTAACAAATCTCGAACCAGGCGACAGCGGTCGTACGATCGTTAGTTTTCAGGCACCTTCTCGTGGTTTAATTGGTTTTAGGTCGTTGTTGCTCACAGTTACTCGTGGCACTGCCTTGCTGCACCAAAGTTTGGCTGGCTATATGCCATGGGCAGGAGAATTGCCACACAGATTGGGCGGAGCGATGATTGCTGACCGTAAAGGTTCAACAACTGCCTATGCGCTCGACAATCTGCAACTACGTGGAACGCTTTTTGTGGCGCCAGGCGTCGAAGTTTACGAGGGAATGGTTGTGGGCGAGAACTCTCGCGATGACGAAATGGTTGTCAATGCGGTTCGTGCCAAAGAAATGACTAACATTCGAACACACAGCCACGACGATGGACCAAAGCTTGCGACACCAATTACTCACACGCTTGAGACAGGTATTCAGTGGATTGCAGATGACGAACTTGTTGAAGTAACGCCAACGAACATTCGTATTCGAAAGCGCTATCTTTCTATCGAAGACCGACGCAAGAACACCAAAAGCAACAAATAAGAGGTTAGTTCGGCAATCTAACCGACTTTTGGTTACGTGCTTGTTGCAGACGTCTCTTTGCTGCGCACCTGTGGGTGGGGCAAGAAAGTCGTCTGTGGTTTCTGCAACTGTTTAACGATCATTTCGTAAATCTCGTGGCCGCATAATTCGATCAACTCATCTTTGAGATATTTGTAAACAGGTCGCGAGCCTACAAAGGCCGCCGAATCATCGGTGCACCACCAATCAAAGTCAAACCCTCCGCCACCCCAATCGCGTCGCTTCCACTCGCGCACAATCGAGAGAATGTGATCTTCATCTTCCTCATGTTGTTCAAGACGTAACGGCACTTGCCAACAAACATCGGGTTTCCAATCCATTGGGCGTTCGCCTTCATCTTTTGCCGCAACGTGAAAGGCGCAGCCCATTCCGCCTTCAAAGTCAGGACGATTATGAAAGATACATGCACCCTTGTACGAAGTCGTAATGTCTGAACCGTCTTCTTCTTTGCCGAGCCATTTGTCCTGCTGTCCACGATCGTAATTTTGCCAATGCTCAGGCTTCAAACGGTTGACACTTTTCTTGACTGACGTGAGATCTTCATTGTCAATAAAGTGTGCGCCATAACTGCAACACCCTTGATGCAGCGTCGGGTCGGCATCGTCGAGAATTCCTTTGCAACCATTGCCGTAGATGCAAGTCCAATTGGATCGAAGAAATGTTGCATCAATCATCCAAGTCTGCTCAAGGTCTGGATCGGCGAAACTTATCCACTCGTGCAATTCTTCGGGCATGGACACGTTGATGCAGGCTACTGGCATACTTATTGCATCATGCAAAATTCAGCACAAAACAACGACGAAATTATTCAACAGCTTCGAAATATTTCCGAGACCCTTGGCGATAGGGCGCTCACTGTTTTGAGAGAGGCACATGCCCTAGGTGAGTCGAAACGCCCTGAGATCGAACGCACGCTAACCCAAGCGCGACGAGCAATCGAAAAGGCTATTGGTCTTCTAACTCGGGAATAGTCTTTAGAACCGAATTATTGTTGGTTTAGTTGGTCGATCAACTTTCGTAAACCTCCAAAGTCGCGTCTGGCGAATTGAAAGGCAATTCTGTGCTTATCCAGGTTGTCTTTGTCGGTAATCTCAGCACCAGTCGGCTTAACTCTTTCAATTGCTCCTGCTTGCGAAAGATACGCGAATTGCTGGTTTAAAACCAGCAACTGTTTATCTGATACTTCTTGTTGAAGTCTGATCACAGTGAGGTTTCCGACTATTCGCATTGAGTGATAGTTGCGGTAAAAGTTCTTGATGGTGTTCACGGCGTCTGGTACACCAGTCGCAATATGATAAAGCGCCAAGTCGGATTCTGAGACAAGTTGGCGCGGTATCAGAGATTTTTTGACGAATGAATCGACATCTTCCCAAAACGGGTCACCAGGCAGGTCAAGCATCACGATCGGCGCAGGGTTACCTTTGCCCGTCTGGAGCAAAGTCAACAACTCAAACATCTCGTCAAGCGTGCCAAACCCGCCGGGCATACAAATAAATGCATTTGACTCTTTTACCAACATCAGTTTGCGCGTGAAAAAATACCGCATTGCGACATATTTTTCATCGCCAGCAATAATCGAATTCGCCGAGGTCTCAAACGGCAAACGAATGCTGACTCCGATCGACATTTCGCGTCCCGCGCCAGACATGCCCGCCTCCATGATCCCTGGTCCGGCACCGGTCACGACCATCCATCCGTTCTCAGATAGCGACTTCGCGACTTCCTGCGTCAGTTTGTATAACGGATCGTCTTTAGTCGTGCGTGCAGATCCAAAAATGGTGACTTTTTTACGGCTCGTATACGGGGCAAACATCACAAATGCTTCTCGCATCTCTGTTAATGCCGCAGTTGCAATCTTCAAATTTAAAGTGTTTGGCTTGTCACTGCCCAACTTCAGCGAAGTAGTGATGAGTTCGACAATCAGTTTTTTGTTCAACTTATTGACGGTCGGTTGCGATATCACACTGGAAACCAGTTCGTCGATCAACAACTTCAATTTGGCGTCGTCGATAATGATTTCTTTGCTCATTGGTTCAATTCGTTTGCCTTTGCGGTAAGCACTGATATCAATTCATCAAAACTATTTTGAAACGATTTGACACCTTCGCGCTCGAGGCGAGTAGCAACATCTGCAACATTCACGCCGAATTCTTTGAGTTGCAACCACTGTGCATTGGCTCGATCGACATCTTTAGTGATCGTGAGAGCCAGACTGCCACGACTCGAGAAAGCGTCAACCGTCGAATCGGGCAAAGTATTGACGGTGTTGGGCCCAATCAGCGAATCGACATAAAGCGTGTCGGGATATTTCGCATTTTTGGTGGAAGTCGATGCCCAAAGTGGTCTCTGCACGCGTGCGCCGTGCTTGAGCAGGTCATTCCATCGCTTACCCGAGAAAGCTTTCTCAAACATTTGATATGCAAGTTTCGCTTGATTCACTGCTGCCGTTCCGCACAATGCGATTGCCTCGTCGACGCCATTATGTTCAAGCAATCGATCAATTTCGGTATCAACACGCGAAATAAAAAAACTCGCAACACTCGCCACGCGACCAACCTTTTGTGGAGCGCTTACGGCAAGCAACTCGAGTCCCTGAATATAAGCGTTCATCACCTCTTGATATCTTTCAAGACTAAAAATCAGCGTCACGTTTACATTTCGTCCCTCGCCGATCATCGCGCGAATCGCGGGGATGCCTTCTGCAGTGGCAGGGATTTTAATCATCACATTGTCACGGTTGACTCGCTCATCAAGTTGGCGTGCGGCAACCAGTGTTTGTTCGCCTTTGTGGGCCAAACTTGGATCAACTTCAACACTTACAAAGCCATCAACACCACCAGAAGATTCATAAAGCGGTGCGAATACATCCAACGCCCCGTGAATGTCCTGCAACACGAGTGCCCAATAACTTTCGAGCGGGCTCGTGCCCGACGAGATCAATGACTTGAACTGCTCGGTGTATTCATCAGAACCCTGGATTGCTTTCTGAAAAATCGTCGGATTTGATGTCAACCCCCGGATTCCGTTCGCGCACACCCGATCGAGTTCACCGCTCGTGATATAACTTCGTTTCAAATTGTCCAACCACGGACTTTGGCCATATTCTGAGAACAATCGCTTCAGACGATCGCTCATTGCGTCTTGTAATCCTTGATCAGCGATTTACTCGCCTGAACTACTGCTCCTATATTGATGCCCAGTTTCTCGAGGGCAATTGCGCCAGGTGCACTCGTGCCAAAGCGGTTGATTCCAATTGTGTGATCTGCATATCGCTCCCAGCCCATTGTCACACCAGCCTCGACGGACAACACCGGAATATCTTTCGGGAATATTTGGCGTTGCTTCTCTTTGTTCAGCCTTTCAAATCGATCCCAACTTGGCATCGATACAACACGACATTTTTCACCAGTTTTAGAAAGTTCGTTGGCAGCATTCACGCACAATCCGACCTCGCTACCCGTGCCCACCAAAATAATTGAAGGTTTGCCATCGCAGTCGCGCACGACGCCGGCACCAGCGGCGACAGCAGAACCATCAGTCACACTCAGCACGGTTTGTCGCGAAAGAATCAATGCAGTAGGGCCATTGTGGTCAACTGCCGCACACCACGCCGCCACCGTCTCATTTGGATCAGCGGGACGAATCACTTGAAGCCCGGGTATCGCGCGCAAAGAAGCGAGTTGCTCGACAGGCTGATGTGTTGGACCATCTTCGCCGACGCCAACAGAATCGTGTGAAAAGATGAAGACACATCGGGCACCAGAAATTGCTGCCAGACGAATTGCGGGACGCATATAGTCGGCGAAAACAAAAAATGTGCCTGCAATTGGCAGAACCCCGCCATGCAATGCCATGCCGACGATTGCAGCACCCATTGCATGCTCGCGAATACCAAAATAGATCTGTCGACCATCTGGTGCCTTTGAACTTTGTGCGACCTGTTTCGAGAGTTTCGTGCCTGTATTGC
>SXGT01256394.1_pt1 | contig 13168 bp, 13 predicted proteins | sample 3176221 | NCBI WGS metagenome assembly SXGT01 (sample SAMN11356862, study PRJNA531348) | freshwater metagenome | isolation source: freshwater sample F1-120 | place: China: Fuxian Lake, Yuxi | collected 2017-12-25
AAGCCGTTTGCGTTCGAGGAACTGTTGGCCCGGCTCCGAGCGCTTGAGCGTCGGCAGCGGGCAGTTCGCCCCGCCGTCATCGAAGTGGCGGATCTCTCCATCGACCCCGCCAGCCGAACGGTGCGTCGCGGTGGTCACGCCTTGGAGCTCACGACCACCGAGTTTTCACTGCTCGAATTTCTGGCCCGCCACACCGGCCAGGTGGTTGGCCGGTCGATGATCTCTACCCACGTCTGGGACGAGCACTACGATCCGATGTCGAACATCATCGACGTCTACATCGCCAGGCTTCGGAAGCGAGTGGATCTGCCGGGCTACCCGCCGCTGCTGCATACGGTGCGAGGCGTCGGGTACGTACTTCGGCCCGGCCCCTCGAATGGGTGAGTATCTGGTGCCCGGGCTTCGAATCCGCCTCGCGATGGCGGTGGCCGCCAGTTTCGCCCTCCTGTTAGCTGTGGCCGCGGTCGTTCTGTACGGGGTGCTCCGCCGGGAATGGTGGGCCGAGGTCGACCGGGGGCTGCGCCAATCCGCCGAGGCCGCCCGCGGCCTGTTCAACGCGGACCTCGCGGACTACGGGAGCCCGGAGGCCACGACCGTTCACATCGTGAGCGAACTGGTTTTCGGGGACCGTGTCGTCGTGGCGCGCGACGCAACCGGCCGCGTCTTGGCCTGGAGCCGGCCGATCGGCGGATTGCCGGAAGCGCTGCCGATCTCGTTCGAGGGCACCGGCCCGGCGCCCACGACGCTCGAAGCCGCGGCCGGGCGGTTCCGGGCCGTGTCGGTCCCCCTGCCGAATGGCCTGTCGCTCGTGATTGCGTTCCCGCTCACGCCGCTCGAGGGCCGGCTGGCGAGTCTCCGGTTGATCCTCGGCCTCGGTCTCGTCCTCTCGGTCGTGGCGGGCACCGCGGTAGCCATGGTGGCGTCCCGGCGGGCTCTCGAGCCGATCACGACGGTGGCGACGCTTGCCGACCAGGTGAGCGAGGCGATCGGGCGGGGCGACGCTCCCCTGCCGGCAGTTCCCGGAGCCCGAGAGCGCGACGAAGTCGGCCGGCTGCAGCAGGCGTTCCACGTCCTGGTGGATCGGCTGGAGACCGCCCTGGCCACGGAGCGGCGGGCGACCGCCGGTCAGCGCCGGTTTTTCGCCGACGCGGCCCACGAACTGCGGACTCCCGTGGCGATCCTTCAGAACGAAATCGGGGTCGCCCTCAACGGACCGCCCGCGAACATCAACCGGGGGACCCTGGCCCGGTTGGCAATCGAAACCCAACAACTGAGCCAGCTGGTGGCCGATCTCTTGCTCCTCGCCCGGGGCGAATCGGTCGCCGATGTCGCCGCCCACACCGTGTATCTCGATGATGTCGCCAGTAAGGCGGTGGTCCGCGCCGGACAGCATCCTGCCGCGACCAACCGGCGGATCGGGCTCGGGCAGTTCGATGCCGCCCGGGTTCGGGGGGATGCGGTCCTGCTCGAGCGGGCGATCCTGGCTTTGATTGAGAACGCCTTGCTCCACGCGGGCCCGAGCGACATCGAGGTGGCCGTCGGGGTCGATGACAACGGTGGCGCGTGGGTGTCCGTATCGGACCACGGCGAGGCAATCCCGGAGGAGGCCACCGGCAGGATCTTCGAGCGGTTCGTCCGGCTCCACCACGAAACGTCGGGGAGCGGACTTGGGCTCGCCATCGTCCGGCGAATCGCCGAGCTGCACGGCGGGACTTTGGCTCTGACCCAGTCGGCCGATCCCCGAATCAAAGCCTTCACGGTTCGCCTGCCGGTTGCCTGATCAATCCGGCCGGCCCAGTTGCCGGGCCGGGTTATTGGCGCGAGCTTAGGGCGATGCAGGATCCCGCCTTCTCCGATCTCGACGTGGCGCTGCGGCTGGCGGTGGCGGCCCTGGCGGGCCTCGCCGTCGGACTCGAACGCGAATGGTCCGGTCACGCGACCGGGCCGTCGGCTCGGTTTGCCGGGGTTCGGACCTTCTTCTTGCTGGGTGCCGTGGGCGGGATCGCGGGCTGGCTTTCGACCGGGCCGTCGCCGGCCCTCGCGGTGGCGCTGATCGCGGTCGCCGGGGCGTTCGTGGTCGCCGCGTACGTGATGGCCGCGGGGCGGGCGCCTGAGGCCATCGACGGCACCACGGAGGCCGCGGCGATCCTGATTCTGGCGGTGGGAATCATGGCCGGTCGAGGGTCGATCCAGGTGGCGAGCGGGCTCGCGGCGGTCATGGTCCTCGCGCTGGGCGAGAAAGACACCATTCGCCGCTTCATCGGGACGATCGACGCTCCCGAGATGCGGGCGGCTCTGCAGTTTTCGGTGCTGGCACTGGTTGTCTTGCCTCTGCTGCCGGCCGGGCCCTACGGGCCCCTCGACGCGATCCGCCCCCGGATGATCTGGACGGTCGTGCTGCGGTTCTCCGCAGTCAACTTCGCCGGCTTCCTGGCCCGGAAAGCCCTGGGCGACCATCGGGGCGACTTCCTGACCGGGGCCTTGGGCGGCCTGATTTCTTCCACGGCCGTGACGCTCGCCTTCGCGCGGGCCAGCCGCCGGTATCCGGAGCGGACCGATTCACTGGCGTTAGGCACGCTCGCGGCGTGTACGGTCCTGGTCCCTCGGGTCACGGCCATCATTCTGGCGCTGAATGCCGGGTTCGTCGCGGCGGCGGCGGCGGCCTTGGCGCCGGTCTTCGTGGTGGGTGCCGCCGGAGTGGTCCTGATGCGGCCCCGCGCGGCAGTCGCCGGGGCCGATGGCGCGGAAGCGGGGCCCCGGAACCCCCTCGATCTTGGGCAAGCGCTTCGCATGGCCCTGGCCTTCCAGGCTGTCCTCATGGTGATCACCTTCCTCCAAGTCCGGTTCGGCGAGGTTGGTGTCCTTGGCGGCGCGGCCTTGGCCGGCCTCACCGACGTTGATGCCCTGACGTTGAGCATGGCCCGAATCGCCGGCGGCGCCGACGGCGGTCTCCGGGTGGCTGCGGCCGGTCTCCTTGTCGGGGTCGTGGCCAACACCGCGCTGAAAACCGGCTTGGCCATGGGGCTCGGCAGTCCGGCGTACCGGCGTCGAGTCGCCCCTGGGATGATGGGACTGTTGGCCGCGGGGCTCCTTGGGTTGGCCATCGCGTGGCGATAGCCCGAATGCCGCCCTCCGGCCGGTTCTCGAACCCGGAAAGACCATGACGATTCGATGCCGCGCCGCGGTGGCCATGCTGCTGGTCCTGGCCGGCCCCGCCCTCGCCCAGACTCCCGATCGCTGGCAGCCGATTCGCGACTCGATCGAGCGGCAGCTGGTTCGGGTCAACGGGGCCGCCATTGCGGGCGGCATTATCCGGGGCTCAAGCTCGTGACGGAGTTTCATCCGGGGATGAGCCACGGGGATGTGATGGGGACCGTGGTGGTGCGCGGGCTCCGGACGCTCTACGGGAAGCCGACCGAACCGGAGGCCGGCGTCAAGCGTTAGGTCTCGCGTCCGGGACGCCCTCATCCGCGCGGCTAAAACATGGCGGTGGCGCGCCGGATCAACTCGGCCGCCGTCGTCAGACGCTCCGCGACCCGGATGATCTCGCCGTCAGCCTCACGCCAGAACCCCTGCTCCACGGCCTCCCGGACGCCCGGGAGCGTCTTGACGCCATACCCCGTGTAGTAACCTGGCGCATAGATCAGGTGCTTGTACCATGGTCGGCGCGGGAGACCGGCGCCGCTGGTGAGGGCTTGCTCAACCTGCCGAAGGAGCGCGTTGACCGCCGGCCGTGGGCCCGGTGCGGTCGGCCTGGAAAGCGCGACCTCGTACCGGTCGGCCGCCTCTCGAAGTTCGACCATCGCATTGTCGAGGGGGGCGAAGTTGAGGAACGCCGGGACCGGCTCCCGCTCAGGTGCCTTTCTGGGTGTTCGCGGGTCGGTGATTGCCGCAAACACCCCTTCGTCGAGCTGGCGGTTCCGTTCGATGATCTCCGCGCGGCGACTGGCGGCGAGCGCCTTCACCTCGTCGACGTAGCCTCCATAAGTGTCCGCCATGTTGGTGAACTCGAACGGCAGCACCTCGGCGCCGGCCAAGCGCATGATGGCCGTGCCGACCGTGTGGGCCAGGGCCCGGGCATAGACGAACGAGGTGTCGTTGAACCGAACGAACCGTTCGAAGGTGTCGTAGGTCGAATGGAACACCCCGTCGCCCCCTTCGCCGCCGAAGCCCACGTTGAGTGCCGGGAGGCCCAGGTGCTGGAGAAAGGGCGAATAGTCCGATCCGCTGCCTAACGCGCCGAGCCGGAGGTCGGGCCGCCGCCGGAGCTCGGCTCGCTCTGCCGGTCCACCCTCGGCAATCCGGCGGAGCTGGGCCCGCGTCCAGGCGGTGAGCCCGGTCTCGGGATCGGTGACCTCACGGGCCACTTCGTTCATGAACCGCTCGAGCGAGTGCGAGCCGTCCATGCCAAGAAAGCCTCGGCCGTTGGTGTCGGTGTTGAGGTACATCACGGCTTTTCGGGCCAGCTCGTCTCGGTGAGTCTCCACCCATTCCGTACTGCCGACGATGCCTTCCTCTTCGCCGTCCCAGGCGGCGTACACGATGGTCCGGCGGGGCCGCCAGCCCTGCTTGAGCAGCGCGGCCATGCCGCGGAGCTCCTCCATCTCGGCCACCAGGCTCGAGAGCGGATCATTGGCGCCGTGGACCCAGCCGTCCCGGTGATTGCCGCGGAGGATCCACTCATCGGGCGCTTCCGAGCCCGGAATCCGGGTGATCACGTTGTGGAGCGGGACCCGGTTCCAGTTGAAGGCCAGCTTGAGGTGGACCCGGGCCGGCCCCGGCAGGCCGGTCTTGTAGGTGATCCCGAGCCCGCCGCGCCATGACGGCGGCACCGTCTCACCGCCCAGGGCGCTGAGCAGCGGGAGGGCGTCGCCGTACGAGATCGGGAGTACGGGAATCTTCGTCAGAGTCACCATCTGGTCGAACGGCACCGGGACCACGCCCGGAACCGATCCGCGTCCCGGCGTCGAGGGATCCCCGGGATAGACCGGGAGGTCGACGACCGAACCCATCTGGACGCCGTTCGAGGGCCGGAACGGACCGACCGGATAGACGTCTCCCTGGCCGTAGCCGTCGTCGGCGGGATCGGAGTAGATCAAGCATCCGATTGCGCTGTGCTCGGCGGCCACTTTCGGCTTGGTCCCGCGCCAGCCCCCGCCGTATCTGGCGATCACGACGGCCCCTTTGACGGAGATGCCTCGACGCTCGAGTTCCTCATAGTCGGCCGGGACGCCGTAGTTCACATACACCAGCGGTCCGGTCACGTCGCCGTCGATCGAGTAGGCGTTGAACGGCGGAAGCCGCTCGCTTTCCTGGGCGGACGAGGCGTCGCCGGCGACCGGTGGCTCGCGGAGGCTCGCGACGAACCGGGTCGGCGCCACCAGTTCCACCAGCCGCACCTTCGGAGTAGGGAAGAGGACGTCGAAGGTTTCGATGGCGGCGTCGAGCCCCCAGCTTCGGTACAGGGAGACGAGCCATTCCGCGTTGGCCTTCCCGTAGGGGGAGCCGAGATGCTGGGGCCGGGCGGTGAGCCGCTTGAGGTAGCTCCGCATGCTGTCGGGCGACGGGACCGCTTTAAACTTGGCTTCCCAGGCCCGCTGGGTCGCGGCCGCTTCGACGGAAAACCCGCGGATCGGGGCGGGGCCGGCTTGGGTGTCGACCGCGAGGAGCAACGTCGGAATGACGAGGACCGTGAACGGGCGCATCGCGAGGACATCCTTCATCAAGGGTTCGGACTCAGGAATGTGATACTGGGGCGGCCGGGTCAGTCGTTACTGGAATCCGGCCCGCTCGGGTCGAGGACCCCGAGGTCAATCAGTACGCCCTCGATGGCGTCCGGAATCATCCCGGGCCACAACAGAAAGCCCTGCACCAGCACGAACGGCATTGGGGCCCGTCACGCCTCGTGCCTGAACCCTACGGCACCGGCCGCTCCTTCGACTCGAGGCGGGTGATCCAGAGCCCGGAGTTGATGTCGTTGAAGTAGATCAGCCCGTTTTTGACCACGGCCCCCCAGGTGAACGTCGCTCGCGGCTTGGTGCCGAGCGAGTCGGCGGTCAGGAGCCACGCAATCTCCCGGCCCTGGCGGAGCAGATCCCCCTTGAGTTCGCCCGAGATGTCGATCACTCGGCCGCCGCCCTGATAGTTCCCGACGTAGAGCGAATCGCCCTCGACCCAGATGTTGTGGACCCCGCCGTCGGTCGGCTCATACCACGCGACGATCTTGGGCTTCTCGATATTGGACACGTCGAGCACCTGAAGCCGTCCCCAAGTCAGGTCATTGCCGCCTTCGTGGCCCTTCGCGGCGCGCGACCCATACACCTCGTCGCCCACGAAGACGTATTTCCCGTGGCGCCACGCGGTGTGGGTGCCCCGGATGCCGAGCCCGTAGCGCTGCTCGATCCGGCGGTAGAGGTAGTCGAGATCATATTTGAATTGCGACACCAACGCCGGGGCCTCAGGGCTGCCGCCCTTGATCCCGTTCCCGACGTCGAGGATGATCAGTCCGTCGTTGAGATAAGACAGATAGGCCAGGCCGTCCTTGATGTCGATGTCATGGACGTAGCGGCCTTGGTCGGACTGCGTCGTTTGCCACCGGCCCACCTCGCGGGGGCGATAGGGGTCCTTGATGCTGATGACCCGCATCGATCCGGTGGCATCATCGGTCAGGTAGACGTGATGCTGGTACACGAACGAAGAGTGGACCCCGCCGCTCACGGTTTCATTGTAGTCGGCGATCGGCTTGGGATGGCAGGGGTTGCTGGTGTCGAAGATCACGATCCCGTTCTTCCGGTTCGATGCTCCCTCCCGGGAGAAGACGCCGTACTTCCCGTCTTCGGTCGTCATCACGTCGTTGATGACGCGGGCGTCGATCGTCATCGAGTCGACGATGGCCGGTTGGCCCGGGTTGGAGATATCGATCGCGTAGACCCGGTCCGAGATGGTGCTGTAATAGGCGCACTTCCCGTCTGGGTGAATCCAGATCTCAGCCCCCTTGACCGGCAGCGGAACCCGTCCGACCACTTCGATGCCGCGCCCGACGGCCCGGGGCGTGACCCGGACGATCGCGTCGGCCGACTCGGTGCCGACCAAGGCCGTAATGGTGTACACCCCCTGCTCGTCGGCGACGAAGGCGCCGTCCTCGTCGATGACCGCGCTACCGGTACTGCCGACCGCCGCCACCAGCCAACGGGGCGTTAGGCCTTCGATGGCCCGGCCGCTTCGGTCTTTCGGGCTCGCCGTGAACCGGACGACCTCGCCCGTCAGCGCCGCCCGCGCGGCCGGGGCAACGGCGAGCGAGGCGATCGTGTTGGGAACGACCTGGACCGCGACAGTGGCCGTGGCCGATCCGGCGGTGCCGGTAATCACGGTCTTGCCGGGGCCGACGGCCAGAATCAACCCTTGCGGTGTCGCTGAGGCGACCCTGGGGTTAGCGGAGTGATAGGTGATCGGATCGGTCCGGGTATCGTTGTCGGAGCTGAGCGGGGTGCCGGCCAGGGTCAGCCGGCCGCCCACCGGCAGGGTCACCGAGGCCGGGCGAAGATCGATCTAGACGGGGGGGCCGGCGATCACCGCGACCCGGGTCGTGGTCGTGACCCGCTGGTTTCCGGGGATCGTCGCCATGGCGACGATGTCGAGGTGGCCGCGAAATCCGCCGCGCACCAGGCCGGTTGAATCGACAGTGCCGTTGAACCGGGCCCCGAACCAGATCACTTTGGCCGCGGGAACCGGTTTGCCCGCGGCGTCGAACACCGCGGCCTTGAGTTGCAAGGACTGTCCGACCCTGACCTCGGGCCGCGCGGGCGTTACGTCGATCCGGCCGCCGGCGCCCTGGGCTGGTTGCTGCAGCAGGAGTAAGATGAACCCGAGTACCATTGGCGTCTCGCGGGAGAGTCGGCCTGAAGGGTCGACTTCCCATTGGTCCTAGTCAAGTGAGGAGGCGAAACCGGATGACCTGGTCTCTCAGAGCGGCGGTTGTGGTCTTGAGCGGGTGCGCCAGGGCCGCCGAGGGCCCGCCGCCCGATGTGATCCTCGCGGCCGTCAACGTGGTCGATGTGATCAGCGGCCAGGTGCAGCGAGGGGTCGACGTGTCGATCACTGGGCGGATCATCACCAGCGTTGCCCCCGCGGCGGCGAAGCCACGGGCGGCGACAGTGATCGAAGCCCGCGGTCTCTATCTGATCCCCGGACTCTGGGACATGCACGTCCACATCGCCGCGATGCCCGGTACCTCTGAGGTGTTCCTTCCGGCCATGGTCGGCTACGGTGTCCTCGGGGCGCGCGATACCCACAGCAACCTCGATAGTGTGGTTGCCGCAAAACGGGCCATCGCCGCCGGATCGCGGGTCGGGCCCCGGCTCTTCGGGTCCGGCGAGTTGGTCGACGGCGCCAACTCCGTCAACCCGTCGGCGCGCCGGGTGACGACTGAAGCAGAGGCAAGGGCTCAAGTCCGGGCGCTCAAAGAGGGCGGGGCGGACTTCGTCAAGGTCTACTCGGCGCTGTCGCGGGACCTGTACTTCGCCATTGTCGACGAGGCCAAGCGAGCCGGGATCCCGTACGCCGGTCATGTCACCCCGACCGTCACCGCGCTCGAGGCTTCGAATGCGGGCCAACGGACCTTCGAGCACATGATCGGCGTTGAGGCCGGAACCTCCCGCGACGAAGCCGCGATCCTGGCCGAGAACTGGTCGGCGGTGGCGAAGAAGACCTTCAAGTGGGCGGACGCGGGCCGGATTCGAGCCACGTCGGATTCGGCCAAGACCACCGCCTTGTTCGGAGCCTTCGTGCGGAACGAGACTTGGCAGGTTCCGACCCTCATCGTCTCCCGGCAAATCGGAAGCCTGGTGGACGGCGTACCCGCCGCCGTGCCGGCCGATCGGTTCATTGGTCCGGCGGTGAGGGGGATGTGGGCCGCGATGGGTTCGATGGGAGCCTTCGTGAAGGGTGTCCACGATCTTCATCCGCTCGACCTGGAGCTGGTCGGGAAGATGTACCAAGCCGGGGTCCCGATCCTGGCTGGAACTGATTTTCCGAACCCCTACGTGTACCCGGGCGCCAGCTTGCACGAGGAACTGGCACTGCTGGTCAAGGCGGGGTTGCCGACCGCGGCGGCGCTCCGGGCCGCTACCAGCGAGCCGGCGCGATTCCTTGGCTTGAGCGATTCCCTTGGGACCGTGACCGCCGGCAAAGTGGCCGACTTGGTGTTGCTGGCCGCCGATCCGCTGGCGGACATCGGCAACACCACCGCGATTCGGGCGGTGATTCAAGGCGGCCGCGTGCTCGACCGCGCCGAGTTGGATCGGTTGCTCGCCGGCGCCGAAGCGGCCGCGAAAAAACTCTAAAGAATCTCTGGGAAACGGGCTTCCGTACACCGCGGCCGGGATTGAGGCCGCGATGCGGGTCCGGTAGCGCTCTTCACCGGGCGGGAGTTATCCGGCTCAGCGTGATCAGGATGTCGGTGGCCTGTCGCGGCACGATCGGCTGAAGCCAGGCGTGGATCCTGGTGATCCAGGGCTCCCGTAGCAGGCCGCGCACGACGGGATCGCCATCACCGGTGCGGAGATCGATTGCGTAGTTCGGGACCCCCGCCCGCGCGAACGCGCTTTCCAACGAACTCATGTCGCCGAGCACGGTCCCCATACCCTCATAGGTCGCGGCTGCCATGCCGATGACTCGGAGGTCGGTGCCGAGCGCCCGGCGGAGCCGGGTCCCCATCATCGTCATCGCTGGTCCCATGGCTGGAAACGCCATCGGCACGTCCCAGACATGGCCGTTGTGGGCAAACACGATGGCCCGCCCCCCAACTCCCTGCTGCTGGAGGACCCACCGGCTGTTCTCGGCCATCACGGAATCGCGGAGCCGAATCGCCTTGAGGCTTCGGGCACCCGCGGCACCGGAAATTCGGAACGATTGCTCCAGGCGCTCTGCCGCCCACACGTTCCGGACCGCCCCGGCATGGGCGGCGTCGTTGGCCGAGCGTGGCCGCCCCTCGAGGGCGCGCCGGAGGCCCGCGAGCGCACGCCGGAGCGCTGCCTGCTCGTCGATCGACATCTCGCGAAACCGGCGTTCCGTGAACCGGTCGAGCAGCGGGGCGAATCCGGCACCGGCCTGGGCGGCGGCTTCCGGCGCCGACTCGCCGAGATACGCCAATGCGGCCGCCACCGCGCCCGCCCCTCCGTACACCGGCGCACCCGCCCCGGTTTGGTCGATTCCGTAGAAGTGCACCTTGCGTTTCGCGCGCTCGTTGTGGCCGCGAAGCCAGAGCAGCAGTTCCTTGTTCTCCGGCATCCGGTCGAAACCGTTGTTGATGCCATGCCGGAGGACGGAGTCCACGTCCAGCGGCTCCCCCTGCACGAAACGGTCGACCAGCTGGCCTTCCGTGAATCCCGACTCGATGGCGACCGCGGTAAAACCCATTTGGGTGACCGCGTAGCGGATGATGTGGTTGCGGAGCGCCAACGGCTCGTGGCCCCCGTGAATGTTCTCTCCGATGGCCAGCAAAGGCGCGGTTCCGATCATCGGGTAGAGGAACGCCCAAGCCGAATCGGCGTACGGCTCATCGACCGGAGGGACGGGCACCGCGTGCCGGCTTATCCACCGCTTCAGGTTCGGATCGATGGGGATCTCGAGTTGGGCGCTGGCCGGCGTGGCAGCCAAAAAGCCCACCACCAACACCCCCCAGGCGAGGCCATTCGCGGCCGATATCATGGGGCCGCCGGCACCACGACGGCGCCGGCCGGCCACCCGCCGTCCAGGAACGCGCGGATCGCGGCGAGCGTCTCGTCGGGCTTCTCGTAGTGCGGCCAGTGCCCGACCCCCGGGATCACGAGCAGGCGGGCATCGGGTACCCCGGCCACCCATTCTCGGCTCCCGTCGAGCGGAGGGTTGTCGAACTCGCCGTGGATTACCAGGCGCCGGGCGGTGACCTTGGTGAAATCCGAACGCCAGTCGTACCGGCCAAGTTTGGCGAGCAGGCGGGGCACGAAGTCGCCGTATCGTGATGGCACTTCGTTCGGCGAATCACAGACATCGGGTGCTAGGGCGATCCGGCTCGCCACGGCCCAATTTGCCCTGAGGCCGATCTTCGCCGACTCACGGCAGAGCGCCGCCTCGTTCCCGGCGAACTCGCCGGCCTTGACCCGGTCCGCGAGTGCCCGGGTGGCGGCAGTGTCGGTTTTGGCGACGGCGTTCTTCCGCATGCCCTCCCACCAGGGATCCCAGCGAGGGCCAACCGGGGTGAGGAATATGAGATGGGACACCCGATCCGGATGGTCGGCGGCATACCGGAACATCGAGAGCGCACCGCCCGACCACCCCACCAAGGCAACCTGCTCGGCGCCGACGGCCCGCCGGATCACGTCGATGTCCGACGCGTCGAACTCGGCGATGCCCATCTTGGCGGGAGGAACCGAGTCGGTTTTGCCACGCCCGCGAACGTCGTACAAAACGACGCGGCGGGTCGGCGTTGCCAAGGCATCGAACGCTTGTTGGTGATAGTTGGCCGCGTTGAGGATCACCGTCTCCGCGCCACCGCCGACGACGCGATAGTAGAGGCGTACGCTGTCCGGCGTGGTGGCATATCCCTCGCGCACCGCTGGTGTGGCCGTCGCCGGATCCTGCGGCGGCCGGTCGATTTGTTGACCGCACGCCATCAGCGCCGCGATGGCCGTCAAGCGAATCTGTTTCATGGGCGCTCCGGGAGCGTCGTAGTCGTTTGGCTGCTCCATGGAACCTACGGCCCCGCCGGGTCGCCGCGCCACCGCACTCGGGGTGCTTAGATTGCCCGCTCCAGCAGGACATCCCTGACCGAGAGGGCCACCATGATTAACCCCGCCGTTGGGCTCGCCGTCGTACTCCTCGTCGGGGCCGGATGTGCAGGGGCAGAGACCGAGCTCAAGGTCGGCGACATCGCTCCCGATTTTTCGCTGCAGGCTACCGACGGAAAGACCTATCGGCTCGCCAATTTCCAGGGCAAGAGCGCTGTCGTGCTCGCGTGGTTTCCCAAAGCGTTCACCCGCGGGTGCACCATCGAGTGCAAATCGCTCGCCGATAGCGGCCATTTGATCAGGAAGTACCGGGTGGCGTATTTCATGGCCAGCGTCGATCCGCTCGAGGAGAACGCCAAGTTCGGCGCCGAGCAAAAGGCCGACTTCCCGCTCCTGTCCGACCCGACCAAGGTAACCGCCAAGGCGTACGGCGTTCTCGGCGTCGCGGGGTTCGCTAGTCGGTGGACGTTCTACATCGGCTCCGACGGTAAGATCCTGGCAATCGACAAGTCGGTGAAGCCCGCCACCTCGGCCGAGGACATGGCCCGCACACTCGGCGAACTCGGAGTCCTCGCGGCCCCCTGATGTAAGCGGACGGGTGGCCCTCCCATGGTGGCGTATGAACTGATGCTCATGGTCGACGACCCATGTCGATGAGTCACTTTCAAGGAGCGCGTCCATGCGTTGCCGTCGTGTTGCCGTAACCGCCTCGTTACTCGTGTTCGGTCTTGCCGCCTCAGCCAGTTCCCAGCAGGCGCCCGGTTGGCAAATCCGGACCCGGGGCTTGCTGATCGCCCCGATCGCGTCTTCCACGCCCAAAGCCCTCGATGTGAAGGCCAATGCGGTGGCCGAGATCGATATCACCAAGTATGTCGGAAAGCAGTTCGCCTTTGAGTTGGTCCTCGGCACGTCGAGCCAGGAGGTCACCAGTACCACGGGTTCGACCACGACGAGCCTTGGGATGGTCTCGCACCTTCCTCCGACGCTCACGTTTCAATTTCGGCCGGTAACGTCGGGCCAGTTCCCGCCCTACCTCGGTGTGGGCGGCAACCTGACGATCTTCTACATCAAAACCGGGGCCCTTAAGGCGCTCGATCTGACGACCAGTGTGGGTCCGGCGTTCCAGGCGGGGTTTGATGTGCCGCTCGGGGGCAGCACGTTCTTCAACCTGGATGTGAAGTACGTCGGCATCGCTACCGACGTGAAGTCGGGCAATACCAAGGCGTTCGATCTCAAGATTAATCCGCTGCTGATCGGTCTCGGCGTCGGAGTCAGGTTGTAGTCCTGGCACGGCGGTTGTTGCGGCGGTTCGGGGCCATCGACGAGGCGTGATCCGGCTGCAGTGGGTCATGGTGTCGGTGGCCCGCTTGGCTGGCGCAGGCGGGTGAGGTTAGCCCGGCGGT
>SXGT01757144.1_pt1 | contig 13168 bp, 10 predicted proteins | sample 3176221 | NCBI WGS metagenome assembly SXGT01 (sample SAMN11356862, study PRJNA531348) | freshwater metagenome | isolation source: freshwater sample F1-120 | place: China: Fuxian Lake, Yuxi | collected 2017-12-25
CTCAACCGGTGCGGTTAAAGCCATCAGCATCACATGGTAGCCACCCGGCTTGAGTTCCAGCGGCTCGCCCGCCTTCATTTCAATGCGCTCGGCCATGCGCATGCGCATGATGTCGCCGTCCATTTTCATTTCATGCACTTCGACAATTTCAGCGGCCGGGGTGGCCACGCCAACCAAGGACATGGGTTCCTGACTGGTAATGGTCAAATAGGCACCAGTGGCGTCCTGCTCGCCCACAGTGGGGCGCACCCAGGCGTTCTGAACCGAAATTCCGTCTTGCACCTGCGCGGGTGCTGCCGCCTGCTCTGCTACAACAGGCGCATCGTGAGAATGGCCCGACTCTGCACCATGGTCATGATGTTCAGAACAGGCTGCCAAAGCCACGGCGGCAGACAAAACCGCCAAATGAATCATTTTCTTCACTTCAAACTCCCAAACACTTTTTTAAGCACGGCACTGCCCGCCGCAACCGGGTTGGCCCGAATCGCTTTCTCTTCCTCAGCCACCATTAAAAACAACGCATCAAGCGCCTTGTTGGTGACATAGCCTTCCAGGTTGGCGTCTTCGGCCTTCACCAAGCCAAAGCGGCTGCCCTTCTCGGCCAAGGCATTGTATTGCTGGGCCAAACCCACCTGCGCGGTTTTGCCTTTCACAATCGGCAGCAGCTGGGTGTACAAATCGGCCTGGGATTTGCTTCTGAAAAAGTCCGTCACTGCGGTATCACCGCCACTCAGTACTTGTTTGGCGTCTTCAACTGTCATGTTTTGAATGGTCTTTTTCAGTACGGCTTTGGCCTGTGGCACCGCCGCTTCCGCCGCGCGGTTCATGCTGATTTCCATTTGATCCAGCTGTGAACCCATGCCCACCATTTTCAGCAAACCCTTGCTGTTCTCCAGGTACTCCGGCAGTTTAATTCGCACAGCCGGGTTGCCCAAAAAACCATCGGCCTTGCCCAAGCTGCCCACTGCAGCATCGGCACCTTTGCTGAGCGTGGTACGCAAGGCAGTTACTGCCTCTTTGCTGGTGATGCCGCTTAAATCTGCGGCCGCCGCTGTACCGGTGAATACCAAGGCAAACAGGGCCACGAAAAAGGCAAGTAAGGAACGCATCGAACGGATCATCTTGGCCTCCCAGCCAGCGGTGTTCAAGAATCGAGCAAGCGCGCTTTGCGTTCAGCCCGAATGAAAATATCAACAGCCTGACCTTTGTTTTTTGCACCCAAGCGCAAGAATATTTCCTTGATGTGCCCACGCACCGTATCCGGGCTGATGTCCATTTCACGCGCCACTTCCTTGGCCGACAAGCCTTCGGCGGTTTTGCGCATGATTTCCACCTGCTTCCAGGTCAAGGGTTTGTCCGACCCCGGGGCATAAATGTTGGAATGGTATTCGTTGGCAGCCTTCTCCGCGCCTTTGGGCACATCGTCAAGCACACCCGCCTGTATCAGCAAATTTTGAAGGGCACGAAGCAGTTCAGGGTAGGTGCTGGCCTTGTTCACGTAAAAATAGCCAGCCCGCTCAGCCTCACGCGCCAGGTTTTTGTCGAGCACGCCCGAACAAATCAGTTTTGGGCATTGTGGAAACAGCACTGCAAAGGTGTTGATGGTACCCACGCCCTTGGAGTCGGGGAGGTCCAGATCGGCAATGACCAAGTCTGGCTCAGCCCGAATGGCTCTGGCCTTCTCCATGCTTTCCACCACAATAATTTCACTGTGGGTGACCAGCTGGTCGATCATGTCAGCCAACATGATCGAAATCATGGGGTGGTCTTCAGCGATCAAAATTGTGGGTTTGTCCGTCAGCGAACCCATGTCTGCATGCCCTGTTTTTTCTTTTGTCATCAAGGCATTGTACTGCGAAAATTTAGAGCCGTGCCTGCGGGTTTGCCTGTGCCATCAGCCGTTCGCGACTTCCCTGTATGGCAGCCTGAATTTTTGGCACCAGTTTCTGCGCCACTTTTTCGCCTTCCAGCAAAAACTCATGGCGCTGGTCCAGATTCAATGCATCAGCATGTTGCACACTGGGTTGTATCACCACATCGGCCCGGGCCAACTCGGCACGAATGGCTTGTTGGCTCAAAATATTGATGCTTTGGTCAAGCAACCCCCACCATCCCATGGCACCTGCTCCAGTGCGTGGTTTTGCAGAAATATCCACCGCAATCACCACATCGGCGCCCATTTCACGGGCAGTCAGCACAGGTACAGGGCTTACCAAACCACCATCCACAAACTGGCGTTTTCCGATACGGGTAGGTAAAAATACGTTTGGAATGCTGCACGACGCACGCACTGCCTGCCCGGCGTTTCCGTAGTTAAAGGCAACCTTCTCACCGCTTTCTAGGTCGGTGGCCACAGCTGCAAAACGAATCGGGAACTGATGAATGGCCTTGTTTTTCACTTGCGTATTCACATACTGCTGCAGTTTGTCGCCTATCAAGAACCCCTGGCTTCTCAAGGTCAGGTCGCGAATGTCGGCTTCCTGCATACCCAAAGCCACGCTTTGCAAGGTGTAAGCGTTCATGCCACTGGCATACAAAGCACCCACAAAGCTGCCTGCACTGGTACCCACCACAATGCTGGGTTTGATACCGTGGCTTTCCAGAACCTTGAGCACGCCCACATGGGCAAAGCCCTTCACACCGCCGCCCCCCAGCACCAAAGCAACCACTGGCTCACGGGTTTTTGGTGCAACAGGGTCTTGAGCCTGAGCAGCCGGTACAGGTTCAGGCAAAGGCGCAACTGGCGGTGCAACCGTGGCACAGCCAGACAACACCAAGGCCAACATGGACGCCAGGAAAATGCCAAAAGGCTTGTTTTTCATACACATTTTTCGAAAACTGATTCAAGAGGAGGATGCTACCGCAGTGCAGCAAACTTGGGTTGACAGAATCCACTAACGGCAAATTGAGCTGCAGGTTTACGATGAACTTCACCGCAACCCCTTGGTCCTAGAAAGGACCGTGTAAGTTCAATAGCGGCCTAATAGGGCGAACAACAGAAGGCGGAGATGAGATGAACCCAGCAATCATACCGATTGCAACTGCTGTTGACTTTACGCAACAACACCGCGGCAAACCCAAAGGTCGTCAAGCAAACCCACACTGCGTGTCCGAAGTCCTTGCCATTGTGGGCCAAGAGACGCTGCGCCGCGACCTGCTGATTGAATACCTTCACCAACTGCAAGATCACTTGGGCTGTCTGCCCAAACCTCACCTGGCCGCGCTGGCTGAATGCCTGAAGTTGTCACAAACCGAAGTGTTCGAAGTGGCTACCTTCTACCATCACTTCGATGTGGTGGACTCCGAACACTCCGCAAACCACGATCTCACTGTGCGTGTGTGCAATGGCCCGTCTTGTTGCATGGCGGGAGCAGAAGAACTGATCGAGAAATTGCCTGCACTGCTTGGCAGCACCGTGCGGGTTCAAGCGGTACCCTGCATTGGGCGTTGCGAGCAAGCCCCGGCAGTGGCTGTGGGCCAGCATGAAATGGGCTGGGCCAATCACCATGAAATCATGGAGGCAGCATTTGGTCAGCACACCAAGGCCTTGCCACCGCGCCACACTGGTGTAGCCCAATACAAAGCCGCAGGGGGTTATCAACGTTTGCACGAATGTGTAACGGGGAAACGCACAGTTGAATCGCTTATCGACACCCTCTCGAATTCAGGCTTGCGCGGTTTGGGTGGCGCGGGTTTTCCAGCCGGTAAAAAGTGGGCCATTGTGCGCGAGCAAAACGCACCCCGTTTGATGGCTGTGAACATCGATGAAGGCGAACCCGGTACCTTCAAAGACCGCAGCTACCTTGAACACAACCCACATCAGTTTTTGGAGGGCATGCTGATTGCCGCCTGGGCCGTGCAAGCCAGCACCATTTACATTTACCTGCGCGACGAATACCACGCCTGCAGGGCCATGCTGCAAAACGAACTGGCCCTTCTCAAAGCCAATCCGCCGATAAGCAACATGCCCGCCATTGAACTTCGTCGTGGCGCAGGCGCCTACATTTGCGGTGAAGAATCGGCCATGCTGGAGTCAATTGAAGGCAAACGTGGATTACCAAGGCTACGCCCACCTTACGTTGCGCAGGTGGGCTTGTTCAACAAACCCACACTGGTTCACAACTTTGAAACCCTGTACTGGGTGCCCGCCATCCTGGAAAAAGGGGCCAGCTGGTTTTCCGAACAGGGACGCCACGGGCGAAGTGGTCTACGGTCGTATTCTGTATCAGGGCGCGTGAATAAACCCGGCGTTCACCTAGCCCCGGCAGGTATCACCCTGAACGAGCTGATTTCCGAGTACTGCGATGGCATGCAGCCCGGCCACACCCTTTATGGCTATTTGCCAGGCGGAGCGTCTGGCGGAATATTGCCTGCGGTACTGGCCGATGTGCCACTTGATTTCGACACCCTGCAACCCCACGGCTGCTTCATCGGCTCCGCGGCTGTTGTGGTGTTCTCTCAAGCGGACAGCGCTGTGAACATGGCCCGCAATCTGATGCGGTTTTTCGTGCATGAAAGCTGCGGGCAATGCACTCCCTGCCGCACCGGTACCGCCAAAGCCCTGGCCTTGATCAATCAACCCCAATGGAATGTACCTTTGCTGCAGGAGCTTTCTTCCGTCATGCGCGATGCCTCCATTTGCGGTCTGGGCCAGGCGGCCCCCAATCCAATTGATTGTGTCATCCGCTACTTTCCTCAGGAATTGGAATTCGAGCCAAGAGGCAGCAAATCATGAACGCCTCGCAAATGATCCGCTTACAGCTCAACGGCCAAACTGTTGAAGCCCTGCCAGGTGAAACCCTGCTGCAGGTTGCCCAGCGCGAAGGCATCGACGTACCCCACCTTTGCTACAAAGCCGGCCTTGAAGCTGCGGGCAACTGCCGCGCCTGTGTGGTCGAAGTGGAGGGCGAACGCACCCTGGCCGCCTCGTGTTGCAGACAGGCCGTGGCAGGCATGGTGGTGCACACCGACTCCACCAAGGCCATTGCCGCGCAAAAAATGGTGCTGGAACTGTTGCTGGCCGACATGCCCAACCACGCAAACCCAAAAGCGCTGAAAACCGACAATGAATTGACCCACTGGTGCCAGCAAATGGACATTGAAGGCAGCCGGTTTGACGCGCGGGCAGCCGTGCCCGCCGACCTGTCGCACCCTGCAATTGCAGTGAACATGGACCATTGCATTCAGTGCACCCGCTGCGTGCGCGCCTGCCGGGACGTGCAGGTGAACGATGTCATTGGCCTTGCTTTTCGCGGTGAACACGCCGCAATTGTGTTTGATCAAGGTGATGCGCTGGCCCAATCCACCTGCGTGGCCTGCGGCGACTGCGTGCAAGCCTGCCCCCCCGGTGCGCTGAGCCCGGCCACAGCTGCGGCACACCAGCCCGCAGATCAAACAGTGGATTCCGTATGCCCTTATTGCGGTGTGGGCTGTCAGCTTACTTACCACGTGAAGGGCAATACCATTTTGCGTGTCGAAGGTCGCAAGGGACCCGCCAATGAAGGCCGCCTGTGCGTGAAAGGCCGCTATGGCTTTGACTATGTTCACCACGAACAACGGCTCACCCAACCGCTGGTTCGCCGCGAAGGAGTTACCAAAAACCCGGTCGATCTGCTGGATCCAGAACAAGTGAATAGCGCATTTCGCCCAGCCACTTGGGACGAAGCACTGGCCTTGATCGCCGGCCGGTTCAAGCAAATTAAATCCACGCATGGCGGCCATGCACTGGCTGGTTTTGGCTCTGCCAAATGCAGCAACGAGGAAGCCTATCTGTTTCAAAAACTGGTTCGCACCGGTTTTGGTACCAACAATGTTGACCACTGCACCCGCCTGTGTCACGCCTCGTCAGTGGCCGCATTGCTGGAGGGTATTGGATCGGGAGCCGTGTCCAACCCGGTGATGGATGTAAACCAGGCCGAAGTGATCTTCGTAATTGGTGCCAACCCCACAGTGAATCATCCTGTGGGCGCCACCTGGATTAAAAACGCGGTTAAAAACGGCGCCAAACTGATTGTGGCCGACCCCAGGCGTTCAGACCTGGCACGGCACGCCACCCATTTTTTACAGTTCAAGGCCGACAGTGACGTGGCACTGCTCAATGCCTTGTTGCACGTCATCATCGAAGAAAACCTGATTGATCGGGAATTCATCGAACAACGTACCGAAGGCTTTGATGACCTGAAAGCGAATGTCAGCGCCTGCACACCCGAGGCCATGTCATCCATCTGTGGCATATCACCGGCTGAATTGCGTGCAGTGGCCCGCCTGTATGCCACATCCAGTGCGTCCATCATTTTGTGGGGCATGGGCATTTCACAGCACACCCACGGCACCGACAATGCACGCTGCCTTATTTCACTGGCACTGATCACCGGGCAAATCGGTCGACCTGGCACAGGCCTTCACCCCTTGCGCGGCCAAAACAATGTGCAGGGCGCATCAGACGCCGGGCTGATCCCCATGATGTACCCGGACTACCAACAGGTGTGCAATCCCGAAGCACAACAACGGTTCGAGGCGCTTTGGAACACGCCACTTTCCAACACCCCCGGGCTAACCGTGGTCGAGACCATGCAGGCGATTCTCGCCGGTACTGTAAAAGGCATGTACATACTCGGTGAAAACCCGGCCATGTCTGACCCCGATTTAAACCATGCCCGAAAGGCACTGGCCGCACTCGATTTTCTGGTGGTGCAAGACATCTTCCTGACCGAAACGGCAAGCCTTGCAGATGTGGTTTTACCCGCCAGCGCTTTTCCTGAAAAAACCGGCACCTTCACCAACACCGATCGCCTGGTGCAACTTGGGCAACAAGCCATCGACCCGCCGGGACAAGCACGGCAAGACCTGTGGATCATTCAAAGTATTGCACAAGGACTGGGGCTGGACTGGCAGTACAACAGTGTGGAAAAAGTGTTTGATGAAATGCGCCGCGCCATGCACAGCATTGAGGGCATTACCTGGCAACGCCTGCAAAGCGAGCACGCTTTGGTTTACCCCTGCGCTCATGAAGGAGACATTGGCCAAGCCGTGGTGTTTACAGAGCACTTCCCGACACCCAATGGAAAAGCTCGCCTGGTGCCAGCCCGATACCGTGGGGCTGCTGAAACACCTGATTCCGAGTTTCCCTTTGTATTGATCACCGGACGACAACTGGAACACTGGCACACTGGCAGCATGACCCGTCGCGCCAGCGTTCTGGATGCCATTGAACCCGAACCCACCGCACTGCTTCATCCCGAGGATTTAAAAGCCTTGAACATTGAGGCTGGCAACACCATTCGGCTTCAATCCCGCCGCGGTGAGATTCAACTGTTTGCACGCGCCGACACGGGCACACCACCGGGCCATGTATTTGTGCCTTTTTGTTATGCCGAGGCAGCAATCAACAAACTAACCCACGCAGCACTCGACCCCGATGGAAAAATTCCCGAGTTCAAGTACTGCGCTATTGCGGTGCACAAAAAATAGGGGAAACCCTGATTTTGTCAAACTTTAACGAATAAAGTGACACACAACGAGTGACACCTATTTGCCCGCTTTTGGACAAATTCACAGTTTGTGACATGTTTAGGGTCAAAGAAAAAATGAAATGCACCTGAATCGTGCGTTCTGGAGACCTGTCGTGGCCCTGCAAATTACTGTCTCACCGAACATGATCACGCCCGCGCTTGACCGTGGGATCAAGAACAATATTGCCCGCAAATCAGGCAATAAACATGTGCATGGTGACGTCTACAAACAGCGCACTGCCTGGAAAAAAATCTGTGACTTTGTGAGCTCCACACGTGCCATTCAAGTGGTTGCCAAAGCGCATTTTGAATCCAAACAATACTCCGAAGCAGCCATTCTGCGCAAAGATTACCAAGCCACCCAAAAATCAGACGCGCTGGGCCGCGCACTGACAGAAGACGAGTATGACGACACGGTGTGGAATTCAAGCGGTGTTCAAAACCGCTTGATGCGGGAAGATTACATTCGCTACAGCCCCAATTACTACGACAAGAAAAACGGTACTACCTCTCGCAACCTGTGGGCCCGCCGATTCTCCAAATTAAGCCATGCCTTGCATGGCCTGTGCGAAATGAATGCCGCACCCACTGGCATGAGTTACAACGTCGTGCGCAACGCCGGCGCGAGTGGCGTTGATGAAAAAAGCACCAAAAACAAAATTCTCATGTTTGGTTTGCTGGGGTTTGTTGGTGTGGCCACTACCGAATTATTGAGCGCAATACGGGGCCTCTCCAGCAACAGTGCCACTTTCCTGGGTCAGGGTATTTTGACTTTGCTCATCGCATTCCCGGTGGCTTCTTCTGCCCTGGGTTTCTTGGGCTTTTGCGCTGGCCTGGCCAGCCAAATCGCGGTTCAAAAACACAAGGTCAACACGAAACAGAAAGAAAACCTTTCAAAAGACGTCAGCGAAAATCTTCAAAAAATACTGTCACAACTCAAATCCATCAAAGGCAAACCCGAGCTGATCCAGATCATGGCCAAAGCAATGCAGGGCAAACATCACATTCTGAAAAAAATCAAATCGAACAGTCTGGATGCTCAAGGCGTTCCCATTGTTTTGAATGCTGCACTGGCCGCAATTGACCCCGGCAAAAGCGACCTTGAAAACATGCAGGCTCTTAAAACCGCTTTGGGGCAATACATGCAGGTTGAAAAACCGGCAGGCGAATCAGCCACCCTTTGGGCACGCTACCGCTATGCCAAAGCAGTAACCACCAAAGAAAGTCACTATGTTGCGCTGGCGAGCACTGTAGACCACATGGATGTTAACAACCCGCATGCAAAAGCCATTCAAGATGCCCGTCGACAAACCGAAGAAATTCTTGCGCCTGCCATCCACAATTTTGCCCTTAAAACACTTGCCTACCCCGCGGCATTGCTTGATCGCGTGGCCAACACCCACATAGCGCCCACCTTGCGAAAATGGGCCAGCGAGAGCTACCAAAAAGCACATGCCAAGAAAATGAGCGACCCCAGCAGAGCAGCAAAAAACTGTTTTAAAGGCGAGTACATGGCCAAAAATATTCACCAATACGGCCCCGTCACACGTGCTTGTATAAAAATTGCCGAAGGCATGCGTTTGTTCAACATGAATGTGGTCTTGGCATCGAATGCCAACCTGTCGCGAATATTCAACAACATGGCACTTTTTGTGAACAACGCTGTGGGTACCAGCCCTGCGTCACGTTCCATGTGCAACAGCCTGGGGCGCTTTTTCGGGGGCGCCGTGTTGGCACTTATCTTCGGTACTTTCATTCCAATTGCCGCCGACGCCACAGGCGGTCCCTCGACTGTCAGCACCAACGGGAATTTCCCGGTGGATTTTTCCATGACCAACATTGGCATCCTGATGTTCCTGCTTTCCGCACCCACCTTGCTGGTTCAAGGGCTTGCACACGTGGCTGCACGGATAGAAGGCTGGGAAGGCAATATCAACAAAACACCCCCGGCTGGAGTTCCCACATTCCGGTTTGCACGCTGAATTCTTACTCCGACAGCTTGTTTGGCAAGCATTAGTCAAGTCTGCAATAATCGGTTTGTCGTCATAGCCACTTCACAGGTTCTATGAAAACACACCCGCACGATTTGGTTGATGCCCAAAAGGTACCCAAGCCTATTGCAGGCCTGTTGCACAGCGCTGGCATACACATTAACGGCACTGAACCCTACGACATTCAGATACTCGACGAACGCTTGTTCAACGCTGTACTCAGCCATGGTTCTATCGGCCTGGGCGAGGCCTACATGAATGGTTGGTGGACCGTGGCGCGACTCGACGAAATGATGTTTCGATTGATGCGAAACAATGCCGACGAACACACTAAAGCCTGGACCAAAATGCAATGGTTAATGCTCGCTTTGCGCGAGAAAGTCATTAATCTGCAAGCACCCACACGCGCATTTCAAGTGGGTGAACACCATTACGACACTGGCAATGACCTGTTTGAAGCCATGCTCGATCCGCTCATGATCTATTCATGTGCTTACTGGGAACAAGCCCGGGATCTTGAACAGGCACAGTTGCACAAACTCGACATGATTTGCCAAAAATTGCAGTTGCAGCCTGGTGAAAAATTGCTGGACATCGGTTGTGGCTGGGGTGGGTTGGCTTGGTACGCAGCAACTCATTTTGATGTGCAAGTGCTGGGTATCACCGTATCGGCGCAGCAACAACAATATGCCCGGGCGCGTTGTACCGGTTTGCCTGTAGAAATTGAATTGATTGATTACCGCGACTTGCAAGGCCAATACGACAAAGTGGTGTCCGTGGGGATGTTTGAACATGTGGGCTTAAAAAACTACCCAGCCTATTTTGACGCGGTGCACCGTCTTTTAAAACCCGATGGTCTTTTTTTGTTGCACACCATTGGCGGCTTTAATAAAACCGAGGCCACTGATCCCTGGATCGACAAATACATTTTCCCGAACGGAAAAATTCCCTCACCCAGCGAAATTGCCGAACATGTTGACGGCAGACTGGTGCTGGAGGACTGGCACAACTTTGGCACGGATTACGACAAAACACTGATGGCCTGGCATGCCAATGTTGAAAAAGCTTGGCCCACACTGCAAGCCAATTACGATGAACGTTTTCACCGCATGTGGACGTATTACCTGATGACCTGCGCAGCTTACTTCCGTGCCCGCAAAGGCATGCTGTGGCAATTGGTTTTCAGTCACCGCGAGAACTCACAGGTCTATCGCAGTAAACGACCCAGGTTCTAACCCCGTTTGATTTATTACACACACGTATTAATTGACGACCCCACTTAATTTCAATATATTACGCATACGTAATAATTGGAATGTACATGGATCGTCGTCTTTTTTTCATGCTGAACCGCGCACGCGCTGTACTTTATCGCCACGCCGACAGTGGCGTTGAACAAGCCATTGGTGTACCGGCCGCACAAGTCAGTTTGCTGTTTGCGCTGGACAAGTTTCCACAGGCTTCCATGCAAGAACTTGGCGAAGTGCTTGGTTTGAACAGCTCCGCCATGACGGGTCTGGTGCAACGCATGAAAACCGCCAAACTGATTGAACGGGTAGTTTCACAAGAGGACGGCCGCGTGGCTCACCTGAGAATGACCAACAAAGGCAGGGACAAAATGCAGGCCGCCAAACCCTTGTTGGTCAAATTAAACAAACAACTGGTCGAAGGTTTCACCACGGAGGAAATTGACACCGTGCTGAAATTTTTGAACACCGTACACACGCGTTTCTCGCAACCCAAAGGAGACACTGAATGAATGCCATGCGCCTGGCCCAAACACTGGCCAGCAATCCTTTCTTCCAGTTTGCCAAACTGGGCACTGTGAACAAAAACTCAGAAGAACATGTTCAACTGGGTTTTGATTCTTTTCTGAAAAATCACATTGGTACTTTGCATGCTGGCGCCTTGTTTACCGCCGCTCAAGCGGATGCAAAGGTGCGGCTGCTACAGGCATTGGCACTGCACAGCCATGGTTGGAAAATCGCTGCTTATACCAGCCGAATTTCTTACAAACGACCCGCGAAAGGGCCTGTTTGGATACACACCGCAGCGCCCACAATTGATTTCGACAACAGAGTGGCGCACACGGTGAGCACCTTGAACAACGAGGCCAACGAACCCCTGGCTGAACTTCACATTCAGTTCACATTGCTTCAAGGAGAGCAATAATGTTGGACACACTGCTTACCCTGATCATGCGACCCCTGGTCAAGATGCAAATGGATGGCAAAGTGCCTTTTGCCAAAGCCTGTGGCGTGCGATTAAGCAGCATGGGCGATGGCGTGGCGCGTTGTGAAATGGCACAGAAGCCCGAACTGCTGGACGACACTGGCAAGCTTGCTGACGGTGCTCTGTTTACCCTGGCCGAGACCTGCTCCGGTGCAGCCATGGCGGGCGGCTTTGCCTCGGTTATTCTGGGAGTTAGGCCAGTGGCCGCTCAGGTTGAGTTTGAGGTGCTACAACCTGCATTGGGCCTGATCAATGCCCAGGCCAAGGTGGCGCAAGCCATTTCACCACTGAAGAAAACACTTCGCACCACTGGAAAAATCAACTTTCCGGTTGAGGTCGAAGTCAGTGATGCAAGCGGGCATACCGTGGCCCGCATGCATGTTACCTGGAACCTGAAGAAGAATTAAAGGGTCCGCTTAGTGCGCAGTACGCAGGTGCTTCAGGCTTTTATACGCCAGTACACTGGCCAGCAACATGAGTACCGCGCCAGCGATTGAAGTCAGTTGCATGCCTTCCATAAAGGCATGCCTGGCGGCTTGCAACAAACTAATTTGTTCAATTGCAGGCAATTGAACGGCAGAAGCCAAAGCCCCACCCAGGGTATCCTGGGCGGCACGCTGAATCTCGCTTGGCCAGGCTGGGTTCAACAAACTCTCCATGCGGTCCCGGTAAATGGCCACACCAATGCTGCCGAATACTGCAATACCCACTGCACCGCCGAATTCAGCACCCGTTTCTGCCAATGCAGATGCCGCGCCAGCCTTCTCGGGTGGGGCACTGCTGATGATCAATTCTGTGCCCAAAGTAAACATGGGAGACAAGCCCAAAGCAAGTATCACCGTGGCGAACACAAGCAAACCCATGTCGGCTTTAATGCTCAACAAAGCCAGGCCGGCAAAGCCAATCGCCGTACCCAACAATCCAAATACAACCAATTTGGCTTGCCCCAATTGTTTGGCCAGCCAAGGCGTGATGTTGGTGCCCACCACAAAAGCCAGGGCCCAGGGCACTGTCCAGGCCCCCGCCACCAAAGGTGTCAAGCCCAGCACCAATTGCAAGTATTGGGCAATGTAAACGTAGACACCAAACATGGTCAGGCAACTCAACAGGTAAGTGCCCAGCACCGCTTTAAAACCTGGTGCCTTGAACAGGTTTAGATCAATCAGCGGGTCCTTCAAAGCAGCTTGCCTGCGCACGAACCACACGCCAAGCGCCAACCCCCCTACGAAACTCAAGGCGCCCATCGTGTTCACGCCCTGTTCCGCAGTATCTTTCAGTGCATAAATGAGAAGAAGTACCGCACTGAGTGAAAGCGCTGCACTGGGCAGATCCATGCGACCTGCAGATTCATCCTTGTATTCAGGCAACAGGCGTGGCGCAAGTATCAACAGCAAAATCATCACCGGAACATTGATCAAGAAAACCGAGCCCCAC
>SXGT01549103.1_pt1 | contig 13163 bp, 12 predicted proteins | sample 3176221 | NCBI WGS metagenome assembly SXGT01 (sample SAMN11356862, study PRJNA531348) | freshwater metagenome | isolation source: freshwater sample F1-120 | place: China: Fuxian Lake, Yuxi | collected 2017-12-25
ACTACCGCTATCCCGCCGAAATGCGGATTCCCGTGTACAACAAGCAGTGGCACAACCCGTATCCCGAAGGCCGCATCTGGCACAGTGGCCACCATTTCATTCTGGATACATTCTAAGCCCCGGTTCCTACCAACGGGAAGCGCCAGCGAGGGAAATCCTGGATTCGGCCTCGACATCCCTCGCGAACGCTTTGGGTTAGGATGGGGCACGATGCTTCACTCAACCGCTGGTTGCAGCGCGAGCCGTTCCCCGGCTTGTCTTGCCAACTGATAGTAGGCTTCGCTGGCGAGCGTGAGCTGTTCGATCTCGACCCATTCGTCCGACGTGTGCGCCTGCGCAATGGAGCCGGGGCCGAAGACCACGGTGGGAACGCCCGCCTCGGCGATGTTCGCGGCGTTCGTGCCGTAGGGCACGCCCACGATTTCGCATCGTCCGCTCACATGACGCACAATCCGCTGCAGCTGTTCGGCGAGCGGGCCGTTGTGGGTTTCATTGAGGCCCTGGCTTTCCGAGAACGGCTCGTCGTGTTGCACGAGCGGGTCGGCGCCTAGGCAATCGCGCAAATAATCGAGCACGTGCCGCCAGGCCGCCCGTGGGTCTTCTCCCGGCAAGCAGCGGCGGTCGATTTCGATGGTGCAATGATCGGGCACGGTGTTTACGCTTATTCCGCCGCTAATTGTGCCCACGCTGAGCGTCGGTCGTCCGCACAAAGGATGGTTGCCCAAGTTTTCCACGACATCGTGCTGATAGATTTCGAGTGCTTCAAGTACGCGGGCCATGCGAAATAAAGCGCTATCGCCCAATTGCGGCTGAGAACTGTGCGCCGCGCGGCCAATCGCGTGGCAGCGCCAGCGCACGACTCCCTTGTGGGCCACGACGACGTTGAGTTCGGTCGGTTCGGCGACGATTGCCAGATCGGGCTTGCGCGGAAGGAATTCGATCGTTTCTCGCTTTCCGCCGCTGGGGGGGAGAGAGTTGGGGTGAGGGGGCTTGATCGCCGCGGTCCCAGTTCCCCCCACTCCGGACCCCCGGGTATCCTCGGGGCGCCGCTGCGGGAAGAGGGGAGATGTCTGCTTGCCGGCTTGCCAGAGCAGCGGCAGCGCTTTCGCACCGCTGAATCCAAACTCCTCATTGACCGTGCAGACCATGAGCACCGTGGGCATGCCACGCGGCCGCTCTTCCACCAGCCGCGAGAAAGCGACGAGCATTGCCGCCATGCCCCCCTTGATGTCGCATGCGCCGCGTCCATAGAGCCGACCGTCGCGCACAATCGGCTTCCACGGGTCGATCGTCATGCCGGTGACCGGCACGGTGTCCTGATGGGCTTCGAGCATCACGAGCGTGCCACCCGATTCAGCGGACCGATCTCCATCGAGACGGGCCACAATGTTGTCGCGCCACGGCGCGACAGGCTGACGCAGATAAGGCACTCGCAGGCGTTCAAAAAGCTTCTGCAGATAATCGGTCACCTGGTGCTCAAAAAACTCGCGCCCCGACACCTCGCGTCCCATGGGGTTCACACTCGGCAAGGCTACCAGGTCGGAAAGCGTTTGAACGATTTCGAGGGGCATCTTATGAGCCCTAATCAACAAGGATGGAAAACACCGGTCAGCTTGCGATTGTGCAGAATGACCTCGGCGTTCACCAGGGCAATACGGCCAAACCACGATGGTAACCGTTCACGGGCCGGGGACTGGCTCATTTTCCCGGTGAATTTGCGAGAGGTGTGCCCTGCTGTTGGGCGGTTGCCCAACGTGGTTCCCGGGAAAATGTGCCTGTCCCCCCCTCTCTTGGCCCGTGAACGGTTACGCGAAATCAATAAATTGTGGCCGGCAAAGCCGGCTCCGCGTACTGAACACTGGCCGGCATAGCCGGCCCTACGCACGGAACTCTGGCCGGCATAGCCGGCCCTACGCGCTGTACTCTGGCCGGCATAGCCGGCCCTACGGCGGCTAACTGCTCCGCCCTCACCGGGGCGTGGCCACCATTGACCGCTGCCCGGTCGAGACACTACGATGCCTCGGCGTATCCCCGCCCAAGGGGGTATTTACTGGCCGATTGATTGTGACAGAATTCACAAAGTACGCGATCCGATCGCTGCCAGTCTGGCCCGAAGCGGTGGGCGTGTTGAATCGCAATGTCCGAGATTTAGCGATGGCGACTTCGGGGGTATTCCGCGGCACCGACCAGGCCTGATCAACCTCCATGCAGCTCTTCCTGCCCATTTTGATGTTTGTCGCGGCCTCGACGGTTTTAGCTGGCGGGCTGTTATTCTTGGGCGGGCTGATCGGCCCGTCCCGGGCGGGCAAAGTAAAAGAGATGCCGTACGAAAGCGGCATGGATCCGATCCACGACACTCGGCGTCGGTTTGATGTGCGGTTTCATTTGGTGGCGATTGCCTTTTTGATTTTCGACGTGGAACTTTTGTTCCTTTATCCGTGGGCGGTGGCCAGCCGGAATCCTCAGGGCATCGATGCCGCAGTCTCGGCCGGATTGATTGGCAGTCGAGGATTGGTGTTCGCGGAAGTGATCGTGTTTATCGCACTCTTGGCGCTGGGCTTTGTGTATGCCTTGCGCAAGGGGGTGTTTCAATGGCGCTAGAGCTGCCGGAAAACGTGGTCGTCAGCAAGCTCGACGAACTGGCCAGTTGGTGCCGCAAGAACAGCTTGTGGCCCATGCCCTTTGCCACCGCCTGTTGCGGCATCGAATTGATGGCCACCGGGGCGAGCAAGCACGATCTGGCCCGATTCGGCGCCGAGGTGTTTCGCTTCAGCCCGCGGCAGTGCGACCTGATGATCGTCGCCGGGCGCGTGGTGATGAAAATGCTGCCTGTGCTGCAGCGGATCTGGCAACAGATGCACGAGCCCAAGTGGTGCATCTCGATGGGAGCTTGCGCCTCAACCGGCGGCGTCTTCGACACCTACAGCGTGGTGCAAGGGATCGATCGGTTTATTCCCGTCGATATGTACGTGCCCGGTTGCCCGCCGCGGCCTGAGCAGTTGATCCAGTCGATCATTGATCTGCAGGACAAGATTCAGCGCGAAGGCACGCTCACGGGTCGTGAGTTTGAAACGGCGGCGCGGCAGAAGCCGAAGCGGGCGCTGATCGAACTGCCGATTCTGCCGTCACGGCATTGGGACTCGAGGCTGAGGACTCTGGGTATACATTAGCCCCGTAGGGGCGGAATATCTTAGCCCACGTCGTGAGTCGTGGGCTAAATGGAGTAATAAGAACGGTTTTAGCCCCGTCGGGGCGAGATATGCCGCCCCCGCGGGGCTGATGCAGCAACACCAATGATTCAACTCGCTTCGCTCGACGCCCTGAAAGCCGCCTTTCCGACAGTCTCGATCAGCGAGTTTCGCAATCAGATGCGCGCGGTCGTACCGCCGGCCGAGATTTACGACTCGCTTGAATTCTTGCGCGACGATCGCGAGTTCGAATTGCTGGTCGACATCACGTGCGTCGATTATCTGACGTTTCGCGATGCGGAACATCGGTTTGGCCTGGTCTATCTGCTGGCCGGCATCGAAACCAACGAGCGGCTGACCGTGCGATGTTTCCTCGACGAACCGAAACTCACGGTGCCGTCGGTCGTGCCGCTCTGGGAAGGCGCCAACTGGATGGAGCGTGAGGTGTACGACATGTTCGGCATCGAGTTCGAAGGTCATCCCGACCTGCGCCGGATCTTGCTGCCCGACGAGTTTACTGCCTTTCCGCTTCGCAAGGATTACCCGATGCAGGGTCGCGGCGAACGGCATAATTTTCCCGTCTTGCGGCGGAATATGGCTTAGTTGAATATGGCACTGACCCAAGTACGGACGCTTGAAAATCGCCTGGCCGAGGGGGACTTTTCGTCTTCGATCGAGGGCCTGACCGAGCATGATTATCAGTGGACGCTCAACTTTGGTCCGCAGCATCCGGCGACGCATACCACGTTGCGGTTGGTGCTCAAGCTGGAAGGGGAGCGCGTGGTCGATGCGGTGCCGGATATCGGTTATTTGCACTCCGGCTTTGAGAAGATCGGCGAGCATCTCAACTACAACCAGTATGTCACGGTCACCGACCGGATGAATTACATCTCGCCGATGGCCAATAATGTGGCCTGGCACTGCGCGGTCGAAACACTGCTGGGCATTGAATTAACGCCACGCTGCAAGTACATCCGCACGATCATCGCCGAGCTGGCCCGGATCAGCGATCACTTGCTCTGCAACGGAGCGGTGGGGCTCGACACGGGCGCGTTTACATTTTTTCTCTACGCGTTCTACCAGCGCGAGGTAATTTACGACATTTTCGAGACGCTTTGCGGCGCCCGCTTCACCAACAGCTACACCCGTGTTGGCGGCGTAATGTACGACATCACGCCGCTGGTGACCGAGAAGATTCGCACCTTCGTGAAGAACCTTCCCAAGACACTCGACGATATGGATCGGCTGCTCAATCGCAACCGGATCTTTGTCGATCGCACCAAAGGCGTCGGCGTGCTGACGCGCGAGGAGGCGATCCATCGCAGCGCCACAGGTCCCATTGCCCGGGCCAGCGGTGTGACGCGCGATCTGCGCAAAGACGAGCCGTACCTGGCCTACAAAGACTTCGATTTCCAGGTCTGCGCGGCGAAATCGGGCGATTGTTTTGCCCGCTACCTGGTGCGTCAGGCCGAGATGCGCGAGAGCCTGAAGATTGTTGCCGCGGCGGTTGAGAATATTCCGGCCGGTCCCGTGAATGTGGGAATCGACGAGCGCGTGGCAATTCCCACCAAGCAGCAGGTTTACCAAACGATCGAAGGCACGATCAGCCACTTCGAGTTGACGATGAGCAATCGCGGCTTCGAAGTGCCACACGAAGAAAGCTACACGGCCACCGAGGCCCCCAACGGCGAGTTGGGATTCTATCTGGTTGGCGACGGAAGCGACGTGGCCTACCGCGCCCGTTGCCGGCCGCCGAGTTACATCCATTTTGCGATCTTCCCGCACCTCATCCAAGGACACACGCTGAGCGACGTGGTCGCGGTGCTGGGTAGTTTGAACATCATCGCGGCAGAGCTAGACAGGTAATTGCTGATGTCTACGGCAACGCATACCCGCATTCTCACCGACGAAATGATCGCCGAGATCAAAGCGTTCTTTCCGCGCTATCCTTCGCGGCAAGCGGTGACGTTGCCGGCGCTACACGTCGTCAACGAAAAGCTGCGCTGCGTGCCGTTGCAGGCGGTCGTGGAAATTGGGGAACTGTTGGAGCTCCCCCCGGCAGTCGTGCAGGACACGCTGTCGTTCTATGGTTACTTCAAGCAGGATGCCCCGCACGGCGAAACCCGCGCCTGGGTCTGTCGCTCGATCAGCTGTGCTCTGCGCGGAGCGGACGAGATTCTCGATCACATGTGCAAGGTGGCCCGCATGCATCCGGGCGAGTGTTCCCCCAACGGCAAGCTGACGATCGAGTTTGCCGAGTGCTTAGGGGCTTGCGAAATGGCCCCCTGCATGCTTACCGGCGAAGTGCTACACAAGGATTTGACCAAGGAATCTGCGGAACGGTTTGTGAAGGACCTGATAGGAAAGTAGCAGGCACACGGAGTGTGCCGTCCGCGAATTGTGAGTGGTCCGTTTTTCGAGGCGCCGGCGACGGCACCGACCCGAAGGGTGCCCCGAGTGCCCGCGACAGGACACTAAAAATTCACCATGCCCCAATTCGAACCAGTTCTGCTCGCCAATGTCGGCAAACCCGAGAGCCATACGCTCAAGGTGTATGAATCGACCGGCGGTTACACGGGCTTGAAGAAGGTCCTTAAACAAATGGCCCCCGTGCAGGCCATCGAAATGGTCAAGTCGAGCAATCTGCGCGGTCGCGGCGGCGCGGGATTTCCCACCGGCCTCAAGTGGTCGTTTCTCCCCAAAGACCATCCCGGCCCGATCTACATGTGCATTAACGCCGACGAGAGCGAGCCGGGCACATTCAACAACCGCATCCTGATGGAAGACGATCCCCATCAAGTGATCGAGGGGATTATCGTCGGCTGCTACGCCACCAAAGCGACAACGGCCTACCTGTACATCCGCGTTGAGTATCCGCGATCGTACAAGCGGTTGCAGATGGCGATCGACGAGTGCTATGCCAAAGGTTACTTGGGCAAGAACATTCTGGGGGCTGACTTTTCGCTCGACATTTTCCTGCATCGCGGCGCAGCGGCTTACATCTGCGGTGAAGAGACGGGCCTGATCGAAAGCCTGGAAGGCAAGCGTGCCTGGCCGAGGATCAAGCCGCCGTTCCCCGCCGTCGAGGGCGTGTTCCGTAAACCGACGGTCGTCAATAACATCGAGACGATGGCCTGCGTCACGCAAATCGCCAGGCGCGGCGTGGATTGGTTCAAGAGCATCGGAGTGCCAAGCGATCCCAATAACCCACGAGATCCAGGCAGCTACGGCCCCAAGCTGTATTGCTTGAGCGGCCATATCAACCAGCCGGGCTGTTATGAAGCGCCGCTGGGCATCACCTGCCGGCAGCTCATCGAAGAATACGGCGGTGGAGTTTGGAAAGGCCGCAAGGGCAAGGCCGCGATTCCCGGCGGCATCAGCATGGGTTTGCTGACCGAGGCCGAGTTTGATACACCGCTGGATTTCGCCGGTCCTGGCAAGGTCGGCTGTCTCGGTCTGGGCACGGCGGCCGTCGTCGTCATGGATGAAACAACCTCGATGATCGACTTTCTGCATAACAGTTGCCGATTTTTCTCCCACGAAAGCTGCGGCCAATGCACCCCCTGCCGCGAGGGCACGCACTGGTCGCTCTCGATGCTCGAACGCATCAAGGCAGGCAAGGGACGATTAAGAGACTTGGATCTGCTGCTTGAGATCGGCGACACCATTGGCATCATTCCGGGTACTACGATCTGTGGGTTGTCGGACGGCGCCGCATGGCCTATCAAGAACGCCATCCGCAAGTTTCGCGGCGAGTTCGAAGAGTACATCAAACGCACAAATCCCACCGGCCACCTGGAAACCAAGGCGGTGCCCGCACTGCCGATTTTGGCGGGGGCGCATTAGACAACCCCATGATGGCAACACTCGGCCATATTTTGAAGGAAATCGATCCGCGACGGGTCATCGGATATCTGGAACCCGAGGTCGACGACCTCCGCGAACGGTTCATGAAGATTTTCGCGGACGCTCCGATTGAACTGGAAGGCGAACGACATTTAGGGCAAGATCATCCTGAAAGTTATTGTGAGACACATGCCCACCGTACTCGTTGACGGACAGGAAATCGAACTTGCCGCGGGCGAAAAGCTCAACGGCATCCAGGTGGCTGCGCGCGCCGGCGTCGAGATTCCCCATTACTGTTGGCATCCCGGGTTGACGGTCGTCGCAAGCTGCCGGATGTGTCTTGTCGAGACCGGCACGCGGAATGCCGAGACCGGCGCCATCACCATGCTGCCCAAGCTGTCGCCCGCCTGTCAAACGCCTGCGACCAACAATTCGGTCTTCGTCACAGGCAGTGCAAAGGTCATCCAGGCCCGGGCGATGGTCGAGGAAGACTTGCTCATCGACCACCCCATCGACTGCCCGATCTGCGACAAGGCGGGCGAATGCCTGCTGCAAGACTATCACTTCCAGCACGGCCAGGCCGAACGCCGCGCCGACTTGCGGCCCTTCACCCGCCGCCGGCGTGAGATGGGGGACACGGTGACGCTGTTTGTCGACCGCTGCGTGATGTGTACCCGCTGCGTGCGGTTCACGCGGGAAATTTCCGGCGCCAGCGAGCTGATGGTCATCAACCGCGGCAGCCACGAGGAGATCGACGTGTTCCCCGGGTATCCGCTGGCCAACAAGCTTTCGGGGAACGTCGTCGATCTTTGTCCGGTGGGCGCGCTCGGCGACAAAGACTTCCTGTATCAGCAGCGCGTCTGGTTCATGAAGAAGCATCCTGGCATTTGCACCGGCTGCTCGACGGGCTGCTCGATCACGGTCGAGGAGAACCAGGACCACGTGTACCGCCTCAAGCCGCGCACGAACATGCACGTTAACGAGTGGTGGATGTGCGATGAGGGCCGTTACGGTTACCACCACGTCCATCATGAAAATCGCCTGACCGAGCCATGGGTGAAATCGGCCCGGGGACCGGCTCCGTCCGCGGAGTCGAGGGACAAAAAGGTTCCTGACACCTTTTCTAAGGTTGAGTGGTCGGCGCTGCTCGACGCGATGGATTCCCGGCTTCGCAAGACGCAGCGATTGGCAGCGATCCTTTCCCCCCATCTCACAGTGGAGGAAGCTTACCTGTTGGCCAAATACTGCCGAAGCATCGACGGCAATGCATGGATCGCGATGGGCCACGTGCCGATGTTTGGCGAGGACCAGGTTTTTGCCAAGGGGTTCACGGTCCGCGCAGAAAAATGCCCCAACCGCCGCGGCGTCGAAGAAGTCGTGGCGCACTTCATGGGCCGCGTGCCGAAGTGGGAAGATGCCCTGGCCGCGATCGAGTCGGGTGAAGTGCAGGCTGCGTGGTTCAGCGGAGGCTACAAAAAGTCGGACTGGAACGACGAGAACGTGGCCGCCCGCTGCCAGGGTCTGGCGACGCTGATCGTCCAGGATATGTTCCGTTCGCCGCTCTACGATCAGGCCGATTATCAATTGCCCGGCGCGGCATTCGCCGAGCGCGAAGGCTCCTACGTGAATTGCAAAGACCGGCTGCACTCGGTCGTGTGGGCCGTGCGCCCGCCGGTCGGTGTGCGCACCGAGGCCAGTCTGTACTGGCAACTGCTGGGCATGCCCGGCATGTATCGGTCGCGTCGTGTGCTGGATGAGATCGCGGGAGAGATTCTGTACTTTAATGCTGCCGGAGGCCCGATTCCGCCGACAGGAGTCGATTTGAAAGTGAATTTGTTAGCGGGAGCGAGTGCTTGAATATGAGATCTCAAGTTTCAAATTTGAACAATGTACTTTCCGACGCGCGTCGCAGGCGAGCGCGGCGAAATAATACCTGACGCTGACTCCTGACCCATGGCCACCGACCTTCCTTCCCTGATGCAAAACGTGGTTGCACCGCTGGTGAAGATCGTGCTGTTGATCGGCGGGCTGATGACGGCGGCGGCGTACTTTGTGCTGCTCGAACGCTGGATGGCCGCCTGGGTGCAAGACCGCAGAGGTCCCAACCGCGTGGGAATTCCGCTGACCAGGATCAAGCTGTTGGGTCTCGGCCAGCCGTTGGCCGACGGCATCAAGTTCATCACCAAGGAAGAGTACACGCCGGCGCATGTGGATAAACCAATCTACATTTTGGCGCCGATCGTGATTCTGGCCGCGGCGCTGGCGATCTTTGCCGTAATTCCCTTTGGCAGCGTGCTGCCGCCGATACCCGGCATCCCCGGCCTCGACAAAGAACCGATTCCGCTGTTGGTGGCGCCAGGGCTCGATCCGTCGCTGGTGTTTGTGTTCGCGCTCTCGAGCATCGCCGTCTTTCCGGTGATCCTCGGCGGCTGGGCAAGCAACAACAAGTACAGTTTTCTGGGCGGCCTGCGTTCGAGCGCTCAACTGATCGCCTACGAGATTCCGCTGGGCTTGGGCATTCTGGGCGTGGCGCTGGTGAGCGGTTCGATTCGCCTCGACAAGGTGATCGTCGACCAGGCCGCCTCGGGCGTTTGGAACGCCTTTTTGCAGCCGCTTGGATTGCTGGTTTTCGTGGTGGCGGCCTTCGCCGAAGCGGCGCGATTGCCCTTCGACCTGCCGGAAGCCGAGCAGGAGTTGATCGGCGGCTACCACACCGAGTACGCCGGGCTCAAACTGCTGTTGTTTCTCGTGGCTGAGTTCCTGCACATGATCACCGCCGCATTCTTGATCGTGATCCTGTTCTTCGGAGGCTGGCATCTGTGGGGCCTGACGGGCTTCTCAGAAGAGTCCATTTCCTGGGCCCAAGCCCTATTGCGTATTGCCGTGTTATCCGCCAAGGTCTTCCTCGTGATCTTGTTCTTCATGATGGTTCGCTGGAGCTGGCCACGATTTCGATTTGATCAATTGATGGCGCTGGCATGGAAGGTGTTGTTGCCGCTGGGGCTTGTGAATCTCGTGGTCGTGGCCGTGATGGTGGAATATGGCGGGACGCTGAAGTCGCAATTCGGCGGCGGCGTGTACTGGATATTCGCGATTAGCGGCTGGCTGGCGCTGATCGCGGCTTGGGTAGTGGCCGCGCTGGTCTCCCCTTCGCACGACGACAACACACCGCGTCGTGCGGCGCAAAAGTTCGATACCGAAGCAGAGTTCTATCGAACGTTTTAGACAAAACCATGTAGGGCCGGCTGTGCCGGCCGTCACGGGAATTAAACCATGTAGGGCCGGCTGTGCCGGCCATCACTTGAATTAAACCATGTAGGGCCGGCTGTGCCGGCCGTCATTTCCATTGGATCGAACGTTGGCCGGCGAAGCCGGCCCTACCCATGCAACCGAACGACCCTCAAGTGAAGTGGATCGAGGAGCCCAAGCTTGGACTGGCTGGCAAGATGTACTTGCCGCTGTTCGTGCAGGGGCTTGCCGTCACCACACGCCACTTGTTCAGCCCCAAGGTGACGGTCAGTTTTCCGGAACAGCGCCCGCAGATTGGCAACCCACTGATCTACCGCGGTGTGCACCGCCTGAATAAAGACGAGCAGGGCCGCGTGAAGTGCGTCGCATGCTTCCTTTGCGCCACGGCCTGCCCGGCGCATTGCATCGACATCATCGGCGTGGAAAGCCCCTGGCCCGACCGGGAAAAATACCCCCAGAGCTTCAGCATCGACGAGTTGCGCTGCATCTTTTGCGGCATGTGCGAAGAGGCTTGCCCGGTCGACGCGATCGAACTCACCAGCCTGTTCGATCTGACCGGCCGCAGCCGCGAGGAAATGATCTTCGACAAGGAAAAGCTGCTCAGCGTGTACGACCAGACGAAAGACGCCGAGCCGATGAAGTCGACGGCCTGCGGAGGGACCGTCACATGACACTCGACGCGCTGGTGCGAAATCCGCTTACCTGGGGCACGCTGCTGTTTGCCGTCGGCATCTGGTTGCTCTTGCCGCGCGGCGCCACGCGCGGCTGGTGGCTGGGACTGGTGATTACGCTTGTGTCGCTGGGCCTGTTCGCGTCGAGGATGCCCGCGCTGGGCGACTGGGCGAGCACCGGCACATTCGGCTTCCTCGCCGCCGTCACGGTCATCGCCGCGGTCATGACAATCACGTTGAAGAACCCCGTCTACTGTGCCATTTGGTTCGCGCTCTCGCTGCTGGGCACCGCGGGCCTGTTCATGCTGCAAGGATCGCAATTTCTGGGCGTGGCCACGATCGTGGTTTACGCGGGAGCGATTCTCGTGACGTTTCTGTTCGTGTTGATGCTTGCCAATCCCGAAGGGCACGCCTCTTACGACCGCTTGAGCTGGGAAGCGCCGCTGTCGGCCATCACCGGCGCGTTCATGGTCGGCGTACTGACGTTCGCGCTCGTTGGCGTGTTCAACCCGCCCGATGCCTTCGACACGAAGTTTTCCACGGTCGAGATAGACCGCACAGGGGAAATCCTGGCCGGCGAACACATGGCGCATCTGGGCGGCCAGTTGTTCAGCCGGCATTTGGTGGCCGTGGAGCTGGCCGGTACGCTGCTGCTGGTCGCGATGGTCGGCTGCGTGGCAATCGTGGCGGAGGCCAAATCGCGCCGCGGCCAGCCGGCAAGCCGGAAGCGTCAGCGACCAAAGTCGGCCAGCCGGGAGCCTCAGCGACCGGAATTGCGTGCAGGGGAGGCACTGCGATGAACGAAGTCGGACTGCTCGAAAACTATCTGCTTGTCGGCGCGCTGCTCGTCGGCTTGGGGCTGATCGGCTTTTTCAGTCGGCGCAACATGATCGTGATGTTCCTCTCGGCGGAGATGATGCTCCAAGGCGTGTCGGTCAGCCTGGTGGCTTGGGGCCGGTATCACAACGATTGGGGCGGACAGGCACTGGTGATCTTCATCCTCACAGTCGCCGCATGCGAGGCCGCAATTGCCCTGGCACTCGTCGTCGCGATTTACCAGCGCAGCGGCTCGCTCGACATTGCCTTCTGGCACGACCTCCGCGAGGACAACCTGCCAGCCTACGCCGATCAAGAAATCCCCGAAGTCGCTGGCGAAACCCCGCACCACTGGCCGACCTTGACTCCGTCGGGAACCGAGCCCGAACATAACACGGAAGAAGAAACGCATCGAGCAATGGTCTGACGTTTAGCGCCGATCGCCCGAACCGCTCGCGGTTTCGCAATGATAACCATCGCCCAACTCCTGCCCCTGATTCCCGCTTTGCCGCTCGCGGCTTGCTTATTCGTCGCTCTGACGGGCAAGTGGCTGCTCAAGGAAAAGAGTCACCTGCCGGTGGTACTGGCCTTTCTCGGCTCGTTCGTGCTGAGTGTGATGCTGCTCGTTCAAGTGCAGGGCCAGCATTCCAGGGAGTCAAACCTGGGAAAATCGTCGGCGGTCGGCTGGGAATCGCACGTTGATCTTTGGAACTGGCTCACCGTGCCCGGCGCCATTTCCCGGAATTCAGTGGAATCTGCCCTTGCCGCCAGCGACCAGCCCGGCGAAGTGCCGCCCCCTCTGCCGGCCATGTTGCCGTTCAAGATCGACGTGACTTTGCGGGCTGACGCGCTCACCTGCATCATGCTCTGCATGGTGACATTTGTGTCGTCGCTTGTGGCGATCTACGCCAGCGGCTATATGCACGGCGATCCGGGCTATTGGCGGTTCTTTGCCTATGTGGCGCTGTTCGTGTTCTCAATGACAATGCTGGTGAGTGTCAGCAATTTCGCGCTTTTGTATGTGTTCTGGGAAGCGGTTGGCGTGTGCAGTTATCTGCTGATTGGCTTCTGGTACGAGAAGCCCGAAGCCGCGGCCGCTGGCAAGAAGGCGTTTCTGGTCAACCGTATTGGCGACTTTGGCTTTGCGCTGGGCATTTTTTTGATTTGGACCACGTACGGCACGCTCAACTTCCACGATGCCGGCGGAATCGCGGGCGTGCTGGGCCATACGCGGCTCGCCGATCACAGCGCGATGTACGCCACCGGCGCCGTGGGCACGGCGATCTGCCTGTTGCTTTTGCTGGGCGCGTGCGGCAAGAGCGCCCAATTTCCGCTGCATGTGTGGTTGCCCGACGCGATGGAAGGCCCCACACCCGTCAGCGCGCTGATTCAC